>Ga0196977_1001152_pt1 | contig 10531 bp, 11 predicted proteins | sample S3v_1013CmetaG_FD_148634 | JGI IMG/M metagenome (GOLD analysis project Ga0196977, IMG submission 148634) | Soil microbial communities from Anza Borrego desert, Southern California, United States - S3+v_10-13C | ecosystem: Environmental > Terrestrial > Soil > Desert | place: USA: California...
TAGCAAACAAGTGCGAGCCCGCTGAGGATCGCAAAGCCGCAGGCCCCGCCGGATGCGCCGCTGTGTCTCGGCGTCAGGCTGTTGGTCGCATAATGGAACGCGTTCAGCTCGCACATCAGCGCAATAAATCCCGAGCCCGCAGCGACGAGGATCATGCGGCCTTTCGTATTGGAGAGCAGTTGTTTGAACGTCATAGAGCAAAGTTAGCAAGTGCTGAAAAACGAGCTCAAAGTAAGCATCGCGCAGTTTTGGAAACCAGATAAAGGCATTCGGAAAAAACTTTAGCAAGATCAAACAGGCCTGTTGCAATTTGCAACTCAACCAACCAGATATGACAATGAAAAAACTACTTCTGATCCTGCTGAGCAGCTTATTGCTGACGGTTTTCGCACAAGCTCAAACCAAGACCGTGCGCGTCAAATCGTACACACGAAAAGACGGCACAACAGTAAAAGCGCACAGCCGCAGCGCACCTTCCTCATCCTCCAAATCGAAAAAATCTTCGAAATCATCGAAGAGCAGAAAGTCCAAAAAGAAACCTGGCGCCGTGACCCTAAGAAGAAACGATGAAAAATTTTATGCGGCTGCATGGCCGGCTGCGAGCGCCTCCCCAGTTTATTTTTCAACGATGGTGCGATCGAATTGAGCTTTATGCCCCCAGCAGCTCCTTCGCATTTTCCAGCGCGGCCTCGCCCGGCTTCCCGGCGCTGAGCATCTTGGCGATCTCCTGCACGCGCTCTTCTTTCCCGAGCGCTTTGATGCGCGTGACGGTGCGCTTGCTTTCTTCTTTTTTGTAGACGAACAAATGCGATTCGCCTTTGCTGGCCACCTGCGGGAGGTGCGTGATGACGATGACCTGCATGCTGCCCGCCATCTGCGCCATGATGCCGCCCGCGCGTCCCGCAATGTCGCCGGAGATGCCCGTATCGATCTCGTCGAAGATGATCGTGGGCAGCGAGGTGAGCTTCGTGATCAAGGCTTTGAGGCTGAGCATGAGGCGCGACAATTCACCGCCGGACGCCACTTTGTCGAGGGGCTTGGGCGCGCTGCCTTTGTTGGCGCTGAAAAGCAGCGTCACCTGGTCGAGGCCGCTCTCGCGCGGGTGTGCGGCGGGCGCAAGCTCCACGATCAGCTCCGCTTTCGGCATGCCGAGCTCAGCGAGCAGCTCGCGGATCGCTTTCTCGATCTTCGGGGCGGCGTCCGTGCGTTTTTTGCGGAGCTTTTCACCGGAGGCGAGCAATTGCTTTTCGGCGGCGGAAACTTCTTTCTGTGTTTTCGCGATCTGCTCTTCCAGCGAGCCGATGGCTGAAATTTTTTCCGACAATTCTTCGCGCAGCACGATCAGCTCTTCGACGGTTTTTACGTTGTGCTTTTGCTGGAGGCGGTAGATCGCGTCCAGCTTTTCCTGCAAGACTTCCGCGCGGGCGGGATCGTGCACGATGCTGCTTTCGAGGTTTTCCAGCTCGCGCGCGAGGTCTTTCAATTCGATGTAGCTGCCGGATGCCCGCTCGGAAAGCTGCGCGATCTGCGGATTGTATTTCGCCAGCTGCGCGAGCGTGGTTTTGACGGCCGCCAAAGAAGACAGCAAATTCTGCTCGCCGCCGTCGAGGGCCTGCGCGGAAGAGGACAATCCGCTTTTGATCGTTTCAGCGTTCTCCAACGTTTCCAGCTCGCTTTCCATTCCCGCCTGCTCGCCCGCCTGCAATTTTGCACTGTCGAGCTCTTCGAACTGGAACTGGAAATAGTCGAGATCCTTTTTCGCCTGCGCTTCGCGGGATTGCAGCTCATCGAGCCCGGCCTGCAATTTTTTCCAGCGGCGGAATTCTTCTTTGTATTGCTGCAGCAGCGCGGCGTTTCCTGCAAACGCATCGAGCACTTCCAGCTGAAACGCGGAATCGTTGAGCGTGAGCGTTTCGTGCTGCGAGTGCACGTCGACGAGACGCAGGCCCAGCTCTTTCAGCAGCGCGAGGTTCACCGGCGTATCGTTCACGAACGCGCGCGATTTCCCTTCGGGATTGATCTCGCGGCGGATCACCGTTCGATCGGCATAATCGAGATCGTTCGCCTCGAATAATTTTTTCAGCCCGTAGCCGCCGAGATCGAACTCCGCCTCCACGACGCATTTTTTCGATTTGTCCTGCAAGGCCTGCGTATCCGCCCGCTGCCCGAGCAGCAGGCCCAGCGCGCCGAGCAGGATGGATTTGCCCGCGCCGGTCTCGCCGGTGATGATGGTGAGGCCTTGGGGGAAGTCGATCGAAAGGGCGTCGATCAGCGCGTAGTTGGTGATGGAGAGATGGCGAAGCATGGAGAGCAAATTTAGCGAAAGGCGCAGCCCTTGCGTCAACGGGTTTTCAACAGGCGCAGCGAGTTTTTCACCGTGTGGCAGGCGCTTTTCTTATTTTTGAAAAAAGCAATCCCGATGCGCCCTTTACTCTTTCTCTTACTGATCGTATTTTCTTTTACGCCCGTTCTTGCGCAAGAGGAGAAAAAGAAAGCGGATAAAAAAGAAGCGGAGCGCGAAATCGCCCCGGCACCACCGGCTGAATTCGGCATCAGCGAGCAGGGCGATGCCGCGGTGAAGGAAAAAAATCTGCGGAAGGATTCGCTGAGCTGGCTGCGCAACGGGACGAAGCTGACATACAACGTAAACCCGGACTCGGGGAAACCCTATAAGCTTATGATCACGGATCTGAGATTCGGCTACGATCTTACTTACAATTATACAACAAGCGCAGACGGCCGCACGCCGGGAGGCATGATCATGACTCCTTCCGCCCTGGAGGATCTGCACATGCCTTATGATTCCGAGATCAGCTGGTCAGTCCCGCATCCCTGGATCAACAGGAAATCGTTCAAAGAATTGAGCGCCGGGAAAGCGACGCTTAACAAATTCTCCGGCGAAAAGGTCGTATGGACGCTGGAACGGAAAGAGAGCTACAAGCTCACGATCGACGGCGTCAGCAGATCGGTCAATGTTCTCTATGCCAAAGCGGGGAATGGCGACGAGCTGTGGATCTATGATAATATCAAAACGCCGCTCGTGCTTAAGATGAAAAGCGATTATTCTTATACACTGAAGAAAGCGGAGACGAAATAGGGGTTCGGTGAGACCTCACCCCTTTCCCCTCTCCTCCCGATAGCTATCGGGAGAGAGGGGAATCTTTTTCATGCGAAAGAGCGGCAAATAGCCGCCCTTTCGCATAAGTATCATTGTTCTTTTTTACGCGGTCACTTTCTTCAGCACCTGCGCCATCGTTTTGCCGATGACGGCGGGCGAATCGCACACGTGGATGCCGTGCGCGCGGAGGATCTCCATTTTCGCTTGCGCGGTGTCGTCTTTTCCGCCGACGATGGCTCCTGCGTGGCCCATGGTGCGGCCCTTGGGCGCGGTCTGCCCGGCGATGAAGCCGACGACCGGCTTTTTATTTCCGTTCGCTTTGATCCAGCGCGCGGCGTCCGCTTCGAGCGTGCCGCCGATCTCGCCGATCATCACGATGCCTTCGGTTTCGGGATCGTTCATCAGCAGCTCCACGGCTTCGCGCGTGGTGGTGCCGATGATGGGATCGCCGCCGATGCCGATGGCGGTGGTGATGCCGAGCCCCGCTTTCACAATTTGATCCGCCGCTTCATAGGTGAGCGTGCCGGATTTGGAGACGATGCCGACGGTGCCTTTTTTGAACACGAAGCCGGGCATGATGCCCACTTTCGCTTCGTCGGCGGTGATCACGCCGGGACAGTTGGGGCCGATGAGGCGGCAGGGCTTGTCGGTGATGTATTCTTTCACGGCGATCATGTCGCGCACGGGGATGCCTTCGGTGATGCACACGATCACTTTGATGCCCGCGTCGGCCGCTTCCATGATGGCGTCGGCGGCGAAAGGCGCGGGGACGAAGATGATGGACACGTCGGCGCCGGCTTGCGTGACGGCTTCTTTCACCGTGTTGAACACGGGGCGATCGAGGTGCTTCGTGCCCCCTTTGCCGGGCGTTACGCCGCCGACCACGTTGGTGCCGTAGGCGATCATCTGCTCCGCGTGAAAGCTGCCTTCGCTGCCGGTAAATCCTTGTACAATGACCTTGGAATTTTTGTTGACGAGAACGCCCATGATGCTTGTAGTTTCAGAGTTGAATGGTGTGGTCAAAAATAAGGTTTATTTCGGATTTACGATTTCGGATTTCGGATGTGCGCACGGCCTCTTATTTCGGATTCGGATACGTCCCGCCTGTGCCAGGTAATGTATATCCGAAACCCGAAATCGCACATCCGGAATTTAAGCCCGAGCTGCATTTCCAGTACCCGCTATAAATCCCGTCGATGTCGCACCGTTACCTCCCGGCTCCGCCCGGGTTGACGGTGGGCTGGGAAGCGATCCAGCCGGTTGTCCACGCCGATTGAAAATTGAATCCGCCGGTGATGCCGTCGATGTCCAGCACTTCGCCTGCGAAAAAAAGACCGGGACATTTCCTGCTTTCCATCGTTTTGAAATCCACTTCTTTCAGCGACACGCCGCCGCAGGTGACGAATTCTTCCTTGAAGGTGGTTTTGCCGCTGACGGGATATACGTCATTGAGCAGCGTTTCAGCGAGCTTGTTCAATTGCTTGTTCGAGAGATCGGCCCAGCGCAGCGCGTCTTCGATGCCGCTTTTTTGCAGGAGAAATTCCCAGAGGCGTTTGGGCAATGCGAAATAGCTTCTCGCGGAAATTTGCTTCGGTCCCTCCTGCTCGCGGAGCTGCTGCAATTCGCCGCGCAGCTCTTCTTCCTTTCGCTGCGGCAGCCAGCTCACGCGCGCGTCGAAGCGGTAGCCGTTCGCATGCAATTCACGCGCGCCCCAGGCGCTGGCCTTCAGCACGGCCGGTCCGCTCATGCCCCAGTGGGTGACGAGCAGCGCGCCGCTCAGCCCGCTTTTCAATTGCGGGATGCGCAGCACGGCGGGATCGACGCTAAGCCCCATCAGCTCGCGCACCGGGTTGCCGGGCATGTTGAAGGTGAACAGCGAAGGCACGGGCTCGATGATCGTGTGGCCCAGCGCGCGGATGAAATCGTACGCGGAGGATTTGGGACTGCCGCCGGTGGCGATGAGGAGCTTATGCGTGGTTAATGTACGTGGCCCGGTTTCGACTGCGCTCAACCTGACACGTAGGTTATCTGCGTTGACGTGTATTGCAAAGCCGCTTTCTGTTTTTTCAATGTTAGTGACCTCGCTGTTGATTTGGATCTCCACGCCGTAACGCTTCGCTTCGCTCAGCAGGCAGTCGATGACCGTTTCCGAATTATCGGTGACGGGGAACATGCGGCCGTCGGCTTCCGTCTTCAGCTTTACGCCGCGCCCGGCGAACCAGGCGATGGTGTCTTTCGTGCTGAATCTTGAAAATGCCTGCCGCAATTCGCGTGCGCCTCGAGGGTAATTTTTCACGAGCTCGGCATCGTCGAAGCAGGCGTGCGTGACGTTGCAGCGGCCGCCGCCGGAGACGCGCACTTTAGAAAGCAGCTTGCCGCTTTTTTCGAGCAGCAGGATCTTTGCGCCGGGATGCAGGCGCGCGGCATTCACCGCGGCGAAAAATCCCGCGGCGCCGCCGCCGATGACGATGAGCTCGTGCATGCGGGCAAAGATCGGGGATTCGTTACATTTGGAGTACTAGTGCGGCAGATCCGTCGCTGCGCGACGGGTAACAATGCGATTTTTAACTATGGAAAAGATGAAAGACCTGCGGCTTGCAGTGCTGATCGACGCAGAAAATATTCCCGCCTCCAGCGTGCAGGGCCTGCTCGAAGAAGTGGCGAAATACGGCACGCCCACGTTCAAGCGCATTTATGCCGACTGGACGAAGCCGCACGTGGTGGCCTGGAAAAATTTGCTGCTCGAGCACGCCATCACGCCTATCCAGCAATACAGCTACACCTCCGGCAAAAACGCCACCGACTCGGCGATGATCATCGACGCGATGGACATCCTCTACACCGGCCGCGTCGACGGCTTCTGCATCGTGTCCAGCGACAGCGATTTTACGCGGCTCGCTACACGATTGCGCGAAGCAGGCATGCGCGTGTTCGGGCTGGGCGAACGGAAAACGCCGCTCGCTTTTATTTCCGCGTGCGACAAGTTCATCTACCTCGAAATTCTCAAGCGCCAGAAAGAGCAGGTCGAGAACGAACGCCCCGCCGAAAAACCCGCGCGCCGAACCACGCGCCCGCAGAAAGAAGCCGCTCCCCCGCCCGCCGAGGAAGAAACGCCCATCCGCCCCATCGACCGGCAGCTCGTGCGCCTGATCTCGGAGAGCATCAACGACCTCGCGGACGACGACGGCTGGGTGGCGCTGGGCGATCTCGGCAACATGCTTTTGAAGAAGCAGCCGGATTTCGATACGCGGAATTACGGATTTAAAAAGTTAGTTCCGCTCATCCGCAGCATCGATCGCTTCGAGACGGATGAGCAGCCGAGCGGGAAGGGGAATGCGCGGCATGTGTTCGTGCGGCTGAGGGCGCGGAGGTAGGCGTTATGATCTTCATCGAGAACAAAAGAAAATCGCTCCGCACGCTGTCGGAAAAATATCCACATGCGGAGATCATCGATCTGACCTCGAAAGGGCAAGAGCCGTTTGTTCGCTTCAGTCCTTTTTATCCGCACGGAAATATTCCCGTGCCTTTTTCCGAAAGCATTTTCTCTTATTCCGTCGAAGGCATCTGGCAAGGCTTGAAAGTTTTTGAAGGACAGGACGTCGACGCGAGCAAGTTTGAAGTGCAGAACATGAAGAACCTGAAGCGAACAGTCCGAAAATTCGGCAAGCCGCTGGGGCACCGGCAGGGTGTGCGAGGCACGATCTTATTGAATTATCTCGACGCGCGAAAACAGATTTACCTGCCGGTTTACAACTGGGTGCTGGAAAATAAAATGAACGATGCGCTCGCCCAATTGCGGCAAATGGCTTTGCAAAAAGACCTGGTTTTCCTGGATTACGAAACGAACGGCGATGTCGAGAATACGGCGAAGCCTTTATCGCATGCGGCGCTGGTCAGGCAGGCTTTAGAAAAGTAAGGCGAAGCCTCAAACCCTTCCCGGGGCATTCGGAAATTATTCCGGCTGTTTCGCCGCCTTTTTCGCCCTTTTCCGGAAACTCCCGGGCACACCAGGTTTTCTTTTTCCATTTTTTTATGCCGTAAAAAACTACGGTCATGAAAAGTGCTTTTCCTCTTTTGCTCTCGTCGCTCATTATAGCGCAAACGGGCTTTAGCCAACAAGCTGTTGATGTGACTGATCAAACGATCAAGATCGGCGGATTAAAAGAAGAAGAGATGTTCTTCGCTTTTGCTGCAGGCGATCAGGTCATCTTCGATTTCCGCGAAACGGATAACAAGGAACTGAAAGAAGTCGAGATCCTCGAATATCCTTCTAATTCCAAATTTGCTGATTTTAAAACCTCCCGGGTGGAAAGCAAGCGTATTAGCGTCAATCAGCAATCTGTTTACCGTTTCCGCTTCTACAACGGTGCGATCGGCGGACGTATCTGCAAAGTGAAGATCCAGCGCATCCCGGCTTCTGAATCAACAAGGTCATTCAATACGAACATCCAGTGGATCACAAAGCAGGATACCAGTTGGAACAGCTATACGAAGGATGTGATCGCAGGATACGATACGACGTATGTGCAGAAAACCCGCAAAGAACTGATCAGCAGCGAGCAAAGAGAAGAACTTATTGTTGATAAGCCTCAGCGGGTGCATTCGATTACGAACAGCAACGGCAATAAGACATCCCTGATCTTCACGCTTCCAGCAAATGAAATTTCTGCGTACAAAACCAAGACGGTTATTTCCTGGGCCTATTGGGTAGGCGTAGGTGAAGAAGCAAACCAGGCATGGAAACAAAATGCGACAACGATCAGCAGCTTGACCAAGGGCGCCGCAGCTTATTTCACCACACCACTCGGCGCATTGGCGATCGGGGCCGTCGCCGATTTAATGATTCCCAAGCTGGGAGAAGACGTTTACTATGCAGTAACAGACGCGGAGAATAAGAATCTGTTCATGGGAGGATACGAATACAGGCTTTATGATTCAGGCAAAGGGGTAGCAGGGTTTAGAAAATTCACGGACAAAGGCATGTGCCAGGGCACCTGGTTCATCTGTATGTCGAACGACAATAATTTCCAGGGCATTGATGCGACCGTAAGGGTCGCAGCAATAGTGGAAACGAATGTATATGCCGACAAGCAATACACCGAACAAAATGTAACGCCGCGTTACGAGAAAAAAATTTTCAGGGATCCTGTTATTTCAACAAAAAAGGTACCCATCATGCAAAATTGAATCTTAAAATTTTTCGCTTGAACTATCTTCATTATGATCTGGGACAGTTGCCTGCAGGGGCAATAGTAGAAGTGACGCTTCAGGGCAACGCCGCAAACGTGCTGCTGCTTGACAGCGCCAACTTCAGCAATTACCGTAGCGGAAGGGGCTGCAATTACTATGGCGGACACGTTACGCGTTCGCCATTCAACATTGCCGTGCCTTACTTTGGTCATTGGCATATAGCTATCGATCTCGGCGGCTACCGGGGAAAAGTGAACGCAAATGTTCGCCTCATCTGAAATCTGCTGATATGAAACACACATTTTTGCTGGTAGCGGCCTGCCTCTCTGCCAGTCTTTTTTCTCAAAACGAATCCGCTAAAAGCCAGGAAACCAGCAATGCTGAAAAGTTCTCTGCCCGTGCCGGTACGCTTCTACAGAAAGAATTTCTAAGTGTCGGGCAGGTTAAAGGCATTACGATACAAGTGATCCATTACACGGATCTGATCAATACGCAAAAGCAAAGCGCCATAAAGCTCGAATACGAATATGCAGGCAAGTACACCAGCGACACCAAAAGTGCCGTCCTTGACGCTGACGAAGTAGACGGCCTCATCAAATCCATCACACTGATGCAGGAGAAAATATTTCCCATCACACCCGTCAACTACACCGAAGTCTCTTTCAAAAGCAGGGGCGGTTGCGAGGCAGGCTGCTTTTGGAGCAAGGACGCCTGGTCGACTTATCTAAAACTCGAGCGCTATGATAATGACTCGTATGTTTTTCTGAAAAAGGATGACTTTCCCGTTCTGCTCAGCTTGCTTCAGCAGGCCAAGACCCGGCTTTAGCCAAATGCTCCTTTGAACTTATTCTCAAAACATCTCAAACGCCTTCGCATACTTCACCCTTCCCGAAACGCCGTCCAGCCCGCCCTCCCGCAGTTCCAGCCCCATAAACACCTCATCCGGCACCTCGAAGGGCGAAGTGATTTTCCACTTTGATGCCGGCACAAATCCAAACTTCGGATAATACTCCGCATGCCCGAGCACAATGACCGAAGCATAGCCAAGCGCTTTCGCCGCTTTCAATCCGTGACGAATGAGCGCTGCGCCGATGCCTTGTTTCTGAAAACCCGGCCGCACGGCCATCGGCGCAAGGGCGAGGCTTTCATGCGTTTCGCCGCTCTCGCTGACGATTTGAATTTTCGTGAAGAGAATGTGCCCGGCGATGCTTCCCTCCTGCTCCGCTACCAATGAAAGCCCGGGAATGAACGCTTCATCGCTGCGCAAGGCGGCGATGAGCTGCGCTTCGGTTTCCTGCGCGAAAGCGGCGGTGACCAATTCCGCAACGGCAGCGTGATCGCTTGCGCGCTCGGGACGAATGAGCAGTGACATTCGGCTAAGGTAAAGTCTCGAATTAAATTTCCATCGGACTGCCGGTATCGCTTGGGATTTGATTGTCTGGGATTTAAAAATTTTTACCTTTATCAGGCCCGCGTCGCGCGGGTTTGACCTTTATCCTTTTTTACTCCAACACACCACAACAACATGGGACTTTTCGACAGCATCAGGGGTGAATTTATCGACATCATCGAATGGACGGACAGTTCGAACGACACGATGGTCTGGCGTTTCCCCCGCCACGACAACGAGATCAAGAACAACGCGAAGCTCACCGTGCGCGAGTCGCAGGTCGCCGTGTTCGTGAACGAAGGCAAGCTCGCCGACGTGTTCCAGCCCGGCATGTACAACCTGAACACGCAGAACCTGCCCATCCTCTCCACCCTCAAAGGCTGGAAATACGGCTTCAACAGTCCCTTCAAAGCGGAAGTTTATTTCATCAATACGAAACAGTTCACCAACCTGAAGTGGGGCACGAAAAACCCCATCATGCTGCGCGACGCCGAGTTCGGCCCGCTGCGCATCCGCTGCTTCGGCACGTACGCGATGCGCGTGAGCGACGCCGTGAAATTCATCAAGGAAGTGGCCGGCACCGACGGGCATTTCACCACGGAAGAAATTACGGAGCAGCTGCGCAACATCGTGGTCACCCGCGGCACCGACGCCATCGCGCAAAGCAAGATCCCCGTGCTCGACATGGCTTCGAACTACGACGAGCTGAGCAAGTTCGTGCACGAGAAGATCAAGAGCGAGTTCGACGAATACGGCATCGATCTCACCAAGCTTTTAGTTGAAAATATTTCCCTGCCGCCCGAAGTGGAGCAGATGCTCGACAAGCGCAGCAG
>Ga0196977_1001153_pt1 | contig 10520 bp, 9 predicted proteins | sample S3v_1013CmetaG_FD_148634 | JGI IMG/M metagenome (GOLD analysis project Ga0196977, IMG submission 148634) | Soil microbial communities from Anza Borrego desert, Southern California, United States - S3+v_10-13C | ecosystem: Environmental > Terrestrial > Soil > Desert | place: USA: California...
GCGTGCAGAGCATCGAGGTGCTGCGCCTGTTCAAGGCCGCCGGCATCCGCCCGAAGCACACGCTGCGCGCCGTGATGTTCATGAATGAGGAAAACGGTTTGCGCGGCGGCTTGAAATACGCCGAGATCGCCGAAAAGAAAAAAGAAAAACACTTAGCCGCCTTCGAATCCGACGCCGGCGGCTTCAGCCCCCGCGGCTTCGGGATGACGATGAAGCCCGAGCAGCGCAGCAAAGTCCTCTCGTGGAAACCGCTGCTCGAGCCCTACGGCATCCACGACTACGGCGGCGGCGGCGGCGCGGACATCGGTCCGCTCGAGAAGCAGGGCGTTCCGCTGTTCGGCCTGCACCCCGATTCGCAGCGCTATTTCGATTATCACCATACGGAGATCGACGTGTTCGAAGCGATCAATAAGCGCGAGCTCGAGCTGGGCGGCGCTGCGATGGCGGCGATGATCTATTTGATCGACAGGCATGGGTTGTAGCGCTTGTCGTATTTCCCGATTCCACTCGAATCGGCTTTACTTCACGTACCGGGGCAAGGTCAATTCGAGCGGAGTCCGGAAGTAACGATTACCCTAAAACATTCCGTACTTTTATTCCTCCAGCGGAAATAGCTCAGCTGGTAGAGCATCAGCTTCCCAAGCTGAGGGTCGCGGGTTCGAATCCCGTTTTCCGCTCATAAGAAACCTGCGCAGCCCGCGGGTTTTTCTTTTTGTCCCCGCAAAGAACCGGGGGTGATTGCATAGCTTCGAAGTACATTTCAAAACCTGTGATGAAAGCGCTGTTCGGAACGGTCTTCCCGCTTTTCGTTTGTTTTTCACTCTCGGCGCAAGAGCCGGCGGTCGATACGGTCAACCAGCGCCTGCTGTTCACCGACGGGGCCGAAACGGAAAAATGGCTGCTGCGGGAACACATTCCCGCATTGGGCATCGCTTATATCGAGGACGGCAAAATCACAGAGGCCGTCGTTTACGGCAGGAATGAAAAAGGAGAGCCGTATTCAACTCGTACGCTGTTCAACGTAGCTTCCCTGACGAAACCCGTCACGTCCCTCGTCGCGCTGAAACTCATTCATGCAGGAAAATGGAAACTGGACGAACCGCTCGCGGGCTACTGGACGGATCCCGATGTGGCTGAAGATCCGAGGAGCAGGCAGCTGACCACGAGGCATGTTCTCAGCCACCAGTCCGGTTTTCCCAATTGGCGGCCGGCGGGCGGGAAGCTCGCGTTCGAATTCGATCCGGGGACGGGCATCCAGTATTCCGGCGAAGGATTCGAATACCTGCGGAAAGCGCTGGAGAAAAAGTTCGGCAAAACGCTCGACCAACTGGCGCAGGAGCTGATCTTTGGCCCGCTCGGAATGAAGCGGACCCATTTCTATTGGAACAAACGCGTGAAAGAGGAGCACTACGCGCAAGCGTACCGCGCGGACGGCACGCGCTATGAACTCAGAAAACGCCGTTCGGCGAATGCTGCGGACGACCTGCTGACCACGGTGAACGATTACGCCCGGCTCCTGCTTCACGTCATCGACGGCGCAGGATTGAACAAAGCGTTGTACGGTGAGATGACCGCCGTGCAGGCGCAGATCAAGCCGCGCAAGCACTGGGGCCTGGGCTGGTGGGTGGATGAAAACGTCGAAGGGGAAGAGGATGCGCTGCTGCACGGCGGCGACGACAAAGGCGTGCACACCATCGTCTTCATACTGCCCGAATCCAAAAAAGGTTTGCTGATCTTTACGAACTCCGACAACGGAACAGCCGCTTACCTGCCAGCCGTGCAGCATTACCTCGGAAAAGCCGGGCAAGCCATTATCGATATCGAGACCAAGTGATCACGCGGAAAAACATGGATAAAACAAAGATCGCCGTCGATCTTTTCGATGAATACGCCGAGGCCTACCAGGACAAATTCATGAACGTGGATTTGTACAAAGAATCGCTCGACGCGTTCTGCAGCACAGTTGAAAAGCCCAACGCTTCGATCCTCGAGCTGGGCTGCGGGCCGGGGAACGTCACGAAGTATCTGCTGTCGAAGCGGGGGGATCTTAAAATTCTCGGCACCGATCTTTCGGAGAACATGCTCGCGCTCGCGCAGAAGAACAACCCCGGCGCCCGGTTCCGCGTCATGGACTGCAGGGCAGCCGGCGGGCTGGAAGAAAAGTTCGACGGCGTGGTGGCGGGATTCTGCCTCCCCTACCTCACGAAGGAAGAAGCGATCCGGCTCATCCGTGATACCGTCAAAGCTTTGCTTCCGGGCGGCGCGCTTTACCTGAGCACGATGGAAGACGATTACGCGAAGTCCGGGATGAAAAATTCCAGCGACGGGAAGCGGTCGATCTACATTCATTACCACCAGGCGGATTACCTGCTCGATGCGCTGGAGAAAAGCGGGTTCTCGATCACACATGTCAGCAGGAAGCTTTCAACGGATACCTACGGCGAGCAAGTCACCGATCTCCTCCTTGTCGCGCAATTAAAAAAGACCGACTGATGTCCGCACTCAAAGATCTTTACACGACTGATTTCGTCCGCAAGCTCGGGAAGGCGCTGCGCGGAGCGTATGCTGCGTTCGATGCGGCCGCGTTTGAAAAAGCGGTCTTCGACAAAAGCTGGAAAAACCGCGAGCTGAAGCAGCGCGTGCGGCACATCAGCATTTGCGTTCATCGCTTTCTTCCGTTCAGCTATAAAAAGCAGGTCGCCATGCTGGAAAAAATTGCGCCGCAGTTCAAGGGACTCGAAGCCTGGGTGTTCCCGGACTTCGTAGAAGCCTTCGGGCTCGATGACCTGGAAACGTCGGTTCGCGCGATGGGAATTTTTACGGTGTATTCCACTTCCGAATTCGCCGTGCGGCCGTTCATCCTGCGCTATGAAAAGCAGATGATGAAGCAACTGCTCGCGTGGGCGAAGCACGAGAACGAGCACCTGCGCCGCTTGGCGAGCGAAGGCTGCCGCCCGCGCCTGCCCTGGGCCACCGCGCTGCCCGCGTTCAAGAAAGCCCCCTCGCCCGTACTGCCGGTCCTCGAAGCGTTGAAGAACGACCCGAGCGAATACGTGCGCCGCAGCGTGGCGAACAACCTCAACGACATCGCCAAGGATCATCCCGACCTCGTGCTGGCGATCGCGAAGCGCTGGCTGGGGCAAAGCAAGGAGACGGATTGGATCGTGAAGCACGCTTCGCGCACATTGCTCAAACGCGCGCACGGGGAAGCGCTGTCGCTGTTCGGTTACAAGGACACGGCGAAAGCGGAGGTGCTGGATTTCAAGCTGCAGGCGAAAAAGATCCGGCTCGGCGACGACCTGCGTTTCCGTTTTTCCGTTTCACATGCGCAGAAGCAGCCGCAAAAGCTGCGGCTCGAGTACGCGGTGTATTTCATGAAAGCGAACGGCAAGCAGGCGAAAAAAGTGTTCAAGATCACGGAGAACGAGTTCGCGGGCGGCAAAGCGCACACGTACGAGCGCAGGCACCGCTTCAGGGATTTCACCACGCGCAAGCATTACGCGGGCGAGCACGTGATCGCGATCATCGTCAATGGAAAAGAAAAAGCGAGAGAAAAATTATTGCTGAAGATCTGATCACTTCTTCCTCCGCAGGAAAACCAGGAAGACCATGCTCGCCGCGCAGCTCATCGCGACGGAGACCCAGAGCCAGACGGAAGTGCCGCTTTCTTCCTTCGTTCCAGTTTTCACTTGCTCCTGCCCTGTTCCCATCTTCACCGTTTCCTCGCCCGGCCTGGTCGTATCGAACAAGCTCGACTTCGGCGCGGGCGGAACGAAGGCGGAATAGTCGGCAGCTTTGTCGAGCACGTTGTAGGCGGCTTTTTTGCTGAACGCGTTCGTGCGCGAGAAAGGCGAGCGCTGCGCGGTGATCAATTCTTCTTTGGTGTTCCGCTCCACTTCGATCAGGCTGTCGAGACGGCGCTGCATGCGCCTGAGACCGGCGCTGATCACGGCGTTCGCAGGGGCATATTCTTTCGCGTATTCGTAATGCATCAGCGATAATTCGACGGCGGAATTTTCCTGGTACGCGGCCAGTTCGGACAGCAGGGCCGCCATCAGCGCGTCGGGCGGCGACATGAAGGGCATGCGCTCGTGCAATTGGTACATGACGTGATTTTCTTTCGCGGTGTACCGGACCGGCGTTCTCCAGTCTTTCTTTTCCGGGAGCGGCGCTTTGCCTTCGAGGCCGAGCACTTTATTTTTCTCCAGCCAGGAAGGATCTTTCGCCAGGCCGATCTTCGCTTCGAGAATTTTCACGTGCACCCATTCGGAGCCGCCGTGTGATTTTTCATTGAGCGCAATGCCCTTTTTGATCCAGCGCAAAGCGGAATCGTTTTTTCCCGACAGCTCGTAAACCGTGCCGAGGTTCGCGGCGATGGTGTAATCGTTCGGATGGTAATGCGCTAATTCCTGCAAAATCCTCAATGCGCGAAATACGTAACCGCGTTTCGCCAGCAGCACGCTGAAGTCGGAAGAATCCCTGAAATCTTTCAGCGCGCCTTCTTTCTCCTTGATCTGCTTGTCGAGCGAAGCCTTGCTGAAATTCCGCTCGTAGCGATACACGTCGGGGTTCGCCTGGTGGTGCGCATGGCCGGAGCTGTCGTGCGCGTACTCGTTGAAGCAGGCGGAGGCCGTGAACGGCGCGAGCAGCAGGAACGGGAGAAGGATTTTTTTCATGTGCGGTGATTGTACCCGGAAGATAAAAAAAAGCCGGTCACTTCCGGTCGCGGCGATTGCTCCTGCTCTTACGCCTGTGCGCTTCTTTGCCGTGCGGCGTGGGAGATCGATGCAGCACGCCATTCGGCTTTTCGCTGTCGAGCACGGCATAGGCGCTGCTTTTATCTAATTCTGTTTTCACGATCAATGGCTTTCGCTGCGCTTCCGGGATGCTGTCGTACCGCCGTCGCAGCGATCCGATAACTACCGGATCGCATGTTGATCCCGGCTTTTCTTTTCCCGTTGAATATTCCAGCGCGTATTCGCAATGCAGCAAAGCCAGGTGGAGCTGTCCCGCGGAAGATTGAAATTCCGCCAGCTCCGAAAGCACGGCGGCAAAAACCGGATCGGGTGGAATCCTGAGCGGCATGAGCCTTTCCACCTGGTACATGACGTCGAACGCCTGGGACAATTCCGTCATCACAGGCATGCGCGCCCTGACCAAGACCCTGTTCGTTCGCAGCCAGTCGGGATCTTTCGCCAGCGCGATCTTTGCTTCGAGCGTGCGGATGTGCACCCATTCGGTGCCCATGTGAAATTCCGGGTTGAGCTCCATTTCTTTCCTGAGCCAGAACAAAGCGGAGTCCGGCATTCCCGCCAGGTCGTACACCGTGCCGATGTTCGCCGCGACCCTTGCAGAATAAGGATAGGCGCGGGCGAGCTCCCGGAAAACGTTCAGCGCGCGAAAGACGTAGCCCCGCTTCGCCAGGTGTACGCCGTGATCGATCGAATCCTGCCAGCCGTGCACGCCGTGCAGCTCCTCCTGGAAAATGAGCTTGTCCAACGCCGCGAGGTCAAAATGACGCGGGCGCGTGAAGCCTTTGAAGCGGGCGGTATCATTGAAGGACTCGTGGAAGCAGGCGTTCGCGAAAAAGGGGACGGCCAGGAGCAGCAGGAGAATAAATTTCTTCTTGATCATCATACGCTCGTTATCGTCCGCAATGAAAATACGCAAAACCTGCGTGCGCTCAAATGAAGTACTTTTGCATCCTTAATTCTCCGATCATGAGCTATCCGAAGATCGTCCTGCGCTCGGGCAAAGACCAGTCGCTGCGCCGCTTTCATCCCTGGGTATTCTCGGGCGCCATCAAGAAAATATACGGGCCCGCCGGCGACGGCGATATTGTCGAAGTGTTCTCCAACCAGGATGAATACCTCGGCACGGGACATTACCAGGACGGCTCCATCGCCGTGCGCGTTTTCTCCTTCGAGCAGGTAGTGCCCGATGCGGAATTCTGGGCGATGAAAATTCGCCGCGCCTGGGAATACAGGCAGAACGCCGGTCTCACGGAGAACAGCGACACGAACGCTTTTCGTTTGATCTACGCCGAAGGCGACGGGCTGCCCGGGCTGATCGTGGATTTTTACAACGGCACCGCCGTGCTGCAGGCGCATTCCATCGGCATGCACCGCCTGCGCAAAGAGCTCACGCAGGCGATGAAAGAGATCTTAGGCGATCGCCTCAAAGCCGTCTACGACAAGAGCAGCGAAACGCTCCCCTCCCGCGAAGCCGCCGGCGCGACGAACGCCTACCTGCTCGGCGAAAAATCGGAAGGCGATGTAATCGAAAACGGTCATCGCTTTCTCATCGATTGGGAAACCGGGCAAAAAACCGGCTTCTTCATCGACCAGCGCGACAACCGCGCCCTGCTCGCGCGCTACAGCAAGAATAAAAGCGTGCTGAACACCTTTTGCTACACCGGCGGTTTCTCCGTGTACGCAGGCAAAGCGGGCGCGACAGAAGTGCACAGCGTGGACAGCTCGAAAAAAGCCATCGAGCTCACCGATCGCAACATGGCGCTGAACGGGCTGGAGAACGTTCATCAATCTTTCGCGAGCGACACCTTCGATTTCCTGAAAGACAAGGACGGCCGCTACGACGTGATCGTGCTCGATCCCCCCGCATTCGCCAAGCACGTGAACGTGAAGCACAATGCCGTGATGGGCTACAAGCGCCTCAATGCGGAAGCTTTGGCGAAGATCCGTCCCGGCGGAATTTTATTTACGTTCTCCTGCTCGGGCGTGATCGAACGTCACCTGTTCTTCAACACGATCATGTCCGCCGCCATCGTCGCGAAACGGAATGTGCGCGTGCTGCACCACCTCGGCCAGCCGCCGGATCACCCGGTGAGCATTTTTCACCCGGAGGGAGAGTACCTGAAGGGATTGGTGTTGTATGTGGAATAATTCAAAATTCAAAATTCAAAATTTTTTCATTGCGCGCTGATTGTGCGAATGCTGAAATTTTGAATCCTGAATTTCGAATGCGCGAAGGAAATCGCGCGAAGAGATGAATTATTTTTTTTGCTTCGCCTCGTACTCCGGCAATTTTTTCTTGTACGCTTCCGCATCCCAGGTCATGCCCCAGGTGGAGATATAATCCTGCAATTTGCCGAGGCCCACTTCTGCGCGGCGCTTGTCCACGTTGTCGGGATCTTCGAGCGGGAGCACGTAGTATTCGCCGCTGACGGGATCGCGCGTGACCTGGCTGCCGTAGATCTGGCGCTTGCCCTGGCGCAGGGCGAGGCGGTCTTCGAGCAGCGCGAGGCTGGAGGCTTGCGCGTTGCCTTTCTTCACGGCTTCGCGCATCATCGGCAAATATTTTTCCTGCGTGGCCTGGTCGCCGTGCTGGATGACGAGGAACAAGGTGGAATTGCCTTCCTCGCCGACGATCTCCGCGCCGAGCCAGCCGCGCTCATCGAGAATTTTGCTCACCTTGATGACGTTGATCGAATCCTTCTCGTGCATGGTCTTGAACAGCGACTGCATCTCGGGCGATTTCCAGCCGTGCTTCGCTTCGATCGAATCCATCATCTGCCGGTATTTCTGATCATCCTCGCGGATAGAATCGAGCTTCGCGGCGAGCGGCTTGTCGAGGTTCGCTTCGGCTTTTTGCTTGTTCGCTTTCACCTGAGCCGTCAGCTCGCTCCAGCGCTTGTCCTTGTGCAGGCTTTTGAGATCGGCGTCCGTCGTGAGGTGGGAAATGTTCTTGTATTTCGAATCGTTCGCCAGGCGGAACAAATGATAAAAAGCGGTGTCGGCGTTTTTCGCGAGCGCGTACGAGCAGGCGGCGTTGTAGCGGTCGGTAGGATACGCTTTACCGTTAAGCACGTCGAAGGCTTCTTTGTATTTCTGCGCGGAGGCGGCATATTCTTTTTTCTCGTAGCGTGCATGCGCCTCCTGCACGAGAGCGTTGTACTTGTTGTGATCCTGCGCGAAGGCAAAGCTTCCGATCAGCAGCGCGAGGAACATGATGAAAATGTTGCGTCTCATTTTTATAAAATATGTGATTGATTTTTCTTTCAAAAAACATGCAGGGAAGGCGCAAAGTTAAGCGCGGCGCGGATTGCAGCGCTGCATTTAACGAACTCTAACATTTTGGGGAAAATGCTCAACTGACGAACAACACGCAGATCGCGGTGATCACGACGATGCCGATCACGTCCATCCACCAGCCCACTTTCATCATCTCCGCCGCGCGGAAACGCTTGCTGCCGTATACGATCGTGTTCGGCGCGGTGGCCACGGGCAGCATGAAGCCCAATGAGGCGGCCAGCGTGGCGGGGATCATCAGCACCAGCGGGTGCACGTGCAGCTCCTTGTGCAGCGCGAGCAGGATCGGCAGCACGAGCTGGATGCTCGCCACGTTTGAAGCGAATTCGCTGATGATGGTGACGATGAGGCAGAGGCCGGCGATGAGCACGACGATGTTCGCATCCTGCATGAACTCCAATCGTCCCGCCATCCACACGCTCAATCCCGAACGGTCGATGCCGTAGGCCAACGCAAAACCGCCGCCGAAAAGCAAAATGATGTCGAAGGGTAATTTTTTCGCGTCGTCCCAGTTGATGAGATTTTTTCCGCGCTCGTTTCGCGAGGGCATAAGAAAAAGCAGCACGGCCATTAAGATCGCGACGGTGCTGTCCTGCGCATAATCTTTGTATTTCTCCGGGAACAAGCTCGCCCAGCCGGGAAATGCGAAGCTGCCGAAGTCGATCTCGCTGCGCGTGAACCAGAGCAAGGCGGTAAGCGCGAAAACAATACCGACGATCTTTTCCTCGTAGCGCATCGGCCCGAGCTGCCGGTACGCTTCACGGAAAAATGTCTTGTCGATACCGATCTGCAGGCCGCGCGGGATGAACAGCCATTTCAGAAGTACGTACGCCACAAGCAGCATCAGCAGCGAAACGGGAATGCCGATCACCGCCCAGCTCATGAAATTCATTTCCGTGCTTTCAGGAAACGCTTTCTGGTACGACTGGTAAAAGATCATGTTCGTGGGCGTTCCCACCAGCGTGGCCATGCCGCCAATCGTGGCGGAATACGCAAGGCCGATGAGCAGCGCGGTGGAGAATTTCCGATGCTGCTCCTTGTCGCCGATGTGCTCTTCCACCTGGTGGATCACGGCGTAAACAGCGGACAATAACATCATCACCGTCGCCGTATTCGAAATCCACATCGAGCAGAAATACGTCGTGAGCAGCACACCGAGCAAAATGCGCGAGGGCTTCGTGCCCACGGCCAGCAGGATGCGCAGGGCGATACGCCGGTGCAGGTGCCAGCGCTCGATGGCGAAAGCCAAAAGAAATCCGCCGATGAAAAGGAAAATAATATTGTCCATGTACTGCTGCGCGGTGTCTTTCGCGGGCGCGACGAGCAGCAGGGGAAAAAGGATCAGCGGCAGCAAAGAGGTCACGGCCAGATGCACCGCTTCGCTCAGCCACCACCAGGCCATCCACAGCGTGATGCCCGCCATGGCCGTAGCTTCCGGGCGGCCGGGCACCAAATCGGCGAAGGTGATGACGAGCAGGGCCAGCAGCGGGCCGAGGAACAGGTTGAACCAGTAGAACGGCGTAAAAGCTTTCGCGGAGTTTTCCTGCATTCGGAATTGGTCTTACTTTTGAAGAACAAAAGCTATGACGCGCAAACATAACCATATTGTCCTGATTGCAGCCCTAGCCTTCTCGGCCCTCGCCGCCTGCAAGAACAAGCAGAAAACCGCTTCGCCCGACCTGGAAAAACAAGGCTACGTGAAAGCCGTGGTGAAAGACTACGAGCTCGACGGCTGCCGCTTCATGATCTTCCTCGACGAAACGCGCAAGCTCGAGCCCGACTGGCTGCCGAAAGAAATGCAGGCCGACAGCGTTCCCGTGTGGGTGCGATACGAGCGCGACGAACGCCTGAGCATCTGCATGGCGGGAGAAACGGTGAAAGTCATCGATATCAAAAAAAGATAAGTCTTCGATCGTTGATGTGTGATTGTTGATGTTTGATGTGATACGCACATCGGCATCAAAAATCAAGCATCAACATTTATACGATCAGAATTTTGGACCCGAAAGCTTTACGAATTGTTTTTATGGGCACGCCCGGTTTCGCCGTGGCTTCGCTCGACCGTCTCGTTTCTGAAGGCTATAATATCGTGGGCGTGATCACCGTTCCCGACAAGCCGGCGGGGCGCGGGCAGCAGGTCCAGCAGAGCGAGGTGAAGCGCTACGCGCTGCAAAAAAACCTGCGCATCCTGCAGCCGGAAAAACTGAAAGATCCCGCTTTCCTCGAAGAGCTGCGCGCGCTGAAAGCCGACCTGCAGATCGTGGTCGCGTTCCGCATGCTGCCGGAAGCGGTGTGGAGCATGCCGCCGCTGGGCACCTTCAACCTGCACGGTTCGCTGCTGCCGAAATACCGCGGCGCCGCGCCGATCAACCGCGCGGTAATGAACGGCGAAAAAGAAACCGGCGTTACCACTTTTTTCCTGCAGCACGCCGTCGATACCGGCAACATCATTTTCCGCGAGGCCACGCCCAT
>Ga0196977_1001157_pt1 | contig 10510 bp, 11 predicted proteins | sample S3v_1013CmetaG_FD_148634 | JGI IMG/M metagenome (GOLD analysis project Ga0196977, IMG submission 148634) | Soil microbial communities from Anza Borrego desert, Southern California, United States - S3+v_10-13C | ecosystem: Environmental > Terrestrial > Soil > Desert | place: USA: California...
CCTCACCGCCCGCGCCGAGGCGCTGGTCGCGTGAGCCTGTCGCTTGCCCTCTACCGCGCACTGACCGGCCTGGCCGAACCGCTCGCGCCGATGCTGCTGAACCGGCGCGCCAAGGCCGGCAAGGAGGACTTCGGGCGGCTGAACGAGCGGCTGGGGCGCCCGGTCCTGGCGCGGCCGGCGGGTCCGCTGGTATGGCTGCACGGGGTCAGCGTCGGCGAGGGCCTGTCGCTGCTGCCGCTGGTCGAGGGCCTGCGCGCGGCGCGGCCGGACGCGACCGTGCTGGTCACCACCGGGACGGTGACCGCCGCCGAGCTGCTGGCCAAGCGCCTGCCCGCGGGCGTCATCCACCAGTTCGCGCCGGTCGATGCTCCCGGCGCGGTGGCCCGCTTCCTCGACCACTGGCGGCCTGACGCGGGTGTGCTGGTCGAGAGCGAGCTGTGGCCCAACCTGATCCTCTGCGCCCGCGAGAAGGGCGTGAAGCTGGTCCTGGCCAGCGCGCGCATCACCGACAAGACGGCCCGCAACTGGTCGCGCACGCCCGGGGCCGCGAAGGAACTGCTGGACGCCTTCGCGCTGATCCTGCCGCAGGACGACGACAGCGAGGCGCGGATCGCCCGCCTCGGCGGCGCCGGCGAAGGGAGGCTGAACCTGAAGTACGCGGGCGAGCCCCTGCCCCATGACGGCAAGCGTCTGGCCGCCCTGAAGCGCGCCGCCGCCGGCCGGCCGGTGCTGCTGGCGGCTTCGACCCACGAGGGTGAGGACGCGCTGGTGCTGGAGGCCTTCCAGGCGCTGGGCGCCGACCAGCGCGGCAATCCCCTGCTGGTCATCGTCCCCCGCCACCGCGAGCGAGGCGCGGCCATCGCCGAACAGGCGCGGTCCATGGGCTTCGCCACCGGCCGCCACGGCGAGGGCGACGCCTTTTCGGCCAGGTGCGACGTCTATGTCGCCGACACCCTGGGCGAGCTCGGACTGTGGTTCCGTCTGGCCCGGTCGGCCTTCCTCGGCGGCAGCCTGCTGCCGGGCATCGGCGGGCACAATCCGCTGGAGGCGGCGCTGATCGGCGCGCCGGCGATCTCCGGGAAGCACGTGGCCAACTGGGAGGGGGTCTACCGCGATCTGGAGGCCGCCGACCTCGCCACCATGCTGCCCATCCCGTCGGACCTGACCGCCGCGTGGGAGATCGCGCTGGACAACCCGGAGCCGCGCAAGGCCGTCGAGAAGCGCGCCGCCGCCGTCCGCGAGCGCCGCCGCCGTGAGCTCGACGAGGCGGTCGCCCGCATCGCGGAGATGCTGCCGTGAAGCTCGCGACGCCCCGCTGGTGGTACGTGCGCGACAACCGCTCCGGGCGCGTGCGCCGCACCCTGCTGAAGCCGGTCAGCTGGGTCTGGGCCTGGGCCACGGCCAACCGCGTGGCCAAGGGGCCGGGCTTCGATCCCGACGTGCCGGTGATCTCGGTCGGCAATCTGACCGTCGGCGGCTCCGGCAAGACGCCGGTGGTGCGCGAGGCGCTACGCCTGCTGCGCGCCGCGGGGATCGAGGCGCACGGCCTGTCGCGGGGTTACGGCGGCAGGCTGCCGGGCCCCGTGCGCGTCGATCCGCAGACGCACACCGCCGCAGACGTCGGCGACGAGCCGATGATGCTGGCCGGCGACGGCGCGTTCTGGGTCGCGCGCGACCGGGCCGCCGGGGCGAGGGCCGCGGTCGAGGCCGGGGCGCAGGCCATCGTGCTCGACGACGGCCATCAGAACCCGGCGCTGAAGAAGACCCTGTCGCTGGTCGTGGTCGACGGCGAGACGCGCAACGACGAGTGGCCCTTCGGCGATGGCTCGGTGTTTCCCTCCGGACCGATGCGCGAGCCGCTGAAAGCGGGTTTGGCGCGGGCCGACGCGGTGGTGCTGCTGCTCCCCGCCGACCTGAAGCAGGCCGACCCCGCCCTGTTGGCCCAGTTGGGGTCGACCCCGGTGCTGGTGGCGCGGCTGGAGCCCGCCGCCCCGCCGCCATCCGGCCCGCAACTCGGCTTCGCCGGCATCGCCAAGCCGTGGAAGGTCGAGCGGGCGCTGCGCGCCGCCGGCTGCGAGCTCATCGACTTCGCCAGCTTCCCCGACCACGCCGAGCTCGACGAGGGCGTCCTGAAGACCCTGGCGGCCACGGCCGCCGACCGCGGCGCGGGCCTGGTCACCACCGAGAAGGACTGGGCGCGGCTGCAGCCCGAATGGCGCGCGCGGGTGACGGCCTGGCCGGTCCGCGCGCGGTTCGAGGACGAGGCGGCCTTCGCCGCCCTGCTTCAGCGCCGATAGCCTAGCGTTTGTAGACCTGCCCGCCCTTCATCACGAAGCTGACCCGCTCGAGCACGCGCACGTCGGTCAGGGGGTCGCCTTTCACGGCGATGATGTCGCCTTCCATGCCCGAGGCGATGCGGCCGATGCGGTTCTCGAGACCGAGGCTGGCGGCGCCCTCGGTGGTGGCCAGCTGAATCGCCTGCAGCGGCGTGAAGCCGGCGCGGACCAGCAGGGCGAACTCCTGGGCGTTGTCGCCATGGGCGCTGACGCCGGTGTCGGTGGCGAAGCAGAACTTGACCCCGCCGGCGCGGGCGCGGCTGGCGGCGTCGACCATCATCGGCCCGACCTGCAGGGCCTTGGCGGCCTGGTTCGGCAGCAGCCGCCCCGCCTGGGCCTCGCGGAATACGAAATCCCCGGCCAGCAGCGTCGGGCATAGCCGCGCGCCGGTCTGCCGGAACAGCTTGATCGAGGAGGCGTCGAGGTAGGAGCCGTGCTCGATGGAATCGACGCCGGCGCGCAGGGCCGCGTTGATGCCGTCCAGGCCGTGGGCGTGGGCGCGCACCTTGCGGCCGAGCTGGTGCGCGGTCTGGACGATGGCCTTCATCTCCTCGTCGGTCAGCTGCTGGGCAAGGCCCGCGGCGGTGTTGGACAGCACCCCGCCGGTGGCGGTGATCTTGATCACGTCGGCCCCGCGCTTCACCTGGCTGCGCACGGCGCGGCGGCAGTCGTCGGGCCCCGAGCAGGTGGTTTCCCGTGCGATCGCGTGCAGCACGTCCTCGCGATAGCCGTGGAAGTCGGCGTGGCCGCCGTGGGGGGTGATGGTGGCGCCGGCCGCCAGGATGCGGGGGCCCGGCGCCCAGCCGCGCTCGATACCGTCGCGGAGCGCGAAGATGGCGTCGCCGCCCGACGCCGCGCCCAGGTCCTGCACGGTGGTGAACCCGGCGCGCAGGGTGATCATGGCGTAGCGCGCGCCGGACATGGCGAAGTCGGCCTCGGACCACAGCACGCTGTTGTGCCGGTTCTCCGGCCCGCCCTCGTCGAGGATGTGCACGTGGCCGTCGATCAGGCCCGGCAGCACGAAGCTGTCGCGCAGGTCGACCACCTCGCCGTCGGCCCCGCCGACGTAGCCGTCACGGATCTCGGTGACCTTGCCGTCGACGACCACGACGGTCTTCTCGGTCAGCACCTGTCCCGAGGCGGGGTCGGCCAGCAGGCGCCCGGCCTGGACGTACTTGATGTCGCGAGACGGCGTCTGCGCCGAGGGCTGGTCCCCGAAGGCCGCGAGCGCCAGGACAGCGGCGAACACCGCGGCGATGGTCCGTTTCATGCAAATTCCCCCATGCAGAACCTGTGCAGGTCAGGTGCAGCATAAGGACGCAGAAGCTTCCGCCCAAGCTTGAACCTCACGGAACGAGTGGCTTTATGGGCGCGGTTTGGGCGTTAAGTCGGAGTTCCGAGATGCAGCTATCCCGGCGCGGACTGATCCTGGGCGGTGCGGCGACCCTCGCCGCTTGTGCGACCGCGGGCCGTCAGGATCCCCTCAACCTGGCTCAGATTTCGCCGGCGGAGCTGCCGCCGGTGACGACCCCGCTCGAGGTGGTGGTCACCGAGGCCCCCAAGACCGTCATGGATCCGCGCGGCGTGATTCGTAAGCCGCTGCTGGAGCAGGCGATGGCCGCGCTCGAGCGCCACGGCGCGCGCATCCCGAACCGGGACGCCATGTTCATCGTCGACTTCGACCGCCACTCAGCCCAGCCGCGCCTTTACCGGTTGAACCTGGGCGACGGCCGGGTCGACCTCTTCCGCACCGCCCACGGCCGCGGCTCGGATCCCGCCCACACCGGCTTCGCCGAGCGCTTCTCGAACACGCCGAATTCCTTCGCCTCGTCCGTCGGCGCCTACGTCACGGCCGGCGCCAGCTCGGGCTCGGTCTATGCCGAGAACGTCCTGTTGGATGGCCTGGAGTCCACCAACTACATGGCCCGCGACCGCGCCATCATCGTCCACGCCGCCGACTACTGCGAACCCGGCTACGTCGCCCAGCACGGCAAGATGGGCCGCTCCAACGGCTGCTTCAGCCTGTCGGGGCAAGACCTGCGCGTGCTGCGTCCGGCCATGGACAAGGGCCGGCTGCTGTTCGCCGGGGCCTAGACTCCCTCTGTATTGATGCAGCAGGGTCGGCGACATGAGCGTCGTCGCAGACCTGTTCATTCGCCATCGAGCCGTGCTCAGCGAAGTTGACGTGAAGCAGCTATCGGTGGAGGCTCGCGCCGCCTTCGGAAAAGACGCCTTCTTGCGTTCCGAAGGGAGCGTTGGCCTTCCGGCACACGACGAGCTCTCGATCTGCTGGTCGGTTGGTAATTATCGACGTTGGCTGAAGTCCATCGGCGCTCAGTGGGAAAACGAAGAACCCGGCGTGGTCGCCGCCGACCCCGTTGGCCCCAGTCTTTTGCCAGACTGAAGGGCCCTCAATCGTTGGCGAAATTGGCGAGCAGTTTATTCAGGCCCACGTGTCTGCATTGTATTTCAGCCCTGAATACCCGCGGGGCAACTGGCCACTGATTGAAGCCGTGGCAAGGTGGTTAGAACACGCCATACCGGGTGGCGAGGTTTGGTATGGCGGCGACGGCTCAGGTTTCGTGGCCTCTCGTTTGACCGCGAGCCTTAGAGAGAAGCTCGGGGCTGAATTTCGACGAATCAAAGCAACGGGGCCTGAGCCCTAACCCCGCTCCAGCGCCCGCCACCCGATGTCGCTGCGGTGGAAGCCGCCGGGCCAGTCGATCTTGCGCACCGCCGCGTAGGCCCTTTCGCGGGCGTCGGCGATGTCGATACCGAGCGCGCAGACGTTCAGCACCCGGCCGCCGTCGGCGGTGAACGCCCCGTCCTTCTTGCGCGCGGTGCCGGCGTGGAACACCGCCACGCCGCGGCCGAAGTCCTGCTCCAGGCCGCGGATCACCGAGCCGGGGATCGGGCTGTCGGGATAGCCGCGCGCGGCCAGCACCACGCAGATGGCGCTCTCCGGCCGCCACATCGGCTCGCCGATGCGCGCCAGGCCGCCGGTCGCCGCGGCATGGAGGTAGGGCACGATGTCGGAGCGCAGGCGCAGCATCAGCACCTGGCATTCCGGGTCGCCGAAGCGGGCGTTGAACTCGACCAGGCGCGGCTGCCCGTCCTCGACCATCAGGCCGGCGTAGAGCACGCCCTTGTACGGGGCGCCCTCGGCGGCCATGCCGGCCACGGTGGGCCTGACGATGCGCTCGTTGGCGGCGTCGATCATCGGCTGGGTGAAGATCGGGGCCGGCGAATAGGCGCCCATGCCGCCGGTGTTGGGCCCGGTGTCCCCGTCGAAGGCGCGCTTGTGGTCCTGGGCCCCGCCGAACAGCATCGAGGTCTCGCCGTCGCAGAGCGCGAACAGCGAGGCCTCCTCGCCGGCCATGAACTCCTCGATGACCACGTGGCCGCCGGCGGGGCCGAAGCGGCCGCCCATCATGGCCTCGATCTCGGCCTCGGCCTCGGCCTTGTCCTGGGCGATGGCCACGCCCTTCCCCGCCGCCAGGCCGTCGGCCTTGATGACGTAGGGCGGCTGGAACTGGCCGAGCGCGGCCTTGGCGTCGGCGGCGCGCTCGTAGACGCCGTATCCGGCGGTCGGGATGTCGTGGCGGGCGCAGAAGTCCTTGGTGAAGGCCTTGGAAGTCTCCAGCCGCGCCGCCTTGGCCGAGGGGCCGAAGCAGGGGATGCCGAAGCCGGCCAGCCGGTCCGCCAGCCCGACCTCCAGCGCCGCCTCCGGCCCGACCACCACCAGCTCGGCGTGCATCTCGCGGGCCAGGCGCACCAGGCCCTCGACGTCCGTCGCCTTCACCGGATGGATCTCGGCCAGGCCCGCCATGCCGGGGTTGCCCGGGGCGACGATCAGGCGCCGGACCAGCGGCGACTGCTTGATCTTCCAGGCCAGGGCGTGCTCACGCCCGCCCGAGCCCACGAGGAGGACGTTCATGGCCCGCGTCTCGCGCGTCCCGCCCCTGTGGTCAAGCCGTTCGGAATCCTTACCCGGTGGGTAAGGTGGCTCGCGCCGGTCAGGCGCGAGACGGATCGGGCGCGGCGCCCGCCGCGTCGGGACAATCCCGCCAAAGTGGCGCGTTGCACCGCGCTGCCGTGCGACCTACGCCGTCCCGGCGCGACTCGCCGGTCCACCTCGCCCAACCGGCGAGGATTTTGTGTATCAAGGGCGCAATGACCGACGTCGAATCCCCGATTGCGGAGGGCGGCAACTCGCCCGCCTGGTCCGTCTCCGAGCTGTCGGCGCAACTGAAGCGGACGGTGGAGGACGCCTTCGGCTTCGTGCGCCTGCGCGGCGAGATCTCCAAGGTCACCCGCCACGCATCGGGCCACGTCTACCTGACCCTGAAGGACGAGCGCGCCTGCATCGACGGCGTCGTGTGGAAGGGCAATGTCGCTCGCCTGCAGGCCCAGCCGGAGATGGGGCTGGAGGTCATCGTCACCGGCAAGATCACCACCTACCCGGCCCGCTCCAGCTACCAGATCGTCATCGAGACCATGGAGCCGGCCGGGGTCGGCGCCCTGCTGGCCCAGCTGGAGCGGCTGAAGGCGAAACTGGACGGCGAGGGCCTGTTCTCCGCCGGACGCAAGCGCCGCCTGCCCGCCTATCCGGCCATCGTCGGCGTGATCACCTCGCCGACCGGGGCGGTGATCCGCGACATCCTGCACCGCATCCGCGACCGCTGGCCCTGCCACGTCATCGTCTGGCCAGTGGTGGTGCAGGGCGAGGCCGCCGCCGCCCAGGTCGCCGCCGCCGTGCGCGGCTTCAACGCCATGACCGGGGCGCATCGTCCCGAGGTGCTGATCGTGGCGCGCGGCGGGGGTTCGATCGAGGACCTCTGGCCGTTCAACGACGAGGCGCTCGCCCGCACCGTCGCGGCCGGGAGCATTCCGCTGGTGTCCGCCGTCGGGCACGAGACCGACACCACCCTGATCGACTTCGTCTCCGACCGGCGCGCCCCCACGCCGACGGGCGCGGCGGAGCTGGTCACCCCGGTGCTGGCCGAACTGCGCGGCCTGACGGCGGACTACGCCGCCCGGCTCAGCCGTTGCTCGGGACGGCTGATCGAGGACGGCCGCACGCGGCTTCAGGCGGCGGCGCGGGGATTGCCCAGGCCGCAGGAGCTGCTGGCAATCAAAGCTCAGAACTTCGACTTGTTGGCAGCGCGACTTGGACCGGCGCTCGAACGCAATGCAGCGGAGAAAAGGCATCGGTTTGCGGAGTGGTCATCACGCCTTGGCCCTGGCCTGATTGAGCGGGCTAACGAGCAGCGCGGTGCCCGGCTCCAAGACCTCGGTCTTCGCATTGGCGGCGCACTCGTCCGCAACGTGGAGATTCACGAAAATCAACTGGCCACGGTTGTCGGGCGCCTGAAGCCGGAGCTCTTCAGTCGCCAGGCGGACCATGTTTCCGAGCGCCTCGCCGCTTTCTCCCAGCGCGCCGCCCGCGCGCTCGACAACACGCTGAAGAACGACAGCCAGCGCCTCGACCGCGCCGGCCGCCTGCTGGAGACCCTGAACCCCAAGCGCCCGCCCGGCCCCGGCATGGCCCGGGTGCTCGACGAGGCGGGCAACCTGGTGCTGCGGGCGGCGGACCTGGCCTCCGGCCAGCAGGTGAAGCTGGCCTTCACCGACGGCGAGCGCGGCGCGGTGATCGACGGGGCGGCGGGGGCGAAGGCCGCCCCCAAGCCAAAACCGGCAGCGACGCCGACGTCGCAGGGCGACCTTTTCTGAGCCACTGTCTGCAGGAAGAACGCACCAGACGCGCAGGCTTTCTTCAACACGCCTGCAGCTCGCGGAACCAGCCTGCCTCGAATCGAGGGGCGTTCTGATGCGCAAGCAGGTCAACCGGGCGATCACAACCGCCCTTGTTGGGCTGGCAATTTTCGCTGCCTTCCACCTCGTCTCGGCGGTGCCCGCGGTATGGCGAGACCTGACCCGGTCAAAGACACCGCGCGGACTGCTTGAGGCCATTCTGGAATGGCGCAATGAGTCCGAAGTCTACACCAACTGGCGCGACTCGGCCGGGTGTCGCAGCCTTCAGCCAGGCCCTGCGGAACGTGCCCTGCTCGACGCCTGCCCGATCGAGCGTTGGCGAGCCTCCGGCTACGAGGCGCCCAACGTCGATCAACCTGATCCTTATTACTACTTCACCTGTGACGCCGGGAACCAACCGATCGAGGTCTCGATCTGGTGGGGAATGGGAACCCAAGGCGTGAACTTCTCGCGGTGCCCCAGCGAAGGCTGCCGCGGGGCGGCGGAGCCAGCGCCTTGCCTGCCGGAGCACTGAACCCTGCACGGGGGTGACTTTCCGGTCGCCGAACGCCTACATTCCCCCCATGAACGCACTGGATCGCGACAGCGGGGGCGAGGCCATCGTCGACTACGGCGACGGTGAATTCGTGGTGCTGAAGCCGGGCCGCTTCGTGGTCTGCGCCGTCAGCGGCAAGCGGATTCCGCTCGACGCCCTGCGCTACTGGGACCCGGTGCGCCAGGAGGCCTATGCCGGGCCGGAACAGGCGTTGCAGCGGTGGAAAGAGACGCAGAAGGGCTGAACCGGCGCCTGCTGATCGCCGGGGGCCTGGCTACAGCGGCGGCGACGCCGGCGTTCGGCGCGCCTGCGCAGGTCCGGCTCGAAGGCCGGCTGGTCCAGGGCGGCTATGTGGTGGGCTACACCCAGCCCGGCGCCCGGGTGTTCGTGAACGGCGAGTCGATCGGGCCGGCCTCGCGGCGCGGCTGCTTCGTGGTCGGCTTCGACCGCGACGAGGCGGCGACCTGCGAGCTGGAGGTGCGCGACCGCGATGCGGTGTTCAAGCGCACCCTGAACGTGGCGAAGGGAACCTTCGGGGTCCAGCGCATCAACGGCCTGCCCTCGTCGACCGTCGACGAGCCCAGCGCCGAGCTGCTGGCCCGCATCCGCACCGAGCAGGCGATGAAGGAGGCCGCTTTCGCGTCGGTCTCGCCCGAGGACGCCTTCGCCGATGGCTTCGGCTGGCCGCTGAAGTCGTTTCGCACGACCTCCAAGTACGGCAACCAGCGCATCCTGAACGGCAAGCCCTCGCGGCCCCACTACGGCTACGACATGGCCGCCCCGGCCGGCTCGGCGATCGTGGCCCCGGCCGGCGGGCTGGTGGTCCTCGCCCGGCCGCGGATGCTCTACGAGGGCACCCTCACCCTGATCGACCACGGCAGCGGCCTGATCTGCGCCTACCTCCACCAGTCGAAGCTGCTGGTGAAGCAGGGCGACCGGGTGCTGAAGGGGCAGAAGATCGGCGAAGTCGGCATGACCGGGCGGGCCACCGGCCCCCACCTTTGCTGGCGGCTGAAGTGGCGCGGACGCAACCTGGATCCTTCTTTGTGGGTTCAGCCGCGGTCAGTAACTTGATTTTAAAGACGGTTGGGGCTTGATAGCGGCGGTTTGTCGCGGTTGCAAAACAGCGGCCGCACAACTCGCCCAAGGCCTAACCCTATGTCCGCCCTAGGTTCCCTGCATGTCCTGCTGGTAGACGACAACCAGCATATGCGCGCCATCGTGGCGGCGATTCTCAAGGGCGCGGGCATCGGCACCACCCACGAGGTGGGCGACGGCGCCGAGGCGCTGCGGGTGCTGCGCGAGCGGCCCATCGACCTGGCCATCGTCGATTTCAACATGTCCCCGCTGGACGGGGTGGAGTTCACTCGCCTGGTCCGCAACGCGCCCGACAGCGCCAACCCGTTCCTGCCGATCATCATGATGACCGGCCACGCCGAGCGGCACCGCGTGGTCGAGGCCCGCGACGCCGGGGTCACCGAGTTCATCGTCAAGCCGGTCACCGCCAACTCGGTGCTGAGCCGCATCCAGGCGGTGATCTTCAAGCCGCGCCCGTTCGTTAAGACCGAGGCCTACAACGGCCCGTGCCGCCGCCGCGTGAACGATCCCAAGTTCACCGGCCCCTTCCGCCGCGCCGGCGACAACGCCAACGGCGGCAAGGGCGAGAACGCGGCCTAGGTTCACGCGCGGACCAACCCGGGACTTGTCATCCCGGGAAGTCCCCGGCCGCAGCGCCAATGGGGCTTGGGGCTCGGGGCGGTTGGGCGAACCCGCCTACGACGCCTCCAGCTCCGTCGCGGTCTTTTTCCTCTTCTGATCCCCGCCCGGGTACTCGCGCCGGCGCCAGCGCCGATGCACGAAGAAC
>Ga0196977_1001164_pt1 | contig 10463 bp, 10 predicted proteins | sample S3v_1013CmetaG_FD_148634 | JGI IMG/M metagenome (GOLD analysis project Ga0196977, IMG submission 148634) | Soil microbial communities from Anza Borrego desert, Southern California, United States - S3+v_10-13C | ecosystem: Environmental > Terrestrial > Soil > Desert | place: USA: California...
ACCTCGATCTACCTCGTGATGCCGGTCGGGCGTCTCTCGCTGCGCCATGCGCTGATCGGGGCTGTAACCGCCGCGGTGCTGTGGGAGCCGACGCGGCATCTCCTCGTCTGGTACTTCTCGACGCTCTCGCAGGTCAGCGCCGTCTATGGCTCGCTCACCACCGCGATCGTGGTCCTGCTGAGCCTCGAGCTCGGCGCCACCGCGCTGCTCCTCGGGGCGCAGGTGATCTCGGAGTACGAGCGCGTGCTGCGCGGCGAGCCGCAGGCGCGCGGGAAAACGTTGAAGACGTAAGCCGCGGCACGGCCCGCTTGGCCTGTCGCTTGCCTATGATGGCTGGTGGGTCTTGACCCAGGATCACAGCGCCGGAGTGGTTCGCCCGGCAGAAAGTGCAGATGTTCCGCAAGCTGAAGAAACGGTGGCGCAGCTTAAGCCGGGGACAGCCGGGCAGGCGCTTCCAGGACCGTTACGAGCGCCGCGAGGGCGCGCGTTCCGGGCTGTGGAAGGCTTTCTATGTCGTCGCCGGAGTCGCTTTGTGCCTCGCCGGCGTCGTGCTCATGCCTGCGCCGGGTCCTGGATTCCTCGTGGTGTTCATCGGCGGGGCGATGCTCGCCGAGGAATCTCTCGTTGCCGCGCGCGTGCTCGACTGGATCGAGCTCAGGCTGCGCGCCCTGCATTCGCGGCTGCGTCGCGCATGGCGCCGCGCGTCCACCGCGCTCAAGGCGCTGGTCGCGCTCTGCGGCGCGGCGATCGCGTCACTCCTCGGATTTACGGCCTACGCGCTGTTCGTTCAATAACCCGCGACCGCATCGATCGAATCGATGCGGATGATGACGCGGTTGTGCGTCTGGCTGCGCACTTCAACGGCCTCGTTGCCGATCACCTTCGTCACGATGCCGGGAATCGACTGGCCTTTCACGAAGAACGTCAGCCCGCGCTTGTCCTTCTGGCTCTGCGCGAACAGCTCCTGGAACGCCTGGGTAGTATCGGACTGCGCAGCCTCACCCGCGCCGGGGGCGGCCGACAGGGTGCAGGCGGCGATCAGAGGCAACGCGGCGCGGCGCAGCGAGAGCAGGTTCGTGAGCGACATCGCAAGTCTCCTTTGGTTTGAGCGTTATTGGCTGGATCCCGGCTTTTGTATTAGCACTGGTACAACGGACGCAGCAGCGCAACGTCCGCGAGCTTCTCGAAATTCCAGAGCTGCGCGAGCAGCTCCTCGCCCCGCGCCTTGCCCAGCACGGGCAGGATGAGATCGCGCGCCTTTTCTTCTTCCTCGTCGCGCGTGAGCGGATTCTCGTAGCTCCCTTTGGCGGCCATCGTCTGGTGCTCCAGCACGCGGCCGTCGCGCAGCTTCACCTGCATCACGCAGCGCCAGCGCCGCTCCGCGTCGGTGAGCGCCGGGTCGCCGGCCGCTTCGATCCTGCCGCGCATGGCGAGCACCCGCGGGTCTTTCATGCGGCCGAAATCGTGGGCGGACGCGAAGGTCACATCGCCGTCGAGCAGCATCACCGCGAGCAGGTGCTGAACGCAGATGTCCGGCATGTCACGGTTGTTGACGATCTCCAGCTCCTTGTCGGGCAGGCGCGCAGTGAGCTTCTCCACGTCGTCGGCGGAGAACCCGTGCTCCCGCATCAGATCGCGCAGCACGTGCAGCGGACCCTGGATCGGGCCGCCGACCGGCCAGCGCTTGATGCCGCCGCGCATGACTTCGTGAACCGAGCCCAGCCCGCGCACGAGCGCCTCGCGGTCGGCATCCTTCGAAAACGTGAAAAAGAAATCCCGCTCGCCGGAAAAAAGGTCTTCGACGCCGCTGAAACCGTGAGCGACCATCAGCGCGGCCTGCGTGCCGTTGTGCGCCGGCATGCCGCCCATCGCGTACGCTTTCTCGATGTGCTCGGGATCGCGGAACATAGTGTAGAGGCCGGCCGCCTGCTCGCCGGTATAGGCGAGCATGTGCCGCACCTGGCGTGCGTCGAGGTCCAGCAACGCGCCCGCCGCGGCCGCCGCGCCGAAGAGCTGGCCGAACGCGCCGGCGTGGTGACCCGAGCGCAGGAACTCCATCGGCCTCAACGCGAGCAGCATTCGCGGGCAGATGTCGTAGCCGAGCACGATCGCGCGTAGCACCTGGAGACCGGTGAGACCCTTCATCTCGCCGATCGCCATCGCGGCGGGGATCACGCTCGTGCCGGGATGCGTGAGCGACGGCGGATGCGTGTCGTCGGTCTCGTCGGCGTGGCCGAACATCCCGTTCGCCAGCGCGGCGTTCGCGCAGGAGGTCATGATCTTGGTGCCGGCGACACCGGCCTGCGCCTTGCCGCCGAGCGATTGCACGTACGAGATCGCGCGCTGACCGGGCGTGAGCCTAGAGCCCGAGATCATCGCGGCGAAGGTGTCGACGATGTGGATCTTCGCGCGCTCGCACACCGCTTCGGGCACGTGCTTGTGCAATGCCGTGGCGATGTACATGGCGAGCTCGCTCATGAGCGGCGATATGCCGGTCTCTCGCTGCATCTTTCGATCCTTTCCGGGCGAAGCTGCATGCTATCATCGCGCCGCTTTTCGCGCCCTTGCGCAGCCCGCCGTTTCCCCGGATGAAAATCACCGCCATACATTCCTGCGTCGTGCCGATTGCGTCCCAGATCCGCAACGCGTACATCGATTTCTCCAAGATGACGGCGAGCGTCGTGGCCGTGACGACCGATGTCGTGCGCGACGGAAAACGCGTCGTCGGCTACGGCTTCAATTCGAACGGCCGCTATGCGCAGTCGGGACTGCTCGCCGAGCGCTTCATTCCGCGAGTGATGCAGGCCGACCCCGCGAGCCTCGTCGATGACGCGGGCACGAACCTCGACCCGCACCGCATCTGGGACTGCGCGATGGCGAACGAGAAACCGGGCGGCCACGGCGAGCGCTCGGTGGCGATCGGCGTGCTCGACATGGCGGTATGGGACGCCGTCGCGAAAATCGAAGACAAGCCGCTGTGGCGGCTCCTCGCCGAGCGTTACAACGAGGGCGACTTCGACGAGAAGGTGTTCGTTTACGCGGCGGGCGGCTACTACTATCCGGGCAAGAACGTGCAGGCGCTCAAGGACGAGATGCGCAAGTACCTCGATCTCGGCTACAGCGTCGTCAAGATGAAGATCGGCGGCGAGTCGCTGGACGACGATCTGAAGCGCATCGAAGCCGCGATCGACGTCGTGGGCTCCGGCAGGAACCTCGCCGTGGACGCGAACGGGCGCTTCGATCTCGACACCGCGATCGAATATGCGAAGGCGCTCGCGCCGTACGGCCTCTTCTGGTACGAGGAGGCCGGCGATCCGCTCGACTTCGAGCTCCAGGCGGAGCTCGCGGGGCACTACGAAAACTCGATGGCGACCGGGGAGAACCTCTTCTCCATGCAGGATGCGCGCAACCTCATCCGCTACGCCGGCATGCGGCACGACCGCGACTGGCTGCAATTCGACTGCGCGCTCTCCTACGGGCTCGTCGAGTACCTGCGAACGCTCGCCATGCTGAAGGAGCACGGGTGGTCGGCGCGCCGGTGCATCCCGCACGGCGGGCATCAGCTCTCGCTCAACATCGCCGCCGGCCTGTGCCTCGGCGGTAACGAGTCCTATCCGGACGTCTTTCAGCCGTTCGGCGGTTTCGCCGACGGACTCCCGGTCGAAGCCGGCTACGTCCGCATGCCAAACGTGCCGGGCATCGGGTTCGAAGCGAAGGCGAACCTCTATCGCGTGATGCGCGAGCTCGCGTCCTAAGACACTACTGCTCCGTTACGCCTTGCGCGGCGTGCCGCAGCTCCAGCACTGCGTGAACTGACCTTCGAGCTTCTCGCCGCACGCGGGGCACGTCCAGCTCTCGCCGCTGAACATGCGCGCGTAGCTGCCCTTGAAGAATGCGACGAGGAGATCGTTCGCCGCATCGAACTGCGCGTCGTCGGTGACCCACACCGAGCACACGTCCACCGGCAGCTCGCCCCAGCCGCTCGTGAGGAACTCGCCGCGCACTTCGGCCGAGATGCCGTGCGAGAGCAGAAAGCCGCGCACCAGATGCGCTTCCAGCGCCGTGCGCGCGGCGTGCACCTGCTTCATGGCGCTTTGCTGTGACCCGATCCGGGAATGACCATGTGACACGCGGCGAAATGCCGCGGGCTCGTGTCCTGACTGGTGAGCAGCGGCTCTACGCGTTCGCACACGCCTTCCGCGTGCGCGCATCGCGTGCGGAAGCGGCAGCCCGACGGCGGATTGATCGGGTTCGGCGGGTCGCCCACGAGCGGCGGGCGCTCGATGCGGATATCGGGATCCATCGAGGGACGCGAATCGAGGAGGGCGAGCGTATAAGGGTGCCGCGCGCGGCGATACACGTCGTCCACCGGGCCGACCTCGACCACCTTGCCGAGATACATCACGAGCACGTGGTCGCTCACGTACTGCACGACCGACAGATCGTGCGAGATGAAGAGATACGTGAGCTGTAGGTTCGATTTGAGATCCATGAGCAGGTTGAGGACCTGCGCTTCGATCGACTTGTCGAGGGCGGACACCGCCTCGTCGAGGATCACCAGACGCGGCTCGAGCGCGAGCGCGCGCGCGAAGTTCACGCGCTGCCGCTGGCCGCCCGAAAGCTCGTGGGGATAGCGCCTGCCGAACTGGTCGGGGTCGAGGTTGACCAGGGCCAGCAGCTCGCGCGCCTTGGCGCGCGCGGCGCTCGTTCTGACGCCGTGTGCGATCGGGCCGAACGCGATGCTGTCCTGCACCGACAGCCGCGGGTTGAGCGAAGCGTACGAATCCTGGAACACCATCTGCATGCCGCGCCGCAGCTCGCGCACCGTGAAGCCCTCGGCGCCGAGCTTGTGCCCGTCGAACCGGATCTCGCCGGCGTCGGGCGTGATGAGATGCATGAGGAGCCGCGCGGTCGTCGATTTGCCGCAGCCGGATTCGCCGACGATGCCGAGCGTCTCGCCCTGCTCGATGGAAAAGCTCACGCCGTCCACGGCCTGCACCATGACTTTCGGGGCGCCGAGGCTGTTCGCCTTCACCGGGAAGTACTTGCGCAGATTGCTGACGGTGAGCATCAAAACCTCACGTCCATCGCGCTGCGCAGCCCGTCGCTGATCAGGTTGAAGCACATGGACGTGACGAAGATCATGAAGCCGGGCAGCACCGCGTTGAGCGGCGCGAGGAAGATCGATTCGCGCAGCGTGTTGAGCATCAACCCCCATTCCGCTGCCGGCGGGCTCGCGCCGAGACCGATGAACGAAAGACCGGCCGCGATGAGGATCGACACGCTCACGAGCACGGTGGCATAAACCAGCACGGGTCCCAGCACGTTGCCCAGGATGTGGGTGCGGATGATCGCGTAGGTGCTGGCGCCGCTCGCGCGCGCCGCTTCCACGAAATCCATCGAGCGCACCTGTGTGGTCACCGATTCGGTGACGCGCGTCACCGGCGGGATGAAGACGATCGTGATCGCGAGCAGCGCGTTGGCGAGCCCTGCGCCGAGCGAGCCTGCGATGGCGACGGCGAGCAGGATCGACGGAAACGCGTAGAAGACGTCGGTCACCCGCATGATGAGCATGTTGGTGCGGCCGCCGACGAACCCTGCCAGCAGTCCCAGCACGCCGCCGATCACCAGCGCCAGCACCACCGGCAGCACGCCCATCATGAGCGAGAGCCGCCCGCCGTAGACGAGCCGCGAGAGCATGTCGCGCCCGAGCTCGTCGGTGCCGAGCAGGTGGCCCGGCGCGCCGACCGGCAGCAGGCGGTGCGAGGAGTTCGCGGCGGTGGGGTCGATGAGACCGATCCAGGGCGCGAAGATCGCGCTGCCGGCGATCAGGATGAGCACCATCGCGCACGCGACGGTGTAGGGGTCGCGCAGGACCCGTGTGCGCACGTTCTGCCAGTAGGTGCGCTGGACGATGCCGCCCACCGGCACGTCGAGCTGCGTGCGCTCGCCGGCGACGCTCTCGAAGCCGATGGTGACTGCGTGCGCGTCGGCCGGCTTGTTCACGCCTTCACGCGCGGTTGATGCGCGGATCCGCCCACGCCTGCAGGATGTCCACGACCAGATTCGTGAACACGAAGAACAGCGCGAGCAGCATGAGCGTGCCCTGCAGCACCGGCATGTCGCGGTCGAAGATCGCGAGGTTGAGCAGGTATCCGGTGCCGGGCCACGTGAAAACCGTCTCGACCAGTATCGAGCCCGCGAGCAGGTGCGCGAACTGCAGGCCCATCACCGCGAGCACCGTCGGCAGCGCGTTGCGTGCGACGTGCAGCAGGATGCGGCGCTCGGAGAGCCCGCGCGCGCGCAGCGCTTCGACGAACTCCATGCTGAGGATCTCCATCACCGCCGCGCGCGCCGTGCGCGCGACGACCGCGCCCGGTATCGCGGCGAGCGCGATCGCCGGCAGCAGCATGTGGCGCCACGCTTCCCAGCTCCAGAACGACTCGGGCGATCCCGCGCCGACCGACGGCAGCCACCCGAGCTGCACCGAGAACACGATCACGAGGATGATCGCGAGCCAGTAGTGAGGCATCGACACGCCCGCGATAGCCGTGGAGGACACTGCCTTGTCGAGCCACGTGCCGTGGTTGTAGCCGGCGAGCATGCCGGCGGCGAGCCCGAAGGTGAAGCCGATCAGCGCTGCCGCGAAACCGATCGCCATCGTTTTCTGCGCGGCCGCGATCAACATCGGGAACACCGGCGCACCGCTGCGCAGCGAGTAGCCCATGTCCCCGGTCAGCGTATTGCCGAGCCACAGCAGATACTGGATCGGCAGCGGCTTGTCGTAACCGAAGGATGCGCGCATCTCGGCGAGCATCTTCTGATCCACTTCGCCCATCACCGCGGACAGCGGATCCCCCGGCGCGAGGTGCACCAGCGCGAACACGACCAGCGACACCCCGATCGCGATCGGGATCGTGTAGAGAACGCGCCGGAGGATGTAGCTCAGCATTCAGTGATGAGGTGACGAGGTGACGAGGTGACGAGGTGACGAGTGACGAAGTTACCGCGTCACTGCGTCACCGCGTCACTCCGTCACTAGTCCACCTAGTCCACCACATACACCGGCGCCAGATCCTGGAACCAGTGCTTGGCCTGCACCCAGCCGCGCACCTTCGGTGACATCGCGCGCGGGCCGACGTCGTGCACGACCCACACGTCCACCGCGTTGTCGACGAGGTAGGCATGCAGCTCGCCGAGCAACTGGTCGCGCTTCTTCTCGTCGAACGTGTTCTGCGCGCGCTCGACCATCGCGTCCACCTTCGGATCCGAGAAGTTCATGTAATTGAAACCCTTCGGCGGGATGGCCTTGCTGCTGTAGATGCGGCCGAACGCGCTGAACGGATCCACGGTCGCCGACGAGTTATTGATGCCGTCGGTGCCCTGGCACACCGGCGCGCCCGCGCCGGCGCGGCGGCAGTTGCGAAGCTGCTCCCAATCGGCCGTGACGAGCTCGAGGTTGATGCCGGCCTGTTTCAGGTTCTGCTGGATGTACTCGTTCATCGGTTTGGGCAGCATCTGGCCCGAGCCGGATGGCGAGACGAAGACCTTCAGCGTGAGCGGCTTGGCGGCGGTATAGCCGGCTTCGGCGAGCAGCTTCTTCGCCGCGGCCACGTCGTGCTTTATCTGGAAGGTGGGCTTGCCGAACCACGGGCTGGACGGATCGACGATGCCGCGCGCCGGCTCGGCGAAGCCGCCCAGGAGCTTCACGATGCCCGGACGGTCGATCGCGAGATTCACCGCCTTGCGCACGCGCACATCGCGCCATGGCGAGCCCTCCTTGAAGCTCATGAAGTACGGCCAGATGTGCGGATAGACGTTGGAGCTGATCTGGAAGCCCTGCTGCTTCAGGCGCGGGATGAAATCCGGCGGCGGCGCCTCGATGAAGTCGACCTGGCCCGAGAGCAGCGCGGAGGCGCGCGTCGTCGCCTCCGGGATCGGCAGCAGCACCATGCGCTCGGATTTAGCGACGCGCTTCGGATCCCAGTAGTTGGGATTTCGCACCATCTCGATGCGCTCGCGCGGCGACAGGCGCTCGACGCGGAACGGGCCCGTGCCGGAAGGCTGTGCCGAGAACTTGTTCCAGTCGCGTCCGACCTTCTCGTATTGCGCCGGGCTCGAGTAGAGCACGTAGGTCAGCTGATACGGAAAGGTCGAGTCCGGCGTGTGGGTCGTGAGCTCGACTGTATAGTCGTCGATCTTGCGCCAGGCCTTGAGCGAGAGAATGCGGCCTGCCACCTGCGCCTGCTGCCGCGGGTCGTGTTGCGGCGCGTCCTTCTTGAAGTTCTTGTCGAGGTTCCAGACGACCGCGTCGGCGTTGAAATCGGAGCCGTCATGGAACTTGACGCCTTTACGCAGCTTGAAGATCCACTTCGTGTTGTCCTTCGGATCGACGTTCCATTCGGTCGCGAGGCCGGGGATCAGCGTGGAGGCCGTCTTCGCGTCATCCATCTTCCAGTTGATGAGCGCGTCGTAGATCGTGTAGCCGGTGAAGCGATAGCCTTCGAAGCCGCCGTTCGGCTGGCCGCTGGTCGTCGATATTTCCGAGAGCGTCATGCCGATGCGCAGCGGCTTTTTCTGCGCGAGCGCCGCGGGTGCGAGCGCAAGGCCGGCGATTGCGAAAGCAACGGTGAGCGGCTTCAGTTTTAGCTTCATGGTGTTCCTCCTCTTGGTTTCTGGACCCCCGCCTTCGCGGGGATGACGATTCAATTCAGAGCGCTGCGGATCCATTCCGCGACCACCAGCGTTCTTGCGTCCGATGCCCTCGGCCCCGTGACCTGAAGCCCCAGCGGCAGGCCCGAGGGCCCCGTGAATACCGGCAGCGTGATCGCCGGTCCGAGCATGAGGGTCCACGTGATGCCGAAGAGCGGGTCGCCCGTCGATTCGAGGCCGGCCGGCGCCTCGCCGACGGCGCTCGGCGAGATCAGCACGTCGTAATTGCGGTAAATGTCGTCCAGCCGCGCGCGGCAGCGCTCGGCGAGCGCGTGCGTCTCGTCGTACCGCGCGCGGGTGACCCCGCCGCCGCCGCGCAGCCGCGCGGTGAGGCTTTCCGATATGAGCTGCGGAAAACGCGTGCGCTCGTAGGTGAGCGCGCGATAGAACTCGAACGCGCTCATGCGCACCTGCGCCTCGGCAATCTGTGCGAATTCGGCGTGAAGCTCGACGTCTTCGATCTGCGCCCCTGCACGCGCGAGCCGCGGCACGGCGCCTTCGAGTGCCTCGCGCGTGCAGGCGTCCGCCTGCTTCCAGTACGGCGTGCGGCAGAAGCCGATGCGGGGCTTCAGCCCCGCCGCCGCCTCGAACGGCGCGGGCTCGCGGGCCGACAGCGCTTCGACGATCATCGCGGCGTCGGGCACGGTGCGGGTCAGCACGCCGATCGTATCGAGCGATTCGGACAGGAACTTGAGCCCGGCGCGGTTGATGAAATTGAACGTCGGCTTGTAACCGACCACGCCGCAGAACGCCGCCGGTCGCACGATCGAAGACGTCGTCTGCGTGCCGAACGCGATCGGCACCATGCCGTCCGCAACCGCCGCAGCCGATCCGGAAGAGGAGCCGCCCGGGGTGTGCTGCGGATTGCGCGGGTTGCGCGTCTTGTTGGGATGACGCGTCGCGAACTCGGTGGTGACCGTCTTGCCGAGCACGATTGCGCCAAGCTCACGGACCTGCGCGACGCACGCGGCGTCGGCCGAGGGGCGGTTAGCTTGGTATATCGGCGAACCGTACTCGGTCGGCATGTCCGCAGTGTCGATCACGTCCTTCACGCCGATCGGGATGCCGTGCAGGCGCGAGCGCGGCGGCTCGCGATCGGCTGCGCGCGCCGCGGCGAGCGCCGCATCGGCATCGATGCAGGTCCATGCGCGGATTTCCGGCTCGCGCGCCTCGATGCGCTCGAGGCATGCGCCGACCAGCGCTTCGCACGTGAGCTTTCCAGCGGCGATGGCGGCCGCGGCATCCGTGGCGGACTGAAGATGCAGATCGGTCATGTCGGTGTGCTTTCGATCGCGCGTCCCACGCGCTCGGGATACAGGCAGCGCGTGACGTGCTCGTAGTCGTCACGCGAGCCCACTTTAATGGATTCCGGATACGCGGCGCTGCAGCGCTCATCGCTGTAGCGGCAACGCACGGCGAACGTGCAGCCCGGCGGCAGGGCTGCCAGATTGGGCGGAGACCCGGCGATCGGTGTCAGGCGCGTGCCTTTGGCCACTTCGTGCACCGTGGAGCGCATCAGCCCCTCGGTATACGGGTGGCGGGGGTTGCGCACGACGTCGTGGACCGAGCCGCTCTCGACGATGCGTCCGGCGTACATGACTGCGAGCTTGTGCGAGACCTCGACCGCCACGCCGAGATCGTGCGTGACGAAGATCATCGCCATCCCGAGCTCGCGCTGAAGCGTGCGCAGGAGCAGCAGCACCTGGATCTGGACGGTGGCGTCCAGTGCGGTCGTGGGCTCATCGGCGAGG
>Ga0196977_1001165_pt1 | contig 10450 bp, 12 predicted proteins | sample S3v_1013CmetaG_FD_148634 | JGI IMG/M metagenome (GOLD analysis project Ga0196977, IMG submission 148634) | Soil microbial communities from Anza Borrego desert, Southern California, United States - S3+v_10-13C | ecosystem: Environmental > Terrestrial > Soil > Desert | place: USA: California...
GACCGCGCTCAATCCGCACATCGGTTACGAGAAAGCCGCGGCGATCGCTAAGAACGCCCACAAGAAAGGCACCACGCTCAAGGAATCGGCGCTCGCGCTGGGCTATCTCAGCGCCGAGCAGTTCGACGAGTGGGTGCGCCCCGAAGACATGGTCGGCACGAAGCTCTCGAAGAAGGGTTAGCGCCCGTGCCCGATGTCGCGCGCATTGCCCTGGTGACCGGCGGCAACCGCGGTATCGGACTGGAAATCTGCCGGCAGCTCGGCGCGCACGGTCTGGCGGTCGTGCTGACCGCGCGTGACGGGGGCGAGGGCAAGGCCGCCGTCAAAGCGCTTCAGGATGCCGGCCTGTCCGTCGAATTTCAGCGGCTCGACGTCACGAGCTGCCGCAGCATCCGCGCGTGCGTCGCCGCGGTGAGCGAGCGACGCGGCAGCATCGACGTGCTCGTGAACAACGCCGGCATACTGGCGGACCCGCGCGGCTCGCGCTTCCTCGATTCGAAGCTCGACACCTATCGCGATACGCTGGAAACCAATTTTTTCGGTCCGCTCCAGCTCGCGCAGGCGGTGCTGCCGCTCATGAAGGCGAACCGCTACGGGCGCATAGTCAACGTGTCGAGCGGCATGGGGCAGCTCGCTGAGATGGGCGCCGGATCGCCGGCCTACCGCATCTCCAAGACCGCGCTCAACGCGCTCACGCGCATCCTCGCGGCGGAGTTTCGCGACAGCAACGTGCTGGTGAACTCGATGTGTCCGGGCTGGGTGCGCACGCGCATGGGCGGCGAGGGCGCACCGCGTACGGCGGAGCAGGCGGCGCAAACCGCGGTATGGCTGGCGACCCTGCCGGACGGCGGACCGACCGGCGGGTTCTTCCGCGACCGCGAGCCGATCGCGTGGTGAGCGGAACGCGCAAAGAAAACCCCGCGCGCGGCGAGGTTGGTAAACGTCATTCCCGCGGAGGCGGGAATCCAGAACGAGCTTCCGTCTGGACCCCCGCCTTCGCGGGGGTGACGAATTTCTGACTTACAACCTTAGATACCTAGAATTTTCTTGGCTTTGTCCAGCGCGTCGGTCGATTCGCTGTGCTTGCCGGCCTTGTGCAGCGATTCGCCTTCGGCGCGCAGCTTCTTCACTTCGGACATCTGCGAGTCCGACAGTTTCGCCTTGGTCAGCGCGGCGTCGATCGCTTTCATCTCTTTCGGGCACCGGTGCGCGAAAGCGCTGGTGCTGCCGATCGCCAGCGCGGCTGCCAACAGCATCGTGGTTACCTTCATGTCATACTCCTCTGATGACGGCGGGTTCGCCGCCGACGCAGTTTAAGAGAGCAGCCTGCCGACGAACAAGAGAACGCGATCGCGATCCCAGAACTCACCCCCGAAGCGATTGCCGCGCGTCTCGAACGCCCTGCACCGCCGCCCGCGCCGGAAGACCTGCACGCGATAACGCTGCCGCCCGGCGCCCGCATCACCGAAGCCGCCGTGCTGGTCCCGCTGGTGAACCGCCCGGAAGGGCTGCAGCTCCTCCTCACGCAGCGCACCGCGCATCTCTCCGACCATGCCGGCCAGATCAGCTTTCCCGGCGGCCGGGTCGAGCCGACCGACGCGACGCGCCAAGAGACCGCGTTGCGCGAGACCGAGGAAGAGATCGGACTCGCCCGTGCGCACGTGCGCGTGCTCGGCCGCCTCCCGTTGTACGACATCCCATCGGGCTTTCGGATCACCCCTGTGGTCGGCTGGATCGAGCCGCCATTCGACCTGAAGCTCGATGCCTTCGAGGTGGCGAGCGTGTTCGAAGCGCCGCTGCCGCATTTCCTGGACACCATGCGTTACCAGCGGCGCGAGTACCGCTTTCGCGGCCGCCACCGGCACTACATGGCGATCCCGTTCGAAGGCCGCTATATCTGGGGTGCGACGGCGGCGATGCTCTACAACCTGGCGCGCGTTCTGGACGCCGACCTGTAAAAAGCGTCAGACTCGGTAAACGGGGTCGGAGTACATTGCGCTGCGGCGGCTACAGGTACTCCGACCCCAATCAAGGGGGAGCGCCGGATGAACCAGAACGACCGGCCCGCGCAGCACCAGGCCGCCGTCATCATGACGGGCGGCGGCGCGCGCGCTGCTTATCAGGTCGGCGTCGTGCGCGCGCTCTCGGAGCTGCTGCCGCTCAAGAGCCCCTGTCCTTTCCCGATCATCTGCGGCACCTCGGCCGGCGCGGTGAATGCCGCGGTTCTCGCGTCCAATGCACACAACTTCCGGCGCGGCGTACGGCATCTCATGAACGTCTGGAAGAACGTCCGGGTCGGGCACATCTACCGCGCCGACCCGCTCGGCGCGATCGGCAACAGCGCGCGGTGGTTCGCGGCGGCACTGACCGGCGGCCTCGGCAAAAAGCCGGTTTCGCTGCTCGATTCGCGGCCGCTCGAAGCGCTGCTCGCCAAGTACCTCGATCTCGGCGCGATCGACCGCAATATCGCCGCAGGTTATCTCGCCGCGTTCAGCGTGACCTGCTCGGGCTACAGCTCCGGCCAGTCGGTCACGTTCTACCAGGCGCGGCCGGGGCTGGAGAACTGGAAACGCGCGCGCCGCATCGGCATCGCGATGCCGATCACCCACGAACATCTGCTGGCCTCCAGCGCGCTGCCGTTCATCTTCCGGCCGGTGCGCATCAACCGCGAGTACTTCGGCGACGGTTCGATGCGGCAGATCGCGCCGGTCAGTCCCGCGCTGCATCTCGGCGCGGACCGGCTGCTCGTGATCGGGGTGGGGCGCCAGCTCGCCCCCGACGGCGAGCGCGTGGCCGCGAACGGCTACCCGTCTCTCGCCCAGATCGCAGGTCATGCGCTCAACAGCATCTTCCTGGACAGCCTCGAAGTCGATCTCGAGCGCCTGCAGCGGATCAACCGCACCCTCGACATCATTCCGCGCGAGATCCTGGAGCGCACGCGATATCCGCTGCGGCGCGTGCAGTTCTGCGTGATTCGTCCGAGCACCGATCTCGAAAAGATCGCGCTCGCGCACGCGCACGAGCTGCCGCGCACGATACGCATGCTGCTGGGGACGGTCGGCGGCTTGCAGAAGAGCTCGTCGGCGCTCCTTTCGTACCTGCTCTTCGAGCGCGGCTACTCCCGCGAGCTGATCCGCCTCGGCTATGACGACACCATGGGTCGCAAGGAGGAGCTGCTGGCGTTCCTCCAGGCGCGCGAGGCGGCACATTAGCTGCAGTTTGTTGTCACAACCTCTATACGGTATAAATCAATGCCATGAGCCGCGCCTTTGTCAAGGAAAGCGATGACGATCTCTCCGCCGGAGAGCTGCCGGAGCGCCCGTTGCCGCCGCACGCGAACTATGTCACGCCGCGCGGGCTCGAGCTGCTGCAGGCGCGGGTGCGCGAGCTCACGGAGCAGCACGAGCAGTTGAAGCGCGAGTCCGAGGAAGACTCGGCCGCGAAGCAGAAGCTCCGCGAGACCGATCGCGACCTGCGGTATTTCCGCTCGCAGCTCGAGCGTGCGAGCGTCGTCGACATGGGCAACCAGCCGCGCGATCAGGTCCACTTCGGCGCGGTCGTGAAGATCGAGGACGAGGATGGCAACCCGCAGGAGTTCGCGATCGTCGGCGACGACGAGGCCGATGTCGCCGGCGGCAAGATAAGCTGGGCCTCGCCGCTCGCGCGCGCGATGATCGGCGCGAAGGTGGGAGACACCGTGACGTGGAGGCGTCCCGCGGGCGAGGCAGAGGTCTCCATCGTGGACATCCGTTATCCGTAGATTTTCCGAGTCGCGCGCTTTCACGCGCGCGCGGTCCCGCTCGTGAAATTCCTTTCGCTCCTCGCGGCCCTGCTGATCGAGCAGGTGCGCCCGTTACGGCACGACAATGCGGTGTATGCCGCGTACGTGCGCTATCTGCACACGCTCGAGCGGCAGTTGAACGCCGGCCAGTACATGAACGGCATCGTCGCGTGGGTGCTGGCGGTGCTGCCGGTGGTGGTAGCGGCGGTCGCCGTCTACCACCTGCTCGACGCGGTGAGCCCGCTGCTCGCGTGGGCCTGGAACATGGCGGTGCTCTATCTCACGATGGGTTTCCGGCAGTTCAGCCATTATTTTCGCGAGATCGCCTACGGGCTGCGCGAAGGCGATCTCGAGCGCGCGCGCGAGCATCTCGGGCGCTGGCGCGGCGCGAGCGCGGCCGAGCTCACCGGGCCGGAAGTCGCGCGCGTGTCGATCGAGCTCGCGTTGGTCGGTGCGCACCGTCACGTGTTCGGACCGATCGCCGGCTTCATCGTATTCGGGCCCGGTGGCGCGCTGCTCTACCGGCTCTCCGAGATGGCAGCTGAAGCGTGGCGCGTGCGCGGCGCGGAATCAGTCGAGTTCGCGCGTTTCGCCGAGCGTTTTTTCTTCTGGTACGACTGGCTGCCGGCGCGTCTCACCGCGGCGAGCTTCGCGATCGTCGGCAACTTCGAGGACGCGGTGTACTGCTGGCGCACGCAGGCCGCGTCGTGGGTGCACGGCGCGTACGGGACGCTGCTCGCGAGCGGCGGCGGCGCGCTCGGCGTGCGGCTCGGCGATCCGCTGCACAACGCCGCCGGCATCGAGTACCGGCCCGAGCTCGGTCTCGGCGACGAAGCCGACGTCGATTACATGCAGAGCACGATCGGGCTCATCTGGCGCGCGCTGGTGCTCTGGATGTTTCTCATCTTCGTCGTCACCGTCGCGCACTCATTGGGGTGACGAAGCGACACGGTGACGGGGTGACGGGGTGACGAACCGAGTAGGGCGCTAGCCATCGCCCCCTCCCGCGATCAATGGTAGCCGCTGTCCGCCCGCACCTTCCCCCGGAACACCCAGTACGACCACGCCGTGTAGGTGAAGATGATCGGAATGAGGAAGAGCGTTCCGATCAGCAGAAAAGCCTGCGCCTGCGGCGCGCCGGCGGCATCCCACAACGTGAGCGTGTGCGGCACGATGTACGGAAACAGGCTGACCGTGAGTCCCAGATAGGACATGGCGAACAGGCCCAGCGCGGCGATGAACGGCGCGACGTCGCGGCCGGCCGCGAGCGCTCGCCACAGCGCGTACGCGATGAGTCCGGTGATGACCGGCACGGGCGACACCCACACGATGTTGGGCCACGCGAACCAGCGCGCGGCGATGTGCTCGTGCAGGAAGGGCGTCCACACGCTCACCATCACGACGAACGCGAGGACGCCGAGCAGCGCGAAGCGCGACACGCGCTGCGCCCATTCGCGCAGCGGGCCTTCGGTTTTCATGACGAGCCACGTCGCGCCGAGCAGCACGTACCCGAACACGAGCCCGACCCCCACCGCCAGCACGAACGGGTGCACCCAATCGTACGGCGAGCCGGCGAACTGACGTCCGCTCACCTGGAACCCGAGCACGAACTGGCCGAGCACGCAGCCCTGCGCGTAGGTGGCGACGAGCGAGCCCCAGAAGAACGAGCGGTCCCAGTGCCGCCGGCTCGTCACCGCCGCCGGCCTGAACTCGAACGCAACGCCACGAAAGATGAGCCCGAGCAGCATCGCGAGCACGGGAAAGTAGAGCGCCGGGAAGATGATCGCGAACGCCGTCGGAAACGCCGCGAAGATGCCGATGCCGCCCATGACGAGCCATGTTTCGTTGCCGTCCCACACCGGCGCGACGGAGGCCATCATCGCGTCGCGCGCGCGATCGTCCGGCGCGAAGGGGAACAGCATGCCCACACCGAGATCGAAGCCGTCGAGCAGCACGTACATGAACACGCTCAGCGCGAGGATCACGGTCCAGATCGGCACGAGGTCGAGGTACATCTAATGCTCGCGTGTCGCTGCCGACAACGGGCGGGCAGGCCGTTTGTCGAGCCGCGGTTCCGGCAGCTCCGCGGGCAGCCCGCTTCGCACGAGCTTGAAAAGATAGTAGAAGCCCGCGCCGAAGATGATGGCATACACGATTGCATAAACGATCAGAGACGTGAGCACGTTCGCACCGGTCAGGCTCGGCGTGACCGCGTCCGCCGTGCGAAGCAAGCCGTAGACGACCCATGGCTGGCGCCCGACTTCCGTCGTGATCCAGCCCGCCGTCACGGCGATGTAGCCGACGGGGATCGACCACGTCGCGGTGCGCAGAAACGCGGGCGAAGTGTAGAGTCGCCCGCGCAGCGCGAGGATCCACGCCCAAACCGTGAGCGTGAGCATCACCAGCCACATGCCCACCATGACCCGGAACGAGAAAAATACCGGCGCGACCGGCGGGCGGTCCTGCGGCGGGAAAGCCTTGAGCCCTTCGACGCGGCCTTCCCAATCGTGCGTGAGGTAATAGCTCCCGAGCTTCGGGATCGCCACCTCCATGCGGTTAGCCTCGAGCTTTTCGTCCGGAATGCCGAAGATCACGGCCGGCACGCCCGAAGCGCTCTCCCAGATCCCTTCGATCGCAGCGAGCTTCTGCGGCTGATGCTCGAGCGTATTGAGGCCGTGCAGATCGCCCACGACCACCTGCGCCGGCACGAGCAGCGAAGCGAGCAGCACGCCCATCGCGATCATGACGCGCGATTCTTCGGGATGGACGCCCCGGCGCAGGAACCATGCGGCGACGCCGATCACCGTGAAGGCGGTGGTCAGGTACACGGCGATCACGGTGTGCACGAGCCGGTACGGGAACGACGGGTTGAAAATCACTTCGAGCCAGCTCGTCGGCACGAATATGCCGGCTTGCAGCTCGAAACCCGCGGGCGTCTGCATCCAGCTGTTCGCGGCGAGTATCCAGAACGCCGAGAACAGCGTGCCCGCGGCGACGATGACCGCGGACGCGAAATGCACCCACTGCGGCACGAGCTTGCGTCCGAACAGCAATACGCCGAGAAACGCCGCCTCGAGAAAGAACGCCGACAGCGCCTCGTAGCCCATGAGGGGCGCGACGATCGCGGCGGTCGCTTCGGAATAGCGGCTCCAGTTGGTGCCGAACTGGAATGGCATGACGATGCCCGACACGACGCCCATGCCGAACGAAACCGCGAAGATGCGGATCCAGAACGCGGAGATGCGGAGGTACGCCGCGCGCCGCGTGCGCAGGTACAGACCCTCCAGCACCGCGATGTACGAAGCGAGCCCGATCGTGAACGCCGGCAGCAGGAAGTGGAACGCGATCAGGAAGGCGAACTGAACGCGCGATAAGAACACCGGATCCATCATAAAAACCCACGACGCGGCTCGGCCTGCGTCCTCGCCGCAAAAAATCGCTTATCGCGGCAGTCGCCGCGAAAGAACCTACGACGCGCCTTCGGCGCAACAAATCGCTTATCGCGGCAGCCGCCGCGCGTACTAATTAAGTTCGATCCCATGCGGGGCGCTTGCGCTGAAGCTCACCGACGAGACGCCGATACGACGCGAGGCGGCGCGCGGCGATCTCACCCTTTACCGCGGCCGCCGTGATCGCGCAATCGGGCTCGACCGTATGCGTGCAATCGCGGAAGCGGCATTGTCCCAGCCATGGCCGAAATTCGAGAAACGCCTGCGCAGCGTCTGCCTGGGTGAGGTGATGCAGGCCGAATTCCTGCAGGCCGGGCGAGTCGATGATGTGCGAATGCGCGTCGAGATGGTAGAGCTCGGCGTGCGTCGTGGTGTGACGGCCGGTACCCAGCGCGGCGGAGATTTCCGCGACCCGCGCGGCGGCCTGCGGCAGCAGGCCGTTGATGATCGTCGACTTGCCCATGCCCGACTGCCCGACGAGCACGGAGGTGTGTCCGCCGAGATGCACGCGCAGCGGCGCGAGATCGCGCTTCGCGCAGAGCTCGGCCACACGGTAGCCGAGCCGCCGGTAGAGCTCGAGCGCCGCCGCCGTGCCGCCCGCGCGCGGCAGATCGATCTTGTTGAACGCGATCAGCCCGCCGATGCCGGCGTGCTCCGCCGCGACGAGGCAGCGGTCCACCAGCTCCTCGCTGTACGGCGGCTCCGCCGCGACGACGATGATCACCTGCGTCACGTTCGCCGCGATCAGCTTTTGCCGGCGGGCGTCGGAGCGGTAGAACAGCGTGCGCCGCGGCTCCACGGCTTCGATCACGCCCACGCCGTCGCCCGTGCGCGCCGCGCCGACCGCGTCGCCGCACGCAACGTCGGTTTTCTTGCTGCGCGTGACGCAGTCGAGCTCCTCGCCGTCCTGCAGCTCCACGCGATAGCGGCGGCCATAAGCCGCCACGACGGTGCCCGGTTCGCGCGACGCTTTGCCGCTCCCCGGGCGAGCCATCAACGCGCGGTGTTCACAGCTTGAAAAGCGCGTCGAGCTTGGCCGCGCAGATGAAGTCGTTTTCCGAGAGCCCGCTGATGGCGTGGGTGATATACGTGACGCGGCACGAGTTGTAGCCGACCGTCATGTCCGGATGATGGTCTTCACGATGCGAGATCCACGCGGCGGCATTCACGAACGCCATCGTTTCGTAATAGTTCTTGAACGAGTAGGTCTTCGCGAGCAGGCCGCTCTCGAGCTTCCAGCCCTCGAGCTGTCTGAGCAGGTTCTCCGCTTCGGGGGCCTTGAGCGGATCGACGCCGCCTTCGCACGGCTTGCAGCGCTTCGTCGTCAGTTCGGCCATCTCTCCTCCTTACGTAGCCTGCTGGAGCCGCGCGATGCGGGCGAGCGCAGGCGGATGCGAATCGTAGAACGCCGAATGCACGGGATCCGGCGTGAGCGTGGACGCGTTGTCCTTGTAGAGCTTCACCAGCGCCGTCACGAGGTCGGCGGCGGACGCGTACTGGGTGGCGTAATGGTCCGCTTCGAACTCGTGCTTGCGGGAGTAGCTCGCGAGCAGCGGCTGGAAGAGGAACGTGAAGCTCGGCACGACGAGGAAGAACAGCACGAGCGCGACCGCGGTCGAGCGCGCCTCGACGTTGAGCCCGTCGTAAAACCACTCCTGATGCATCACGTAGTCGAGCGCCCATAGAAACGCGAGGCTCACGCCGAATATCCACGCGATGCGCTTCGCGACGTGGCGCAGCCTGAAATGGCCGAGCTCGTGCGCGAGCACGGCTTCGACTTCGGGTGGCGTCAAACGGGAGAGCAGCGTGTCGAAAAATACGATGCGCTTCGACTTCCCAAAACCCGTGAAGTACGCATTGCCGTGGCTGCTCCGTTTCGAGCCGTCCATCACCATGAGGCCCTTCACCTTGAAGCCGCACCGCGTGAGGAGCTTCTCCACCCGCTCGCGCAGCTCCGGGTCCTGCATCGGCGAAAACTTGTTGAAGAGCGGCGCGATCCACGTAGGATAGATCGCCAGCATGAACAGATTGAAGAACATCCACACGAGCCACGCGTAGAGCCACCAGTACTGCCCGGCGACTTGCATGATCCAGAGCACGGCGGCGGCGAGCGGCAGACCGAACGCGATCGCGAGGACGGCGTTCTTCGCGAAATCGATCCAGTAGAGCGCCGGCGTCATCTTGTTGAAACCGAAGCGCTCCTCGATCCGGAAGGTGCGGTAGAGGCCGAGCGGCAGCTCGATGAGCGTCGTGACGACCGAAAGCAGCGCGATCAGCGTGAGGCCGCGGGCGATCTCGCCTTCGAACCAGCTCGACGCGGCCGAGTACATGAGCTGCACGCCGCCGCCGAACGTGAGCCACAGCACGAGTGCGGTATCGACGAGGATCGAGACCAGCCCGAGCCGCGTCTTGGCGGCCGTGTAGTCGGCGGCTTTCCGATGCGCTTCGAGGCTCACTTCGGCGGCGAATTGCCGCGGCACCGCGTCGCGATGCGCCTGGACGTACGCAATGTGGCGGGCGTCGAGCCACAGCCGCAGCAGCGTCGCGGTCGCGAGCACGCACAGGAACGTGATGCCGAAGGGAGTCATGCGGAAGGAGCGGTCTATACTGTGAGCGAATACAACCTAGACCGGCATCGATTATGGCACAAGACCCCTCCCGTCTCATCTGGATCGACATGGAGATGAGCGGCCTCAATCCCGACATCGACAAGGTGCTCGAAGTCGCGATCGTCGTTACCGACAGCGAGCTCAATACGGTGGCGGAAGCGCCGGTGCTCGTCGTGCATCAACCGGACAACGTGCTCGATGCGATGGACGCCTGGAACAAGAACGCGCACGGCAGCTCCGGTCTCGTCCAGCGCGTCAAAGCGTCAACGCTGTGCGAGCACGACGTGCAGCGGCAGATGGTCGAGTTCCTCGCGGATTACGTGCCGCCGGGCGTCTCGCCGATGTGCGGAAACTCGGTGCATCAGGACCGGCGCTTCATGGCGCGGCACCTGCCGGAGCTGGAGGCGTATTTTCTGTACCGCAACCTCGACGTGAGCACGCTTAAAGAGCTCGCGCGGCGCTGGCGCAAGGACCTCACGGGACTTGCGAAGCACGGCAAGCACGAAGCGCTCGCCGACATCCACGAATCGATCGAAGAGCTGCGCTATTACAGAGAACACTTCCTCCGGATGAATCCGTAGAGTGCGCTGGTAGCGCACCGCGCGGTGCGC
>Ga0196977_1001166_pt1 | contig 10422 bp, 8 predicted proteins | sample S3v_1013CmetaG_FD_148634 | JGI IMG/M metagenome (GOLD analysis project Ga0196977, IMG submission 148634) | Soil microbial communities from Anza Borrego desert, Southern California, United States - S3+v_10-13C | ecosystem: Environmental > Terrestrial > Soil > Desert | place: USA: California...
GATTACGCCGAAGCGCACGCGCATCTACTGGTTCGTGCACGGCAAAAACTAGCCGCATCGGTCAGCCTTGCCATACGCCATAGCCCTGCTCGCGCAGTGCGATCGCGAGCTCGACTTCCATGTCGCGCGCGGCGTCGTACGGCATCGGGTTGTAACACTCGTAGAGCTCGGGCATCAGCCGCAGCCCGTAGAGCCGTACGTACTTGTTCGCGCGGATGCCCGCCTTGTGCTTGTCGAAACGCTCGTCGGGCGAGAGTCCCGTCATCCCCACGTATACGCACGGCTTGGCGGGATCGTAATCGGGGTTGCAGCGCTTGAAGCGGGGCTCGTAGAGCACGTCTTTGGACAGCAGGACGACGTAGACGCAGTGATGGTGTCTGCCCACCGGCGCAAGGATATCGAATGACACTCGCATGTCGGGCAGGTCCTGACGCAGGACCGGGCACCTCAGTTGCATTAATCGCGCGCCGGTAAATACGATCATGACGCGCCCGGACATCACGCCCGCTTTCGTCCTGCTGAGCTTCGAGGGGCCCGATGCGTATTCGCGTGCCGGAGGGCTCGGCACACGCGTGAGCGGGCTCGCAGCGGCGCTGGCGCAGGAAGGCTACGAAACACACCTTTTCTTCATCGGCTCGCCGGATTTACCGGGGCACGAGACCGACTTCGACGGCAAGCTCCACCTCCACCGCTGGTGCCAGTGGATCAGCCGCTACCACGCCGGCGGGGTCTACGACGGCGAGGAGGGCAAGCTCTACGACTGGACGACCTCGCTCCCGCCCTGGCTCGACGAAAACCTGCTGCCGTCGCTCGTTGAAGCGCACGGTGCCGTGGTCGTCATCGCCGAGGAATGGCACACGAGCTTCAGCATCGTGCAGCTCGCGCGGCGCGCCGCTCAGCGCGGCGCGATCGGACAGACGCGGTTTTTCTGGAATGCGAACAACAGCTTCGGCTTCGAGCGCGTGCCGTGGCGCGACCTCGCGGAAACCACCACGGTAACCACCGTCAGCCGCTTCATGAAGCACCAGATGTGGCGCTACGGCGTCGATCCTCACGTCATCCCGAACGGCATCGCGACCCAATGGCTGGAGCCGTGGGACCGGCATGCCGTGCAGAGCCTGAAGAAGTCCGCGAACGGCCGGCTGCTGCTCTCGAAAGTCGCGCGGTGGGACCCCGACAAGCGCTGGCTCACGACGATCGACGCCGTGGCCGATCTCAAAGGCCGGGGCTTGAGGCCGCTCCTCGTCGCCCGCGGCGGCATCGAGAGCCACGGCCGCGAGGTTATCGCGCGCGCGCGAGCGCTCGGCCTCGCCGCCGCTTCCGTCATCTGCGCCGACGCGACGCCGGCCGCGCTCTGGCGCGCGATCGCCACGGTGCCGCAGAACGACGTCGTGTTCGTGGAGAACGCGCTGTCACGGCCGCAACTCCAGTGTCTTTATCGCGCCAGCGACGGTGTGCTCGCGAACAGCGGCATCGAGCCGTTCGGCCTGGTGGGGCTGGAAGCGATGGCCTGCGGCGGCGTGAGCTTCCTCGGCGCGACCGGAGAGGACTATGCGACGCCGGGGCACGACGCGATTTCGCTGCAAAGCAGCAGCCCGCGCGAGCTCGTCGCGCACCTGCTTTACCTGCGCCAGCACCCCGAGCGCGCAGCGCGGCTAAGACAGGAGGCGCGCCGCACCGCCGCGCGCTTCACCTGGAGCCAGGTCATCCACTCGCACATCGCGCCGATCCTCGCTACTGCGGCTTGAGCCCCGCCGCGTCGGCGACCTTCTCCCATTTCGCGCGCTCCGAGCGGATATGCGCGGCGAACTGCTCCGGCGTCGAGCCGACGGGCGCGATGCCATCCCTGAAGAAGCGCTCCTTGATGTCGGGGAGCTGCAGCACGCGCGCGACGTCCTGCTGGACGCGGGACACGATACCGCGCGGCGTCGCGGCCGGCGCTACCAGGCCGTTCCAGGAGACGGCCTCGTAGCCCGGCACGCCGGCCTCGGACATGGTCGGCAGGTTGGGCACCGATGCGAAGCGCTTCGCGCTGGTGACCGCCAGCGCACGAAGCTTGCCGGCCTCGACTTGGGGCATCGAGCTTACGATCTGGTCGAATGCGATCGGCACCTGGCCCGCAACGATATCGGCCATGGCCTGGCCGCTGCCCTTGTAAGGCACGTGCAGGATGTCGACCCTGGCCATCATCTTGAAGATTTCGGCGGTCATGTGCGTCGTGCCGCCGACGCCGGAGGAGGCATAGGAGAGCTGCCCCGGCCGCGCTTTGGCCAGGGCAATGAGCTCCTTCACGGATGTGGCGGGCAGCGACGGATGCACCACAAGGATGAGCGGCAGGTCTCCGAACTGCGTAATGGGGGCGAAGTCGCGGATCGCGTCGTAGCCGAGCGTCCTGTAAAGCTTGTGGTTCACGGACATGACGCCAGTCGTCGCGACGAGGAGCGTGTGCCCGTCGGGCGCAGCACGCGCAACCAACTCCGCGCCGATGTTGCCGCCCGCGCCCGGACGATTCTCGACGATAACCTGCTGCTTCCAGATGTCCGTCAGCTTGTTCGCGACGAGCCGTGCCGTCACGTCCGTCGAGCCGCCGGGCGAGAAGCCGACGATCATCCGCACGGGTTTGGTCGGGTACGTTTGAGCGCCTGCGGCAGCGCAGGCAAGCGATAGAACGAAACCAAGGCTCGATCGATACATTGATTACCCCTCACCCCGACCTCTCCCCGCGTGCGGGGAGAGGGAGGTACTTTAGTTGAGCTGCTCGCACGCGCGCACGATGCGCTCGCAGCCTTCCCTGAGCTGCTCGGTCGCGAGCGCGAACGAGATCCTGAAGAAACCCTCCACCCCGTACGCGCTGCCGGGCAGCACCGCGACATTGGCCGCGTCGAGCAGGTACATCACGACGTCGGCGTCGTCAGCGATGCGCCTGCCATCGGGCGCGCGTTTCCCGAACAGCCCCGCGCAGGACGCGAACGCGTAGAACGCGCCTTCGGGGCTGTGGCACGCGACGTCCGGCGCGCGGTTGAGCAGCTCGACGCAGAGATCGCGGCGCTCTTCGAAGATCGCGGTGTTGCGCGCGACGGTGTCGTACGGTCCGTCGAGCGCCGCGATCGCCGCCGCCTGCCCGACCGAAGACGGATTCGTCGTGCTCTGCGACTGGAGCTTGATCATGGCCTTGATGAGCTCGGCTGGCCCCGCACCGTAACCGATGCGCCAGCCGGTCATCGCGTACGCCTTGGAGACGCCATTCACCACCAGCGTGCGCTCCTTTAGCGCCGGCTCCACCTGCACCGCGTTGACGAACTCGCGGCCATCGTAGCGGATGTGCTCGTAGATATCGTCGGTGATGAGCGCCACGTGCGGGTGTCGCATGAGCACGTCGGTGAGCGCTTTCAGCTCCTGCCGCGAATACATCGAGCCGCTGGGATTGTTCGGCGCGTTCAGAATGAGCCAGCGCGAGCGCGGCGTGATCGCGCGCTCCAGCGCTTCCGCCGTCACCTTGAACCCGGTCTCCGCCGGACAGTCTATGACGACCGGCGTGCCGCCGGCGAGCCGCGTGACGTCCGGATACGACACCCAGTACGGCGCCGGGACGATCACCTCCACGCCCGGCTCGACCGTGCTCATGAGCGCGTTGAAGATCACCTGTTTTGCACCCGTGCTGATCACGACCTCGGGGTGCGAATAGGTGATGCGGTTTTCGCGCTGGAGCTTCCTGCGCACGGCCGCGATCAACTCCGGCGTGCCGCCGGGATCGGTGTATTTGGTGTCACCTTCGAGCATCGCCCGGTGTGCCGCTTCGATAACGTGCGGCGGCGTCTGCATGTCGGGCTCGCCCGTCGTGAACGAGATGACGTCGCGCCCGGCTTCCCTCAGCTCGCGGGCGCGCTGGCGCCCCATCGAGCTCACGGAGGCGCTGATGCGGTTCAACCGCTCTGCAATCCGGATCGGCATTTCAGGCGGCTCCGAAACCGCCGCCGCCGGCCGTCTGCATGACGACGCGGTCGCCCTTCTTCAGCACCCAGTGGTCGGCAGGATCGATCGGTGTGCCGTTCAGTTCCAGCGTGCCGACCTTGCCGGGCGCACCGCCCAGCAGACCTTTCGGCGGCGAGCGGAACCGCGTCATGATCATCGAGGCGAGCAGCGGTTTGTCGCCGGTGACTTCGATCTCGAAGTGCAGCCCGCCGCCGCCGCGGTGCGCGCCATCGCCGCCGCTGTCGCGCCGGATACTGCGCTCGACGACGCGCAGCGGCGCCTGCTGCTCGAACACCTCGATCGGCGTGTTGCCGAGGTTCGACGGAAACGACAACACCGAATAGCCGTCGCGATGCTGCGTCGCGCCCTGCCCGCCGTTCATGAAGCAGATCGACGAAAACGGCCGGCCGTCATGCTCGCCTGCCACCGTGATCGACGAGTTCGACGAGCCTTCCGCGATCGCGCGCTCGGGCAGCGCCTGCGCGAGCGCCATGATGATCGCGGGCACCATCATGTGGCCGATCATGCCGCGGCCGCCGCTCGCGGCGGGAAAGCGCGGATTGAAGATCGAGCCCAGCGGCGCCGAGGTCGTGATCGGCAGGAAGCTGCCTTCGTTGTTCGGCACGTCCGGCGAGAGCAGCGCCTTGACCGCGTACGCCGAATACGCGAAGCAGTAGATCGGCACGACATTCACCGCCCGCGGCACCTGGTCGGAGGATCCGGTGTAGTCGATCGCGATCGTGTCGCCTTTTACTTTCACCGTGCAGTTGATGACGATCGGCTCTTCGAACCCATCGTGCTCCAGCCGCGAGTGATAGGTGCCGTCGGGCACGGCGCGGATCGCCTTGCGCATCGCGGCTTCGGAGCGGGTTCGAATCTCATCGCCCAGCCCGTTCAGGTCGACATCGCGGAGCAGCGGCTGCAGGCGCTCTTCGAGCATCTTGCACGCGGCGACTTGCGCCCAGATGTCGCCCAGCGTCATCTCGGGCACGCGCACGTTCTGCGCGATCATGTCGAAGAGCGTCTGGTTCGGTTTGCCGCCGTCGATCAGCTTCAACCGCGGGATCTGCAGACCTTCCTCATAGATTTCGCGCACCCCGGCGTTGCGGAGCCGCCCGCCGATGTCGGGCATGTGCGAGACCACCGCGGCGAAGGCCACCAGCTTGCCTCTGTGGAAAATCGGCATCGCGATGTTCACGTCGTGAATGTGACCGGTGCCCATCCACGGGTCGTTCGTGATCATCACGTCGCCGGGTTTCAGCGTGTGCGCGGGAAAGACGTCGAGGAAGTGCTTGACGGTGGCCGGCAGGCTCCCGATGAACGACGCGATCGACATCGTCGATTGCGCGAGCGAGCGGCCCTGCGCATCGGTGAGCACCACCGCGAAATCGTTCGCTTCGCGCACCAGCACGGAGAATGACGTGCGGATGAACGCGGTCGAGGCTTCGTCGACCATGCTCACGAGGCGTTTCCAGTGAATCTCCAAAGCGATCGGGTCGAAGGCCGGTTTTCGTAGCGTGCGCCTGTGGCGCACCGTGCCTTTTGCCGGTGGCCGATCGGCCAACCCTACGGTCTTGCGCGAAATGGACTTCTTCTTGTCTGCAGAACGCATCAGAACTCCTTGATCAGCACCGAGACCGTGTAGTCCTTGAGGATCTGCACGTCCGCTTTGATCGGCACGACGAGCGTCGATTCACGCTCTTCGAGAATCAGCGGGCCGGCGACTTTCGTCCCCGGCTTGAGCGAGTAGCGGTCGTACACCGGGACCGCGCCGTACTTGCCTTTGGTCGGCAGATAGATTTCACGCTTGCCGCGCATCACGGCTTTGTTCGACACACGCTCGTCGCCCCACGTGAAGCGGTGGCTCTGAACGACCGAGCGGCCGGTGAGGCGCCACGTGACGACCTGCGGTGCGGCGTTCGGCACGAGGTGACCGTAGAGCTGGCGGTAGCGCTTCTCGAACTCGTTCATGAGCGGCGCTTCGAAGCCGCGCCGTTCATGCTTCGACTGGGGCTCGGCACGAACGGCGCTGCGCGACTTGCGGTCGGCACGAACGGCGCTCATGGCTTCCCACGGCAACGTCACCGAGACGTTGTGGCCCTGCCCTGCATAGCGCATTTCCGCGCCGATCCACCACTTGATTTGGGCGTCGCCGGCACCCGCCGAAGCAAGCTCCTTCTCGGCGTCCTTTCTCAAGTCGGCGTACACCTTCGCGACGCGCGTCCACTCGATGTCTTTCACGAGCGTCGGGTTCGACCAGCTCCGGTCGACGCGCGCAGGTGCGGCCAGAAGTCCCAGACACGAGCCCGCGCCCGCCGCGATCGTCGCGAGCACGCGCGGAATCTGGAGCTTGCGCGCGACCTCGACGACATGCACCGGCCCGGCGCCGCCGGTCGCGACCATCGCGAACTCGCGCGGGTCATGGCCTTTCTCGGCGATGTGGATGCGCGCGGCCGCGGCCATGTTCTCGTTGACGATGTTGCAGATGCCCCACGCGATGTCGGTGACGCGGAGCTCGAGCTCGTCGGCGAGCTTCGCGAGCGCCGCTTCGGCGAGATCGCGCCGCAGCTTCATCTCACCGCCGAGGAAGTTGTCCGGGTTGAGGTAGCCGAGCACGAGATCGGCATCGGTGACGGTCGCACCCGTGCCACCCGCGCCGTAGCACGCGGGCCCGGGGTCGGCGCCGGCGCTCTCGGGCCCGACGTTGAGTAATCCGAGCTCGTTCACGTGCGCGATCGATCCGCCGCCCGCGCCGATCTCGATCAAGTCGATGCTGGGGATCAGCATCGGCAGCCCCGAGCCGCGCTTGAAGCGGTGGACGCGCGCCGCTTCGAAGCTGTGCGCGATCAGCGGCTCGCCGCCGACCGCGACGCATGCCTTGGCGGTGGTGCCGCCCATGTCGAAGGCGAGTATGCGATCGATGCCGTTCGCGCGCGCGGTGTTGAGCGCGGACAGCACGCCGCCGGCGGGACCCGATTCGAGCAGGAGAATCGGCGTGTCGGCCGCCGCTTCGCCGGAGGTAAAGCCGCCGCTCGACACCATGATGCGCAGCGGCGCGTCGGCGGCGAGCGCGTTCACGCGCTGCTCGAGGTTGCGCAGGTACTCGGCCACGAGCGGCTGCACGTAAGCGTTCGCCACCGTGGTGGACATGCGCTCGTACTCGCGGATCTCGCGCGCGATGCCGGACGAGACCGACACCGCGAGCTTGGGGTAGCGCTTCGCGATCGCTTGGGCGATCCTGCGCTCGTGACTGTCGTTCACATACGCGTGAAGCAGGCACACGGCAACCGCGTCCACGCCGAGCTTGCCGATATCTTCCAGCAGGCGGTCGAGCTCGACGTCGTCGATCGGCTTGACCACTTCGCCGGCAGCGTCGAGCCGCTCGTCGGCTTCACGCCGATTCTCCAGCGCGACCAGCGGCTCGGGAATCTTGAGGTTGAGATCGTAGAGGTCATAGCGCCACTCGCGGCCGATGTCGAGCACGTCACGCGTGCCTTTGGTCACCACGAGGCCGGTCGGCGCGCCCTTGCGCTCGATGAGCGTGTTGGTGACGAGCGTCGTGCCGTGCACCACTTCGGTGACGGGCGTGCCGTTGCGCGCGCCGGCCATCTGCTTCAACAGATCCGCAATGACCGTCGTCACGGCTTCGCCCGGATCCCGCGGTGTCGTCAGCGTCTTTGCGACCCAGATCTCGCCGCTTGGCGACAGCGCGGCCAGGCCGTCGGTGAACGTCCCGCCGATATCCACCGCGATCCTGACGTGTGTTCGTGCTCCCCTTTTCTTGTCCACGGCAGGTCCCGTGCGCGGTCGTACCTGTGTCACTGGCAGTCTCGGCGTCTTATGCGAGTACGGATTGTAATCTGTTGACAGTTTAATCTCATCCCGCTTATCGTCCTGACCCTCATGAGCGTCTCCCCCTTACGCAAGCGCGCTACTCCGGCATTGTCGACCGATGCCGAGCAGGCCGTGGAAACGCGGCGATCCCAGACGCTGGTCGCAATCTGCGAGACGGAGATCGAGCGCATGATCCTGGATGCCGACCTCGAGCTCGGGGCGCGCATCAACGAGCTCGCGCTCGCGGCGCGGCTCGGCATCAGCCGCGGCCCGGTGCGCGAGGCGTGCCGCTCGCTGGTTCAGGCGGGGCTGCTGGAGGCGCGCGCCAACCGCGGCTTTTTCGTCCGCAAGCTCACGCACGCGGAAGTGGTCGATCTCTACGATCTGCGCGCCGGTCTCATGCGGCTCGCCGGGCAGCTCGTGGCGCAGCGTATCACGCCCGAGCAACTCGCCCAGCTGCGTGACCTGACGGTTGCGATGGATGCGGCCTGCGCCGAAGGCGAGACAGCGCGTTTCCAGGATCTGAACGTCGAGTTTCACGCCGCGCTCGTGCACGCGGCCGGCAACCGCCGCCTGCAGGCGGTCTATCAGGGGTTGGGCAAGGAGTCTCGGCTCTTTCGGCGGCGCGGGCTCGTCTCTAAGAGCGCACTGGAAGCGTCCAACCGGGAGCACCACACGATCGTCGATGCGATCGCAAGCCGCGACGCGACGCGCGCGGCGGCGACCATGGAGAACCATATCCTGCGCGGCAAGGAGCGCTTCCTGAGCGCCGCTTCCGGCGAGCTGGAGGACTGACAATTGAGCGTCGGCGAGACCGGTATTCATAAGCGCCGAGCTGTCGCGCTGACTGCGTTGCTGGCGCTGTGGGCGCTGCCCGCCCTCGCGCAAAGCGAGTTCCCGGCGCGCCCGATGCGCATCGTCGTCGGCTTTCTGCCCGCGAGCAGCAACGACCTCCTCGCCCGGTTCGTCGGGTCGAAGCTCGCGGAGCGATTCGGCCAGCCGGTGGTGGTCGAGAACCGCCCCGGCGCGAATGGCATGATCGCGAGCGATCACACCGCACGGGCTACGCCCGACGGCCATACGCTCATGCTGATGTCGGTCTCGCACACCATGAGCGCCGCGGTCCATCCGAAGCTGCCGTACGACTCGGCGGCATCGTTCGCGCCGGTGGCGACGCTCGGCGCCGGGCCGCTCGTCGTCGCCGCTCACGCGTCGTTTCCCGCGAGCGACGTGAAAGGCTTGATCGGGATCGCGCGCGCGAAGCCCGGCAGCCTCAATTACGCGTCGGCGGGCATCGGCGGGATCAACCACTTCGGCGGCGCGCTGTTCTCGCGCGTAGCCGGCGTGCGGATGACTCACGTGCCTTACAAGGGCGGCGCACCGGCCCTGACCGACGTGATCGCGGGGCAGGTGCAGCTCATGTGGGGCTCGATGCCGCTCACGCTGCCGCAGGTTCGCGCCGGGAAAGTCAAAGCGCTCGCGGTGACCAGCGCGAAAAGGGCGGCGCTGCTGCCGGAGGTGCCGACGATCGCCGAAAGCGGCGCGCCGGGCGCGGAGATCAGCATCTGGTGGGGCATGCTCGCGCCTGCCAGCGTGCCCCCGGCGCTGCTCGGCAAGCTCAATGCGACGATCGGAACGGTGTTGCGCGAGCCGGAGACCGCGCAGCGACTTGCCGCGGTGGGCGCCGAGCCGTGGGTGTCGTCGAGCGCCGAATTCGGACGCACCCTGCGCACCGAGATTCAAAAATGGACGCGCGTCGCGCGCGAGAACGATATCCGCCCTGAATGACCGACAAAGGATCGCGATGAAATTCAGCAATTTTCTCTTTCCCGCCGCGGCGACCCCGGAGCTCGACCACCGCATCATCAACGAAAGCCTGCGCGAAGGTCAGCTCTGCGACGAGCTCGGGATGGACATGCTGTGGCTCGCGGAACACCACTTCGACGGCATCTGCGCGTACGTCGATCCCGTGAGCTTCGCGGCCGCGCTCGCTGCCAGCACGAAGCGCATCCACATCGGTTTCGCGGTCGCGCAGATGTCGCTCCATCACCCGATCCGCATGGCCGAGCAGATGTCCCTCATCGACAACATCAGCAGCGGCCGTCTCACGGTGGGCCTCGGCCGCGGCACCGCCTACAACGTCTACGACTATCAGGGCTACGGCATCGACCCGGCGGAAGCCTACGAAAGACTGATCGAGTCCGAGAAGATCATGATCGAGGCGTGGACCACCGAGAACTATCGGCACGAGGGTAAGTACTGGAACATCCAGCTGCCCAAGCTGCGGCCGGTGCCCTACACCAAACCGCATCCGCCGATCGTGCGCGCCTGCGCGAGCGAAGAAGCCATGCTCGGGATGGCCCGTGAAGGCCGCCCCTTTCTCATGAACATCCAGACGAACGAGGTGACGAAGCACCGCATGGATCTCTATCGCAGGACCCTGCGCGACTCGGGTTATGACGAGCAGACGGTTGCGCGTTGCGTCGACGACACCTGGATCTGGCGCAACATCTTCGTCGCGGAGACCGATGCCGAGGCGAAACGGCTCGCGCTGCCGGCTTTCGAGCATCAGCAGGAGTTTCGCAAGGTCATGCGCAAGAAGGTCTACGAAGAGCA
>Ga0196977_1001167_pt1 | contig 10412 bp, 4 predicted proteins | sample S3v_1013CmetaG_FD_148634 | JGI IMG/M metagenome (GOLD analysis project Ga0196977, IMG submission 148634) | Soil microbial communities from Anza Borrego desert, Southern California, United States - S3+v_10-13C | ecosystem: Environmental > Terrestrial > Soil > Desert | place: USA: California...
CCGGCCGGCCGCCTCATAGGCGGCGGCGAGGGCCTCGCGGGCGGCGGCGAGCGACTGCTCGTCGGCGGCGGCGCGCATGGCGAGGGTGAGCTGCTCGATCGCCTCGTCGTGGCGGCCGGCCTGCGAGAGGCAGAGTCCGAGCTCGACGCGGGTCCTCAGCAGGCGGGGGTCGTTGAGGGGGAGGGCGAGGGCGCGCATCTCGACGGCCTCGCGCAGCAGCGCCTCCGCGGCGGCGTAGTCGCCGCGCATGCGCTGGAGGACTCCGTACATGGAGAGCGTGGAGGCGCGGTCGGGATGCTCCTCGCCCAGGGCGGCGGTGAGGAGCCCGAGGGCGCGTGCGTAGAGGGGCTCGGCGCGGTCGAGATCGTTCTGGCTGTGGACGAGGACGGCGAGGTTGCTCATGGACTGGGCGACAAGAGGGTGGGTCTCGCCGAGGGCCTTCGTTCGGATGCGGAGCGACTCTTGGACCAGCTCCTCCGCCCCGGCGAGGTCGCCGCGCATGCGCAGGATATTGCCGAGATTGTTGAGAGTTTCGGCGACGGTGAGATCGTCGGGCCCGAAGAGGCGGCGGCGCAGGGCGAGGGCTTCGCGCATCTCCGCCTCGGCCTCGTCGTGTCTGCCGGCGGCGCGGAGCACCGCGCCGAGGTTGTTCCGCGTGAGGGCGACCACCTCGGTCTGCCTCCCGGACAGCGCGGTCTCGTAGTCGAGCGCCTCGCGCAGCAGGCGCTCGGCCTCGTCGAAGCGGCCGGTCTCGTAGAGCAGGGTGGCGAGATCGTTGAGGCGCGCGGGGAGGTCGCCGGAGGCGGGGGGGAGCGCGCGGGCGAGGCCGAGGGCTTGGCGGAGGAGCGGCTCGGCCTCTTCATACAGCCCGAGGCTGGTGTACGTGCTCCCGATCGAGGCGAGCGCCGGGGCGAGCACGGCGGGATGGTCGGCCAGCTCGACGCGGGCGCGGTCGGCGGCGCCCTCCAGCACCTCGCGCACGGTGACGTCCTTCCCCTGGCCCGTGAACGCGTTGGCCGATTGCAGGATGGACTGGAGGAATTGGTTGATCTCTTCCGTCTCGTGCTGAGCGGCGAGGGCGCGGTCGCGCTGGCCACGGGCGACCTGGGCCTGCCAGACGACGCCGCCAGCGCCCGCGGTGACGGCGACGGCGAGCGCCGCGCCGGCGACGACGGCGAGCGAGTTGCGACGGGCGAACTTCGATGCCCGGTACGCGAACGAGCTTGGCCGGGCGAGCACCGGGTGGCCGTCGAGGTATCGCCGGATGTCGGCGGCGAATTGCTCGGCGGAGGCGTAGCGCCGGTCGGGCTCCTTGCGCATGGCCATCAGGACGATGTTGTCGAGATCACCCTTCAGCTTGCGAGAGATCTCCTCGCGCTCTCTCGGGGATGCGTCGCCGGTGCGCCGGGCGCTGACGGCGGGCGCCGGCGGGTCGATCTCACAGACGACGCGCCGGACCTCCTCATCGGAATCCGTGTGGAAGCGGTACGGCGCCTCGCCGGTGAGAAGCTCGTAGAGCACGACGCCCAGCGAATAGACGTCGCTGGCGGTCGAGACCGGCTCCCCACGGACCTGCTCGGGGCTCGCGTAGCCGGGGGTGAGCAGGCGCCGCTCGCTGATCGTGGCGTCGGCCGGGTCGTCGTGGTCGGGCCGGAGCACCTTGGCGATGCCGAAATCGAGCAGCTTGGGCACGCCCTCGCGCGTGACGAGGATGTTGCCCGGCTTGATATCGCGGTGGACGACGAGGTTCTGATGGGCGAAATGGACCGCGCCGCAGACAGTGCTGAAGAGCGCGAGTCGCGCGTCGATCGGGAGCGCCTCCTCGCGGCAGTAGCGGTCGATCGGCCTGCCCTCGACGTACTCCATCACGAGATAGGGCCGCCCGTCAGGGCCGACGCCGCCATCGGTGAGGGTCGCGATGTTCGGGTGCCTGAGCTGGGCGAGGAGCTGGCGCTCGCGCCGGAAGCGCTGCAGCGTGTCCTCGGTGTCGAGCCCGCGCCTCACGACCTTGATGGCGACCCGCTGCTCGAACTGGCCGTCCGACCTGGAGGCGAGATAGACCGCGCCCATGCCTCCCGCGCCGATGCGCGACTCGACGCGGTAGGCGCCGAGCTGCGAGCCGACGGTCTGATCGGGCTGCTCCGGCGCCCCGCCGCGGGCGATCGCCTGCACCGCGCCGAACGACTCGCCGAGCGCGGGCCGCTCGAGAAAGTCGGCGGGCATGCCGCCGCCCCCGAGGAGCGGGGCGACGGCCCGGCGGAGAGCTTCATCGGGGCAGCGGCGCGCGAGCTCGGCCGTGCGCTCGTCGGGCGGCAGGGCGGCGAGCGCGAAGTACAGCTCCTTGGCGCGCGTCCAGAGCTCAGGCGTCACGGGTCTCGTCCTCGCTGAGCCGCGCGTGCAGCCAGACGCGGGCAAGCTCCCATTCACGGGCGGCCGTCGCGGCGGAGATGCCGAGGGCTTCCGCGGCGTCGGCCACGGCCAGCCCGGCGAAGAACCGCAGCTCCACCAGCCGCGCCATGCGGGGATCGATCCGGGCCAGGTGCTCCAAGGCGTCGTCCAGCGCGAGGAGGTCAAGCGGCGAGGAAGGGGGGGCCTCCTGCTCCTCCAGGGCCACCCGCTGCCATCCGCCCCCCCGCTTGGCCCGGCCCCGCGCACGCGCGTGATCCACGAGGATGCGCCGGATGGCGCGAGCGGCGGCGCCGAAGAAATGGGCCCGGCCTTCCCAGCCTTGATCGGTGGGTCCGACCAGGCGCATGTACGCCTCGTGCACAAGCGCGGTGGGCTGGAGGGTGTGGCTCGCGCGCTCCGCGGCGAGCATGCCGCCGGCAAGACGCCGGAGCTCGTCGTAGACCAGCGGGAACAGCTCATCGGTGGCCGCCCGGTCGCCCCGGCCGGCACGCTGGAGGAGCTGGGTCACCTGCCCGCCGAGGGTCGGGTCTCGCGGCTCGAAATCTGGGGCGCCGAGCTGGTTCATGCGGATTCCGCTGCCCGGCCGGCGCATGAGTTCTATCGAGCGCGCGTGAAGCCGGCGCGGCCTTGCTGGAGTTGTACCAGCAATGCGTCGCACTCGGGAGGGCGGATTCGCGCCGGCATCGAGGGTTGCCCTGAATTCTGACAATTCGTCGCTCCTCCCATGAGCGGGGGTGGTAAAGGCACGGAGTTGAGACATGATTCAGGATATCTATGTCACAATGGTGTCAATGTCAGCCAATCCAGGAGCTCGCAATGGCCAATTCTGGCCACGTCCCAAGAGTGCCCGCTCATTCCGCCCTTCCACGGACGGCACGGAACTTGCATAGGGGTCGACGCACCCCACGCTCGTGCGGCCCAGCCGACCACCCCGGAGTGGGCTGGGGCGGAGGCTTGCCGCAACTGCCCACATTCCGCGCCGAGCGATTCGTCACCCAAGCCGTCGGGGCTCAGAGATCCGCACGCGGCGGCCGCCCCCGGTGAGGCGCCGCAGCCACTGGAGATTCCGTCCATGCGCCTCGTTCTCACGCTCGCGATCGTGTCGGCCGCCGCAGGACACGCGGTCGGCCAAACCATCACACAGGTGCTCCCGGGCGCGGCCGAGCGATCGGCCCGGGTCGTTGTGGTCGGTTCGGAATTCGGGGCTTCGCAGTCGGGTAGCTCGGTCACGGTTGACGGGATCCCGGCCGTCGTCACCTGGTGGTCGGACTCCCGCATCCATGCCCACGTGCCGCACGAGGCGGAGCTCGGTCCGGCGGAGGTGCGTGTGGTGCGAGACCAGTCGAGCGAGCCGGCGGAGCTCAGTGTGCTGCCGCGAGCGGGGGCGGATGGACGAATCCTGTGGCGGCTGCAGGTCGATCACCTCTACAGCCTGTCCCGTCCGGCCGTTGCATCGGACGGAACGATCTACGCGACCGGCGTGGGCGGCCCGTTGTACGCGGTGACGCCCTCCGGCGAGGTGAAGTGGGTGGTGCAGAACGCGGGGGGCGCCCGGCCCGCGACGGTCTCGTCGGACGGCACGGTGTACACATCGGGCGCGGGCGGGGCGATCAGCGCGATCTCGGCCGAAGGCGGGGTGCTGTGGTCCTACCGGGCGCCGTCCAACGCGGGCGGGGTCTTCGTGGGGCCGAACGTCGGGCCCGACGGGAAGATCTACGCGGTGACGCAGGAGGAGCCCTCGCTCGGCACGGACTTCGGCGCGTTCGCCCTGCACCCCGACGGCACGCTCGCGTGGAGCCGCAGCGGCGGCTACAACCAGCGGCGCATCGCCTACGGCTGGGAGGTCGTGTTCGGCGGCGGCCTGGCGTACTTCATCACAGGCCAGGGCAATCCGATCAACGGCAACCACGGCGTGCACGCGCTGGACCTGGGGAGCGGGCAGGAGTCGTGGATGCTCCCTGGCACGGGCCGATTGCAGCGGGATGGGGCGGGCAACCTCTACTGGCTGGGTGCGATCAACAACAATTTCATCGGCTCGTACGCGGGCGACGGGGAGCAGAGGTGGGCGGTCTCGTACAACGACTTCGTGGGGCAGCCGGGCGGATACGTCGTGGCCCCGTCGGGCGCGTCGTACTACTGCACGAGCACCTTCACGACGCTGGCGGCCCTCGCGCCGGATGGATCGACGCGCTGGCAGCATCGCGACTTTAACCACCTCTTCGACCTGCACGCGGTAACGCCCGACGGCGAGCGGTTCTTCGGCATCGCCTTCCCGACGGATAACACCGCGCCCGAGATGCGCTTGTGGTCCGGCGACGACGGATCCGTGCTGTGGCGCCAGGACGTGCCGCGCGAGGACGACGCGTGGATGGCGCCCCAGTGGGAGGGGCAGCTCTCGCCCGACGGCCGGGTGCTGTACATCACGCTCTCGGGCAACAACTACGTGCAGGACCCTTACTCCTATCTCTACGCGATCGACGTGAGCGAGGCAGGGCCCTGCGCGGCGGACATCGACGGGAACGGGAGCGTGAACACGCTCGACGTGCTCGCGTTCCTGAACGCCTGGTCCAGCGGTGATGAGGCTGCGGATTTCAACGCCGACGGGGCGGTGAACACGCTGGACGTGCTCGCGTATCTCAACGCGTGGAGCGCGCGATGCTAAGAAACTTTTCATGGGGAACAACGCGGACGCCGGGGCGTCCAAGCGGGGCGGCCGTGTCGAGCGGCCCCATGGCCGCGGACGGCGGGGGCGCCCGGCGGCAAGAGGCACAATGTGGTTTTCTCGGCGCGAATTCATGCGAGTGAGCGTCGATCGGTGGCGCATGGTGCGCGGGGCACTTTGCGTGCAGGGTTCCGGCGGCTCGTGCGCCGTATGCAGTCGGATCATTTGAGCGGCATGATCAAGGAGCGGGTACCGTGAACTTCTCTAGATTCGCACGTGCGACATCTTGGCTGGTGCTGGCGGCGAGCGGGGCCTCGGCCCAGCTCGAGGCGGAGTGGATGGTCCATTACGACGGGCCGACGCGCCGGGTGGATGAGTGCTTTTCCGTCGCCGCCGGCCCGGCTGGCACGGTCTCGGTCACCGGACGATCGGACGGCATCGGCTCGGAGTACGACTTCGCGACGGTGCGGTACGACGCCGCGGGCAACATGATGTGGGCGGCCAGGTACAACGGCCCCGAGAACGCCATCGACGAAGGGTGGTTCGTCGGGGTCGACGCGGAGGGGAACACCTACGCGTGCGGCGCCTCCTGGGGCGGGCTCAGGCCCGAGGGGAGCGAGTGGGACTACGTGACGATCAAGTACAGCCCCACCGGCCAGGCGCTGTGGACCAACCGGTACAACGGGCCTGGCAACTGGTCGGACACGCCGCAGGCGATGGAGGTGGACGGCGCGGGGAACGTGTACATCGCGGGCTTCGCGTTCAAGGAGCCGGACCAGTTCAGCCGGTACGCGACGCACTTCCACGTGCTGAAGTACAACACGGACGGGACGATCGCGTGGGAGCACCTGATCGACGCGGGTCAGGAGCATCTGGGCGCCGGAGCTCGCGACATCGCGGTCGACGCGTCGGGGAACGTGTACGCGACGGGTCTCTACAACGCGGGTGACCCCTGGAACAACAACGACGACATGCTCACCGTGAAGGTGGACGCCGCGGGCGAGCTTGTCTATGTGGAGGGGTTCAACTCGGGCGGGTTCAACCAGGGGCTCGACGACGGGCTCGTGATCACCGCGGACGACGCGGGCAACGCGTACGTCTCCGGCCAGACGTACGCCGACGACAGCGGCAACCGCACGTGGGACACGACCACGCTCAAGTACGGCCCGACGGGCGAACTGCTCTGGGTTGACGTCTTCCCGCAGGAGCGCCCCGACGGCCCGCGCGACATCGAGGTGGACGCGAGCGGCAACGTGTACGTCGGCGGCGGGTGGGACGCGCCGCTGGACAGCGACGGGCTGCTGCTCGCCTACAGCAATGCGGGCGAGTTGCGCTGGAGCCGTATCTACGACGACGAGCACTTCTACGACGAGCAGGGCGTGTGGGGCGTGGAGATCGCCTCGGACGGCACGGTGTGCCTGCTGCTCGACTGGCAGTACGACGACGACGCCGGCTACGACATCACGGTGATCCGCCACGATCCGAACGGCGGCCTCATCGATCAGTCGCGCTTCGACTCGGGCAGCAACAGCGACGTGACCTGGGACCTCGACATCAACGAGGACGACACCCTGTACGTCGCGGCGCAGTCGTACTTCCCTGCGACGAGCGCGGATTACACGACGGTCAAGGTGCCGACGGCGCCCGCGTGCGCGGCGGACTTCAACGACGACGGCGCGGTGAATACGCAGGATGTGCTCGCGTTCCTGAATGCGTGGACATCCGGCAACGCACGCGCGGACTTCAACGGCGACGGCGTGATCAACACGCAGGACGTCCTCGCCTTCCTGAATGCGTGGACCACCGGCTGCTGAGCACGCCCGAACGACAGAACGAGGGAACCAGATGCGGACTCACCACGTGCATGAGCGGCCCGAAGCCGCGGGTTTCGTTCGGCGCGCCGCGGCGGTTGCGGCGGGCGCGTGCCTCGGACTCGGCGCGCCGGGCGCGAATGGCCAAGCGAGCTTCGGCGAGAGCTTCGAAGACGTGGGACCGACCGACCGCACCCTCGACGGGCCGGTCAATCTGATCGCCCGCGGCTGGACGTTCCGCAATCAGAGCCAGCCCGAGGGACCGACCGACTGGTACGGATCGGACGGCAGCCAGTCCTTCAGGGCGCACACGGGGTCGACGGTGCTCGCGGCCGACTTCGAGAACAGCGATCCCAACGTGGGTGGGGCCAAGCTCAGCAACTGGGCCATCCTGCCGGAGATCCCCGGGCAGATCGGCGGCGACGTTCTGCGCTTCTTCGCCCAGGGCTCGATCTACGGTCGCGAGGACCGGCTCCAGGTGCGGTACTCGCCCACTCGCGGAACGGCGACCGGCTCCAGCGCGACGGACGTGGGCGACTTCACGACGCTGCTGCTGGACATCGACCCCGTGCCTCGGGGCGAAGGCTGGGCGGAGTACAGCGTCGCGCTGCCCGGCCCGGGACGAGTGGCGCTGCGCTACTACCTGACCAACGCGAGCGGGAGCGATTCGGGGGGCTTCTTCGGGATCGACACCTTGACAGTCGGCGATCCGCCGGACGGCGATTACCCGCTTCCGGGGCCGGGCGAGGAGGTCACGTGGGACCTCTCGATGAGCCCGATCGTGCTCGACGGACGGGTCGTGATTGAGGCCGGGGGCACGGTGCACGTGGACCCCGGCGTGGAGATCCGGGCGGAGCGGGGCGGGACGCTCGTCGTGCAGGGGGCGCTCCTGGCGCACGGCGGAGCGGGGCAACGGGTGGTGGTGAACGCCCCGGCGGTGTACCCGCCCGTGATCGAGATCGAGGGCGGGACGCTCGAGTGCGACTGGACCGACTTCCGTGGGCAGGTCGCCGGCGGGGATCGGAGCGTCGTGACGCTGCGCGACAGCACGTTTGCCGGCGACGGCATGCTCGATGTCGGAGCGGCGTTGATCTCGCAGGGCCTGCCGTTCGTCACCCTGGAGCGATGCTCGTTCGCCGACACGTTCCTCATCATCTCCGATTCGTGGGCCGTGCTCCGGGGCGTGACGGTCGAAGGCGGCAGCGCGTGGATGCTGCGCACGTTCGCCGTCACCGAGCAAGTCACGCTGAATGGGACACCGCTCAGGATCGATCTCGAGTGGCCCATCCAGCCGACGTTCGTCAACGGCGTCACGGGCACGGGCGTATCGCAGGGCGGGGGAGTCGAGCTCTCGGAGGGCAACTTCCTGCTCGGGCCCGACAACGTGCTGCAGGGCAACCGGTGGCCGGTGGTGGTCGGGGGCGGGCTGCTGCCGGGGAGCATCGTGCCGGCGAGCGGCAACGCGGAGAACCGCGTGGGGGCCGCGGCCGGGGGCCGCGGGCCGCGCTACTGGGCGAACGTCGGCGTGCCCTACTTCATGAATGGCTACCTGATCGAGGCGGGGGTCGTGATCGAGCCGGGCGTCACGGTGGAGTTCCCCGGCGGCGGTGGCATGTCGGCGGTGATCGAGGCGCACGGGACGCCCGAGGCGCCGATCACCTTCCGGTCCTCGGTCCCGGGCCAGAATTGGCTCTCGCTCAAGCCGCGCGGGGGCATGCGGCTGGAGAACTGCGACATCAGCGGCGTGCAATACGGCCTGATCGCGGACGGCACGGTGCTCTCGATGGAGAACTGCCGGATTCATGACAACGCGGTGGGCGCGTGGGCGGCCAATTACGGGCAGTGGTTCGTCGGCAAGACGCTGTTCACCGGGAACACGGTTGCGGCGCAGGACGACGGCGTGGAGCTGCTCAACTTCGTCAATCCGAACGGCTTCGAGGGCAACGCCTCGGCATTCCGCGTCAACAACGGCAGCGCGCAGATCGACGCGAACCTGACGTGGTGGGGCCATGAGAGCGGCCCGCAGCACCCGCAGAACCCGGACGGCCAGGGCGACGCGATCACCGGGCACGCCGGCGCAGTCTCCATCTTCCCGTTCCTGACCGAGCGTCCCGACTATTCCGACGCGCCGCCAGTGGTGCGGGTGGTCAGGCCCAATCTCCGGCGCACGGGGGCGAACATCGCCGCGGAGCCGAACGCGCTGCTCGAGCCGGGCTCGAAGTACGTGCTTCGCTGGGATGCGACCGACGAGGGAGAGATCGTCGAGCAGAAGGTGCTCTTCTCGCGTGAGAGCAATTATCCGACGGCGTTCGAGGTGCTCGCGGCGGGCCTGCCGGGCGATCATCGCTCGCTGGAGATCACGGTGCCCGACGCGGGGTTCGCCGTCACCGGGGCCGGGCAATTCTTCCGGGTCGTCGCGGTTGACGCCGCGGGACAGGAAGGCTGGGACGAGATCGGCGTGTCCATCCCTTCGGGCCGGCTGAGCGGCGAACTCGGGGTGAGTCCCGACCTCGCGGGCATGACGTTTATCGCGGGCGAGCACCTGCCGCAGATCGGGTACCACGGCTCGGTGAACGGCTTCCCGACGTACGAGGTGTACGTGCTCTTCGAGGCGGACGGGCAGATGGTGAACGCGACGTACACGCCCAACCTGCAGCTGCCCTTCGTCTCGACGGACGCGGCGCGACTGGCGGTCGTCGCCCGCAATAACAGCAACGACGTGGTCTGGGGCATCTCGGAGGGCTACTTCACGGTGCGGCTGGATCCGCGGCTCGGGCTCGAGCCGCCGCAAGTCGACATGCAGACGCCGCGCGCCGGCGATTCCTTTGTAGGCGGGGGCGTGGCGCCGATCACATGGACGGCGTCCGACGCGGACGACGGGCTGTACTCGTTCGACATCCAGGTGTCGTACGACGCGGGGCGCACGTGGAAGGTTCTCGTCGAGGGGCTGCCCCCGACGGCGCGGCGCTTCGACTGGCGCCTCGGCGCCAGCGCGGGGCTGGAAGACGTGCGCGTGCGGGTGATCGCGCGCGACATGCGCTTCCAGAACTCCACCTCCGGGCACGACCGCGCCTTCGCGATCCTCCCCGGCGATGGGTGCGCTCCGGATTACAACAGCGACGGGGCGGTGAACACGCAGGACGTGCTCGCGTTCCTCAACGCGTGGAACTCGCGCGACCCGCGTGCGGACTTCAACGGCGACGGGGCCATCAACACACAGGACGTTCTCGCGTTCCTCAACGCGTGGACGGCGGGGTGCTAAGTCACGATTCGACTGGGCTGTGCCCGGACAGATGAAAGGAAGATCGGCGATGCGGTTGAGCGGTAGTGGGTGGTTGGCGGTGGCGGCGGGGATGGCGCTGGGCGCGCCCGTCGCGCTGGGGCAGGCGAGCTACAGCGAGGGCTTCGAGGACGTGGGTCCCACAGACGGCTCGCTCGATGGGCCGGTGAATCTCATCGCCAAGGGCTGGACGTTCCGGAATCAGAGCGAGCCCGAGGGGTCGACAGATTGGTACGGCTCCGACGGCGGT
>Ga0196977_1001169_pt1 | contig 10400 bp, 8 predicted proteins | sample S3v_1013CmetaG_FD_148634 | JGI IMG/M metagenome (GOLD analysis project Ga0196977, IMG submission 148634) | Soil microbial communities from Anza Borrego desert, Southern California, United States - S3+v_10-13C | ecosystem: Environmental > Terrestrial > Soil > Desert | place: USA: California...
CCCGGCGCGCCGCCGCGGCCCGGCCGCCTTCCGGAGACCGACTGGCTCATGCAGGCCCCGGACCCGCCCCTCTGCGCCGGCTGCGGCTACGACCTCTCCGGCACGCCCATCGTCGAGCACAGCCTCACGTGCCCGGAGTGCGGCGGCAACCGGGTGCGCGTGCCGCGCTGGTACGAGCCGTGCCTTTCGTGGAGACGCTCCTGGCTCTACCTTCCCGGAGCGCTGGCGGTCGGCGCGCCCGGGGCGGCATTGGCAAGCTTCGCGGGCGCGGAGGGTGTTTCGCTGACGCGCTGGCTGCTCCTGGGCGTTCCGCCATACCTCTGGCTGGGGTGCGTGCTGGCGTTCTGGAGGCCCGGGCTCGCGGCGGGGGTGACGACGCTCGGGCTGGCCGCTGTGCTCGCGACGCTGCTGGGGGGGATCGCGTGGGCGGCGTCCCTGCTGCCGGTGGCGGTCTCGCCCGTGGTCGTCATCCCGCTGGAGGTGCTGTACTTCGTGCTGCCGACCCCGCTCGGAATCCTGTGGGCGCAGTCGATCCTGGACGACACGCCCGATCGGGAGGCGGGGCTCTGACGGGGCGGTTCGGATGGGCGCGGGAGTGCGTGGCGCTGGGCGTGGCCGCTACAGTTTTCGCGTCATGGACGAGAACGCGCCGTCACCAAAGCAGATCCCGAGCGAGGGTGCGTTCCGGGTGCGCGTGCGCTACTGCGAGTGCGATCCGATGGGCGTGGCGCACCACAGCGCGTACGTGCCGTGGCTGGAGGAGGCCCGGACGGAGCTGCTCCGGGCGAGCGGTGTTTCGTACGCGCAGCTCGAGGCCGAAGGGGTCTTCCTGGCCGTGGTGCGCCTCGAGACCACGTACAGGCGGCCGGCGAGGTACGACGACGTCGTCGAGGTGCGCGTGCGGGTCGTCGGCGGGTCGCGGGTAAAGATCAGGCACGAGTACAAGGTGGTGCTCGCGGAACGGGCGGGGCTCGCGCCCGACCGGATCGCGGCGATGCGCCACCACGGGGAGGACGTGCTCGCGCTCGCGGCGACGACGCTGGCGTGCATCAACGCCGAGGGGCGGCCACGGCAGCTGCCGGATTGGCTGGCGGCGCGGGAGTAGACGGGCGCGTCGCGCCCGGCGCCACGGTCTTGAGAACGAGAGGAGCCCCCTTCCGGGGGCTCCTCCGCGTGCTTGAGCCAGGGGAAACGGGCCTCAGCAGCCGGCGTTCCAGGCATTGAGGAAGCAGATCACGTCGCGCGTATCGATCACGCCGTTGCCGTCGCAGTCCGACGAGGCGTCGCCGGCGTTCCAGGCGTTCAGGAACGCGATCACGTCACGAGTGTCCACCACGCCGTTGCCGTCGAAGTCGCCGATGCAGCCGCCGCCGGCGCGCTCGAGCGAGAGATCGTCCCAGTACACCGTCGCGCCGTGGGGGGCGTAGAGGTCCAGGGCCGCGAGCTCGAGTATGCCGCTGCCGCTGTAGGCGTCCCACGGGCCGGTGCCGATGTGCGCGCCGTTGTAGTAGACGTCGGAGGTGTTCGCGTCGAGATCGAACTCGACACGGATCTCGACCCACTGATCGTAGACGAGTGGGGCGCTCATGGTGTCGCCGGGGTCGCGGAAGACCTCTCTGGCGGTTCCCGTGGCGGGGTCCATGTCGATCTCGACCGCCCAGTCGTACGGGCCGCCGTGGTTGTACTCGTTGTTGAGGATGAAGTAGGTGATCCCGTCGAGATCGCTCGGGATGTACACGTGCGCGGTGTAGACCCACTGCCCGGACGTGTACCCGCTGTACAGGCGCACGGCGTCGGACCCCCCGTTGCCGACGGCCGCGGAGTGGGGCCCCGAGCGGGACCGCTCGCTGGTGACGGTCGCGGCCATCGAGCTGTCGTCGTCCCAGCCGGCCCAGCCGTTGACGTTGTCGAGCAGCGTGCCGTCGGCGTACGAATCGAAGTTGTCGCTCCACTGGGCGGATGCCGCGGTGGCGAGCGCGATGGAGAGGACGCCGCCGATCATCGAAGAGCATTTCATCTCTGGGTCTCCTTCAGCTATGGGACAGGCGGCCGGCGGGCCGCCGGGGAATGGAACACGAGAATGCGCGGGTGCGGGCGGGGATCGGGGCGGGCCCGGCGCGATGTTCACGATATCAGGGCGCGGCGCGGGGGTGCAACACCATTCTGCGGAATGGCGTCGCGCGCATCCTGCGAAGCAAGAGGGCCTCCCCCGTGCTTCGGGGGAGGCCCTGCCCGGTGTCGCGTGCCGCGGGTTGCTCCGCGGTCGCGGCTCGAATCACACGCGCGCCCGCTCCCCCGGCCAAGTGAGGGGGCATGGCGCGCGACGGCTCAGCAGCCGGCGTTCCAGGCATTGAGGAAGCAGATCACGTCGCGCGTGTCGATCACGCCGTTGCCGTCGCAGTCCGACGAGGCGTCGCCGGCGTTCCAGGCGTTCAGGAACGCGATCACGTCGCGAGTGTCCACCACGCCGTTGCCGTCGAAGTCGCCGATGCAGCCGCCGCCGGCGCTCCGGAGCGAGAGGTCGTCGTAGTAGACGCTGCCGGCGTGCGGGGCGTAGAGGTCCACGTTCGCGATGGCGATGTCGCCGTCGAGGTTCGTGTCCCAGTCGCCGCTGGAGACCAGCTCGTCGTTGTAGAAGGTCTCGACGAAGTTCGCGTCCAGGTCGATCTCGACGCGGATCTCGACCCACTGGTCGTAGATGGCGGGCAGGTAGTTGCTCCCGGACCCGTAGAAATCCTGCATGTCGTCGTGGACCTCGTCGGTCGAGGGATCGAACACGAGCTGCACGCCCCAGTCGTACGGGCCGCCGTGGTTGTAGACGTTCTGCAGGAGGAAGTAGGTCGCCGCGTCGAGGCCGGACGGCACGTACTGGTAGGCGGTGAAGGTCCACTGGCCGGAGGTGTATCCGCTGAACGGGTGGATCGCGTCGTCGTCGCTGGTGACGACGATCGAATTGGGATTGGAGCGCGCGCGGTCGTTGGTCACCGTGCCGGCGACGTCGCCGACTCCGTCCCACCCCTCCCAGCCGCCGACGCCGTCGAGCACGGTCCCGTCGGCGTAGCTGTCGAAGTTCTCACTCCACTGGGCCGAGGCGCCCGCCACGAGCGCCAGCGATGCGACACCACCGAAAAACGTAGCGAATCTCATTCTGCTTCTCCTTATGAACATCGCGCGAATACGCAAGCGTACGATGGCCGCGCCCGCCGGAGACACCGGCGCTCACCGCCCGCCGAGATCGCGGCGACCCCGAGGCGACGCCGCATGTCTCCACAATTACCAGACGTGCGCGCATGTTGCAAGACGAATCTATGTATTTCTCGCGGCGGCACAAAAATCATGGAACCGGCGAGAGGGGCGGCGCCGGCGGCGCGATCGCGAGCCGAGCGAGAGTGCGCGGACGCCGCGCGGCTGACGGGCGGCACGAGCCGGCGCAGCGGCGCGTCAAGCGGACGACGGACTTTCCGCGGGTCGGGTGCGCAGCGGTGAATCGGCGCGAGCACTACACCTGAGCGCATCGCTCCTGCGCACTGCGGCCCCCACGGAACGGCACGGCGCGAGATCGCCATCGGCGACGGACAGCACCGGCCGGTGACCCGCTCAGGCTCGCTCGGTCCCAGCTGACGGAGCTCATGGCACGACTCTTCCGCAAGACCCCGCGAGAATCCCGTCCACGGCATCTCCACGATTAGCAGAGGTCCCGCCCGGGTGCAAGAGCTTTTGAGCGGTTCTCGACAAGGGGCGCACCGACGCGCCTCCGACGCCGGTGCTCGCCTGGGGTGATCTCGGGGCGGCTGGCCAGTATCCGCGCAGCGGGCGGGGCAGGGGCTGCGCGCCGTGGCGGCTCCAGGTATGCTCGCGCCATGCGAAGGCGAGAGTTTCTGCGAGTGTCCGCCGCGACGGCTTCGGGGATTGCCCTCCAGGCGTGCGCAGGCGGCGAGCGGCCGGCGGACGGGGGGCGCGCCGAGTCGTCGCGGGCGGAGGGACCGGCGCCCCAGCCGGCGGCGGAGGATGCCATGCACAGCCCGCTGTTCAAGATCTCGCTGGCCGAATGGTCGCTGCACCGGGCGCTGCAGGCGGGAGAGCTGGACAACCTCGACTTCCCCCGCCTCAGCCGCGAAGAGTTCGGCATCGACGCGGTCGAGTACGTCAACGTCTTCTTCATGGAGAAGGCCCGCGACGCGGCGTACCTCGGGGAGCTCAAGGCCCGTTGCGAGGATCACGGCGTCCGGAGCCTGCTGATCATGTGCGACCGGCTCGGGGAGCTGGGCAACCCGCACGGCGGGAGGCGCAACGAGGCGGTGGACAACCACAAGCCGTGGGTGCAGGCGGCCAGGTTCCTCGGGTGTCACTCGGTGAGGGTCAACGCCGCGAGCGAGGGGAGCTATGAGGAGCAGCAGAAGCTCGCGGCCGACGGGCTGCGGAAGCTGGCCGAGTACGGCGATGAGCACGGGATCAACGTGGTTGTGGAGAACCACGGCGGGCTGAGCTCCAACGGCGAGTGGCTGGCGGGAGTGATGAAGCTCGTGGACCACCCGCGGATCGGCACGCTGCCGGACTTCGGCAACTTCTGCTTCGACTGGAGCAAGAAGGACGACCCCGCGGCGTGGTACGACCGCTACAAGGGCGTGGCGGAGATGATGCCCTTCGCAAAGGCCGTGAGCGCCAAGAGCCACGACTTCGATGCCGAGGGCAACGAGACGGCGACCGATTACCGGCGGATGATGCAGATCGTGCTGGACGCGGGGTACCGGGGCTACGTGGGGATCGAGTATGAAGGCGAGCGCCTCGGCGAGTACGACGGCATCCGCGCGACGAAGGCGCTGCTGGAGCGGGTGCGGGGGGAGCTGGGAGAGTCTTGAGGCTTGAGGCTTGAGGGTTGAGTCTTGAGTCTTGGGTCTTGAGCTTTGAGGGCCGGGCGGCCGCCCGCCGACCCACACGGAAGCGCCGCGCACGACACGCACCTCAAGGCTCAAGCCTCAAACCTCAAGCCTCAAGCCTCAAGACTACTCCATGGCATCGATGCGCTCGGCGAGGTAGGCATCGAGGTCGGGGCCGGCGGAGTTGCGGAGCACGTGCCGGAGCCAGGCCTCGCGCTCGAAGGCCTGGACGGCGAGGTCCCAGACGCAGACCGAGTTGTAGTCGTCGGGCGGCACGACGAGCTCGCCGGGCTTGTCCTTCGACGAGATCCAGATCGTGTGCTTGAGTTCGTTGCTGTTGATCCAGAGGTCGAGGAAGACCTGGTTCGATCCTTGCCCGTCGTGCACGCCGAGGAAGCCGACCCCGTAGTGCTCGTGGCGGGTGGGGTGCTCGCGGAGGTGACGCTCGGCGACGCAGATCGCGCCGGCGGTGAGATCGGGGCCGGCCTGATCCCCACTCGCGACGATGGTGACGAGCTTGAGCCTGAAGCCGACGAGCTCAACGATATCGATGCAGCGGACGGGGCGGAGCCTCTCGTTGCACGCAGGGGGGTCTCGCATCGCAGCATCGTACCGCGTTGCGGCGCGGATCAGGGGTCTACGACGAGCGTCACGACGAGCGGAATCAGGCTGTAGCACCCGAAGAACAGCCCGAATCCGCCAACGATCTCGGCGGGAGCCGAGAGCCAGCGGGAGATCTTGAACGCGCGGCCGGGCCACTCTCGCACGAACCCAGCAAGGATAATCGCCGCAACGGCAGAGAGCATGCCGATCGAGCCGAATGCGAGCGCCGGGGCGACGACGTCCGCGTCGCCGTCGATCGCTCCGCTCACGCCGAGGCTGGTCGCCCATGCGAGCAGGCCGAAACCGCCTATCGCGTACCACCGGCGCGCGCGTCGGAGCTGCTCGAATTCCCTCGACCAATGGGCGCTGATCTCCCTGTCTCGCCAGCGCTTCCCGCACTCGGGACAGGTGATATGCGCCCCATCCGGCAGTTCATAACCACAGGCCGGACAGCGGGTGGTCGCCATGCTCACATCATCCTACTTCTTCCGATCCTGCCTGTGATCCGGCTTCCGCTTGTCCCTTGACTTGCTCTTCTGGCTTCGGCGCTGCGAGCCGGTCATGTTCCCGAACCCGGCGCCCTTGCCGCCGCCGATCCCGCCGAAGTCCCCGCCGCCGCCGAGCTTGGGCAGCACCTGCTTGGCCTTGCCCGCGGCGCGGCTCTCGGCGTCGGCGAGCACCAGGTCCATCTGGCGCTTGGCGAGGTCGATCGAGAGGATGCGCACCTTGACGAGATGCCCCATGTTGAAGCTGCGCCCGCTGTTCGCATCGACCAAGGCGCCGGTGCGCTGGTCGATCCGCCACTTGGGCGGCTGGTTGGAACGGGTGACGTCGCCGGGGAGGTCGCTGACCTTCACCATGCCGTCGGCCATGTACTTGTCGATCTGGACGTAGATGCCGCGGGGCGAGACGCCGGTGACGACGCCGTCGAACTCCTCGTCGGTCTTCGTCGAGAGGAGCTGGAGGACCAGGAAGCTGCGCAGCTCGCGCTCGGCGGACTCGGCGTTCTCCTCGGTGCGGGTGCAGTGGCGGCCGATGGCGGTGAGCTCCTCCATGCTCGGGCAGGCCTCGGTCTCGCGCAGCTCGGCGCCGAGCTTCTTCCAGGCGTCGTCGCTCTTGGGGCGGTTCTCGCCGTTGCCGGTGCGCCGGAGAAACTCGGCGAGCGAGCGGTGGACGGTGAGGTCGGGGTAGCGGCGGATGGGGCTCGTGAAGTGGGCGTACGCGCTGCTGGCGAGGGCGAAGTGCCCGACGGCCGCGGGGGAATACTCGGCCTTGGTGAGCGTGCGCAGCACGGCCATGTGCACGGCCCGGGCGGCGGGGGTGCCCTTGGTCGCGTTGAGCAGGCCCTGGAGCTCCTCGCGGGTCGGGTGCTTGGGGATCGTGAAGCCGGCGACCTTCGCGGCCCGCTGGAGGTCCTCGGTCTCGCCGGGGGTGGGCTCGGGGTGCACGCGCCGGATCAGCGGCACGCCCAGCCGCTCGAAGAGCCGGGCGAGCACCTCGTTGGCCTCCACCATGAACATCTCGATGAGGGTGTGCGTGAAGGCGTCGTCCTCGCGCTCCGCGTCGATCACGCGCCCCTGCTCGTCAAAGAGCAGCACCACCTCGGGCAGCTCGAGCGAGATCATGCCCTGACGCTGACGACGGCCCTGGATCGCCCTGGCGAGCCGGTCCATCTCGCGCAGGGCCTCGAGCAGCTGCGGGGTGTAGTTGGGCTCGGTGCGGGCGTGCTGCCGGGCCTCCTCGGGGTTGCCGTCGATCAGCGCCTGGGCCTCGAGATAGGTGAGGCGCTTCGCGCTCTTGATCAGGGTCTGCGCCGCGCCCTCGGCCTTGATGTTTCCCTGCTTGTCGTAGCGCATGAAGGCGCTCTTGGCATAGCGGGGCACGCCCTCCTGGAGCGAGCAGATGCCGTTGGAGAGCACCTCGGGGAGCATCGGGATCACGTGGCGCGGCAGGTAGACCGAGTTGCCCCGCTCGGCCGCCTCGACGTCGAGGCGCGAGCCGGGATCGATGAAGTGGGCGACGTCGGCGATGTGCACGCCGAGCTCCCAGCCCCCATCGTTCGTGCGGCTGATGGAGATCGCGTCGTCGTAGTCCTTGGCGTCGGGCGGGTCGATCGTGCAGATGAACTCGGCCGTCAGATCCCTGCGCCCCTTGAGCGCCTCCTGGCCGCTGCGCTCCCAGTCGGCGATTTCCGCCTCGAACACCCGCGTCACGCGCCGGGCCTGGTCGACGCACTCCTTGGGGAACTCGCCGGGGAGATTGAACGCGGCGATCACCGCCTGCGTCTCGACATCGGGCAGGCCCGCCTCCCCGAGCACGCGGCTGATCACGCCCTCGGCGAGCGAGCCGCTCTCGGGGTAGCGGACGATCTCGACGACGACCTTGTCCCCGGGCCGCACGTTCTTGCTCTCGGCGTCGCGAACGACGATCTGGTCGCGCATCTCGCGCCCGTCGGGCTGCACGAGCCAGAGCGGGCCCTGCTTGAAGATCTCGCCCGTGAACGCCGCACGCTTGCGCTCGAGCACCTCCACGACCTCGCCGACGAACTGCGGCCCGGCGCCGTCGCCCCGGCGTTCGCGCCGCTTGTCGCGCGAGAGCTCCACGCGCACCGTGTCGCCGGTCATCGCGTCGAGCCCCGCGCCCGGCGGGATGAAGACATCGCCCTCGCGCACCTTGCTCTGCGGCTTCACGAACGCGAACCCGCGGTCCGTGCCGCGGAACTCGCCGACAAGCTCGCCGCCCATGGAGGCCAGGGAGGGCAGGCGCACCCGGCCCGAGTCGTCGATCTCGATCTCGCCCTGCTGCACGAGCTGGCGCACCTCGTCGGCGAACACGGCCGCGTCGTCGATGCGCAGCTCCTCCGCGAGCCGCTCGACGCCCTTGGGGTCGTAGTCCTCGTGCTGGAGGTGCTGGATGAGCCGTCGTTTGTAGCGCAGCGCCATAGAGAGTCCTTCCCAGGGGCCCCGGGCCCGCCCGGAAGCGTATGAAGAGCGAGCCCGCAACGACGCCCCGGCGGGCGCGGAGAAGAGCCAAAGTCGTCCTGAATCGCTCCGCGATCTCGATCCCGGCGCGGCGATCCGGGCGTTCGGCGCTCCGGCTACATGCCGGAGATGTATGCCGCGGCCGTCTCGCGGAAGCCGGCCGGGCGGAAGTCCAGGTGCTCGCGCGCCTTGGTGGCCGGGGCGACGCTGTCGGCGGCGCCCATCCGCGCCATGCCCTCGTCGAACGGGAGCAGCGCGCCCAGCCCCAGGCGCGTCATCGCCCGCGCCTTCATCGCGGCGAGCTCACCGGGGATCGGCAGCGGGCGGATGCCCTTGCGCGCCAGCGGGGTGTGGTCGCGCACGAACTCCAGCAGCTCAGGCCACGTCAGAGTCTCGCCGCCGCTGAGGTGGTACACCTCCCCCACCGCCGCGTCGCGCTCGAGGCTCGTCGCCACCGCCCGCGCGACGTCCTCCACGAACACCGGCTGGATCCGCGGCGACTCGAGCACCGGCTTCGGGAACGCCTTCTTCACCCGCGCGAAGTAGGGCATGAAGACGTACGGAGCGATCCGGCCTGTCGCCCATCCCTTTGCCATCCGCATGAACTCGCCGTCGCGCCCGTGGATCGTGCTCGGGCGGAAGATCGTCCAGGCCATGCCCGCGGAGCGCACGACCTGCTCGCCCTCGAATTTGCTGCGGTAGTACTCGGTCCGGCCGTCCTCGCTCACCCCGAGCGCGGAGATGTGCACGATCCGGTCGCATCGAGCCTTGGCCGCGGCCTCGACCAGGCGGGCCACCGCCGCGACGTGAACCCGCTTGAACGTCTGCCCGCCGGGCGCCTCCCTGATGATGCCGGTCGCGTTGACGACGGCCACGCAGCCGGCCATCAGGCGCAGCAGCGCCGCCTCGTCGAACATGTCGCCCTCGACGATGGTGAGCCTGTCGTCCACGGGGAGCGCACCCGCGGCCTTCTCAGTGGAGCGCACCAGCGCCCGCACCTCCCGGCCCCTGGCGAGCAGCTCGCGCACGATGTGCCGGCCCACGAATCCGCTCGCACCCGCCACAGCCACCGTGCCCACCGCGCTCATCGGTACCTCGCTTCCCTTGATGCCGCGGGAGTGTAGGTATTCGCGCGCCGGGCCCTGGCCGGCCGGTCCGGCGGGTAGCATGCGCCCGAGAATGCCCCTGACCGCGTCCAATCTCTCGTTCGGGTATCGCCGGGGCGCGCCGGTGCTGCGCGGCGTCACGGCCTCGTTCGAGGCGGGGACGCTCGCCGCCATCATCGGCCCCAACGGCAGCGGGAAGACCACGCTGCTGCGGCTCCTGCTCGGCCTGCTCGCCCCCACCGCCGGGATTGTCTCCCTCGCGGGGCGCGCCGTCCGCTCGATGCCGGAGCCCGAGCGCGCGGCCAGGCTCGCCTACGCGCCCCAACGCCCCAGCGTGGCGTTCGGGTTCTCCGTCTGGGACGTGGTCGCGCTCGGGTGCGCCCGACGGGCGCCCGCGGCGGAGTCGCGGAGCGCGGTCGGCGCGGCGCTGGAGGCGGTCGGGCTCACGGACCGGGCCGACGCTCCGTTCGTCGAATTGAGCGCCGGGCAGCAGCAGCGGGCCGTGCTCGCGCGGGCGCTGGCGCAGCTGGCGTGCTCTCCGGCCGAGGGGGAGACGGCGCTCATCGCCGACGAGCCCACGAGCGCGATGGATCCGCGCCACGCGCTCGAGGCCATGTCGCTCCTGCGCGCGCAGGCAAGGCTGGGGCGATCGGTCGTGCTTGTGCTGCACGACCTGACGGCCGCGGCAAGGTTTGCTGACCGGGCGATGCTCCTGGACCACTCCGGCGCGTGCGTCGCCGACGGGCCGGCCGGGGAGGTGCTGCAAAGCCCGGTGATGCGGCGCGTGTTCGAGGTGGAGTTCGCGCACATCGCCGGGCCGGGGGGGGAGCTGC
>Ga0196977_1001171_pt1 | contig 10390 bp, 9 predicted proteins | sample S3v_1013CmetaG_FD_148634 | JGI IMG/M metagenome (GOLD analysis project Ga0196977, IMG submission 148634) | Soil microbial communities from Anza Borrego desert, Southern California, United States - S3+v_10-13C | ecosystem: Environmental > Terrestrial > Soil > Desert | place: USA: California...
CGAGATGGCCACGCGGCTCGGCCTGCCGAGCGCGCCCGCCGAAGCCGAGGCGCTGGCGATCGCCCGCGACATCGCGCTCGCCGAGATGACCGGCGCGCGGCTGCACGTGCGGCAAGTCACCACCGGCGCCGCGCTCGACCTGGTCCGCGCGGCCAAGCGCCGCGGGGTCGCGGTCACCGCGGGCGTCACCCCGGCGCACTTCATGCTGTCGGACCTGGCGCTGGCCGGGTTCCGCACCTTCGCCCGCCTCTCGCCGCCGTTGCGCGAGGAAGCCGACCGCCGGGCGGTGCTCGAGGCGCTCGGCGACGGCACGATCGACGTCGTCGCCTCGGGCCACGACCCGCGCGGGCCGGAAGACAAGCGCCTGCCGTTCGCCGACGCGGCGCCCGGCATGGCCGGGGCCGAGACGCTGCTGGCGATGGTGCTGACGCTGGTGCGCGACGGCGTGGTCGCGACCGAGCGGGCGTTCGACCTCGTCGCGCGCCATCCCGCCCGGCTGCTCGGAGTCGCCGCGGGCGAGCTGCGCGCCGGGGCCGAGGCCGACATCGCGCTGATCGACCCGGCCAGGCCGTGGATCGTCGATTCGAGCCGGATGGCCGCCAGCGCCGGCAACACCCCGTTCGACCGCCAGCCGGTCGAGGGCCGCGTGGTCGGGCTATGGAAAGGCGGGGTGGCGATCGGCGATTGAGCCGCTAGCTGTAGCCTTATGCGATCGACTGCATTCCTCGCCCTCCTGGCGGCGCTGGCGTCGGCGCCGGCCGCGGCCCAGCCGAACACCGGCGCGGCCGAGATCCGGCCGAACGAAGGCCCCAATGCGCGGGCGGCGAGGCGCCCGCTGGGACCCAACGCCGCGATCGCGCGGACCAGCAAGCTGCTCGGCGGCCAGGTCCACTACCCCAGCTGCGCCGCCGTCCGGACCGTTCGGGCGCCCCCCCTGCGGCGAGGCGAGCCGGGCTACGGACGCCATCTCGACCGCGACGGCGACGGGATCGCCTGCGAGTAACGCTCGGCGCCCATCCGCGCCGCCCAACGAAAAAGCCCCTCCCGCGCAGGGAGGGGCTCTCGTGTTCGAACTTGCGCTGAAATTCAGTCGCGGCGGGCCAACCGCACCCCGGTGTCGACGGCGCCCGGCAGCGGGCGGCCTTCGGCATAGGCGAAGCAGCCCTCGCCGCGCGCCTTGACCAGGCCGCACATCGCGCTCGAAGTCGAGCGGCCGAAGCCGGCGGCGGAAACGCGCCAGTAGCGCTTGCCGCGCACCACCGCCTCGGAGATCACCATCTGGTGACCGGCGAGCTCGGGGTAGCGGCTGACGTAGATGCCCCAGGCGCGCTTGGCGCCCTGCTCGCTGGCGAAGCTGCCGAGCTGCACTAGGTGGGTGCCGTCGGCCGCCTGCCCCGCGGACGGCGCCGGCGCGGCGACCACCGCGCGGCGAGCCGGCAGGGCCTGCACCACCGGCGACTGGACGAAGCGCGCCGCGTCCTGCGACACCTGGGCGAGCGACGGCGCCGCCGGGGCGGGCGTCGCGAAAGCGGTCTGGAAATTGCTCGCACGCTCGGTCGCCGGCGCCGCGTAGGCGGGCGCGGCGACCGGCTCGAGCGGCGGCAGCTCGGCCGGCTGCGCCGGGGCGGCGATTTCGGCGAGCGGGGGAAGCTCGGCAGCGCTGTCGGCGGCGGCGAAGCCGGTCGCCTCGGCGCCGAGCTGGTCGATGCTCGGGTTGTTGGCCAGCGCCAGCTCGACCGGCTGGCCGGCATCGGCCGCGCCGACGGGAACCGACAGCAGCGCCGCGACCCGGTGCTGCCACGCCTGCGGCTGGGCCATCAGGGCCCATTCCTGGATGCGGTCGGAGACCTTGTCGGCCGGCACGTCCTGCTCGGCCATCAGCCGCGCCTCGCGCCAGCGCCCGGCGAGCGCGTAAGCATAAGCGAGGTTCTGGCGCATCTTGGCGGTGTTCTCGCCGCCGCGGATGGCGTTGCCCATCACGTGGATGCCGCGCTCCGGCTGCCCGGCGAGCGCCAGCGCGAGGCCGAGATCGGCGGTGGCGATGTCGCCTTCACGGTCGTTGAGCAGCGCCGCAGCTTCGGCGTGCTTGCCGGCGCCCATCAGCGACAGCGCCAGGCTCAGCGCGGTGCGCGGCGAATGGTCGCCGAGCTGCATGGCATCGTCGAACGAAGTCGCCGCCGAGGCGAAGCGGCCGGCGTCGAGGTAGGCCGAGCCGAGCGTCGCGCGGTAGGCGGCGTTGCGCGGGTCGGCGAGCACGGCCGCCTCGGCGTGCGTGATCGCCTGCTCGGACTTGCCCCGGGCGAGCGCGGCTTCGGCGCGGCTGGCGGAGACGGTCGCCGGCGCGGCGACGTTGGTCGTGCAGCCGGTCAGCAAGGCCGCGGACATGGCGGTGGTGGCGGCCCACACGAGCCTGGGGCCGAACACCCGATTGCTGTTGGCGATGCGGTTCATGGCTTGTCTGACCCCTTCTTGGTCGCTCAGTCGCGCTTCACTTGCGCGGCGAGAGCTTCGATCTCCGGAATCTCGGAGAGGAACTTGTCGAGCGCCATCGTCACCAGCTGCTGCGCGCTGCGGTTCTTGACCGTGCTCGCAAGCCGCAGCTTGAGGTGGCGCTTGGCGTCGAGGCGCAGCGTGAAGGCGGCTCGGCGGCTGGCCTGCTCGAGCGCGGCGCGCGCCGAGCCGGCATTGACGGCGACCGGCTTGGCGGTGGCCGGCTTGGCCGCAGGCGCGGCGGCCGGCCGGGCGACTGGCGGAGCGCTCTGCTTGACCGGCGACGTGGCCCGCTCGACCAGGTACTCGGGCGCGTTCTCGCCCAACCGCTCGGCCAGCTCCTCGTGCATGCTGCGCACGACCGGCGGCGGCGAGCCTTCGTCGGTCCTCGCTTCGGCCTCGGGATTGGCCGGGGCCGGGGTCAGCTGGAGAACCTCGGCGGTGTGATCCGCCGGCAGGTCCTGCTCGCCCATGTCGTTCCAGCCGAGGTCCTCGAGGTCGTGGGCGATCGCCTGCGCGGCTTGCGGCCCGCTCATTCCGGCCATCGGCAGCTGCGGGCGCATCGCCGGCTTGGCGCCGCCTTTGCGCGCGAGCAGCGTGGGCCCGAGCGAGGCGAAGGATTTCGGTTCGTTCATCGGGCGCCGCCTCCGCCTTACTGGGCGATGCGGCGGCCGAAGCCGCCCTGCGGGCGGTTGGCGCCGGGAACCTGCGAGACCGTTCCGGGGGCGGCGAAGATGGTGCGGCGGAAGTTCTTCTCGAGCCGGTCGGCGATGTAGTGCCACAGCGCGATCACTTCCTGCGCGCTGCGCCCTTCCGGCTCGACCTCCATCACCGTGCGGCCGTCGATCATCGAGGCGGCGTAGTCGGTGCGGTGGTGCAGCGTGATCGGGGCGACGGTGCCGTGCTGGCTCAGCGCGACGGCGGCCTCGGAGGTGATCTTGGCTTTGGGCGTGGCCGCGTTGACGACGAAGATCAGCGGCTTGCCGGCGCGCTCGCACAAGTCGACGGTGGCGCCCACCGCACGCAAGTCGTGCGGGCTCGGCCGAGTCGGCACGACAATCAGCTCGGCCACCGAGATGACCGACTGGATCGCCATGGTGATCGCCGGCGGTGTGTCGATCACCGCCAGCTTGAAGCCTTGCTGGCGCAGAATCGCCAGGTCGTTGGCGAGCCGCGCGACGGTGGTCTGGGCGAACGCCGGATACTCTGCCTCGCGCTCGTTCCACCAGTCGGCGAGCGACCCCTGCGGGTCGATGTCGATGAGCACGACCGGGCCGGCGCTGGCGCGCTGGGCCTGGACCGCCAGATGTCCCGAAAGCGTGGTCTTGCCCGACCCGCCCTTCTGAGAAGCCAATGCCAAAACGCGCAAGGCCTGTTCCCCCTGATTCCGGCCGGATACACGCTATTTCCAGCCCTTCGCCGAAGCGGGATCGCAGAACACCCTAAATTTTAGGTTAATGGGGAAGCGGCCGATGCGCCGCGAAATCGCCGGGCGCGAAGGCCGATCCGGGTTCCGGCCCCATCGGCAATAAAATCGCACGGCATAAAGACTTTGCTAAGCGCCCATTTACTATGGCAGCTTCGCGAACCGACGCAGCCGAAGAGGGGTCGATGCTGCAGCACTGGAATCGACGGGCGGCCGGAACGGCGCTGCTGCTGGCGATGCTGGCGGCCGCGCCGGCGCTGGCCGACGTCAAGGCGGGCGTCGACGCGTGGAGCCGTGGCGACTACGCCGCCGCCGTGAAGGAATGGGAAGGCCCGGCCGCGGCCGGCGACCCCGACGCGATGTTCAACCTCGGCCAGGCCTATCGCCTGGGCCGCGGGGTGCCGACCGACCTCAAGCGCGCCGAATCGCTCTATGCCCGCGCCGCCGCCGCGGGGCACGTGCAGGCGGCCGACACTTACGGCCTGATGCTGTTCCAGGACGGTCGCCGCGAGGCCGCGCTGCCGTATGTCCGCGACGCCGCCAGCCGCGGCGACCCGCGCTCGCAATACCTGCTCGGCATCGCCCACTTCAACGGCGACATCGTCGACAAGGACTGGGTCCGCGCCTACGCGCTGCTGATCCTCGCCAACGGTGCGGGACTGCCGCAGGCGGCGCCGGCGATCGCCGAGATGGACGCGCACATCCCACTCGCCCAGCGCCAGCAGGCCGCCGGACTCGCCGTCCAGCTGCGCAGCGAGGCCGAAGCCGCCCGGGCGACCGAGCTCGCCGCGGCCGACCTCGCCGCGCGGCCGGCGCCGGCCGCTCCGCCCGCCGCTGCGCCGAGTGGGCGCGTGCCGCGCCCGATCGCCACCGTTGCGGTCTCGCCGTCGATCGCCGCCGCGCGCGCCGCCGTCGCCGAGGCGAGGCGCGCCACCGGCACCGAGAACCCGGGCGAAGCCGGCGCCAGCTTCGCCCGGCCGGGCCCGGCCGTCGCCGTCGCCGCCTCGCCGCCGCCGGTCCCGGCGCAACGCCCGGCCCGCACCGATACGCCGCCCCCCGTCGCCCGCGCCGAGACGCCCGCCCCCGCCGCCGCCAGCGGCCCGTGGCGGGTCCAGCTCGGCGCGTTCTCGGTCGCCGGCAACGCCGAGAGCCTGTGGAACCGCCTGCGCGGCCGTTCCGAGCTCGCCGGCAAGCAGCGGCTGATGGTTCCCGCCGGGCGGGTGACCAAGCTCCAGGCGGGCGGGTTCGCCTCGCGCTCGGCGGCCGACGCCGCTTGCAGCTCGCTCAAGCAATCGGGCCAGGACTGCCTTGTGACGCAGCGCTGATCGGGCGTATGACTGGTCCCGGGGGGACCGGGTCATGAACGCCACTCAGGTTGCCGGCGACGATACCGATCTGGCGCTCGCCGGCGCCACGCCCGACCAGCCGGTCGACGCAGGCGAGCGCATCGTCGCGCTCGATTTCGTCCGCGGCGTCGCCGTGCTCGGCATCCTGTTCCCCAACATCGTCGCCTACGCCAACCCGGTGCTGGCCTATTTCTGGCCGCTCGGGCTGCCCGGCGGCGCGACCGATGCCGACAAGGGCTTCTGGCTGGTCCAGCTGGTGCTGATCGACGGCAAGTTCCGCGGGCTGTTCACGCTGCTGTTCGGTGCCAGCATGATGCTGTTCATGGAGCGGGCGTGGGCGCGCGGCGCGACGCGCTGGCTGCAGGCGCGGCGGCTGCTGTGGCTCGCCGCGTTCGGCCTGGCGCATTTCTTCCTCGTGTGGACCGGCGACATCTTGTTTCTTTACGCGCTGTCCGGCCTCGGCGCGCTGGCGATGGTCAAGTGGGCCCCGCGGACCCAGTTGCGGGTCGGCTTGGCGTGGTTTTTCGCCGGGTCGCTAGCGCTGACGGTGATCCTCGGCGGGCAGGCCGCGATGGAGGGCGTGCCGCGGGTCCAGCAGCAGGCGCCCGCGCAGTACGAGCAGGTCAAGAAGGCGCGCGCCGAGATGATCGCGCGGGCGGACAAGGAAGCCGCCGCTTCGGCCGAAGGCAGCTATGGCGATGTCGTCGCCTACCGCCTGGCGGAGGAGACCGGCGTGTTCGGCCAGTCGGTGTTCTTCGCGCTGATGGAGACGATCCCGCTGATGCTGGTCGGCATGGCGCTCTATCGCATGGGCCTGTTCGAGCGCCGCTTCGATCCCGCGAAGATGCGGCGCTGGGGTTGGTTCGGCCTGATCGGCGGGGCGCTGCTGACGCTGCCGATCGCCTGGTGGACCCTGAGCGCCGGCTTCCCGCTGATGCTGACCCAGTTCGCCTTCAACGGCCCAGTGCAGTTCCTCCACTTGCCAATGGTGCTCGGCCTCGCCGCGCTGCTGGCGCTGTGGGCGCCGAGCGCGGCGAGGACCTGGCTCGGCAGCCGCTTCGTCGCCGCCGGGCGGATGGCGTTCAGCAACTACCTCGGCACCTCGCTGGTGATGATGCTGGTGTTCCAGGGCTGGGCCGGCGGGCTCTACGGCCGCTTCCACCGCCCCGAGCTGGCGCTGTTCGTGGTGGTCGCCTGGGTGCTGATGCTGGCGTGGTCGAAGCCGTGGCTGGCGCGTTACCGCTACGGGCCGCTTGAGTGGCTGTGGCGCTGCCTGACCTACGGCCGGCTGTTCCCGCTGCGCCGCCGCCAGTCGGGCTGATCGTAGCGCTTGCTATTGCAAGCTATTCGCATTAACAACTCTCCAACGAAGCCGGAGAGTCGTCGTCGATGTACGTCTGCGTGTGCAATGCCATCCGCGAATGCGAATTCCGCCGCGCGGCGCGTCGCGTGACCGGGGACGCCGAGAGCGTCTATGCCGCGCTCGGCAAGCAGCCCCAGTGCGGCCAGTGCCTCGAGGACGCCGAGCTGCTGCTTGCCGAGGAGCGCGCGCTGAACCGCAAGCCGGTCCTCGTCGCAGCCTGAGCGGCGCGCCGCGCCTCACGCCGTCGCGCGCAGCCCGACCCTCGCCCCCTCGACGATCGCCGCCTGCCGCGCCTGCTTGGCGACCGCGGCGCTCCCGCCGTCGGTCTCGCGGTAGAGCCCGAGTGTGTCGAACTCCTCGGCGCTGGGCGGCTGGAGCGACAAGTCGGTGTAGTCGTAGCGCGCCGGGTCGGCGAGGATCCGCCTGATCACCCAGGCCTGCCGGCCGTAGCCGAGCAGATAGCGCGCCACCTTGGCGGCCGTTTCGGCGGCATAGCGCGGATAGAACAGCAGCGCCGGCTCGCGGCGCAGCTCGGGCCGCCGCGAGCGCCGCCGCTTGCGCCGCAGGATGCCGCCCTCGAGCACCTGCAGCCCTTCGATCTTGTACAGCATGCGGAACTCGTTGAGGTACTGCAGCGCCTTCTTCGGCCGGTTGGCCGGCAGCCGCGCGTGGCGCCGGGCCACCGTCTCCATGTGGTCCCACGTGAAGTAGGCGTCCCACGCCGCCTTGTAGGCCTCGTCCCATTCGGCGTCCGACATGCGCGGATGCCGGCTGACGCGGTGGTGGAGATTGTACTTGTTGAGGTCGGGATCCATCCACTCGCCCGCCGCGTGCATCCGGCGATGGTCCTCGGAGCCGGGCAGCGGCGTGAGCATGAAGAACTCGAGCACGTCGAGCGGCAGCTCGCGCTTGATGATCTCGATGTCCCGCAGGATGGATTCCTTGGTGTCGGCCGGAAAGCCGAGGATATAGCCGGCGAAGGTGAACACCCCGCGCTCGTGCCATTGCTGCAGCATGTGGCGGTATTCGGTGATCTTGTTCTGGCGCTTGTTGGCCGCGAGCAGGTTGTCCGGGTTGATGTTCTCGAGCCCGATGAACACCCGCATCGTCCCCGCGCGCTTGGCCTTGTCGATGAAGTTAGGGATGCGGTGGCACAGCGTGTCGACCTGGATGGTGAAGTTGGCCTTCAGCCCCTCGTTCTCGCGCAAGTGGATCAGGCGGTCGAAGAACTCCTCCCAGTGGCGGTTGCGCGCGAGGTTGTCGTCGGTGATGAAGAACGCCTTGATGCCCTGCGCGAGGTTCTCGCGGACGATCGCCTCGAGGTCGTCGGCGGTGCGGAAGCGGCTCTTGCGCCCCTGGACGTTGATGATCGTGCAGAAGCTGCACTGGAACGGGCAGCCGCGGCCGAGGTCGAAGCTCGACCAGTTCTGCGAGTTGCGGCGCAGCGCATCGACCGGCAGCACCGGCACCGGCGCCCCGGCGAGGTTGGGCAGGTCGGCGAGATAGTTGTACAGCGGCTTCAGCGTGCCGTTCCACGCATCGCGCAGCACCTCGTCGAGCCGCCCGTCCTCGCACTCGCCGGCGAACAGCGAGCAGCCGATGTCGAGCGCTTCCTGCAGCTCGGGCGGGGTGTCCTCGAGCATCGCCAGGCAGCCGGACACGTGGAACCCGCCGATCACCACCGGCAGTCCCGCCCGGCGAAACTCGCGGGCGAGGTCGAGCGCGTGGTTGAACTGGTTCGACTGGACCCCGACGAGCCCGATCACCGCCTTCGCCCGCCGCCGGCGCAAGTCGCGCACGATCCGCTCGGGGACGACGTGGCAATTGGTCTCGTCGATGGTGGTCAGACGGATGCCGACGCCGGGCCCGAGCACCTCGCGCCGGGCGCAGTCGCGGGCGATCCCGTGCAGCGCCGCCAGCGAGTTCGACGGGATGAGCGATTTCCACCACACGATCGGATAGCCGTCGTCGTCGTAATGCGACGGCTTGATCATCACGAATTCGAGCTCGGAAGCTCTCGTGTCCATGCGCCGATGATAGCAGCTTTAGCGCCGCCGCATAGCGCTTCCGCCACCCCCGCCCCGCTCCTGATTATCATTCGCAAACCCTAGGATTTCTGCCGTTTTTTCACGTTTCGCGCTTGCCATGCCGGTGCCGGCGGGGGCATAGGCGCACGCGTCAGGAGAAGCACCATGCAAGGCGATCCGCAGGTCATCGACTTCCTCAACAAGGCGCTCACCAACGAGCTGACCGCGATCAACCAGTACTGGCTGCACTACCGCGTGCTGAAGAACTGGGGGATCGCGAAGCTCGCCGAGTACGAGCGCGGCGAATCGATCGACGAGATGAAGCACGCCGACACGCTGGCCGATCGCATCCTGTTCCTCGACGGGCTGCCCAACTTCCAGGCGCTGCACAAGCTCAAGGTCGGCGAGAACGTCGAGGAGATCCTCAAGGCCGACCTGGCGCTCGAGCTGGAGGCCCTGCCGCTTCTCAAGGACGCCATCCGCCACTGCGAGGAAGTGCGCGATTATGTCAGCCGTGAGGTGTTCGAGCGCATCCTCGAGAGCGAGGAGAGCCACGTCGACTTCCTCGAGACCCAGTTCGACCTGATCGCCCGCATGGGATTGCAGAACTACATCCAGCTGCAGAGCGAGGCGGCCGAGGCGGATTGATCTCCGGGCGCGGCGTGCGCCTTAGCCCCCGGTACGCTTGCCATGCAGCTCGCGGGCGCCGCGGTGGAGCGTCAGCCGCTCGGCCCGGCCGCCTTCGGGATGGAACACCACGCGGAAGCCGCCGGTGTCGGCGCGGAACTCGGTGTCCGACACCGGGCGCAGCGCGATCGGCTCGTCGCCCGCCGGGGCGATGGTCAGCCAGCCGTTGGCGCCCCGCCCCACGATCAGCACCGGGCCTTCGGTGGCGTAACTGCCGAGGTAGGACTGCAGCACCTCGGGCACGACGGTGAACGGCGCTGGCACCGGGCCGCTGCGCACCGCGCGGATCGGCTGCGCCTCGTCGGGCGGGTCGAGCTTCATCACGTGGGCCCCGCCCTCGTCGCGTTCGATGGCCAGCCACATCAGCCCGCCGTCGGCGAAGAAGAACCGGTCGCCGCCGGCGGCGAGCACCGGGCGCTCGTCGTCGCCGTCGCCGAAGTAGAGTTTGCCGTCGCGGGCGAAGAAGCTCAGTCGCGGCCCGCCGTCGACCTGGTAGGCGCCGAGCAGCGGCTCGATCTCGGCCATCGGCACCGCGGCCGGGGTGAACGACGGGATCGGCTGGCCCACCGCCAGCGCGGCGAGCCGCTGGACGACCATGCTGGCATCGGTCGCCAGCTCGTCGCTGTTGGCGAACACCGCCACGAACACGTCGTCGGCGGGGATGTAGACGCTCCCGGTGTCGACCCCGCGCCCCGCCCCGCCGTGGACCAGCGCCGGGCGGCCGCGCACTTGCAGCAGCCGCAAGCCGAAGCCGTATGGCCGGCTCGAGCCGTCGCTCAGTTGCGCGCGGCTGGTCATCTCGTGGTACAGCTCGGGCCCGACGACCTCGCCGTGATGCAGCGCCTGCGCCCATCTGGCCATGTCCTCGACGCTGGCGACGAGCCCGCCGGCGCCGTGGGCGACGCTCATGTGCACCCCGCGCGCCGGCACCGGCCGGCCGTCCTCGGCACCGTAGAAGCGCGCGGTCGCCGGCTCGCCCTCGGCGTCGACCGCGTAACGCAGCGTGGTCAGGCCGAGCGGCCTGGCGATGCGCTCGATCACCGCCGCGTGC
>Ga0196977_1001172_pt1 | contig 10388 bp, 11 predicted proteins | sample S3v_1013CmetaG_FD_148634 | JGI IMG/M metagenome (GOLD analysis project Ga0196977, IMG submission 148634) | Soil microbial communities from Anza Borrego desert, Southern California, United States - S3+v_10-13C | ecosystem: Environmental > Terrestrial > Soil > Desert | place: USA: California...
AAAACGAAATGGCACGATCCAGGTCAGCTACTTTCAGATGTATATGACCAATACGAAGGTTAGTCGGTGCGTGATACGTGCTGCTATCGTCTTTATTCATAATTATCATTTTGCTGGTTTCAAATCATTGCAGGTACACACTGATGAATCTGCTTATTGACTAAATGTCAAATGCGCTGGTCCTTTTGCCTTTTTCAGCAATCGGAACTTTCTTAAACCTGCCCCAGGCAATGAATACTGCTATTAGCATCAAGACGATATTCATGCCGATTACGCTTGTTTCTCCCCTTGAAATATGGAAGACCGTTGCAAAGGCCATTACCACTACCAAGCCAACCGCAGCCCAAGCTGTAAGCTTTGGTTTAATACGCAGAATTGAGGGCAGTAATAAACCGATTCCTCCGGCCAATTCGCTAAGTCCTATAAACCTGACTACTCCTGTTGGCATTTCGCTTGCCCAGGGAAGCATTTTAGACAGCTCTGCAATTGGTTGGGCGACTTTCATGAAGCCCGACATTAGGAACATCCCGGCAAGCAAAACCTGCGCTATCCATAAAATGATGTTCAATCCTTTGTTCTTTCCTGTGTTTTTCGTGTTCATATATTGATTTTTAATTAGTTACATACACTTAATACTATATTGTACGCTGTTTGATAAGTCAAAGGTCGAATGTTTTTAAGCCCCCGGCATTAATCTAGATTAAGAAACAGATTATCTTCGTTGTTAATCTTTTTAACATGGCGTCTTTTTTTGATAACATGATTGATTCGGCTCTGATTCCTGAGCGATTGCAGGCATTGAAATCAAGTATGATAACCAAGAGAGTATCAAAAGGAGACATTCTGCTCAGAAAGGGCGACAGAGCTGAAAAAACCTATTTCGTGAAAGAGGGATGCCTGAGAAGTTATACCATTGATGAAAAGGGTAAAGAGCATATTTTCATGTTTGCTCCTGAAGGCTGGATGATCGGAGATATTGGCGCATTTGCGAAAGGCAAGCACTCGGAGTTATTTATAGATGCAATTGAGGATTCGGAAATAGAAGTATTGAACAGAGAAGTTGTTAATCCAACTAATGTACCAGCTCATGAAGCCATAGAAAAACTGGTGAATAGAAATTATGTCCTCCAAAAAAGGATCATCATGTTTATGAGTGCTACATTACAGGAGCGCTATCTTGACTTCATAGAAACATACCCTGATATCGTACAGCGGGTACCACAAAAAATGATTGCCTCGTACTTAGGGGTTACACCCGAGGCACTTAGTAAAATAAGAGGGGACCTGGCAAAAGTAAAATAGTATCAACTTAGCACTCATTTTTTTTATACCGTTAATAGTTTCAATCCTCAATAATGCTCGACATTTGTATCAACGGGATTAAGTGTACCGGAGAGTATCGGTAATTCAGTAACTTGGTTGAGCAATTTAGCACTATTTCATTCAATTATTAATTATGCTCATTACTGAATCTGTACTCCTCTCCAGCGAGGTCAGTCGAGACGGTACTCAATTCTCAATCAAAGCGATGGAGGATGCATTAGCCCTAAAAGCTGTTGTCGGAACACCAAGTTGTCTCGGACATGACTCGACAATTCCGATAGGATGGAATGTTCCTATCGCCCTCTATTTTGAACCCCATTTATGTCGCCTTACTGGAAAGGGGCAAATTGCAGAAACTGATGCCGATCAAGGTAATATAAACGCTGCGTTCAGGGCGAATCTTATAAAACGTTATTCAGAAAACTGTGGACCTTATTTGGAGACATTCAATGCAGAATTGAAAGACTGCTATTCGGGAAATCAAACCTTCTTGAGTTCCACTCTCGTATCCTGCTTTGACGAAAACATTGTAGTACGCCGTTTCCCAAAACTCTTCGAGAAGCTTGATAAAAACGGGTTGATTTACTTGGCGGACTTACTAAAGCAGTTTGACTATTTGGGACATGGCGTATTCAAGGATAAAAAATCAAAGTTTGCGATATGCGCTCACCAGTATTTTAGAAAATCCTTATCAAGACATAACAATCTCAACTATTTTTTTCTTGACCACTTTCTCTCATTCAGAGATCACAAAGACATTGTTTTGCGTTTGAAAATTGATCAAGATATCATTGGACTTGCTGAGACATTCGTACCAGCGATGGAATTTGAGTATTGGCATGGGCCAAGGTTCAAGGAGGCGGTACCTGATATCGCTAATGAAGTTACCGTTCACGGAATGGATCAATTTAATCGCATTTTCAACGGTGTTGACCGTACTGAATTCTATAGAAAGATTGAATCAGGTGAACAAACGTTTGAAATTGAAGAAATAAAGTATCTCCCTTCTATGGGAATAAGTGCTGAAGACTTTGGCTGCAGGTATATTCATTCTCAGTTCGATGTAAAGACGAAGAACTTTAAGCACTTCGATGGTGCAATTCGTCTATACGATAAGACGAAAATGGATGTACGAAACCAGAGAAACATCAAAAATGCAGGTAAGGATGCTTTGTACACTAAGTTGTTTCGAATAGATGGGCAATTGCCCTTGAGCGCTTGGCAAGGATTAATCCATAACTATTTCCAGGGAAATAATTTAATTGAAGAGTACTTTACGGGACATACAGAGCCTCCTCAAACTAAATACCAAAATAGCGAAGCGCGCTATCTTAGTAAGTCGGTGCTTCCCATAAGATTTAGGCCAGAGGATGGCCTTAGAATTGCTGCCAGCTATACCAGTGCGGATGATATTGACTTCGATGAATATTCTCATTTCCTTATAGGCTATGATATTTTCAATGGTGGTGAAAGAAAGGTAGCTGAGGCTGACACAATTGAAGTGAAGAAAGAACTTCAAAAGCTAGGTTACAAGCTCGAAATACCAACGGCTATCGAGTTTGCCGACTGTATCAATACGGCGGTCTTAAATATTCCAGCGATTCTTGTAAGAAATGATGATCGAGTTCATGAATATATATCTGCCACACTTTTAGCAATAAGTGGTGTATTATCGTCTAAAAAATTTACTGCTGATACAGTAACCTTTACCATCAAATGGAAAAAGGATGAAACTATAGTAGTAGGAGTTTCCGTTGCCGGCCATAAAGCCACGATATTAGATTGGATACAGAAGAACCCAGCAATTCCGACTGAGCATGAGGCTTTTCGGACTTGGCTTGAAGATCAACATGAGCAATTATCCCAATATGAAGCAAACATTGATGTTCCCCATTTATTCGACATTCTCAACGATGACGGAGTGCTATACATAAGTAGGAAAGCTATTGGCAAATATATTAACGCCAGCACATTTGAAATGCAGCCTGACGGCCGTTATAACTTCGAAATAAAGGATGAGTTTAGAGAGTCATTTGATCCTATAAAAGACACGATTTCCATAGCTGAAGTTGTTATTATAAAAAAAAGCAAATGCACCAATTGCGGGGAGGATTATCAATTCTGCCATCACTCGCGTCTTACTGAGGATACAGAGCAAAAAATAGAAGATTTTGAAGCTGTTGGTTTCTGTTGGGTCGAAAAAATCCCGTGAAGGTTAAGCTCCATCAGTATATTATCAAATGGATGTCAGCACCGTCCAGCAGGTTTATACCATAGGACCACTCAAAATCAAAACCCACTCTTGACACTTCGCTGTTACCTGATGAAGACATACGCAACCTCTAATTACCAAATTGACCTGACGGATGTTAATGCAAATTAGTTCTTACTCTAGGCTTAAAATAAACCTTGCCAACAGCGGTATTTTATATGCTGTCTTGGCACCTAGACTCGTATTCGAGCATTACCTAGAAAGTTATCAACTGGTCGTAGTTCACCGTTTGGGAAGATAGCACTTAATATAAGAGCCTTCCTTCTTCATTAGAGGAGGTCCGTTAGAGATATTTAATCCAATTTTAGCGGGAATTTGCCTCTCTTCTTTTCGTAAGCCTTGATCATCCTCAAAACCTGGTCACCCTTTTGTTCCACCAATACTGAGTGCCTATAACGTTTATACATTAGCATATCCTGCGCTCTGGTGGTTTTATTTCTATAATGCTGCTTAGGATGTTTATAGACAGCATTTTCTATTTCAAAAGCTGACTTGTGAAGCCTGTAATCTATTTTGTCGTTCTCACTAAGTGTTTGTATGCAGTAGTATAGATGTGTATCATACGCCTTTCTATGTTTAAAATGTTCTGAGTTGCCTACTAAATAAAGCTTCTTACACCTTAATTCTGAAAAGGGGCAGATGAAATAGTAATTTCTGCCTTTGCCTAAGTTTGATTTAACAGACTCCAACGGAATATTGTAGGAGATCGCAATCCCGTCTTTGTTGTAGTTTAATGTGACACTTTGGTTGCTCTTCTCTATAATTAGCATAAAAGCTACTTTACAGCCTTTATTCCATTCTAAAGTGCCATGATAATGCCCCTCTTCTTTATTGCCTATGCCTTTTACTATATCATCAACACAAAGAATTAAAGCGTTCTCCATTCTTAAAAGCTTCCTATTCCGTTGTCTCATAAGCCCTATTTTTTAAACCTAAATCCTTAGGCTTAGTGTTGATCAAATACTACCGAACTTCGCTAAAGGGCGAGTTTAAAACAAATAACTGCTTCACCGAATGTTGCTGGATACCAGTTCTTACTCTATCAGCACCGTATTTTTTTGCAGCCTTTAAGGACGCGACATTATTAGTGTCAATAACAGCGTAAAGTAATTCGCCTCCATGCCTTTCGGTAAAAATCCTAACTAATAGGTGAATTGCAACCTGAATGATGCCGTTGCCCCTATACTGTGGAAAAAGGCAAGCTGTAGCCTCAAACCGGTTGCCCCAAAAGCAATAACATATTTCTCCCAGTACTGTACCATTACAACTGATGATAAATCTCCAATGAAGGATGTTTTCCCCATCATAAATACACTCTTTTATATAGCTTTCATATACACCGTCAATGACCTGATTGCCCAAAATAAATTGCCTGACATCCGGATCACTATACAATTTCAGCAGATCAGGAATATCCTTTTCTTCGGTTGGTCGTAGAAAAATGCTATGATCATGAAAGTTTATCTTGCTTGGTTCATCCTCGTAGATTATTTCCTGTACTGTCATTCGCTTTGTCCCCCGTTACTTTTATCCTTTTCAAGTCTATTAAATCGCTATCCGGTCAATTTGTTGCTTTTCCGAGTATACATTAGATGTGAAAATCTGCAATTTATTTTCGAGAGAATCCAGAAATAGCTCTTGCTCAAGTTGAGCGTACTCACAATCCGACAATAATTGCTGCCATTTATCTGAAACAAGGTTATTAATTGTTGTGGCTAACTGGTAATTGCCATACTTAGACACGATATCTTTAAACCGTTTTTCTTGATAGCGGTCCCTACTACTTTTATTGTTTCTCACACTTTCCCATGCCTTTGGATTTTTCAGCCGACTGTAGATTTTTCTGTCAGGTAAATTGAGAGAATCTTCATCAATGACTGGATCATCCCAAACAATTTGTCTTGCATGCTGAACTAGAAGGCTCCCCAGTTTTGCTAAAGTGCTCGGTTTTAGTAGATCCACCAGATAATGGACATTGCATTTTGACACAAAACGTGATCGAGTAGCTTTTAGTTCGATTCTAAGAATGTTAGCTGATGTATTGTACTGCTTTCCCTTATCATAAAGTTTGAAATAATAGTCATCGAATTCAAATTCTATGAAATAACCCTTTTCACTGTCAAAGGGTTTTATTTCCCTTTTATTTTTATAGGCTAATGCATGTCTTAGAATCTCAGTTGCAGGTATATCAGGGCACACATTCACCCCAAACTCGATGTTCTGGATCTTTATGTCGTGGGGTGAAATCTCAAACTGATTGCAAAAACTTGTAATCGACTTGAACAGATCAGAAAATGTGAAGTCGTTATGATTCCTTCCTTTGGTAAAATACTTGTGGAGACTGCCTTGAATAAGGGCCAGGGTAGGAGAATGAACAATAATTTTCCATTCTCCATAGCGGGCAGTCTTTGGAAAACTTGAAATTTCCCCTGTGCCCTCACAGAGCTTAACCACAAACTCGAACTTTTCGTTTGAGAGAATTCTTGAAATACTTGACCTGTCAGTAAGGCACCCTTTTATATAGTCTATCATACCTCGGTCTTAAGTAAATGGGAGAATAATTCCTCAAATTCCGAAAGGATATCCAAGACCACTCGGCGATCCTTTATATAAGATCTGTGTTTCCCTTTATACATGTTATTGGATATAAAACCTCTAATCTTACGATATGCTGTAATCCAATATGCGTGATTTAAATCCATTGTATCTAAACTTATCACATCATCCTTTGGGGAAGTTATTTTAAGAGTGTAATGACACCGAACTTTGGGACAATCCGCTCCAGGAGACGAACCCATATTAAAGGCTAAGGATAGATCTCCCCTTTCTAATCGATATGCGAAAAGAGTATGATCAACACCGTGAGCAACGTGATATATCTTCTTTCTTGTAAAATAGTCCGACCTTATACAACCTTCACAGTGGCTTAACTCCAATTCTGTAAGGGGGAATATCGGCATGAAAGACAGCGACAACAAAATTAAATGTAACTTCTCGTCATCTTCTATGCGCGAATAATGGAGTATGACATCAATCATTTCCTTCAGCAGCGGTTCCGATAGCACGTTAAATTCAAATTCATAAGAATGGTAGTATTCATTCTTGCTATCTTCAGTAACATGATATTCGATTTTTGTCCAAGAGAAGTCAGGTGACCTGTGTCTAATAGTGTCATTAGTCTTTGTAATCGACCTGTCAAATAGTTGAATAAATATCTTAAGGTTGCACTTGTAGGATGCACTTTTCATTTCTTTAACTTTTAAAGATTTAAAATGTTTGTCTTGTAAAGGCAATACGCCTCAAGACGAGCAATATGTTATGTGGAAGACGAGGATATAATTAGCCTGAATAAGAAACCTTATTCCAAGCTTCTTCAATTTCTGATTCGATATACCTAACGGTATCGGTTTTGCCTAAACTGTACTTTGTCAAAATACCTGCTTTGGTATATTTTTCCAGCGTCGGCAGGCTAATTTTTAGTCTTTCTGCCGCTTCATCTCTGGTTAAATAGACAGGCGCTTTTTTAATTTGGCTGACGTACTGAGAAAATGCCTTTTCTAAAAATGGAACTAATTCCTGAGCAACACTACTTGGATGAATCTCAACTTGTGAGGAAATGCTTGACTGAACCGCCATAAAACATTGGTTTAGACCGTGTGACATTTTTGCCAAACGATTAATTAACTTCAAAACCGATCTATTAATGCCCGATCTGTCGATAAGATGTGAAATGGTAAGCTACGCTTACTGCCAGAGTGACTTGGCCTTATGACTTAATGCAAAAGTAAACTAAAATTTGTAAATATCAACAAACAGAAAATAAACTATCCATAGATTTTTTCAAAATATGCTAACATTTGCTGTCCTTTATCATGATTTTCCATCTTCACATACTTCCAAAAATCCGCTTCGGTTTTATGACCAGTAGCATCCTTTATCAAGTATACAGGAATATTTCTTCGCAACATATTTGTTGCAAAGCTCCTTCTTGCAGTGTGGGTACATACCAGTTCATATTTGGGCTTTTCAATTACAATATTTTTCCCACCTTGTGTACATGTCTTAGTAAATGATTCTCGCAATGATGGAATCATATAAGCTATCTCCTTTAAATATTGATTCATTTTCTGGTCGCTAAGTACTTTGGGTAGGCCGCCATGTTTCTTGTGTATTTCTTTCACTATCGGATGTACAGCCACAGCGACAAATTGTTGTGTTTTCTGCTGTTTCACATGGAATACATCACCATTTTGCAAGGTCGTAATTGCCTCTGGGGTATACTTGTGCAGATCACTATATCTTGCGCCTGTAAAGCATGCTACGAGGAAAAGATCTCTAACATTTTCAAGTCTTTTACAATGAGCAAGATCCAAATCTTCCCATTGCTTTAGCTCCGCTTCAGTAAGAAAGATGTTATCTACTTTTTCTTGAATTACTTTAAACTTTGGTATCACGCCCACTTTTACAATTAAGCTAAGCTCTGCTTGCCTTATACAAGCATTGATATTTTTCCACTGCTTACCTATAGTATTAACCTTCAAGCCTCTCTCTGTAAGGTACTTCGTGAACTTTTTATAAAAGTCGTTATTTAAATTTTCCCAAGTAATCTCAGTACGATAAGCCTTCAAAGCCATTTAGGTGCCCAACTAATGTTCGATAGGGCTTGATTGTTTCTGGACTAATCGCTTTACCCGTTCTACTATTGATCCTTGTTAAAGATTCAGTAATATAATTCTCTACAAAGCGGATGAAGCTAATACTTTCCTCCTTTTCCGTTTGACCAAAAATTGATGCAAGCACAACTTTGAACTCTTTCGCATCAGGTACGCGGCCATATTTACTCTTAAAATCGGTGAAAGCATTCTGAATCTTTGCCTTTTTATCATCTAAGCGATGATTAAGACTTGAATTCTTCTTGGCACGCTGATGGTTCTTACCCTTAGTTTTATCAGCTATCCAATTTAAGGGATGTATTTTCTCACTTGTAGGGTGGACTATTTGGATGCCATTAAATCTAATGACCAAGTTGATTGGTGTCTCCTTATCAGCCTTCGGATCACGAAGATTGAAATTGACCTTTATTGTAGCACTTTTTACCATGCCACAAAAATAATGGTTGTTGGTTTGGTTGTTGGTTTTAATTTTCAGGCTTTTGTTTCATTTTCCTATAAACCGCTGAAACCCTTTATAATTAAGTATTTGCTAACAACTTTAAGGAAAATAGGAGTAAAGCAAATAAAATAGTTCGAGTCCCTACGGAACCACAAGAATAAGGATTGCAAACCTGCAATCCTTATTTACTTTAAATCGGCCAAAAAATCTATAATTCAGTGGCTAAAAAATCGGGTAAGTACAGTAAAGTATCGAATATTAAATCATATTCACGCTCCTGTTCACAAACTCAGTAAGATCTGCCCCTGTGAGCATACCCTGCGAGAGCAATGCCAGGTCGAAAGCCTGCTTAGTTAGTTTGGCTTGCTCAGCTTCATCTGCGGTATTTAGTATCCGGCTGATAAGCGGGTGATTTCCGTTCAGAGACACCTTATAGTTGTCCGGCATCATGCCATACATACTCATTGGTCCGCCCATCTTAGCCATATCCTTCATCCTGCGGCTGAATTCATCCATGGTCACTGTTACCGGCATTTCATCGGCACTCAGGCTTTCTACTGTTACCTGCATATTGGGTTTGGCAATCCCTTTTTCAAAGATCGATTTTATCCTCCCGGTCTCTTCTTCACTCAGTACATGTGGTATGTTCTCTTCTTTTTCTATCAGCTTGTCTGCTACATCTGCATCCACACGCTTCAGCCTTGTTTTCTCCAGCTTGTGCTCCATGTGCGAGATAAAGTGCCCGTCAATAGGCGAGTCCATCAGCAGCACATCGTAGCTTTTTCTTTTAGCCGACTGTATAAAGGCATCGTGCTTGTGTGGTTCATCGGTGTATAGATATACCAGTGTGCCGTTCTTATCTGTCTGTACCGGCTCTATCTTGCTCTTGTATTCTTCCAGGGTATAGCGCTCGTTGCTGATATTCTCGAAAAGTGCGAACTCTTTGGCTTTCTCATAGAACTTCTCGTCGCTCAGCATGCCATACTTCACAAACAGCCCTATATCCTGCCACTTGTCTTCAAAAGCCTTGCGGTCGCTTTTGAATAACTCTGCAAGTTTATCTGCTACTTTCTTTGTGATGTAGCTATTTATCTTTTTTACATTGCCATCGGCTTGCAGGAAGCTGCGCGACACATTCAGAGGGATATCCGGGGAGTCTATCACACCATGCAGCAGCATCAGGAACTCCGGCACTATATCTTTCACTTCGTCAGTTATGAATACCTGGCGTGAATAGAGTTTTATCTTATTGCGCTGCAATTCCATCTCCTTTTTAATGCGCGGGAAGTAGAGCACGCCGGTCAGGTTGAAAGGATAGTCCACGTTCAGGTGTATCCAGAACAAAGGCTCTTCTGAGAAAGGATAGAGCTCGCGGTAAAAATTCAGGTAATCCTCATCTTTCAGTTCCGAAGGCGACTTAGTCCAAATAGGAGCTGTAGTATTGATGATATTAGGCACTTCCACCGATTTGAACTTCGGCTTGCCTTCTTCATCTTCGCCATCTTCTACCTGCTCGCTCTTTGTACCGAACTGTATGGGTACAGGCAGGAACTTGCCATACTTATCCAGTATCTGCTTCAGCTTATATTCATCCAGGAACTCTTCCGATTCCGTGTTTATATGCAGGATAATGTCGGTTCCCCTTTCTGTCCTCGTCCCTTCGGCTATTTCAAACTCGGTA
>Ga0196977_1001173_pt1 | contig 10376 bp, 7 predicted proteins | sample S3v_1013CmetaG_FD_148634 | JGI IMG/M metagenome (GOLD analysis project Ga0196977, IMG submission 148634) | Soil microbial communities from Anza Borrego desert, Southern California, United States - S3+v_10-13C | ecosystem: Environmental > Terrestrial > Soil > Desert | place: USA: California...
CCTCAAGCGCGCTCGGTCGCTGTCCAACCCGGATCTGGCTCCGCACCTCGAGTTCGTAGATCTTGGAGGACACGGTTATGCGAAGGTCCAATTGTCGGCCGATGAGATGCGCACCGAGTTTGTATGCATCCCGCGCCCCATTGCGCGTAGCGAAAGACCGGACGGCGGGCCCATCAGGTATCGGGTATTACACACTGCTGCACTGTGGAAGAGCGGAGAGCGCCCACAGCTGAAGACATCGGTGCTCGAAGGCGACGTTGGTTTGGCGATTTGACTGACTCACGGCGCTCGTTTCCATAGCGGCCGGAAAGGCTCCGGATCTGGTGGTCCTTGCCGGTAACCGGGCGAAGAACCTCGAAGACGTCGAGAGAGTGGAGACCGTCTTTACTCGGCTTCGAAGTGTCGTGACAACTATATCAACCGGCCTGCAGCCTTGATCCGTTATCGCTCGCGCGATTCGCAATATTATTTGCTCGCTCTCCATGTCCGTGACATCTGGGTCGACGGTGCTAATTGGAGCTTTTGATCAGTTCGAGCATTCGAGCGAAGCACACATCACCTTATACGTGCGGAAAGGAAAGCCTCAACAACCATATACAATGAACGGAACTGCTATTCAGAAAGCGGATAAGCACGCGGTCGTAATACTTGTTAAGAGGTCTTAAGCCTAAATGCTGTCGGCTTTGAACCGCTCGGGGCGTAGTACAGACTTTCTTGGAAGCCTTTAGCCTGTTTACCACGAAATTGTGTGGTTTGCCCCCTCGACTCCCTAGCTCGTGCGTCTGAAATCGTTTTGGGGCTGACATAGTATCGACACGTAAGCCACCCTCGTAGCCCCATCTTGCAATTCGATCCACAGACTCAGTTCAACTTGAACGGCTCCAGGACAAAGTTTGCCGTAGCATCCTTTCGCGGAAGATCCGGCATGAGAAGCACAGTCTTCGTACTAATAACGTAACCGGGCTTTAATACCGCCACGATGTATGGACCAGGAGAGCGGATTCTTAATAGAAATCGCCCTTGCTCATCGGTTCTAGTAACAAAGACCAATGAGGGGTTGAAGGCGCTCGTTACTCTGGTTGTCGTGTCTTTCAAAGGAGTGTTCTGTGGTCCATACACTGTGCCGCTCACAGTGAACCCCGGCAGATCCGTTAGTCTCCCCACTTCAAGACCAAGCTGGTTTATGTCAGCCGACGTTTAGCAGACACCTATAAAGCAGCGCTAGAGTGGTCCAGAGAAGCCAAGAGGGTTTCAGTTCCAGATGAGTTTCGGAAGATCGTATCGATACTCGGCGGCTTTCTCAGTGAAGTAACTCAGGGTATAGAAGCTTTAAGTGAGAATCTTTTAGAACAACTCAATACAGGTATTGCAACAGGGCCAGATGAAAGCGGCCAGATAGTCATAAAGATAACGGTTACCTTTGCTCTACACGGTTTTGATCAGTTTGAGGAAGAGATACAAAGGCTTCGACTGGGTGGTTTGGCGTAACTGTGAGGATAGTAGTAATCAGAGGCAAGAGAAGAAAAATTCAATAGTGTTCGGCCTCTATCATGCCTTGCCACTCTCCGCGAGGCGACTAGCCGATAAAATGGCCCGCAACCTCTCAGTTGCGGGCGATCAAACAGCGCGTTCGTGAATAACTTAAGGGGCTACAAGCACAACGTCCCATGCCCACCGTCCAAGTTGCTCGCCGTGACTGCCTTTGACCTTAGCTCTAAACCGGAACTCATTGCCGTACTCGTCTGTTTTCTTTGACAGCTTGTGGTCGAGTTCGATGGTAGCTATCCATCGCGTCGGTAGTGTGGACAGTTCAGTGGTCTCGGAAATGCCGTTATGGTTGGTATCCTGCCATAGGCGGAGCGATGAATAGATCGCGTCTCTCTGATCAATGACGCCATCACCATTGCCGCCGTTAGGCGATTTGTCGTATTCGGACAGAGCCGAAAAGCCATTAGTAAGCTCTCCACCGGTAGGTGCCGGTTGCGGAGTAGAATTTCCAAACAGTTCGGTGCCATTGTCGATTGTGCCATTGCCGTTTCGGTCGAGTACCAGAAAGGCATCGTCAGAATCCGTCGCCGTCCATCCGGTTGCCTCGGGGATGCCGTCAATGTCCAAATCGAATTTAACGCCACTTCGTGCGTCAGTGAGACTAAAACCATTGCCAAGCACGTCAATTAATACTGGCGTTTTGTCAATAATTCCGACACATTTGCATGCGCCGTAATCAACCTCGGTGCACCAGATCACCCACCATGCGTTACATCCGCCTCCTGCAACCTCTTCCGGAGTCGGAGTCGGAGTTGGCGTCGCGCCACTTCGGCCAAAATGATGACGAATGGGATCCCTGGCTGCCAGCGCACAAGCGTTGCTGCTGTTGACGACTTGTTGCCGAGTTAATTGCACCCATTCTGTCGTACCATTTCCCATGTCAACCCACTGAGGCTCATCAAATGTTGGAAAGCACCTCACACAAGTGTTGGTAAAGAAACCTCCCCAAAGGAAGTTCTGGCCCGAATCCGTAATTACTACTGTCAAAGGGGCACCGACAGTCCAGTGGATTGTGGTGCTGACTGATTTGCTGGTTGTCGTTGGATTTGAGTCAGCCGTACACCCGTTTGGTCCAAGAACAGGCCCGAATGTCGGTGCTTGCGTTACCCAAGTACTACCACAATGCGCAGCGATGCTGATTGCAATAGCGAGGATGACGATGGTGGTCGCGAATGCAACAACGAGTTTCTGTTTCATTGTTGACCTCCGTTCTTGGCCTTTTCTTCACGTCGCTTCTGCTGATAGTGCAGTCGCGATTTCTTAAGTCCGTCTAAGAAACGCTTATCTCCTTCCTCCTTTCCGTCTGAGAAAACAGCCGCAGCAAGCGAAATAGTCTCTCCCTCCATGATTGAGCCTAGATTCCAAGTAAAGGTCTTTAGACTCTGACGCGGAATAATCACCGACCGATTAATCTCTTCCAAAAGGCCATCTACACTTAAACCACTGTAAGTATTTGTACCTGCGATAAAGTCTAATGCCATCACGTCTTCATCGCGCTTATTGGTTACATCAATGGCCACCGCCGCTTCAGGCGTACCTTGGTTGATCAGGGTGACGCCCGAGATTTCTAGGTTTTCAATGATCGATACGACTTGAGGTGCTGCCGTTGCTTTAGGTGCGTCGTACGTACGTTCGTGTTTTTTCGGAGACTCTTGCTCTTGTGTGTAGATACCCGCTGCTAGCGCGGATGAAAGGACGAGGATTGTGGTTACGAGAAGTAACCTCTTGAGAGTTTTTGCGTTCTGCGGCATGGAAACCTCCTTACCTGAATGAGAGAGAGAGAAATGAGGGGGAGCCTCTGTGTTGAGGGTTTAAGTATAAACCGAATACAGGGGAAACACACTGAAAATGTTGAAACGACGGTCCCACAGGTCCAGGAGGTCGGTTTGCGGCGGCCCTTGTCGCCGCGCGGAGTTGCTGAGAATTAAGCGAAGAACAGTTTATGAAATGGTGAGCCAGGGCCGAATCCCATATCGCAAAGCAGGCGATAGGACCATCTTTTTGCTTGACGAAATCTTGGAATGGACACGACCCAATGAGGAGCGATAGGATGCCGCCGTTCCTCAAACGGGCTGCGATCCGCAGAGAGGAATAGACCAATGTCAGTATTAAAGAGAGGTAACAAATGGTGCTACGACTTCTGGGTCAACGGCAAGCGTTATCGCGGTTCGATTCCAGAAGCTCGCGTTAAGGCGCAAGCCGAACGCGCCGAAAATGTAATCCGAGATCAAGTGTATGGAAGGACGATCTGGTAAAAAGCACGCAGCCGCTCCATTGCTGCGCGATTTCATTACCAATACTTTCCTACCTTTGGTCTAAGGCTAACAAACGAACCTGGGTACATGATGAATTTCGTTTACGTCCTCTGATTGAGGCATTAGGGAGCAAGACAATGGATGAGATTTCGCCGATCCTGATTGAGAAGTACAAGCGGGATCGGCGTGCGTCCAAAATAGCGCGGGGAACGGACCGGGCTCCGTCCACAGTCAACCGAGAGTTGGAGTTACTCTCCAAGATGTTTTCCTTAGCGGTTGATCAGGGCTTGGCAATTCAAAATCCATGCCGGAAAGTCAAACGATACCGAGAAGACAACGAACGGAATCGCTACCTTTCGGATGAGGAAGAGTCTCGCCTGATCGCTGCTTTAGATAATCAACGTACCGGTCTTCGTCCATTGGTAGTGCTGGCGATTCATACCGGGATGCGTCGTGGTGAGTTACTGAGCCTGCGTTGGGCGAACATCGATTTTGAGCGTGGTTTGATTCACGTGATGAATTCCCAACGGGAACAAACGAAGACCGGCCACAGTCGCAGTATTCCGATGAACCAGGTTGTCAGGGCAGAATTACAAGCCCTGTATGCCGAATCTGCCGACACGGAATATGTTTTTGTGGATCAAAGGACCAGACAACCGAGGGTTGAGCCAAAGCGTGGTTTTCGGATGGCATATCGCGAGGCTAAGTTGGAAGACTTTCACTTTCACGATTTGAGGCACACGACGCCACGAGACTTGCCGACGCCGGTGTGGGTACTCGCGGGATCATGGCAATCCTGGGCCATTCCTGCATTCAGACATCGGCACGTTATACCCATGCGACCGATGAGGGCTTACGACGTGCGGTTGAGTCGTTGGTACGTCGGGAAGATGCCAACCGACACAATTTCCCCCACAGTGATGAGCAGGGCCTAACCAAAACCCCTGTAAATCAGTGATAACAATGGTAGGCGCGTGGGGATTTGAACCCCAGACCCCTACCGTGTCAAGGTAGTGCTCTACCCCTGAGCTACGCGCCTAAAATCGCAGAATTTCAAAAACCTCAGAAAAACCGAACTTCTTCTAACTCCGCATTGTCCGCTTAGCCCGCTTCGACCACCTGTTCCGCACTGATTGTGCGGGCAACTGTGCGGGCAAATTGGAGCGACATAATAGCACGTGATTGCAAAATTGCAGCATGTGCCAAAATGTCAGAATCTGGACCAGCACTTTCAACTTCTTAGTGTCTTCTGGAATTATTGGAGCTGGGCCATTCCGAGACCGCATGCTCGCACACGCCCTTCCACTTATGAAAGGTTGTGCTGTGATCCGGTCCTGCGACATACTTCCGCCACTGGCATGCAGCCTTCTACTTGCCGCACGGCGATCATCTAGTCCGTGTGTGAACTGTTCTTCACGTGTCTTCAGAAGTACGGCTTAACAAAAGACCGGAGCCACTAACTTTCCTGGTCCACTTTTTCCGGGATGTGTCACTTGCGATTCTGTACCAGTGCCGCTAATTGTGCATCTAATAGTTTGTCGGACGATTACAGTTTCGACGTTAGTCTCTTTAGCCAACGTGGTGCGGAGGACGCCAGACCAGATTCTTGAGCTCCACTAATCTCGGTGTTTATGTGTGATTTGGAGGTTGCCGATGGTGAACAAAGAGAAATCGAGCGTAATAAAGAGAGCAGCATCAAGTACTTCAAAAAATGTCGACCCTGCAAATCTTCCAGCAGATAGACCACCGGAGAATCTTTTCCAATTAGGTCTTCGGATTCTCGATAGATTGGGGCGCTTCCGGCAAATACTAATCGCAGTTCTGCTTATTTGTGGAGCTCTCGCATTTGTTTGGAGTCAAATCCCTGAACAGGGTAAATTGAATATCATAAACCGTATCCTTTATGGCTCGCCGATTGTCGCCGGTTTCTACCCAAGTGTTGAGATTGAAGTAAGCAAGGTTACGCATGATTTCACGGAATGGATGCCTAAACCGCCTGTGGGTGATGTCAGTCAGTGTTGTAAGGTTACAAGTGACGAGGAATTAAGTGTTCGGCGGCTTTGGGACGATGCTATTTATTTAGCTAGGCGAATCGGGACATCGGGACGAAAGCCAGATTTTACATCTTCAACACATCACGTCTCATATCAAGAAGCTAAGGGACGAATTGGGGGAACTCAGATGTCCCATTATGAGGTTTTGCTGGATATATCAAAGGAGCCTTTGAATGTACCTTTCAAGGGTCATCTTCGCTCTGTCAGATATGGCGGATTTAGTGATGTCAATCATGAATGGGCCGCGCCTCCTATATTTCAACCGACGCGTTTACTTATCATTGAACTTCAGTTTAGAAGTGATAAGGTTGGGCGAAATTTCAACTTTGGCAGCTCCCCCGAAATCGATGGTGGCAATAGGATGCCTCTCTATCCAACATTAGATAAATCACTGAATTCAGACGCTGGATATTATGAAATCTCAGGTAATACATTCAGATGGACAATAAAATATCCCAGAGTAGGATACAGCTACCGAGTAGATTGGGATTGGTAGAAGCTGATAAATGTCCCCTTTCAAGATCGCGCACCTAACTCATTCAATGCAACTTTAGTCGATAACTATAGTCGCGAATGTCTGGAGATCGAGGTGGGCCAGAACCTAAAAGGCATTGATGTGGTGGCGGTGATGGACGGATCAAAGCTTTGCGCGGAGCGACATAATCGCATGTCGTTTCAAAATGATGCATCGGCCCAACGTTCGTTCATTATTGAACTCAGAAGCGACTTTAATAATGATTCGATCGCAAAAAGCTCTGAAAACCAGCGGCGGGAGCTCATAACCATGCACAGAAGAAAGCCATCGGTCGCAACACTCACAAACGGCCAGCCGTCCCCTGCGTAGAGACGGCTGGCCGTGTAGTTTGGTGTATGCCGCGGCTACGGTTGACCGAAGCGCTTGCGATACTCGATCGACTGGATGAAGGCGTCGATGTTGTGGTTGTAGTTGCTGTTCGGGTACGCACCGCTGTTGTTGAGGATCGTTAGCCAGTTGTTGTACCCGTTCCTGTTGCCGTCCGGTGCGTCGTCGGGGTTACGCCGCAGGTAGCCGAAGTATTCGAAGAGCACGAACGCGGGGTTGTACTCCTGCACGAACAGTTGCTGGTTCTCCGCAACCTTACGAACGACCGTCGCGCGCGTCTCGGTCTGGGCGTAAAGTCCGTTGACTAGCGCGTCGCGCTCGCTCTGTGAAGGCGTTACGCCGGCGTTCGCGAACAGCGTGTCAACATACTGCTCGTTGCTCAGGACGTTGTAAGCGTTGGCGAAAGCCGGGCGCGTGGCCCACGCGTTGGCAAACGCCTGCTTGTTGTTCTCCAACGTCGTATCCCAGCCGGGCTGGCCCACAACTACGCCGCGACCGATCGTCGTCGAATCCGCCAGGAACTCGGAGAAGCGCGGCTGGCGTCCGAACGACGCCTTATAGAAACGATAGACGAGGTAACCTGTGTTACTGAACTCGATCGACTCGTAAAAGGCGCGCGAGACGTGGATGCGCTCGTTTTGAATGCACGTTTGGTTCGTGCCGCAGTTCGTGATCTGACTCTTCCAGAAGGCCAACCCTCCCGAATCGGGCTCGCGGTTGAGGAAGTCGAGATACTGTTGACGGACAAACTGTTCGGGGTCATCGATCCGGTTGGAGATGCCGATCAGGATCGGCTTGCTGGCCTGGTGACTACCACCCGCTCCGTTCACGAACTGCGTGACGGTGTAAAAACCAGCGGTGTTGTATGTGTACTGCGGACTGCGGACGCCCGTGCCGCCACCATCGCCGAACGTCCAGGCCCACGAGGTGCTCGCGAGCGACATGTCCCAGAAGAGCACCGGCTTGGGCACGCCTGGCGTGACGCTGGCGTAAGAGAAATAAGCCAACGGCTTGGTTGTGCCTGAGAACCAGTTACCGGTCGTGTGGTCGTAGCCGCGCGTGCCGGAATTCGCAGTACTCGTCCAGTTAACCGTGGAGTTCGTGATTGTGACGTTCATCGAGCCGGGGTACTGGAACGAAGGCGCGCTGCCCTCGCGCCAGTCGCCGCGAACCGGGTCGTAGATCGTGTAGTTGACCGTGACGAAGTAGGCGGTGTTGAAGGCGTTGGGCGTGAAGGTCGTCCACTGGACGACGCCGCCCTGGTTGAACATATTGCGGTTGTCGTTGGCTGTTCCCTGGCCGAAGATCCACGCGCCGCGCTGCGGGTCGTAGGTCGCGTAGTGAATCGTGATCGTCGTGTGGCCATTGGCGCCTGTGACGGCTTCCGACCAGGAGACTACGCCGTCCCGGTTGATGACCGCGTTGTTGCCCGCGTATCCAGACTGGCCTTCCTTCCAGATGCCGAACTGCGGGTCGTAGACGGCGAAGTGGACGTTGGTGAAAACCTGATTGCCGAAAGGGCCGAAGGTTTGCTCAGTCCACTGAACGACGCCGTCGATTACCGAGAAGTTGAGGGCGTTGACGAAAGGCGTGTCGTACTGCTTAGTCTGATTGCGCAGCGGGTCGACGACCGAGAAATGAAGCGACTGTTGCGGCCACTGCTGTGTGACGGACGAGGTAATAGTGCGGAGCGGGGGATAGTTTGCGCGAGCCGGCATGGGCGCGCCCGCGAACAGGACGAACGTGAAAAGGAAGAAGCCGAAACCAATGCGAACGCCGGCCGCAACGCGCGCGGACGGCACAGGCGCACAAAGACGCCCAACGAAAGACAACAAACTCATGATTTGAAAGTACCTCCAGGTAAAAAGGGCGTGCCTTCAGGTCTGCTGCTAAAGCAAGGATGACCTAAGAAACGCTTCGAGGGTCGGCTGAGCGAGCCGGATAGCGGGCGTGAGCGGCCCGCAGGACAAACAGCAAGTGGGGGACATTAGCGGAACGATTTTCGGTAGTCAAATATTGCTGGAGACATAAGGTTGGCGCTTAGAAGTTAGGGCGGGTGGTGGGTCCTGCCCTGTTTTAGCGCCTCACTCGTTACGCCGTCGCCGATTTCGCCTTCGAGCGCTCCTGCTGCATCCACTCGCGCATTTTCACGATATGACCAGGGGCGCGCTTCTCGGACCACTCCTCGTAACGTTTGGCCGCCTTTTCCATGTTTGAGAGCAGGTTTGGATCGCCAAACTGCTCGCGAAACTGCGGCAGCACGCCTTTGACCTGTTCCCAAACTCCAAAGAACTCGCCACTCGTTTCGAAAAAGAGTTCGTCGTGGAGTAGTCCATAATTGAGCAACGCGCAGGCTTGCTCCCAGTAACCGATCACCATGCCAAAAAAGGCTCCGTGCTCCGTACCGGGCGCCGCGAGGCGCATGGCCTCTTCTACCGTGTCAGCGTTGTAGTTCCGCTGGAACCAATCACGTGCCTGGCGCAGCCGGGCCTCGCGCCGCAGGTCGTAAACCTGAATATGTAGTTGAGCTTGTTCGTGCGTTGGTTGATTCGCCATAACTTTCCTTTCGTTTTCTTAGGTTTCTAAAATTGCGTTTCCTAAGAGTATGTCGAACGACGATGGTGCAAATCGACAGTTGGAAGAAAAAGTTTCTATCGAACGCGTTCAATCTTTTGCATAAAGTTTGTCACGCGTGCCGGAATCGACCCAAACGCACCGGCAGGTCGCAGTGACCCCGAGCGAAAAAGTGACGTCATGGCCGTTCAGCCCGAGGCAGGCGCGGGTTCCTGGGTGATGCGGTCCCATTCTTCGTAGAGACTCTTGAGCAGCGCTTCCGTTTGTTGATAGTCCCCGTTCAAGGTGATCGAACGATCGGCATCGCGCGCCACTTCCGGCGTTCCCATCTGTTCAGAGATCTCGTTGAGTCGTGACTCAGCTTGCGCGATTTCGTTCTCGATTAGCTCGGGTGTTCGTGTCGCGGTTTTCTTCTTCTTGATCACCTTCACGCCGGGCTTTGTCGAGGGTGAACCTTTTGGTTTGGGTGGAGGAGCTTCTTCAATAACGAGGGCAGCAGGGGCAGCAACGACACTTACGAGGTTCTCCTGTTCGATCTTCGGGGCGGGGGATGAAGAACGAATCCCAAGCTTCCAATCGTGATATTCCGTGTAATCGCCATCGTAATGCTCGGCGCCACCGAGACCGTCCAACGCGAGAATCTGGGTTGCGACGCGATCGAGAAAATAGCGGTCGTGACTGATCGTGATGATGGTGCCTTCGTAAGCGTCGAGCGCTTCTTCAAGCGCCTCGCGTGAAGGAATGTCGAGATGGTTCGTCGGCTCGTCGAGCACTAACACGTTCACGCGCGAGTAGATCAATTTCGCCAGCGCGAGTCGTCCCTTCTCGCCTCCGGAAAGATCTCGCACGTGCTTGTAAACGTCATCGCCCGTAAACAAAAACTTCGCGAGGAACGAACGCAACTCGCCCGCAGTCGCGGTCGACGGCGCCACGCGACGCAACTCCATGATGATCTCGTTGCGATCGTCCAGATCGTCGAGCTGCTGCGCGTAGTAACCAACCTGAACTTTCGTGCCCCAACGCACTTCACCGGCGAACGGCGCGAGCTTGTTCAGAATCGTTTTCAGAAACGTTGTACCACCG
>Ga0196977_1001174_pt1 | contig 10373 bp, 18 predicted proteins | sample S3v_1013CmetaG_FD_148634 | JGI IMG/M metagenome (GOLD analysis project Ga0196977, IMG submission 148634) | Soil microbial communities from Anza Borrego desert, Southern California, United States - S3+v_10-13C | ecosystem: Environmental > Terrestrial > Soil > Desert | place: USA: California...
CGAGTGGACCGCCTTAAAGGACTCGGAAATGCCGTCGTCCCGCAAATCCCGGAAATCATCGGCAGAGCGATCATGAGTGTTTCCAACTCTCCGGCAAATCGAAAGGGCGAACCATGAGAGCAGACAAGGGAATATCTGACGTGCTCGGCGATATCACTCCCCAGCAGATGGACGCAGCGATAGCCGCTATCAATAACTACGGCTTCGACATCAGCGCGCCGTGGGAGTGCGACCAGGACGACCGCGAATATGAGATGTTCTGCGGACTGTTGGCGGCAGTGAGAGCCGCGATCACTTCTGGAGACCGAAACAGCAAATGAACGCGCCCTTCCACCAATCGCAGCTCGTGCCGGCGGAAAACAAATTCCACAAGGGCAACGGCGATGACGGCAAGCACTACTGGCTGACGCCGCCGGACCTGTACGTGCGTCTTCATGAGGAGTTCGGGTTCACCTTTGACCCATGCCCTTTTCCTCTCCCGGATGGATTCGATGGCCTCACCTGCGAGTGGGGCGAGGTCAACTACGTCAACCCGCCCTTCGGATCCATCATGCACCAGGGCAAGAAGAAAGGCCCTACGGCGTGGGTTCGGAAGGCAATCGAGGAATGGCAGAAGGGGAAAACCGTCGTCCTCGTCTATCCCGTGGACAAGTGGCTTCTGATGCTCGTCAAGGCGATCTTTGGCGAGGCAGCCGACATCCGCAATCTCGGCGACGTGAAGTGGGTCGCCACAGAAGACAGCACCGCAGGTAAAGGCACAGGGCGACATATCGCCTGCTTCATCCTGCGAGGCACGAAATCAGCCCCACCGATTCTAACGTCTCGCACTTCGGGTGAGCGTCTGCCAAGCAGTGATGCCGCAGTGGGTGGGGCTGGTACTGTTTCGGACTTGACGAAAGACCAGAACACCAAATGACCCTTTGGCCCGCAGCACTCCGTTTAGACCAGGCAGCCGAATATTGCGGCATGTCGCCTGAGTTCTTTAAGGGTGTATGCCCGGTCAAGCCCATTCAATTCACAGGATCTGCCCGCGGAAACCGTTATTTGCGGGCAAGTCTCGACAATTGGCTATTGTCTTTGGACCCGAACAAGCAATCATCCCCGTCCGGCAGGCGGTTCGGGGAGAAATTAGGTGGTCAAGGTGCGGCTAACAGGGCTTAAAATCGCCCGAGCTCGGGGCAAATACTACGTCTATGTCCGGTCAACTGGCGCGGTTTTGATCCGTGGCTTTGAGGGCAGCAAGGCGGCATTGCTCAAGAAGCTTGCCGAGCCCGAGCTCATCGGCGCCTATAACGCGCCACGAAACAGGGGGCCGCGCACCTACCCTGAAATGACCCTCGGCTGGCTGGTGGCATGGTTCACCAACCCGGAGAAGTGCTCCGAGTTCAAGGCGCTGAGCGAAAAGACCCGCGAGGGCTACAAAGAGTGCCTAGACTATCTGGAGCCGGAATTTGACTTCCCGCTGGCCGAGCTCACAACGGGCGGGCTGTATGAGGCGCGCGACCGCTGCATCCAGGAGAAGTGGCCGGCGTTTGCCGATCGCATGATGACCGCCCTTTCCACCATGTTCAGCCTGGCGATTCCGCGCGGCTGGATGGCCACAAACCCGGCTGTAGGCGTCAAGCGGGCTTACAAGGCGGATCCAAACGCAAACCGGGAATGGCGGCCGGAGGAGTGGCAAGTGGTCATGGAGCGAGCTCCAATGGCCCTCAAGATCGCCTATATGCTGGCGCGGCATGTCGGCTATCGCAGCCAGAGCATCGTTGCTGTATCATGGCCGCACTACCAGCCGGATCCGCGCTTCGGAATGTGCTTCCGCATGAAGCACAAGAAGAACGATGAGGCGCACTGGCTGCCGGCCTCGCCCGAGCTCCAAGCCTTCTTGGCATCCATTAAGGTCCGCACCAAGGATGGGCCGATCGCCCTGCGACGCAACGGCAAGCCGTGGGAGAGCGAGGCGCAGCTCCAGAAGCGGTCAAGCAACTTCCTGACCGAACTCGCGCGTAAGGGATTGGTGGGGCCGGGCCTGACGGAGCATGGCTTGCGAGTGACGTTTGCTGCTGAGATCAAGCGGGTGACCGGCGCCAATGACGACCAGGTGGCGGCAGCCCTCGGCGATCGCGATTCCCGCATGGGGGCGCACTATACCCGGCACGTTGAGCAGGAAAACAAGATCCTGTTCATGTGGGCCCAGCGAACGAGAACAGAACAGGATTTGGAAAACGGGAGCGCTCAGGTTTTCCAAATAGAGAAAAACGATAGATCAAACAAGTAGATGCAGAAACCGGGAGAGCTCTGAGAATGTCATCCCGTCACTGATTTTGTTGTAGGATTTTGGAAAACGAAAGGTGAATTCACGATGGAAAACGATAGAACAAATCAGGATTTGGAAAACCTGAAAAGCAGGCTCCTAGTGAAGCGCAAGGAAGTCGGCGCAGAGACGCCGCTTGGCTATCACCTGTCCAACTTGATCGAGCAGATCCGCAACTACCAGAAGGAGCCCGATCATGACGCCAGAGCTCGCCTTGAGAAGTTCATGGCCGCGTCAGTGGCGGCAATCGAAGCACTGAGCAAGTAACGGACAGCCTAGGTGACCAAATCACCTAGGCCCAAGCCTTTGTTCTGTATGAGTTAAGTCTCAAATCCGTCCGCTATCCGAAAGTGCAAACGCAGCATAGGGCTGCCTATAAGGAGACTGCAATGAGAGAGATTACCAGCCACATCGTCAATCCCGTCAACGACCGTCTCAGGATCACCGTCCTTGACCAGCCCGGCGCTGGCGGCGCCAACCATGAATACCGCATCGAGGCCACTGACGACGGCAGCGGCAAGCCTCACAAGATCGCTGACCACCATATCAGTTTCCAGAACGGCCCGATCAACGAGCATGGCGTTAACGGCATCACGCAGGAAGTCCTGCTGGCCATCGTGGCGGACCGCCTTGAATGCTTCCAAGCCGGCCCATTCGCCAGCGACTACAACGCCAAGGCCCTAGAACATGTCAAGGCGGCGCAGGAATCCCTGCTCCAGCGCACCCGCGATCGGATGGCGCGCGGCGTCGAAGGGAGAAGCGTGGCCTAGTGCCACGCCGATCATTCAAACAGAGCGAAACACAGGAGAGAGCAATGCCCCTATACGATTGTGGAGAACGAGAATGCGAGGAATGTCAGACCGCCTTCGGGCCGAACCGAGAAAAAGCAATTCGGAACTTCGAGGCGATGGAGATCGCCTACTCGATGTTGTCGAGTGCCCCTCCTGCCGTGCGTGGCGGGACGAATGCCGTCTCTGCGGCGGCAGTGGTGAAGTAACCGAGCAACAGGCCAGAGACTTCGGGAGCGAGCCATGAGCGAGAAGATCAAATATTGGTGGTCCGAGGACCGGCAATGGTTCTGCGTATTGGTCAACGACGGCACTAGCCAGGCCACCGTCAGCCTGACAGTCAAGGAAGCCGAGGCCCTCATGGGCGAGGTCCAACAGACGCCTAGCTTCCTGAAGCTTCAGGATGAGGCTTGGGAAAAGGCGAAGCAGCTTATGGATGAGCGCGGCCCTCGATTTGCTCGGCGAGACAAACAGTGCGATGAACCGGGCAAAATGGATCGCCTATCTATTGAGAAGTTGGCGAAGCATTTCCGCGTCTCTAGTGAGCAGGCCCGGAAAGCTCAGGACGAGATTGGATTCATGTATCGGCAGAGAGCCTGACTGCCGGCATATTCGCGGAGATAGGCGTGAACATCACTTTTAATTTTTGGCGATGGCAGATCGGAAGAATTCCCTTTCGAGGGAAAACCCGATGTTGGGCTGTAGGTCCACTTAGAATCTTCATACTGCCTTAAAACCGCACCTTCGAAGTGGCCGGCCGACAGAAACTTTCAAACAGACCGAAAGAGCAAAACGATGATCAAATCTCTCTGGTGCTACCTCTTCCACCGCCGCCATATTCGCCAGACATGGGCGGGCGGCGACTGGCGCTATCTCAATTGCAGCAAGTGTCAGATCACTTGGCCGGAGCCGCGCCGATGACAAAAGACGACCAGATCATGCGAACCATCGAGGATATCATCCTCGTGAACGTTCTTGACTTTAAGAAGCCGGAGCGGGCGGGAGACCATTGCCGCGGCTTGGCGGCGCGGGCAGCGCAGAAGATCGCCCAAGCGGTCCCTCTTCCCGAGCCCGATCCGGTCTACGATCAGGTCATGGCGATGTCAGAGGAAGAACTTGTAGCCGAACTGGCTGAGCAAGGGGAGACGCTGGAATCCAACGCCGCCAAGATGCAAGCAATATTCCACAAGGCAAAAGCAGAGGCCGATATGCGCCTAGCCATTAAGGCGTGGCTCAAATGCCCCGCCGAAAAGCGCCCCTCACCCGCCGCACTCGGTCAGCGCATTTCCGAAATCGCCGCCGCTCTTTCGTAGTGGCCGGCTGTCCGAAAGAGCAAGCATGACCGAAGAATCTTTCCCAGCGTGGCTAGAGCGCACGCGCAAACAACTGGAGGCCATTATGCCCCGTACCGTTACCGAGTCTATTTACAACGGATCAGAGGTGATTATCGCGCTGGCTGACGTACAGCACATCGAGAAGCACCCGAAAAACAGCATTCCGGGGATCTTTGTCATCACCTCGCATACCAAATGGAATTTCGACCGCGATCTCTGGGAAAACGCAATCTGGATCAGCGAACCGGAGGCAACGCAATTCCGCTCCGCATGGTGTCGCTATCGAAGCGAGCTGGAGGCTGACACCTTGGAGGTATCAAATGGATAAGGCCGATCAAGAAAAGGCATTCGTGGCCGTGCGGGATATACGCTGCTGCGGTGAGGCCCTTCGCCCCAAGGACGGAATTTGGAGGTGCCCGAAATGTGGGACCAGCTATGGCGAAGTCTCGTACCCAATCGATGGCGTGCACCGCCCACTTTCGTAGAGGCAAGGAAACCGTCGTGGCAAATAGAGAGATTGAACGATACAAGCGAGCCCTTGGGATGGCTCTGGATGCGTTGGAAGTCTACGCCAACCCGGAGAGCTATCACGCTATGGCGTTCGCCGCAGACCGCCCCGCAGGCTCATTTGCGGACGATTTCAGCAAGGATCACGGGCATCCGTATTACGAGCGCCCCATGCCGGGAAAGCTGGCGCGGGCTACGTTCAAGAGATTATCCAAGCGATATGGCGACCTAAGCGCCTACCGTCACGGTCATCAGTAGACACGGAAAGAGCAAATGGCCGGCATAGTCTGCATGTTTTGCAACCGCACGCTAGGGGAACATTCCCATGACACGCGAGACGTCTGCAACTTCTTCCTCCCCGTCGATGACCTTCGACCGACTATGCGAGCAGGTGAGAGCGACAAGGGAGGAGCGCGAAAAATTGGCGTGGCACCTAGCGATGCTCAGGGCCAAGCAGACCTACGAACTATTGCGACAGTGACGGATTCGAATGGAGATCGAAACAATGGCTAAAAAGCCGATCCCCTCCGTAGCCCAGGCCAAGCGCTTGGCTGCGATTTGGGGCGAACACAAGTTTGCTCACATCAGCGAAAAATATAGCTCCTCCACGGATCTAGTGCTGATCAAGCGCGGCTGGCTATTCCCTACGGGCGTTCAGGGGAAGTTTCCCAGCGGGTCCACCTATGCCGAGTTCTACATTAGCGCGGAAGGCTTGGAAGCTCTGGAGCGGCACCTATGGGAATCCCGCATCAGATTATCCAAAGCCGCATGATCGGACTTGACCGATGACCACGAGGGCAAAATGACAGACGATCCGATTACAGAAGAGTGGCTGAAGGAATCGGGCTTCAAGTGGCACAACTTCGACCGCCAGCCGTCAAAGCATTGGCTGCTCTGGCTGGGCGCCGGCTTGAAGGAAAAGCCGTGCTTGACCTCATATGAGGATATCGGCATCGAGCTCGCCGCCAATACATCCATTCGGGATGCTGTACTACCTGACTGGTTTTGCTGGCTCCGTAGCGACGCAGCGGGTCGCTACCATCGCTTTATCCATCTGCGCCATGTCGAGACCCGCCGGGACGTGACGCAGCTTGTAGAGGCTATTTCTGGCCGTCCTTGGACCCCAGGAAATCACCTGTACGGATCGCTGCACTCCCCGGCCAACGCAGAGCGTATCAGGCAGGATCTACAGCGGTTAGACGCCAGACTTATCCAGGGCGCGGCGTCGTATCACAAATGGTCGGAAATCGAGAAAGACGACGACCGCGGGCGGGCGCTACCCGAGCACATGGAAGCGGCAGTCAAGTCCGGCCTAGCGAGCTAAAGCCGCACTTTCGATCTTGAGCAGTGTCTATGGGGGAGGCCGTACCGCGCGGCCTTAATTTAATGGGAGGCAATCCCTGCTCCCCCGCCAGTGTTGCGCTCTTGGCCAAAGTCTGGACTAGACGGGCAACGTCGGGTAGAGGGAGGGGATGCGACCATCCATTTCATTGCTTGTACCCTGCTACAATGCAGAACATTACGTCAGAAATTTTCTCGCAATGGCTAAAGCGCAGACTTGGCCCTATCACGAAATCATTTGCTGCGACGACGCAAGCACCGATCAGACGGCAGAACTGATTGAGGCTGAGGGTGTCTCTCTTATCCGAACCAACAGAAACCGTGGCCCGGCCTGGGCTAGGCGAGAGCTGTTAGATGTGGCTAATGGAGATTTTGTCCACTTTCACGATGTAGACGATTTGATTTTGCCCCGCTTTGTCGAAACCATGTCTCCGATCCTTGATCGAGAGACAATCGCGGTTTGCGCAAGAAAAGAGATAAGCAGGAGCGGAACTGAGAAAACCGTCTCATTGACGAATGCAGACTTTTTGAACTGCGTAGACTTGGTGCTCCGCAACTTCATTCACTTCAACCAAGCGGTTTTTCCTACAGCGCTGGCGAGGAAGCATATGCAACTTGTGCCAGACCTGAGAGTCCTTGAGGACCGACTGGCATTCCTATCAATGGCGGCCCATGGCGCAAAGTTCCGATATATTGATGATGCTCTCACAACCTTTATAAAGCGAGACAGTTCGGTCACTGCTTCTCAATCTCATTCGGATGGAATGGATTGCTTATATGCCTACTGGAAGTTAGCCGCGCCACTTGTTGGAGATCGTGCCCAGACATTGGCTAATTATGTCAGCTATACCGCATGGTCTTACTATTATGAAGATGCAACGGTTTACCCGCAGCTAAAGAGGATAATGGAGTCTATCAAAAGCCGCGGCCTTGCGTCAATTCCCAATCCATCTCGCTTCGAGCGTCATTTAGCCCGATTTCTGGCGCCTGAAACCATCTATTGGCTGCGCCGCAAACGGAGCGAGCAGGCTTAAGCGCGTAGTCTGAAACGCAGCGGGACGACAGCGGCAGGAACATCAGACGCGATGCCCTGATCGGTTATTATCTCAACCGTGAACGATGGCCATACGCTCGGGTCTTCTGCTGCAACCGCGCTTGCTAATGCAGTACCAGAGCCGTTTCCGATGAATATCCCAAAAGCAGTGCCGCTCATCCACATCGCCGAGCTGACATTGAGATTAGCGTCGCCGGTCTGAGCCCCTGTTGTACTGCCGACAGTTATTATTCTTTCCCCAGTCACTTTAAGATTAACAACGGGGCCATAAGTCGTCCACGCTCCCCCGACCACCACCGGGAGGTTGTTAAACTGGTTAAGGCCGGCCTTCAGCGTTGATTGAGCTCCAGTATAAGCCTTGGTGACGTTAATTTTGAGAGAGACAAAATCACCCATAGACTTGAGTGTTCCGCCGTTCGCCGAACCATTATAGGTTCTCTTGGTGTATGACCAAAGAGGCTTCCCCTGCGCTCCTGCATTGCAGAAATCAACAACGTCATCACTTCCAGTGCAGTTTTCGAAATACATCTTTCGAACGGGAGCAGTTCTGATCGACAGCTTCCCAGTAGAGTTATAAAGCGTTGAAGCGGGAAGACCACCAGATTGGTCCGTGGTAACGTAAACGTTGCAGGTCCCCCATTGCAGGCTTCTAGATGAAGCAGAGATACCACCAGACAATGTGCAGGCGCTGAAAACGGTAACATGCGTCGAATCGGTAAACGCTGTGATAAACGTTTTCATCGTCAAGCCGCCGGATATTGCATTAGGTATGATTATTACCTTCCCAACATCCGCAGCAGAAAAAATGGCCGACGACACCTCAACGTTTTTTGATCCATTAGCCATTGTGACGTTCGTAGTGGCTGTCTGGTCATCCGCAGCGGGCCAGGAATCAGCGGTTACAGAAAGCACCCTGAAACGGCCAAACGTACCGCTGTTGCCGCTCCAGAAATTGACGTTTCGCCCATAAGAATCGGGGACGAAGGTTCTGGTTGCGATGTCCCCCAAGCACATCGGCAATGTGATGATGCCGCCGCTCATGAACATGCAGTCCTGCATTCCAAGATCGCTAGGACCCGTCTCCAAGATGCCACCAGCGATGGTGCCCGTAATGGTGCAATTGCGGGCGGTGAACGTCTCTCCCCTGCCGTAAGCAGTGGGTCCCATGTTGAGGCCCGCCATGCTGCAGTTATCAATAACAGCGTTACGAGGCGTTCCGTTGAGAGCCTGGGTGATCGTGACGCCCGACATGGTGAACATGCGGGTAGATGAACTCTGCCACCACCATTGTTTGTGCGTTCCGCCCTGGATATCTACCAGATCATTATTCTTGTCGGCCTCGACTTGAGCGCCAGAAAGCGTGGAATTGTAGAGACGAAAGGTTTGATTGAGTGATGGGTATATCGGTAGACTATCACAGGTGATGCCTGTGAATGTCATGTCTCGACCTTGAACGTTGATGAGTTGGCTGTTGGTGTAGGTGCCGCCCGTGTACGAGATCGGAGCCCCCCAATCAGCGTGCATGAAGTATGCAGTCGCGGGCCCGGCACCGTCTATTTCAAAGGTGCGGTCTCCTCGCGTGAATTCTGGCCAAGAAGAGCTATAGCTGTTCTGTAGAGCTGGCGTGAAGGTGATGGTTTTGTTGGTCGTATCAACGGCCGTAATCAACACGTGGTCGTTGAATTGGTTGTTCGGCGGGAAACCATATGCCGCTTGAAACACCCCCTGAATCGGAAATCCGGAAATCATCATCCAGCGGCCGACATTAGCTCTGGAAATATGGCCCGCCGCCGCTGACGCCGCTGTCAGTTCGATGGTCGTAGCCCCAGCCGATACAGATTTTATGCGGGCGCTGATACCGGCCGCGTCATCAATTCCGGAGTGCGGAGTTAGGTTGTTGGGGCCAAGAACGACTTCAGGGGCTAGTGTTGCCCCAGTTGCTGTGACATCCAGGCTGGTATGGCCCGAAGCCCATACTGCACCACCCGTGCCTGAGATCAAATACGTTCCGGCCGGAATGGTCAGGTCACAGTCCTGACCGGCCATATCCGGCTTTAGTCCAGTGTAAAAAGCGTCCTTGGAATTTACAACGCCAGTCGGGTCGGCGCCGTAGTCCGTAACGATGTTTTTTGTTATTGCCACGCAGGTTATCCGCCGATTACACCAACAGTGCCGCCACCTACCGATGGCGCGCTGATCGTAACGTTTGAATTTCCTCCAAGGTCAAACGAGTTCGTCGCCGTGATCGCCGCCCCTGATGCTGTGATCCGATGAAACGCTGCCCATGTGGCCGTCGCAGTCGCTCCGGTCAAAGTGACGGTTACTCCACTCGCAGGGACAACGCCAATTTGATTTGATGCTGTGCCGCTAACCGTAAATGTGCTAGTCACCGTCATGGCAACAGGAATGAAATTGAATTTACCTTCCGTGCTACCCAATGTCAGACTAGCGAAGGTTGTCCCAGATCCCTGGCTGTTGACCTGACCGCCGCTAGCATTTGTCACGCTTACGGTTACAATGTTGTATGTCTTGTTCGCGAAATTAACGTTAGCGCCCGTACTGGTTGAAAGTATATTCAGCGTCGATGCGCCTGCATTAAGCGTCATGCCATTATGTAGCGTCCAGACAGATGCACCTGTTCCTGTCATATTCCATGTGCCGTCACCCATATTAAGAGTGAAAGCGCCAGAAGTGCCACCAACTCCGCCAACCGAACACGTAACGTTATTATCGTTGGTTGCAAAATCGAGCGTCCCGGTAAAACCAGTCAGCGTTATAGTTTGAACGGTGACGACACCGGCTCCGTTAGGACTATCGACAGTGACAGTGGACGCGCCTGAGTTAGCGTCGAAGAGAGCAACGTCTCCAGTGCCGGGTACAGACGAACCGCCAGCCCCGCCCGACGTAGTGGACCACTTAGAACCAGCGGTACTGTTCCATGTATCAGTGCCGCCTACCCAGAAGCGATTCGCCATATCTTACACCTTGCTCTTGAAGCCGATGAGGGTGACGGTCACGGTAGATGCGGCCGAGGAAGG
>Ga0196977_1001175_pt1 | contig 10370 bp, 9 predicted proteins | sample S3v_1013CmetaG_FD_148634 | JGI IMG/M metagenome (GOLD analysis project Ga0196977, IMG submission 148634) | Soil microbial communities from Anza Borrego desert, Southern California, United States - S3+v_10-13C | ecosystem: Environmental > Terrestrial > Soil > Desert | place: USA: California...
TCGATCGCCCGTGCGATCGCGAGCGCGCGCCAGTGGTGCTGCCGCGCCTCGGGCCAGCACGCCCCGAGCGCGAACACCTCCGCCCCGCGCGACGCGCCGATGCGGAACAGCTCCGGGAACCGCAGGTCGTAGCACACCGCCGGGCACACCAGCGCGGTCTGGCCTCCGGAGCGCCACGCCCACGTCTCCACGCGCCCGCCCCCCTCGAATTGCTCCGGCTCGCGCCCGAAGCTGAAGGGATGCACCTTCGCGTATTCGCACGCGAGCGAGCCCGCAGGATCCAGTACGCTCATGCGATTCTGCGCTTTCGCGCAGTGACAGTCCCGCACCGTGCGTCCGCCCTGCACGTAGCACCCAAGGTCCTCGGCGAGGCGGGCCAGAAAGGTGAGTGTTTCCCCGTGCTTATCGGCTGTGACGTCCGTGTGCAGGCTGAACCCGGTGGCGAACATCTCCGGCAGAAGAACGAGGTCCCCCTCCCGGATATCGGCCCCGCCCAGGAGCGCCTCCACGCGCCGGAAGTTCTCTTCCGGCCGCTCCCACGCGATGTCGAGTTGCACGAGGTGCGCCCGCATTGCAAAGAAAGCGTAGCGTGCGCGGCGGCGCCCCGTTGCGCCCGCACCGCGCGGTAGACTGCTCAGGATTCGCCCGGATGCACCATGGCCCGCGTCATGCTCGCCAGCTCCTCGCCCCGCCGCCGCCTCCTGCTCCAGGAGGCCGGCGTCCCGTTCGATTGGGCCGACCCGGGCGTGGACGACGGCCTGCTGGCGCGCGGAGAGGTCACGCCCGCGCAGTGGGTCGCCTCGCTCGCCTTCCTCAAGGCCTCCGCGGGGATCGAGCGCCTGCCCGTCGGCGGCCCCAACGCGCGCTGGATCGTGCTCGGGGCCGACACGCTCGTGGTCAAGGACGGTGAGCTGATCGGCCAGGCGCGGAGCGCCGACGCCGCACGGCGCACCATCGAGCGCCTGCGCAACGGCTCGCACGAGGTCCTCACCGGGGTGGCGCTGATCGACATGCACTCGGGGGAGCGTCGGCTCTTCGTAGACGCGGCGTCCGTCCGGGTGGGCGAGCTGACCGACGATCAGGTCGCGGCGTACGTGGCGACCGGGGGCTGGCGCGGCAAGGCCGGGGCGTACAACCTGAGCGAACGCCTGGCCGATGGGTGGCCTATCGAATACTCCGGGGACCCGGCGACCATCGTCGGGCTGCCGATGCGCAGGCTTATCCCTGTGCTCGGCGGCCTGGGGGTCGAGATCGGGGCCGCCGTATGACCGTTGGTCAAGGCGTGCTCCCGCCGGCCGTGGTGCTGCCGCTGGCGTGCCTGGCGGTGCTCGTGATCGCCGCGCACCTCGCCGCGCTCGGCGGCGCGACGGCCATGCCCCTCAGCCGCAGACGTATCCGGACCGCCTCGGGTGTCGTGATGCTGATCACGAGCGCGGTGCTGGCCTACTCGTTCGCCTACGCGCCGGTGAGCGATCCGCGCCGCTTCACGATGGCCTGGTCCGCCTCGGTCATGCTCCTGGCGGTGGTGTTGGGGCTGGGCGGGCTCGACGCGATCAATAATGTGCGGCTGGCGCGGCTCCAGGGCGGTCGGCTCCGGCGTGCGGCCGGATCCCTGGAGCGGCGGATCGTCGACTCGATCGCCGCGGGTCCGCGGCCGGGAAAGGCGGGGCCGGGCAGCGATGACGAGCCGAGGCTCACACTCCGGGGCGATGACCACCGCCCCGACGCCTGACCCGCCCCTGGTTCCCGGCCCGCCGGGGCGGCTGCTCGCGCGCCTGTACACCGCCGTTGTCGAGCGCCGCAACCAGCGCTTCGACTCCGGACGCGGCGTCGTCACGCTCGACCGGCCGGTCATCAGCGTCGGCAATCTCTCCCTCGGCGGGACGGGCAAGACCCCGATGGTCGCCCGGATCATCGACCTGCTGCGGGGCGCCGGGCACGACCCCTGCGTCGCGATGCGCGGCTACGCGTCGAAGCGCAATGCCGACAGGCGATCGGACGAGGCCGAGATCTATCGCGCCGCATTCGAGGACCTCCCCATCGTCGCCCAGCCCGACCGGGTCGATGGCCTCATCGCGCTGTTCGGCTCCGAGCGCGGCGAGCACGTGGATTGCATCGTGCTCGACGACGGATTCCAGCACCGGCGCATCGCCCGCCAGGTCGACCTCGTGCTCGTGGACGCGTCGCGCGACCTGCTCGCCGGCGGCGTCTTTCCCGCGGGCCGGCTGCGCGAGCCCGCGCGAAATCTGGGCCGCGCCACGCATGTGACGCTCACGCACGCCGAGTCGGTCGCGGATGCCAGGCTCGACAGTATCCGGGAGAACGTCGGGCGCCTCGCCCCCCGCGCGTCCGTGTCGGTCGCGTGCCACGAGTGGTCGAGCCTCGGCGTCCTGGAGTTCGGAGCCGCCGGAGAAGTATCCCCCGGGTCCGTCGCCCGCAGGGTTGTGGCGAGCGAGGCGCCGGTGTCCTGGCTCCGGGGCAAGCGCGTCGTGGCGGCCTGCGCCATCGGGCGCCCCGGCCCATTCCTCGGCGCCATCGAGCGGGCCGGGGCGCTCGCCGCGGAGAGCTTCGTCCTGCCCGACCACCACGCCTTCGGCGCGGCGACAGTCCGCCGGATTTCCCGAGCCGCGGTCGCCCGGGACGCCGAGGCGATCGTCCTGACCGAGAAGGATTGGACCAAGCTGGCCGATCGGCCCGTGCCTTGGCCGTGCCCGGTCGTCCGTCCGCGGCTGGAGCTTGCCTTCCGGTCCGGCTGGGACACGCTGGCCGCCGACCTGCTCGCCGCCGCGGCCTCGTCCCCCGAGTAACCGGCGTCGGCCCATCTACCATTGGTCCGGAGAAGCGCCGCATGGGAAGCCTGCTCGAGCATCTCGGGGCGTGGGAGCCCTTCCGGGCCGTCGTCGTCGGCGACTTCATGGTCGACGAGATGGTCTATGGCGACGCCGAGCGATTGAGCGCGGACGCGCCCGTCCCGGTGCTGCACGTCCGGCGCGTCGAGCGCAACCCCGGAGGCGCGGCGAACCTCGCCCTGGCCCTCGCCGCCCTCGGGGGGAAGGTGGCCGCGGTGGGGGTCGCCGGACGCGACGAGGCCGGCGACCACCTGCGCGACGCTCTGGACCGCGCGGGCATCGACACCGGCGGGATCGCCCGCGACGGCTCGGGGCGGCCCACGACGGTGAAGCGGAATCTTGTCGGCCTTGCCCAGCAGCGACACCCCCACAAGATGTTCCGCGTCGATTACGAGTCGCGCGAGCCGGTCTCCGACGCCCTCGAGCGCGAGCTGACCACGTCGCTCCGCCGCTCGATGGCGGCGGCGGACGTCGTCTGCATCGAGGATTACGGCAAGGGCGTCTGCACGCCGGCCCTCTGCCAGGCCGTGATCGCCGAGGCCGAACGCATCGGCGTGCCGGTGTTCGTCGATCCCGCCAAGCTCACGGACTACTCGCGCTATCGAGGCTGCACCGCCATCACTCCGAACCGGAACGAAGCGGAGGCGGCGACCGGCCTCCAGACCCACACCGAGGGCGAGGCCTCACACAACGCCGACCTGGCCCTGGCCCTGCGCCGGCAGCTCGCGTGCGAGGCCGTCGTGCTCACCCTCGACCGCCAGGGCGCCTTGCTGCTCGAGCGCGGCGGCGACCTGCTCGCCGTCCCGACCGTGGCGAGGGAGGTCTACGACGTGACCGGCGCCGGCGACGTGTTCCTGGCCGGCCTCGCCGCGGCACGCGCCAACCGCATGAGCTGGCCCGACTCGGTGCGCCTGGCGAATGTCGCGGCGGGCCTGGAGGTCGAGGTGTTCGGCGCGCAGCCGATCCCGATCGAGCGGGTGCATCAGCAGGTGCTCGCCGAAGCCTCCTCACAGCACGGCAAGCTCCGCACGCGCGAGCAGCTCCTGATCGAGGTGCGCGCCTGGCGTCGCGACGGCAAACGCATCGTTTTCACAAACGGCTGCTTCGACGTGCTGCACTCTGGGCACGTCTCGCTGCTCGAGCGCGCCGCGGCCCGCGGCGACGCTCTCATCGTCGCGATCAACGACGACGCGACGGTGCAGGCGCTGAAGGGGCCCGGCCGCCCCGTCAATACGCAGGCCGACCGCGCCCGAGTGCTCTCGGCCCTAGGCTGCGTCGACCGCGTTGTGATCTTCCCCGAGCCGACGCCCGCCGGGTTGATCGAGGCGGTCCAGCCCGACGTCCTCGTCAAGGGCGACGAGTACTCCGTCGAGCAGATCCCGGGCGCCGAGGCGGTCCTCGCGCGCGGCGGCGAGGTCGTGCGCCTGCCCATGGTCGAGGGCAAGAGCACCACCGCGACCGTCGCCCGCATCCGCGCCCACAACGTTGTGGAATAAGCCGCTCTCTTTCACAACGTTGTGGAAACTACGACAATTTACACCGGTTTTGCGCGCAAGCCCCTTGACATCAACGGAGTTAGGTCCGATTCTCTCGCCCGAATCGGGCGGCGCGTGCGGCCTCGCGCCCCCGCGGGCATCGGACGGGGAGGTCGCCGGCGGGGGACAGAGCCGCCCGGCGTGGGAGCCGGGCGGCTGATCGACAGCCCCGGGGCGAGCCCGGTGCTCGTCGATCCGCCGACGACCTCCCCGTCTCTCGCCGCGATCGTCCGACCCCCCGTTCACGACCGCCAGTCGATCACGATCTTGCCGAACTGCTCGCCCTGCTCCAGGCGCTCGTACGCCGCGCCGCAGTCGCCCGGCGCGAAAACGCGGTCGATGGCCGGCCGGATATGCCCCGCGCGGAACAGCGACGCGACCTCCTTGAACTCGTCGTTGGAGCCCATCGTCGAGCCGAGGATGCGGAGCTGGTTCCAGAAGATCCGGGCGAGGTCGGTCGTCGCGTCGGCCCCGGTCGTGGCGCCGGGCGTGACGTACGCCCCGCCGCGGGCCAGGCTCTTGATGCACGCGAGGTGGGTGGCCTTGCCGACCGAATCGACGGCCATGTCCACGCCCCGCTTGCCCGTGATCGCGCGGACGTCGCGCGACCAGTCCTGGCCCTGATCGAGAAGGGCGTGATCGGCGCCGAGCTCGCGCGCGCGGTCGAGCTTCCACTGGTGGCGGCTGGTCACGATCACCGGACACCCAAGATGTTTCGCGATCGCAAGCGCGCTGGTGGCGACGCCGCCGCCGATGCCCGTGATGAGCACCGATTGCCCGGCCCGGAGATCGCCCTTGGTGACCATCATCGAGTAGGCCGTGAGCGAGCACAGGCCGAAGGCGGCCGCCTCGGCGGGGTCGCACCCGTGGAGAGCGGCGAGGTTCTCAACCGGGGCTCCGAACTTCGCGCTGTGAGCCCCGAAATAGTGCTCCCCGATCAGCTCATACTCCGGCGCGAGGGTGGATCGCGCCGGCTCGTCAGGCCCGGGGTGACGCTCGACGCGCAGCGCCGCGTTGTAGGCGACCTGCCGGCCGATCCATTTCGGGTCCACGCCCTCGCCGACCGCCTCGACGACGCCGCAGGCGTCGCACCCCGAGACGCGGGGGTACGCCAAGTCGAGCCCCGGCACGCCGCGCCCCACCCAGAGGTCCATGTGGTTGAACGCGGAGCAGAGCGTGCGCACGACGGCCCAGCCCGGGCGCGGCGGCTCGGGCTCGGGCCAGTCGGAGCGGAGGGAGACGTTCGGCGCGACGGGGCGGCCCTGCCTGGAGACGACGATCGCGTGCATGAGCGGAGGGTACCGCCCGGGTCGGCCGCCGTCGCGCCGAGGGGCCTCACGGGCTGTTCGAGGCGGAAGGCTCCGTCAGATCGCTGAACCGCCGCAGGACCCGGTCCTCGAGCTTCACATCGTGCAGGGCCCGCGAGAGCTCGGCCATGACAAGCACGACCCCCCCGCCCATGGCCAGCAGACCCAGCCCGAACGCCCAGAGTGCGAGCGACCAGAAACGTGGGCTGGCCAGGGAGAGGCCGATTGCGCCGGAGCTCGCCAGCATCAGGAGCACCCCCGCGAGAAGCGACTGCAGCGCGGCGCGGATCAGGACGGCGCGCTTGAGAACGCCCGAGGCGTGGGACTCGAGAGCCTCCAGGCGCAGCCGGTCGAGCGACGCTCCGACGGCGCCCGACGCCGGATGGTCCAGAGAGCGGAGAAGATGGACGCGCTCGGCGGCGAAGGCCCGCGAGCGGGCGACGACCGCCGCGAGCCGGTTGAAGAGGGCGAGGCACAGAAGGCCCGCCGCCGAGATCATGACCACGGGCGCCGCGAGCTGGCCGATGACGTGTGCGGTCTCCGACTGCATGGGTGGCCTCGGCGGGCATCCTACGCGCGGGAGCCGGGAACAACGCCGCCCCGCGAGCGGTCGCGGGGCGGGCAGGAGAATGCATTCGGTATGCCGCGGGTCAGCCGACGGTCTTCTGACCCTCGACGTGCTTGAGCCCGCGCCGCCGGTCGCGCAGGCGGCGGCTCTTGCCGACGCGGTCGCGGAGGAAGTAGAGCTTGGCGCGCCGGGCGTCGGCGCGGCGGACGACCTCGAACTTCGAGATCATCGGGCTGTTGATGGGCCAGGTGCGCTCGATGCCCTCGTTGTCCACCACGCGCCGGACGGTGATCATCTCGGTGATGCCCCGGCCCTTGCGGCTGATGAGCACGCCCTGGAAGACCTGGATGCGCTCCTTATCCCCCTCGACGATGCGCACATGCACGTTGATCGTGTCGCCGATATCCATGATCGGCAGGTTGGTCTTGAGGCTCTCGGCGTTGATGCTCTCGAGAATCTGCTGCATGCCCATGGTCGCACCTCTGCACGGCTCGCCCGGCCCGGACGCGCGGAATCGGCCGGAATCTGTTCGGAACTCCGGCGGGAATGCCGGGTGGCAAGCCTAGGTGGGCCACTCTGCGCTTTCCAGCAGTTGGCGCGCCCCCCTCGCTACCCGCCCGGCTCAACACCGGGGACCGCGCCGGGCGCATCGGTCCAGTCGAGGGGCACGCCGGGGATCACGATCTCCTCCGCCCACACGCGCTCCGCCAGCCCGACCCGTCCCGCCTCCGCGAGGTCCGGGACGATCACGACGTCCACGCTCTCCAGCCGGGGCAGATCCCGGGCGAAGAACTGGGTGCCGACGCCCTGCGGACCGGCCTCGCCAGCCGGAGCGAGCGCGATGTAGGCCGGCCCGGACGCGACGCCCTGCCGGAAGCTTCGGGCGAGAGGCCACGACCGATCGCCGCTCCGGAGCACGACCCGCCCGATGATCCACGGCGTGCCCTCCCGGGCATCGTCGCGGTGCAGGCTCATCGTGAGAGCGAGACACGGGCTCGGAGTATCCGGCCACTTCCGCACCTGGATGCCGCCCTGCATCGGTGCCGAGCAGCTCGGGTCGAAGCCCGCGGCTTCGTCCGGGCCCACCATGCGGACGAAGGAAGCCGGCGAGGCGTGGACGGTGAGACGGTGCGACACCCGGTGCGTGAACTGCGTGGTCGGTTCTGCGCGCTCACCGGTCTGCACCAGCGTCAGGCTGTCGCCGGCATAGCCGCGGACGGTGTACACGAGCACGAGCTCGTGCTCGCCGGGCGGGAGGGACCAGGATGCGGGCCGGTGCGGCGGGAACGGCGTCGGCACCAGCTCCATGCCCGAGAAGGAGCGGAAGCCGAACGCGCCGCCGGGCAGCACGGTGATGATTCCCAGGCGCGAATCCCACTGCCCGTCGGACCGTTGAGGTCCGGCGGGCTCGAGCGGGAGCGGGGCCCCGTCCAGCGTGGCCGATTCGAGCGTCGCGATGTACCCCACCGCGCCCGCGGGCACGGCGCGCTCGCGCAGGGAGGGGAAGCGCAGGTCAAGCGGGTAGAGCCGCGCCGGCCAAGGCTCGCTCGCGACGGCATTATTCGGGAGACCGACCGATGGATCGCTCAGCGCCGCGCGCACATAGCGGGCGAGGTTCTCCCCGCTCACCTCATCGGCCACGAACGCGCCCTCGAGCAGCGGCCACCACGGGCTGTTCGGCCAGTCCACGTTCGGGTCGGCCTGGGCGCGGAGCGCGCCCGGCACGATCCTCGCGAGGGAGCCCGGCGCGAGAGGGGCGGTGTTGTGCCTGTCGAGGAGCTCGGCCGCGGCGGCCTGGCTGACACCGCCTCGGAGCATCGAGGCCTCCGCGAGCAGGAGCCAGGTCGGCTTCGCGCCGTTGAGTCTCGCGTTTGAAGCGACGAGGGCGAGGGCGAGAGCGCCGCACGCGAGGAGCACTCCCGCCACGCCGAGCGATGCAACCACATGGCGGCGCTGCTTCACGCCGATCCGCACCGCGCGCCGGGCGCCCAGATCGCGGCCGCATTCCGGGCAGCGGGGAGGGCCGTCGGATTGCTCCGCGTCTGCGTCCGTTTCGATTCCCGTGAGATCGAAACCGCAGCGCCGGCAGTGGGGCGCGTCACCGATGTTTCGGCCGCGGAGGCCGACGCCCAGGAGCGCGAGGCCGACGAGCAGCGAGATTGTCGCCAATAGCCAGATCATCCGGTGCTGCTCACCTGTCTCCATCGTCCTCGGGGCGGCTTCTCACCGACGGTGAGGCGATCGGGAGCCCCATCGCTTGCAGCGGTATCGACCGGAGCACGATCTCCTTGTCCCAGACCGGGCCGACGATGCCGCGTCCCGCTGCCTCGTCAATATCCGGAACGAGCACCAGGTCCACATGGTGCGATGCGGGGAGCTCGTCAATGTGCAGAGTGGTCTCGCGCAACGCGCGCCCGGGCGCGCTGATCAGGCATGCCGGCTCAAATCCCGGCTCGCTTGGCTGAAGACCGTTGCCGGAGAGCGGCCACTCGTACCCGTCGGCTCGGAGGACCAGCCGTCCGACGAGCCAGACATCCGATGTATCGAAACGCCCGATGGGGCATGTGAGCACGTAATCGCAGCGGGTGTTGTCGCCGGGTGCACAGGGGATCGCGTACATTGCGCCTGGACCGCCGTCACGATCGACGAAGAGGCGCGGAGTGCGTTGCTCATCGCGAATCCCTCTGACAACATCCACCACGTCGGCCGACGTGCTGCCCGCCCGGACATGGTGCGAGCCATTCCACGTGAAGGCGGCGCTCGGCTTCACGTCGGGCACGATCGGGCTGACGGCGGAGCCGATTGGGGCGAGCCTGAAACCTTCGATGCGCCACTGAAAGTCGAGCTGGTGCTGTCCGGGTTCGAATGTGAGGCGAGGAAATCCGAGATTGCGTTTTGCGGTTGGCAGCATCCCGGCAACTGCGCCGCGAGGCCCGGACAGACTCGAACCGTTCGGGTGGATGACTGACTCGTATTGCCCCCAGTGGACGAACCACCGGCCACCCGCGCCGAGCTCCTCGAGGGTAACGGTTTCTCGATCGACGCTGAGCTGTTGCAGGTACGCGGCGAAGCCGATGGGTGCGAACGGCACAACGCGCGGCGCTGAAATCGGGCGCGGCGAAATCTCGAACAGCTCGGTTTCCCAATGACTCCCGCCCAGAGCGACCGCGGGAGCGTGGATCTCCAGCGTGCCGATCGCCTGAGCCGTATAGCGGCTCTCCTGTCCGGGGCTAACAGCGCCGGCGGCGAAAGCCGCATCCAGCAGATCGAACCAGGGGGAGCCGAGCCATCGGCTGTTCGCATCCGCCTGGGCATCGAGCGCGGCATCAACCAGCGCGCCGAGCTGTCCGGGAGCAAGTGGGGCCGCGGCATGGCGGGCGCTGAGCTCGTCCGCCGCGGCCTCCCGGGCCGCGCCCCGAAGGCGCGTCGCTTCGATCATGAGGAGCCAGGTGGGCTTGAGGCTGTTGAGATCGGTGCGCGAGGAGGAGATGGCAAGGCCGGCGGCGCCCGTTCCGCCGAGCAGCACGAGCGCGCCCACGAGCGCGAGCGCTGGTCGCCCGCGGCGGAGGCCCGTCGCGACTGCCCGCGGCCGATCGAGCGTGCGACCGCATTCCGGGCAACGCGGCGGCGCCGGCGCACTCGGGATGTCGGCCGGAGGTGCGATGCCCGTGAGATCGAAGCCGCAGCGCCGGCAGTGAGGCGCCTCGCCGATGCGCCGGCCGCGGAGGCTGAGCGCGAGGAGGATCGCACCGCAGAGGAGGAGGATTGAGGCGACCCCCCAAAGCATGAGGACAGCTTACCTCGCGATCACTCCAGCAGATCCGGCCTCCGCGCCCGCGTCCGCTCGAGCATCTGCTCCAGCCGCCACCGCGCTACCGCCCGGTGATCGCCGCTGAAGAGAATTCCCGGCGCCTCCATGCCCTCCCACACCCGGGGGCGCGTGTAGTGCGGGCAATCGAGCAGACGCGCGCCCTCGCGGATGCCCAGCTCGCGCGCGAGCTTGGGGGGGAGCGGCGTGCCGTTGGGGCCGGTGGCCGGGACGGGGCCGAAGCTGTCCTGGGCCGCGGAATCCTCGTCGCCCAAGGCGCCCGGGAGCAGGCGGATCACGGCG
>Ga0196977_1001177_pt1 | contig 10354 bp, 10 predicted proteins | sample S3v_1013CmetaG_FD_148634 | JGI IMG/M metagenome (GOLD analysis project Ga0196977, IMG submission 148634) | Soil microbial communities from Anza Borrego desert, Southern California, United States - S3+v_10-13C | ecosystem: Environmental > Terrestrial > Soil > Desert | place: USA: California...
CTCGAGCACGATCTCCAGCAGGCGATCGCCGTAATTTTCGCGCGAGAAAAGGCTCAGCGTCGCCCAGGGATTGCACCAGGCGTAACGCTTCCGTTCGAATGAAGGATTGCGCAGCAATTTCGCCGCAGGATACTCGTCGTATTTCGGGCGCAGCAGCTCCACGTCGTACAGCGAAAGCTCGCCCTCGTCCGATCGCTTCTTCAGCAGCAAGGGCATGCCCGCCCGCAGCTGCGCCACCTGCGCGGAATCCGTCCAGGTGTACAGCGTCTTCCGCCCAAAGTTCGCATGCGTGACTTCGTCTTGACCGAACAGCGCCGTCAGCGCCGAATCCGTCACCAGCGTATCCTCGCCGGGAAGCGTGAACGGCTGCGCGGAAGCTGTCGCGGTGCAGAAAAGCAGTCCCAAAAAAAGAAGGTGCGGGGCGCGCATCGAATTACGGATCTGCACGAATTTACGAATTACGCATTCTTACCCGTGCGAGACGAATGCGGATCGCGCGCCGCACCCGGCATTCATAAATTCGGGCAGATCCGTAATCGATGCGATCGGGAACCGCAGTCTTTTTTGAATACCTTAGCCGCCGCAAAACCCAACTCAAAATGAAAACACAGGTACACGGTAAATTCAAATTCTTCCTGCTCGACTTCAAGAACGGGAAGCTGTCGAAAGCCGATCAGAAAGCCGTCACGGATTTCGCCAATGGCGCAGGCGTGCTGGTGAAGAGCATCGGCATCGAATACATCGAGAGCGAGAAACGCGTGCTGCTCAGCCTCGGCTATGAAGGCCGGAGAAACGCCGAGCGCGTCGGCATCGCCATCAGCAAGATCGGCAAGCTCGATGCGAAGAAGCTGGAGAAATCCGAAACGAAAATGGCGCAGCTGGCGGCGAAGGCCGGCCAGGTGATCTGCCATGAGCTGTTTATCGACGACAAGAAGCAGCTGTTCGCGATCTTCCTGAAGCGCGCGTAAGCGGAGCGGAAATAAAATGAGAAAGCGCCGTGAGGCGCTTTTGTTTTTTTGACCCTACCCTACCCTCCCCTAATGGGGAGGGGAATGACATACCCCTCCCCATTAGGGGAGGGTAGGGTGGGGTTTTAATAAAACCCTATTTCTTCCGCATCATCACGCTGATCGGCACGCCCGTGAAGTTGAAGTGCTCGCGCAATTTATTCTCCAGGTAACGCTTGTACGGCTCGTTCACGTACTGCGGCAGGTTGCAGAAGAACGCGAATATCGGCGTCTTGGAAGGCAGCTGCTGCGCGTATTTGATCTTGACGTATTTGCCTTTGATGGCGGGCGGCTCGTAAGCGGCGATCACTTCCTGCATCACTTCGTTGAGCTTCGAGGTGGGAATGCGGCGGCGGCGGTTCTCGTAGACTTCCTTCGCCGCGTCGAGGGCTTTGAGCACGCGCTGCTTCGTGTGCGCGGAAGTGAAAACGATGGGCAGGTCGCGGAAGGGAGCGGTTTTCTGGCGGATCTTCTCTTCGAACTCTTTCGTCGTGTTCGTGCTCTTCTCCACGAGATCCCATTTGTTGACGACGATCACGATGCCTTTGCGGTTCTTGCGCGCCAGCTCGAAGATGCTGATGTCCTGCGATTCCATCCCGTCCTTCGCGTCGATCAGCAGCAGGCACACGTCGCAATCCTCGATCGCGCGGATGGAGCGCATGACGGAGTAGAACTCCAGGTCTTCGTGCACTTTTCCTTTTTTGCGCAGGCCGGCGGTGTCGACCAGCATCATGTCGTGGCCGAAGCCTTTGAAGCGCGTGTGGATGGCGTCGCGGGTGGTGCCGGCGATCTCGGTGACGATGTTGCGGTCTTCGCCGAGCAGCGCGTTCACCAATGAAGATTTGCCTACGTTCGGACGGCCCACGATCGCGATGCGCGGGATATCGTCTTCGGGCGCGGGCGGCTCGTCGGGCACGTGCTTCACGAGCTCGTCCAGCAGCTCGCCGGTGCCGCTGCCGCTGGCGGATGCGATCGCGAAGGGCTCCCCGAGCCCGAGCGCATAAAATTCAGCGACCAGTCCCACGCGGTCGGTGTTATCCACCTTGTTGGCCACGAGAATGGTTTTCTTCCGACTGCGGCGGATGATGTCGGCCACTTCCTCGTCCAGCGGCGTGAGGCCTTCGGCGGTGTCGACCACGAACAAGAGCAGGGACGCTTCCTCGATGGCGATCTTCACCTGGCGGCGGATCTCTTCTTCGAAAACGTCTTCGCTGCCCGTGATGTAACCGCCGGTGTCGACGATGGAAAATGTTTTCCCGTTCCACTCCCCGTGCCCGTAATGACGATCGCGCGTCACGCCCGCCGTCTCATCGACGATGGCTTCGCGCGAGCCGGTCAGGCGGTTGAACAGGGTGGATTTCCCCACGTTGGGGCGGCCTACGATGGCGACTAGAAATGGCATAGCAGGAACAAAGGTACCATACCATTTCGGATTTACGATTTCGGATTTCGGATATCAGCAAGCCTAACCTGCGTGTGGTGGGATGTGTGCCCATCCGAAATCGCAAATCCGAAATCACATATAGCCGAACCGTTTCAGCCGCAGCTCATCGTCGCGCCAGTCTTTGGACACTTTCACGAAGAGCTCGAGGTGCACCTGCTTGCCGAGGAATTTTTCCATGTCCTTGCGCGACTCGACGCCGACTTCTTTCAGCGCTTGTCCTTTATGGCCGATGAGAATGGCTTTCTGCGATTCGCGGGCGACATAAATTTCAGCGCGGATGCGCACGATCTTTTCGTCTTCCTTGAACGACTCGACGACGACCTCGACGGAGTACGGAATCTCTTTTTTGTAGTTGAGCAGGATCTTTTCGCGGATGATCTCCGCCATGAAAAAACGCTCGGGCTTGTCGGTGAGCGCGTCTTTGGCGTAGAACGCTTCGTGCTCGGGCAGCAGCGCGAGGATGCGCTGAAAAACTTTTTCCACGTTCTCGCCTTTCAGCGCGGAGATGGGAATGATCTCGGAAGAAGGGAATTCGTTTTTCCAGTGCGCAGTTGCCGCTTCGATGCGCGCGGCGTCGGCGATATCGGTCTTGTTCAGCAGGATGAGCAGCTTCGCTTCGGTCTTTTTCAAACGCCGCAGCACGCTCTCCTCCACCGGCTCGGGATCGCGCAGGTCGACGACGAGCAGCAGCAGGTCGGCGTCGCCCAGCGACTCGTTCACGAAATGCATCATGCCCTGGTGCAATTTGTACTGCGGCTTGAGAATGCCCGGCGTATCGGAATAAACGACCTGGAAATCCTCCCCGTTGACGATGCCGAGAATGCGGTGCCGCGTGGTTTGCGCCTTGGAGGTGATGATGGAGACGCGCTCGCCCACCAGCGCGTTCATCAGCGTGCTTTTCCCCGCGTTCGGGCGGCCGATGATATTGACGAAACCGGCTTTGTGCATGAGGCAAAGGTACGGACGAAAAATTCAGCACCGGTATATAAATCAGCTCGGCTGAAACCTTGCAGCCCGCGAGGCAACGCTGCGAAAAGTTCACCGTCTCCGGATAAAACGGGAGAGCACGATTCTCTACCTTTGCTTACCGTGGCACAATGCTTGCGGCTGCGGCTTCACCGATTCTGAACTCCATGCGCTTCGCTCCTACGCTGCTCCTGCTGCTTTTTTCATTCACGCTTTCCCGCGCGCAGTCGCCTGCTCCGGCCGAGCCCGCACGGGAGCGTTACCTCACCTGGAGCATCAACGCGGGCACGCTCGGCTTCTCGCCCGTCACCAACGAGCGCATCAGCGGCAACGATCATTTCATCCGCACGGTGAACACGGGCCTCGCTTCGGTGCAGGACGTGAGCGGCAAGGAAAGCGTCTCCGTGCTGGCCAACACTTCTATCGGCCTCGCCGGCGGCTTCACCTGGCGCGACAAGCGCAAAGATCATTATACGAGCATCGGGATCGAGTTCCAGAACAACAAAGCCTGCTACACGTTTGCGCCGCCCTTCCAGTTCACCAACAAAGGCGACACCTTCGGCGCCTGGGTGATGAGCGACAAGCACCTGAAATATTCGCTGGCGATCGAGCGCTGCTGGGATGCGGGCAACCTGCCCTGGCCGAACAGCGATTACGTGTACCTGCGCGAATCGTTCGGCCAGACGATCGTGCACCGCAACTTCAATGCGCGGATCAGGCAGGGCAGCTTCGAGGACTGGACGGAAGGCGGCACGGGCATGAAGGCGACCACCGTTGCGGCCAGCCCCAGCAGCTGGATGCTCAGCAGCGAAATAGGCGTCAAAAATTACGTGGGCGACAACGGCCTGCTGTCGTTCGGCCTCGTTTACCATGCGCCTTTCTCGAGCACCTTCACCGACGAATACGAATTTTTCAGGCAGGGCGTCTCCACGGGAAAAAGCCGCATCACTTTTCACGGCAGCATCGTCATGTTCAACCTGCGCTATACTTTCCAGCACAAGCTGAAAGAGAAGCCGCCGAAAGAAAAACCGCCGAAGGAAGATCCCGAGCCCCCGGACGAGCCGCCCGTGGTTGCGAAAGACGACACGCTGCTCGGCGACCGCAAGCTCGACGTGCAGCTGCGCATGAAAACGGGCAAAGACAAAGTAACGATCAAGCTCTGGGACAACGGCGAGATCGACGGCGACATCGTTTCCGTTTTCCTCAACGGGCAGCCGGTGCTCTCGCGCTATGAGCTGGGCAAAGGCAGGAAAAAAGTCACGCTCGATCTGAAGCCCGGGAAGAATTACATCGTCATGCAGGCGGAAAATCTAGGTACGATACCGCCGAACACTTCTTCGATCGAAGTCAGCGACGGCGATAAGACGCAGACGCTGACGATCACGTCGGACGAAGGGAAAAGCGGGACGATCGAGATCGATTACAACGAATGAAGAACAGGCGCAGTGCTTTCGTTTTTTCATTGTTGCTGCCGGCACTGGTCATCTGCGGATGTCAACCCAATCATCGAAAACCGATTGAGCAGCGGCTCGGCATCGAGCTGGATGATCGATACACCAGTTATTTCTTTCAGCACGTCGCTGCCGATTTCAATTGCCCGATCCTCTGCCTGTTCAGGATAGATGCAGATTCCAATTATTACAGTAAAATGGCTGCAGAAGCAAATCTTGTTCATCGCAGCGACAAAGCCGGGCGTGCTGCATCTTTAGAGCCGTATGATCAAACGTATGACAACAGCTTGTGGGCGCTCGGCTCGTTTTCGCTGGGCGATGAATTACCTGCCTGGTGGAAAATCTCAATTGATGCAAACACCGTTTGTGAAAACTCTTTTGCAAACTATTACTGCGAAAACAACGGCGCATCGTGCATCGGGAAACATTGCGAAGGAGAAATGTGCGGCCGCATATTTTTAACCTGGAGCGACAATGCGATCTATGGCGTAATCGAATTAAGATGCAAGCCTCCTGAGAAAATAGAAGACACTTACGGGCCTTTCAGGTAATGTGATCAATTATTGCTTCACGACCTTGCTCAAATAAACGCCATTCGGTGTTTTCACACTGAGCAAATACACTCCGGCAGGTGCAGCGCGCAGATCGATCATTTCGTCGTTCGTCTTTTCAGTGAAGACGATCTGCCCGAGCAGATTTCTAACACAAATTTCTTTCTCAGCTGAAGCTTCCGGAATTTCTACGCGAAAAATACCGTCGCCGGGATTCGGAGAGATCGTGCAGCTGCCTGCTTGCGTTTTCTCTTCGACCGAGACAGGCGTCACGATTACGTCGATGATCCAGTGCGAAGGGCCGAACGTGTAGCAGTCGCTGCCCGGGTACGCAGAGAGCCAGCCGTTGTAATACACGTCCACGGTATACGTTCCGGGCGCCGTCCATTTCGGGTAGCGGCAGAGCGGCGTGGCGTTGGGATACGCGTCGTGCACCGGCGTAGGATAATTGCTGCTGCCGTTGAATTCCCAGCGCATATAATAAGCGGTATCGGTGTTCAGCGTGATTTGCTGCGCGGTGCAGAATTCGACGGAGTCGCCTGCAGAAATCGCAATGCTGCTGCAGGTTTTCGGCGTGCAGCTGTAGATGAGATTGCCGATGAGACAAAGCCCGCCATCGATGGTAATTCCCGGCTTGGGACTGGACGGTGCAGGCTGCGCGAAGCCGCGGGAAGAAAGCAGCACGGTGATCGCTGTGAGGAAAAACAGGAAATGCTTCATGCGGCGGGGTTGCGCTTTCTATAAATTTAGAACAGAAAGGCTCAGCATCAAAATTTCAAAATTCGACATTCAATTTTTTTCATTCCCACGGGCTAACGCGCAACGGCCTCGTGCGGATGAAGGAGCAAATGAAAAAATTTTGAATGCGGGAAGAATCGCGCGCCGCTACGCCGCCACCCGCTGCAGGATGATCTTGCAGGGAATTTTGGAAGTGACCTTCGCGATGTGGCCTTTGTGCAGGGGGATCTGCAGGTAATCGCCTGGACCCATCACGTGCACTTCGTTGTCCACGATGATCTCGCAGGTGCCTTCGACGATGAGGAAACGTTCGTACTCGTGATCGTGCACTTCGTAAGGCGTGGCTTCTTTCACCCAGATGATGGCGGTAGTGGCTTCGGGCGTGTAGCCGATGAGGCGGGCGTGCAATTGATCGGCGTCGCCGGGCAGGATCATGTCGGGGCGATCGAGCCATTCTTTGTAATCTTCCACGCGCGAATGCTCGCCGAGGATGGGCGGGAAGCCGGGCGTTTCACCGCCTTTCAGGCGGTCGATGTAATCGATGGCGGCGAGGATGAGCGGCTTCATCGTGGCGTGCGGCTCCACGGCGTGGGCTGCGGCATACTGCTCGATGGAACGGCCGATCTCGTCGATGGCTTTGCGGATCTCGGGATGCTGCGCGGCCATCTGCTCCACCTCCGCGCACTCCTCCGGCCCGGCGACGCCCATGACGTACATCTCCAGCACACCCGATTCGATATAAGCCGCGATCTTATTCATCCACTGTCGCTCCTCTCGTCTGTTGCAACTCCATCCTGATCCTTCCCCTCAGGCCTTCCACCGGGCAACCGAGCTCTGCTGCGGCCTTGTCCAGGCTGTAGCCCTTGAAGTAGATCAGGGCCAGCGCCTGCTGCTCCTTTACGGAAGCGGGGTTGATAAGAGATACGGAACTTCCGCTCCGGCGGATTTCCGCAGCCGTATCCTGATCGGCTGCCGCTTCGAGGGCGGCGCTTCGTGCAATGCTCAGCATCCAGGTGAAAAGGGGTCCTTTCGAGGGCTCAAAGGTTTTGATTTTTTCCCACATGATCAAAAACGCGCCCTGCAATACGCTCTCCGCTTTTTCCCGCTCGCCTACGATGCGCAGGATCAGCCCGAGCAGGGCCGGCGCGTAGCGGTCGTACAGCTTGCCGAAGGCCTGCCGGTCGCCGCGCTGCACGCGCTCGAGCAAGGCGTGCTCTTCGGTGTATGAGATAGCTTGAGGCATTGCGTTTGTTGCGTTCAAATGTAATATAAAGGCCTAAATGGCGCGGGAAAGCGTTCGTATTCCTGCCGGATGAGGATTTGTTAAAGAATACAATCTCCTGATCCCAACCCGGTTAATTTATCCACCGCAACTATTCCCCGCAGCTCCCGTTATGCTCCCAAATCCCCGGGTCTCCCGTTCCGGCGGATTCCAAACCAACACACGCATGACCCGCACCGCTCCTTCGCCCGGTCCGCCGAACGTTTTCCGGCTCCTGGTCTGCTTCGCTTTCATGATGGCCTCATCAGGATGCAACGTGATCATCAAGAAGCGCCGCTACTTCAAAGGTTATTACGTGCACTTCCCGCTCGGCAGCAGCAGCACGCCGCTCAAGCCGCGCCGCGAATTTTTTCCGCCTGCGGATTCGATCCCGGAACTGCAAAAAGACACGTCCGGGTTTTATGCCGTGACGGAAGATCGCATTCCGCCCCGCGACACGTTGCCGCAACCTGCGAACGTGCCCGTCGTTTTGCTCCCCGACTCGATCGCGCCTGCGTCCGTCGTGCGCCTCACGCTGGGCAATCCCGTCCCTGGCCGCGACACGAGCGTGTCGCCGTTTTTCGTTTTCACCTTCACGCAGGCGCCGCCGCCGGTGCAAAATACGCCCGGCGTTCCTGTAACACCGGGACAAAATTCTTCTTCGCAAACGCCGTTCAGCTTCAGCTCGCCGGTGCTGCAAACGCTGCCCTTCCCTGCGGCGGACACGATTCGCCCGATCGCTTTTACGCACGACACGCTGCGCCGCGACACGCTCGATTATTTCGCCACGATGCCGGCCCTGCATGCCGACTCCGCAGAATATCTCCCGCTGCTCGACACGATCGCGTACGTTCCTCCCGATACGCCGAAGCCGCGGAAGCGCCGCGAATTCCCGGAGGTGCAACCTGAATTTTACACGCAGCTCGGCGCGAGCGGTTTTCAAATGCGCACGACGTATCCTGTGCAGCCGAACTCATTTTCCGCAGGCGCAGGCTTTCGCTTCAGCACGCCGCTGCGCGGGAGAACGGCGGCCGTGGGCGAATTCGGTTACCGCGTGAATCATTTTTACCTCAGCCGCAGCCGGCCGAAAGCCGCACCGCTTTCCAATGTGTCGCACGATAAAGAGCGCATCACGATGAACATGCTCAGCGGCGGGCTGGCTGTGCGCTACAATTTCAAAGAGAAAGAAGATCGGCCCGAACAGCTCATCGAGCTCGGCGCGTACGGCGACTGGTCGTTCCGCACCGCGAACGTATACGTGGATAAACACGAAGACCCGCACTCGCCCATCGGCACGCACTTCCATTCGAAACATCGTATCACGGGACTGCCGTACCTGAACAAATTGAACTGCGGCGTGACGGCGCGTTACGATCGAAATTTTTTCGGCGTGTTTGCGATGTACCGCTTAAGCGACTTGATCAGGCGGGGCGTTGCGGAGCCGGATGCGGATCTGCCGCGGGTGGTGGTCGGGGTGGAGATTTCGCTGAGGTAGGTGGATCGCCAATTGCTTCCTGAATTCAACAGCCTGCAAGCCCAGCTCAACCACTTGCTCAATAATGCCGGCCCAGGCCGGCGGGCGGGCGTATTATTGCTCAACAGCCCTGGCAACTCCCCAGCTTTTTTGCCGTCTCAGACGTGAACAGAGGCAATTGTTCAACTAACATTGATTTGCCATGAAAACACGTTTACTTACGGCCCTGCTTTTCACTTCAACACCTGCTCTTCTCTCCGCGCAAATGCCTCCCGGCGCTTTGGGCGCGTGGCCGTTCTGCGGCAATGCGAATGATATCATCGCGACGAATCACGGCGCGGTTGTCGGCGCTGCGCTGACGGCTGACCGCTTCGGCAATGCGAACAGCGCGTATTATTTCAACGGGCAGCCGAACTGCTACATCAACCTCGGCACGAGCAGCACGCTGAAGCCGCTGAAGGGCAGCATCTCCGTCTGGGCGCGCCCCGACGGTTTTTCCGCGCTCGGTTCCGGCTATTTGCTCAACCCGATCATCCTGACGAAAAATCAGCCGGGCAACAACTGCTACGAAGGTTACGCGATCGGGCTGGTGACGGTCACGGGGTATCCTGAATTTCACAACACGATCACGCAGCCGTTCTGCAACCAAATTAACGCCATCTACAGCGGCGTGAATTATCAAAGCTGGTATCACATCGTGATGACCTGGGATTTTTCCACGCTGAAGCTGTACATCAACGGCGCGCTGCATCAATCGCTGAACAAAGGCTTCCCGAACAGTTTCCTCGCCGGTGATTCCATCATGGTGGGCAATTCTGCGAACGTGCAGAACAACCGTTTTTTCCTCGGCGCGATCGACGATCTCATGATCTACGGCCATGCGCTGCAGCCTTCGGAAGTGTCGACACTGTACACAACGGATCTTTGCGCGCTTTCTTCGGTGAGCGGGCAGGATGCGCTGCCGGCGCTGCAGCTCTTCCCGAACCCGGCGACGGAAGGAAAATTGTTCCTGCAAGGATTGCCGGCTGCGCAGGGCATGATCGATATCTTCGATGCGCGCGGACAATTGCTGCTGCGGAAAAATGCGGAGGGCGAGATCGACGTGAGCACGCTGGCGGCGGGAATGTACGTGCTGCGGTATTCGGATGAGCGCAGCAGCGTGAGCAGAAAATTTATCGTGCAGTAAACTTGTCAAACAGGACGAAGAGGGGAACACGCGTGGTGATCGTGTTCGAGTAACGGAAATTTTTCGTGCGCGTCGATTTATTTTTCAGCTACCGCAGCTCGATCCACACCGGCGCATGATCGCTCGTCTTCTCCCAGCCGCGCACGTGACGGTCGACACCTGCAGCAGCAAGCTTATTTTTCAATTGAGGGCTCAATAAAAAATGATCGATGCGCAGCCCCGCGTCGCGGCCGTAAGCATTGCGGAAATAATCCCAGAACGTGTAAATTTTTTCAT
>Ga0196977_1001181_pt1 | contig 10328 bp, 7 predicted proteins | sample S3v_1013CmetaG_FD_148634 | JGI IMG/M metagenome (GOLD analysis project Ga0196977, IMG submission 148634) | Soil microbial communities from Anza Borrego desert, Southern California, United States - S3+v_10-13C | ecosystem: Environmental > Terrestrial > Soil > Desert | place: USA: California...
CTCGACCAGAAATCCGCGAAGTACTTCCCGCCCGGGCTCAGGCTGACGCGGTGCGAGCCGCGCTCGCTCGTCAGCCGGCGCAGGTTCGCGCCGTCGAGGTTCACCGCGTACAGGCTCGATCCGATCGGCGAGTCGGCGGTGCAGTTGAAGTAGACTACCCCGTTCTCCTCGTCGAGCAGCTCCACGCCGCGGAACTCCCAGGGACCCTCGGTCACCTGTCCGAGCAGCTGCGCCTCCTTGTTGTAGCGGTAGAGGTGGTTCCATCCGCTCCGCTCGCTGGAGAGCAGGAATGAGCCGTCCCCGAGCACGCGGAAGTACGAGGGCGCCTCGATCCAGGCGTCGGTCTGGTCGCGGAGGAGCTTGGTCGGCGCACCGCCGCGGAGCGAGGCCGTGCACAGGTCGAGCCACCGCTGCGCCCGGTCCTGCACCGTGAAGTAGACGCGCGAGGAGTCGGGCCACCACCCGACCTTGGAGAAGATGAACGACCCCGCGGTGTATCCCGAGAGGTCCGCGAACGCCGGCTCGGCGCCCGCGACGCTGACGATGCCCAGGCGCACGTCGGGGTTGGGCCTTCCGGGCTTGGGGTATTCGGTGAGCTCGACCTCCTGGGGCTCGACCGCGTCGTCGACGATCGTGAACGTGTCCACCCGCGTCGAATCGGTCTCCATGTAGGCGATCGCCGAGCTGTCCGGCGCCCACCAGTAGCTCCGCCAGTCGCGCCCGAAGATCTCCTCGAAGTAGATCCACGCGTTCTTGCCGTTGCGCACCTTCTCCGAGCCGGTCGTGGTCAGCCGCCGCTCGATCCCGGTCGAGACCTCGACCGAGTAGAGGTCGTGCTCCCGGACGAACGCCGCGTACCGCCCGTCGGGGCTCAGCGACGCCAGCTCCTCGACCTCCGGGGTCGCCGTCAGGCGCCGCGCCCACGCGCCGTCCAGCGCTACCGCGTAGAGGTCGTTCTCGTGCGCGAAGATCGCGTGGCCGCCCGCCTGATCCGCGAAGCTCCTGCGCGACCCGATCCGGTCCGCGGCCTCGTCGTCGAAGGACTCCAGCCCCGCGATCGCCGCGACGATCGCGGAGCTGTCCTCGCCCTCCACCGGCTCCACGTATCGGCCCGTGGCCGCCTCCACTCGCCACGTCTCCCCGCCGCGCCGGACGGTGTAGTGCTCGTCGTCCTCCCACTCCACCCCCCGCATCGGCGACCCGCCGAGGTCCGGGCGGTCGCGCGACTCGTAGAGGGCGGCGTACGTGATCCGCCTCTTGGGCCCTCGGTCCTCCGCGAGGGCCGGCATGGGCGCCGCCAGCAACGGCGCCGCACGCGCGACCCGGTACACGGGGTACTCCGCGCCGGGCTCGGCGGCCTCGTCGAAAAAGTTCCACGTCACCAGGCTGTCGTCAGCCTCCGGCTCGAGCATCGCCACGACCAGGTGCCCGAGCCGCTGATCCACCCCGACGAGGAAGTCGCCGGGGCGCACGGCGCGCGTGCGCTCGTCGGTCGCGGTCGTCGCGCTCACCATGTTGTGACCCTGGAACGCCTCGGGGGCACGCTCGACGGTCTCGAACGTGTACGCCTCCACGTCCAGCTCCGCGTCCTCGCGGATGACCGCCACCTCGACCCCATGCCGGCGCAGCAGCTCGACGACGTCGGGCCGGTCCTGCGGGATGACGTAGCCCCAGGGTCGATCGACCTTCACTCTCCCGACGAACTGATCGATCACCTCCACCTCGTAGTCGCGCGCGTCTCCCTGTGCCGCGCGGCCCTCTTCCCGCTCGATCTCCACGAACCCCTTGACGAGCGACTTCTCCTCCAGGGCCACGGCCGTCGTCCGGATCGGCGTCGGCTCCTCGGCCTCCGAGCCCTTGCCCGCCCGCTCGTCCGCCCCCTTGAACAGCCCCTCGACGGCCTCCCGATTCGCGCCCACGTCCTGGAGCACGGCGCGGCTGAAGTCCAGCGTCGCGATGACGCGATCCTTGAAGGGCGCATAGCTGTAGGCCTCGGTCAGCACCGAGATCCGGTTCCGCATCCCGAAGTAGTTCGTGCCGTAGCGGGGCGCCGCGGGGAACGTCGTCCACTGCGTGTGGTCCGCGTGGAAGTTCCCGTAGGTAAACGTCTCGTGCCCGTGCTCCTCGCGCACCTTCTCCGCGACCCGGGGCAGCATCGTGTCGCGCACGTACCCGAGCAGCTCGGTGTCTCCCCCCGGGTGCTTCGGGCCCGAGTACGTCAGCACGTAGCCGTGGTGCGAGCCGTTGGTGGTGTGCGTGTCCACGAAGACGTCTGGGTCCCACTGCCGGAACGCGCGCAGGAGCGCCCTCGTCTCCGGCGCCTCCGCCTTGATGAAGTCGCGGTTGAGGTCCAGGCCGTCGGCGTTCTCCCGGATGCCCATCCGCTCGGGCCCGGCCTGGCCGGGGCGGTTGTCCGGCGCCATCCGCTCGTTGCCGTCGGCGTTGTAGATCGGCGCGATGCAGACGATGAAGTTCTCGAGCAGCGGGTGGTCGGGCGTCGTCGCCAGCTCGCGTGCGAGCATCAGCAGCGCCTCTTTGCCGCATACCTCCCCGGCGTGGATGTTGCCGACGAGCAGCGCCACGAGCTTGTCCGAAGCGCGGGCCTCCGCCGGTGTCGTCACGGGCGGGTCGGCGACCACGAGCAGCGGGAGGAATCGTTGCTCCCGGCTGATGCCCAGCTCCGCGAGGTGCACCATCTCCGATTGCTCGTCGAGAGCGCGCGCGAACGACATCACCTCCTCGTACGTGGCGGTCTGGGCGAACTCCGTCCGCTCTGCGGTCGTCCGGAGCTCCTGCGCCGGACTCGGCCGCACGCCCGCTCCGATGATCAGGGCTACCGATACGACGAGCGAAATGACTGGGCCTTTCATTGGCACGGCTCCCGGGTTGTGGCTCGCGATAGCGTACCGGAAGCGCCCGCGTCAGGCGGGCCGCTCCGGCCACCCCGCCCTGGTACTCTGGAGCCCGCAAAGACGCACGGAAGGAGCGAGCGATGGCGCGATCAGTGACCCTGTTCACCGGCCAATGGGCCGACCTCACCCTCAACACCCTCGCGGCCAAGGCCGCCGACTTCGGCTACGACGGCCTGGAGCTCGCCTGCTGGGGCGATCACTTCGACCCCGTCCGCGCCTCCAAGGACAAGGCCTACTGCGACGGGCGCCACGCGCTCCTGGCCAAGCACGGGCTCAAGTGCTGGGCCATCTCCAACCACCTCGCCGGCCAAGCCGTGTGCGACCCCATCGACGAGCGGCACAAGCTGATCCTGCCCGCCCACGTCTGGGGCGACGGCGAGCCGGAAGGGGTTCGCGCCCGCGCGGCGGAGGAGATGAAGGCCACCGCCCGCGCCGCGGCGAACCTCGGCGTCGGCGTGGTCAACGGCTTCACGGGCTCATCGATCTGGCACAAGCTCTACTTCTTCCCGCCCACCGGGGAGAAGGACGTGAAGGCCGGCTTCGACGACTTCGCCGAGCGGTGGGGGCCCATCCTCGACGCGTTCCAGGAGCACGGCGTGAAGTTCGCCCTCGAGGTCCACCCCGGCGAGATCGCGTACGACATCTACACGGCGGAGCGGGCGCTCGAGGCGCTCGGGCGGCACCCCGCCTTTGGCTTCAACTTCGATCCCAGCCACCTGATCTGGCAGGGCATGGACCCGGCCCGCTTCATCGACCGCTTCCCCGATCGCATCTTCCACGTGCACATGAAGGACGCCGCGACGACCCTCGACGGCGACAGCGGGATCCTCGGGAGCCACATCGGCTTCGGCGACCGCCGGCGCGGGTGGGACTTCCGCTCCGTCGGTCGCGGCGACGTCAACTTCGAGGAGATCATCCGCGCCCTCAACCGCATCGGCTACGACGGCCCGCTGAGCGTCGAGTGGGAGGACTCCGGCATGGACCGCGAGCACGGCGCCCGCGAGAGCTGCGAGTTCGTGCGGAGCATCGACTTCCGACCCTCGCGGCGGGCGTTCGACGCGGCGTTCGAGGAGTAAGCTGTAGCAGGACATGTTCGATAATCCCTCGAAGGAGACAGCCATGAGCGCGACCCCCGGCCGGTCGGACGAGCTTCTGAAGCGAATCACGATGGATCCCGCTCTCTGCGGCGGCCGCCCGTGCGTGCGCGGGATGCGGATCCGCGTCAGCGACGTCATCGACCTGCTCGCGGCGGGCCTGAGCGCACAGCAGGTCGTTGAGGAGCTGCCCGATCTCGAACTCGACGATGTTCGAGCCTGCCTGGCGTTCGCTTCCCGGCGCCTCAATCATCCGACCCTCGTCGCCTGATCAGGAGGAGGCGTTGTGGAGCTGTGGCTGGACATTCATCTCTCGCCGAAGGTCGGGCAGTGGATCCAGACCTCCTTCGGGATCCGCTGTGTCATGATGCGCGATCAGGGGATGCAGCGCACGGACGACGGGCGGGTGTTCCAGCAGGCTCGCCGTCCGGGCGTGGTCATCATGACCAAGGACGCAGACTTCCTTCGGCTCCTCGAGGCGCACGGACCGCCCCCAGCGGTGATCTGGCTCACCTGCGGTAACACGTCGAATGCCAGCCTCTGCGACATCCTGGCGCCGCGCCTCGCGCGAGCGCTGGAACTCATCGCGCAGGGCGAGGGTCTCATCGAGATCGGAGAGGCATGAATAGTCGAGCAGCCGGGGTGATGACGATGCGAATCTGGGGCAAGAGAAAGCGGGTCGATCAGGAAACATGGTCGGAGTGGCGACGGGCGGCATGGTCGAGCACTCTGTCGGGATCCCGGTGCTTCGGGTGCTCGTTGCGAGAGTTCATCGCACACAGCGGGCCGCTTGTTTGACTTCCCGCATCAGGGCCAAGCGTCGAAGACGTTGTGAAGCTCGTGGTGGGCCCTGTGCATCAAAGACTTGTTCCCTACCACGCCGAATGCCGGTTGAGGCCATCGGGCAAGCCGCGTGAGACTCCACGGGTCTCGGCTAGGAAAGGGCTTCTGGAGGCTGCAGATGGAAGGAAAGGTGAAATTGGGAATGGTCGGCGGCGGTCAGGGGGCCTTCATCGGCGCCGTCCACCGCATGGCCGCGAGGCTTGACTATCGCTACGAGCTCGTCGCCGGCGCCCTCTCCTCCACCCCGGAGAAATCCGTCGCCAGCGGCCGCGAGCTCGGCTTGGCCGTGGACCGCAGCTACCCCACCTGGCAGGCCATGCTCGAAGGCGAGCAGCGCCGCCCGGCGGACGATCGCATCGAGGCCGTCTCCATCGTCACCCCCAACCACGCCCACTTCGAGCCCGCCAAGGCCTTCGCGGCCGCGGGCTTTCACGTCATCCTCGACAAGCCGATGGTCCACACCATGGAGCAGGCCGAGGACCTCGCCCGCACCGTGCGCGAGAACGACGTGGTCTTTGCCGTCACCTACAACTACTCGGGCTATCCGCTCGTCAAGCAGGCCCGCGAGATGGTCCGGTCCGGCGAGCTCGGCGAGGTCCGCAAGGTCGTCGTCGAGTACAACCAGGGCTGGCTCGCCGGCAAGCTCGAGGCCACCGGCCAGAAGCAGGCCGACTGGCGCACCGACCCCGCCCGCTCCGGCGTCGGCGGCTGCATCGGCGACATCGGCTCACACTGCGAGCAGCTCCTCGGCTACATCACCGGCCTCGAGATGGAGAGCCTCTGCGCCGACCTCACGACCTTTGTCCCCGGCCGCAAGCTCGACGACGACGCCAACGTGCTGCTCCGCTTCAAGCCCAGCAGGGGCGGCGAGCCCGCCCGCGGCATCCTCTTCGCGTCGCAGATCTGCGTCGGCGGCGAGAACGACCTGCGCATCCGCGTCTGGGGAACCAAAGGCGGACTCGCCTGGCATCAAGAGGACCCCAACGCCCTGCTCGTCCATCGCCTGGGGCAACCCGACCAGGTCTACCGGCGCGCGAACGGCTACCTCGGCCAGGCGGCCGCGAGGAGCACGCGAATCCCATCCGGCCATCCCGAGGCCTTTATCGAGGCCTTCGCCAACATCTACACCGCCGCCGCGGACGCCATCCGCGCCGGTGCGGGCGCCAAGGGTCCCGAGCAGTTCGACTTTCCCGGGGTCTATGACGGCGCCCGTGGAGTGCGCTTTATCCACCGAACGGTGGAGAGCGCCCGCGCCTCAGAGAAATGGACCCCTTTCGCGGGCTGACCCGCGCCCCCACGACCGGGGGCGCGTTCCGACGTGCATCCGAGACCTGGCGTCGGGCGAGATGCGCCGACCCGGCCGAGATGGTTCTCCGACGCCGCTCCGTGTGGTAGCCTGCCCGGGGGGCACGGAGGGATTCGCATGCGCAGCCACGCCGCGTTGATGCTCGCGATGCTCACCGCCGCCGCGCAGCTCGGGCGCGCCCAGCCCGACCCGGATTCCGACGGGGACGGTCTCTCCGACTTTCACGAAGTCCACAAGCACTCTACCGATCCGGCAAAGCCGGACTCCGATGCGGACGGCGTCCCCGACGGCGATTGGCTGGAGCGCCGCGAGTTCACCTACACCGTTCGCGCCGTGATGCACGTCATGAAGCCGATCAACCCCGGCACGCTCACCGATGATTATCAGGACGGACGCGTGCTCGACGACCACGAGGACTACGCCGAGATCGAGGTGATCCTGTACCCGGTCAACACGGTCGCCGAGGCCATCGTCGGCGACCATCAGTGGGGGAGCCCGGACGCCGCGGTCGCTCGCTACCTCGTTCCCGGCGCGACCACCAACTGGGACGAATCGATGCGCGCCGACCTTCGCGCCGAGCTCGCCGCAGAGGGCGTCGATCTCGACGTCCTCACCGACGCCGAGGCCGCCGCCCGCGTCTCTCACCACCTCATGAGCCGGGTCAACAGCGAGGACAGCTTCACCACCTTCGCCGCCGAGTTCGATGATCGCGGTCACCTCGTCATTCCGGACGACATGCGCGACCATTGGGCGAACGAGCTTGCCACCCGCGGCCGCACCCTCGGGGAGCAGCTGGATCACGAGCTCTACGGGCGCGGCATGTTCCGCACCCGCACCATCGGCTCCTGCACCTCCGCGGCCATCTACCTGGCCACCGGGCTCAAGGCCGCGGGCCTTCCCGCCCGCACCATCATCTGCATCCCGATCACCGACGGGAACGACGACGCCGAGCTCGCGCTCGCGCAGCGCCTCACCAACCACAAGGTGCGCGAGATCGTCACCCGCGCCCACCGCCGCTCCAAGAACACCTGGACCAGCCACACCTTCAACGAGGTCCACGTCGGAGGCCGCTGGGTCCGTCTCAACTACAGCCGACTCGGTCAGGACATCCTCGACGAGGAGTTCCTCGGCCTCATGGTCCACGTGAACACCTTCCGCGACCACGCCGACGCCCGCCTCTCGGCCTGGGGTCGGCACGACGACGGCGCTGGCACCGTCTGCGGGTACGCCAACCCGTACTCCTGCATCTCCCTTTCCGATCGCTTCGGCCCGCACTGCACACTCGACAATCCGCCCCTCGCCCCGCGCCTCCCCTGTCTGACCATCAACCGCGTCTACTGGTATGACCTCCAGCCCGATCCGCCCCGCGTCCAAATGGACATCGACGATGCCGAGACCGCCGGTCACCTGGTCGCCGTCGTCGAAGAGGAAGCCGGCTCTGACGACTACGGCGATTTCTACGCCGAGGTCGGCAAGCTCTTCCTCCTCTCTCACCCCGAGCACCCGCAGGTCCGAGCGTTCGCCACCCGCGGCTACTGGATCGATTCCCGTATCGGGCTCCGAGATTTTTATCTCCAGATCCCGCCCGAGGACTACCCCTTGCTGGTCCCCGGCGTCGAGTACCGGCTCCTCCCGCAAGCGGCCGAGAACGGCCGCGAATGGCGCGTGAGCGATGATGTGCGCGTCGTTCGCCCGTTGCAATGATCACCGGTCTCGTGTGTGCGGCCATGCCCATGCTCCCGCGAGCACGCAAGTGGATATCGACGTTCGCGGCGTTCCTGCTGCTCGGGGCCTTCATCCTCTCGCTGCGCTGCCACGTCACGATCCGGCAACCCAACACGTGGCGCATCGAGATCTCTGCCGGCGCCGCCCGCATCAACTGGGATACCGGGCCGCCCACGGCCGCCCCCGGTTCCACGCAATACGACGCCGGCACGCACTCCACACCCGTCGAATGGTGGCCCCGCGCCCATCGGCGCGTCGGATGGCCCGGCATCATCCTGCCCCTCTGGCTCCCTGCTCTCGCGACCGGCGTCCCCGCGGCCGTGATGTGGCGGCGCGCTCTCCGGCCTTCCGCCGGCTTGTGCCCGCGCTGCCGCTATGCGCGTCGAGGCCTGCCCGAGAACGCCCCGTGCCCCGAGTGCGGGCACATCCTGCATGATGCCCCCACCGCGCCAGATCACGCCCCGATGCCTTGATGCCTCATGCCTCGATGCCTCTCTTCCAATCGACTCCCCCTTGTCATCTCCCGTAGCGGCGCCCTCCCGAGCCTGGAAGAATCGCTTCGCACCTCGATCAGCGTCGAGTGTCCCAGCCGTGCGCCGATTTGTGTGGCTCGACGGAACAGCGACTGCATCCGCTCCACTCGCAGCCACTCGCGATCTACTATCCGACGACATGAACGCCGTCCAGAAGCTCCGCCAGCTCGTCGGCGAGATCGCCAAGGGCCCGGCCTCGGCCATGCAGGCCTGGCCTGTCGCGCAGCGGCTGCTCTCGCGCATGCCCCTTGATCAGGCCGAGATCGAACGGGTCTGCAAGGCGCGCGATCCCATCGGGCTCGACGTGCTCGTGACGCGGCTCGAGGGCGCCGGCGCCCCCGTCGCGGCCGCGCCACGGCCGGCCGGCCCCGCCGTTAGCGAGGAGGACATGAGAGCCGCTCTCAAGGCGTTCAGCAAGCGCCTGAAGCTCGCCCGCCTGAGCGACGAGTCCCGCCTCGGCAACCTCTACACGACCGGGGGGCGCGCCTCCAAGATCGACGCCATCCAACCGCCCGAGGAGTTCCCGCCTGACGTCTGGAAGGCCCTCGTCGCGGCGGGCAAGCTTAAGGACGCCGGCCAGGGCTTCTACGCCCCTGCCTGACGGCCGGCCGCCGGACGTGCCGACCCCTGAATTCCCGGGTGGAGGGAACAATCCACGCCCGGCCCGGATTCACCTCCAGCCGCTCCGCCCCGCGTTCGTGTCACCCGCGAGGCTCCGTTTGCGCCTCTTCCTTGTCCGCACGACGAAACGGAGGATAGACATGAACTTGCACCGCACGCTCGCTCTGCTCACCGCCGCCGGGCTCGCTCTGGCGGGGGGATGCGCCGCCGACGGCGAGCGCCGCACCGCCCATTCGGACGGCGAACGGCCGTCGCTCTATGCCGGCTTCGGGGGCTACGCCCGGCCTGTCTCCACGGACTCTCCCGAGGCGCAGCGCTGGTTCGATCAGGGCATCCAACTGCTCTACGGGTTCAATCACGACGAGGCCATCCGCTCGTTCCAGCAGGCCGCGGAGATCGACCCTGATTGCGCCATGGCCTGGTGGGGGGTCGCGTACGCCCGCGGCCTGCACATCAACAACCCACGGATGGGCGAGGAGCAGTCGCGCCTGGCCTACGAGGCGGCACAGGAGGCGATGGAGCGCGTCGGGAGCGCGAGCCCCGTCGAGCAGGCGCTGATCCGCGCGGTCTCGCGGCGCTACGCCATGCCCGTGCCGGAGGACCGGCGCCACCTCGACGAGGCCTACGCCGTCGCGATGGAAGAGGCGTACAGGGCGCACCCGGACGACACGGACGTGTGCGCGCTCTACGCCGAGTCGCTCATGAACCTCCAGCCGTGGGACCTCTGGACCCACGACGGCCAACCCAAGGGGCGCACGCCCGAGATCGTGGAGGTGCTCGAGCGCGCCATGGCGCTCGACTCCAACCACCCCGGCGCAAACCACTTCTACATCCACGCCGTGGAGGCCTCGCCGACGCCGGAACGCGCTCTCCCAGCCGCGGAGCGTCTGGGATCGCTGGTCCCCGGCTCCGGCCACCTCGTGCACATGCCGTCGCACATTTTCATCCGGACGGGCCGCTACGCCGACGCGGCGGTCTCCAACAGCCGCGCCATCGAGGCCGACGAGAGCTACTTCGCCGTCGCTCCCGCACCGGACTTTTACAGCATCTACTTCCTGCACAATCTCCATTTCCTCGCGTACGCGTCGATGATGGAGGGGAACTACGAGGCGGCGATCGCGGCCGCACGCCAGATCGAGCGCGACATCCCGCGCGAGTTCCTCCGCGAGCACGTGAAGCTCGCCGACGGGTTCATGCCCACGGCGCTCCACGTCTTCGTCCGGTTCGGCAAGTGGCGCGACATCCTGCGCGAGCCCGAGCCGGACGACTACCGCCTCCTCAGCCGCGCGGAGTG
>Ga0196977_1001182_pt1 | contig 10313 bp, 5 predicted proteins | sample S3v_1013CmetaG_FD_148634 | JGI IMG/M metagenome (GOLD analysis project Ga0196977, IMG submission 148634) | Soil microbial communities from Anza Borrego desert, Southern California, United States - S3+v_10-13C | ecosystem: Environmental > Terrestrial > Soil > Desert | place: USA: California...
CCGGTCGACGTGGCCAGCGACGGCTCCGGGGCGGTCACCATCGTTCGGACGGACGAAGAGGGGCACCCGATCCTCTACTTCCAGCAGGATGACGGGTCGTGGTCCAGCCTGGACCTGATCGGCCAAGTCGGCGGGCCGATCCCTGAAGGCAGGTTCGCGACCTTCGTCCACCCCTCCAACGGGTCGTCGTCGGTCGTGAGCGCGACGGGCTCGGGGCTGGCGGTCTATTCGCAGGACGCCTTCGGCCAGTGGCAGGTGAGGAACCTCTCGGTCGAGCTGGGGGCGGCGCCCATCGCGAGCAAGCCCGTCACCTTCATGGCGAGGACCGGCCTGGTCTTCGCCGCGGGGCTCGATGCGGACGGGCATCTCGTCGTATACCGGCAGACCGGCGGACTGGACGCCAATGGCGAAACGGGGTGGACGTTCGAGGATCTCTCGGCCGACCACCTGGCGGCCCAGGGGCTGAGCATGCCCGGGCTCGAGGGGAACACGCTCATCGCGTACGTCACCACGTGGAACGGCCTGACGCTCGCCGGGCTCGACAACGAAGGCAACGTTCAAGCGGCGTGGTGGGCGCCCGGGATGGAGAAGTGGACCCTGGCGAATCTCAGCCGCGCGACCGGCGCGCCCCGGTATGTGGGGACGATCTCGGCCTACCTCACGCCCTGGCAGGGGATCAATATCGCGGGGACGGACGAGAACGGCGACCTCGCCGTGGTGTGGTGGGTGCCCGGCTTCGGGGGGCAGTGGCGCCTCTCCAAGCTGAACCAGATGTTGGATGGGCCCCGCCTCGAACAGGCGACGCTGGCAAGCTGGGTCACCCCATGGGGGGGGCTGAACATCTCGGGGTTGACCGGCGCGGGTGACGTCGTGGTCTACTGGTGGGCTCCCGACGCGGACGGCTGGCACATCGCCACGCTCTCGGACGCTGTCCCGGAGGTTGAGCGTCCGGTGCGTGGCCTGATCGGCCACACCACGAGCGGGGGTACGGTCTCGGTCATGGGCCTCACGGAGTCGCACGAGCTCGTCCGGTATTGGTGGGAGCCGGGCGGGACCTGGCAAGGCGAGTATCTGTCCGTGGAGAGCTGACGGGGGTTGCCCGGGCACGCGATCCGCGTGGCGAGCACCCTCCGTGGAGAACGGCACGGCTTCGACGGGTCGCGTGGAATGAGCGAGACTCCCGCCCAACGCGCTGGTCGGCGTCGATCCCGCCAGTATGCTGGGGTCCATGGGTTGGATTCGTGTCACGTCCGTTTCGGTCGGGGTGCTTGCGGCAGGGGTCGCGGCGGTGCTCGCCACCCGCGGCTCCGTCCCTGATCCCGGGATGCTCGAGGCCGCGTACCTGGCGCCAGCCGCGAGTCGGGAGAAGTCGGGGCTTTTAGGCGAGTCGGATGTCCGATATGGGCGGGACGTCCGACCGGTTCTCGCGAACAGCTGCTTTGTCTGCCACGGTCCTGACCGGCAGACTCGCGAGGCGGACCTGCGCCTCGACAGCTTTGCGGAGGCGACGGCTCCTCGCGAGGGGGGCAGGCCGGCGATCGTGCCCGGCGATCCCGAGGCCAGCGAGCTTTGGCGGCGCGTCACGTCGGACGATCCGGACTACCGGATGCCGCCGCGCGAGAGCAACAAGCGGGCGCTGAGCGAGCAGGAGCTCGCGGCGATCCGGGCGTGGATCGAGGACGGGGCGCGGTACGAGGAGCATTGGGCGTTCGTGGCGCCGCAGCGGCCGGCGATTCCGGCGACCTCGGACGCCTCCTGGGGGCGGAACGAGATCGACCGGTTCATTCTGGCGCGCCTGGAGCGCGAGGGGCTCGCGCCCTCGCCGGAGGCAGATCCAGAGACGTTGCTGCGCCGTGCGTTCCTCGACCTCACGGGGCTCCCGCCCACGCCGCGGGAGGTGGAGGAGTTCCTCGCGGACGAGCGGCCCGATCGTTTCGAGCGGTGGGTGGATCGGCTGCTCGGCGAGGAGCCGTACGTCACGCGGTATGCGGAGCGCATGACGGGCCGCTGGCTCGACCAGGCGCGGTACGCGGACACCTGCGGCATCCACATGGACAACGGCCGCTCGATCTGGCCGTGGCGCGACTGGGTGATCGAGGCGTACCGCGCCAACATGCCGTTCGACAGGTTCGTGGTCGAGCAGCTCGCGGGAGACCTGCTCCCCGACGCGACACAGTCTCAGCGGGTCGCCAGCGGCTTCAATCGCAATCACATCACCACCGACGAGGGCGGCGTCATCGCCGAGGAGTACCTCGTGGAGTACGCGGTGGACCGGGTGAGCACCACGGGCTCGGTGTTCCTCGGGCTGACGCTCGGCTGCGCCCGGTGCCACGACCACAAGTTCGATCCGGTCTCCATCGAGGAGTTCTACAGCGTCTACGCCTTCTTCAACTCCATCGAGGAGCCCGGTCTCTACTCGCAGACAGCGGACGCGAAGCGGGCGTATGAGCCCTTCATGGAGGCGCCGAGCGCGCGCCAGGCGGAGGCGATGGACCAGCTCGCCGCACAGCTCGACGCGATGCTCGCGGAGCGCGACGCGCCGAACCCGGCGGAGGACTCGCAGCGGGAGGCGTTTCTACGGGAGGTCGCGTCCAGCGCGGGCGTCGCCTGGATGACGCCGGGCAGCGGGCTCGAGGTCGCGGGCGCGGAGTCGCTCGGCGGGGCCACGCTTTCGGTGCAGGCCGACGGGTCGGTGCTCGCGACGGGCGAGAACCCCGACACCGACGAGCAGGTGATCCGCCTGCGCACCGGCGGCGAGGGCCTGCGCCTGATCGCGCTGGAGGCGCTGCCGGACCCCTCGATGCCCTACGGGCGCGTCGGGCGCGCGCCGAACGGCAACGCGGTGCTCGGCGCGATCCAGGCCGAGGCGGTATCGCTGGCCGATCCCCGGCAGCGCCGGCCCCTGCGCTTCATGTGGGCGTGGGCGGACGTGGAGCAGGAGAACGGCGATTTCCACGTGGAGAACGCGATCGATCCCTCGCCGGCGCGGGGCTGGGCGGTCGGCGCCCACTTCGAGCCCGAAGACCGGCCGGGGGCGCGCGTGGCGCTGTTCCTCACGGACGAGCCCTTCGGGTATGCGGGCGGGACCGAGGTGGTGGTCCGGCTCGATTACCGCACCCAGTATGCGCAGCACTCCTTCGGGCGCGTGCGGATCTCGCTGGGCACGATCGGGGAGCAGGGGCTCGCCGAGCTGCCCGTCGCGCCGGCGGGCTTTTACCGGATCGGCCCCTTCATAGGGACGGGCTCGGAGAGTCCCTTCGCGCAGGCATTCGGGCCGGAGCAGAGCGCGGGGCTCGACCTCTCGGGGACCGTGGGCGACATGCGGTGGTCGTTCGAGCCTGGGATCCGCGACGGTGCGGCGTTCGCGCTCTCCGCGGTGGTGGGGGCCGAGTACGTCGCCAATGAGATCTTCTCGCCCAGCGCCCGGGAGCTGGAGCTCTCGGTCGGCAGCGACGACGGCATCCGACTCTTCGTGAACGGGCAGGAGGTGTACGCCAACGAGGTGAACCGCCCGCTCACCGCCGACGAGGACAAGACGACGATCACGCTGGCGCCCGGGCGCAACACGGTGATCTACAAGATCGTGAACACCGGCGGCCCGTCCGGCATCTTCACCCGCGCGGCCGAGTCCGGGGAGACCCTCCCGCACGCGATCGTCGGCGCGATGCTCCCCGAGACCGCCCGCACGGAGCAGCGGATGGCGCGGACGGTCGAGGCGTGGCGCACGAGGTTCAGCCCGCACTACCGCGAGATGAGCGCGCGGATCGCGGCCCAGGAGGAGGCCATCCGCACGCTCGACGCGGAGATCCCCCGCACGATGATCATGAAGGAGACCGCCGTCCCGCGCGAGACCTTCGTGCTCTCGCGCGGTCAGTACGACCAGCCGGACAAGAGCCGCCCCGTCGGGCGGGCAATCCCCGCGGCCCTCGGACGCCTGCCCGAGGATGCGCCGAAGAACCGGCTGGGCCTCGCGCAATGGATCGTGAGCGACGAGGACCCGCTGCTGGCGCGCGTCACCGTGAATCGCCTCTGGGACATGCTCTTCGGCAACGGGATCGTGCGCACGCTGGGCGACTTCGGCCTCCAGGGCGAGTGGCCCACGCACCCCGAGCTGATCGACTGGCTCGCCGTCGAGTTCCGGGAGAGCGGCTGGGACGTGCGCCACATGCTCCGCCTGATGGTCACCAGCAGCACCTACCGGCAGGCCGGCCGCGTCAGCCCCGACGCGCGGGAGATCGATCCCGAGAACCGCCTGCTCGCCTACTTCCCGCGCCAGCGGCTCGCTGCCGAGCAGATCCGGGACCAGGCGCTCTATGCCGGCGGGCTTCTGGTGGAGAAGGTCGGCGGGCCGAGCGTCAAGCCCTACCAGCCCGAGGGGCTGTGGCAGGAGATCGCGATGCCCAACTCCAACACCCGCATCTACGAGATGGGCTCGGGCGAGGACCTCTGGCGCCGGAGCATGTACACGTATTGGAAGCGGGCCGCGCCGCCCCCCTCGATGCTCACGTTCGACGCGCCGACGCGCGAGTTCTGCGAGATCAAGCGGAGCAGCACCAACACGCCGCTGCAGGCGCTCGTGCTCTGGAACGACGTGCAGTTCGTGGAGGCCGCGCGCGGGGTGGCGGCGCGGGTGCTCGCGGGCGCGGAGGACGATCCGCGCCGGCTCGCGCTGCTCTACCTGCTCTGCGCCGGGCGCCCGCTCGACCAGGCCCGGCGCGAGGCGCTCGGCGCGGCCCTGGCCGACTTCCGTGCCCGGTTCGAGGGGTCTCGGGCGGATGCGGAGAAGCTGATCGAGCTCGGCGAGTCCCCGGTCCCCGAGGGGGTGCGGAGCGAGGAGCTGGCGGCGTGGACGATGCTCGCCAGCGCGGTGATGTCGAGCGATGCGACGATCGTGAAGAACTGAGGAAGTGCGATGGGCGAGATCAGACCACACGGCGGGGATGCGCTCGAGCGGTACCTCTTGAACATGACGCGCCGGCGCTTCTTCGGCACGGCGGCCCGGACGGTCGGCGCCGGGCTCGGGGCAACAGCGCTCGCGTCGCTGGTGGGGGCGGCGCAGGCCGCGCCCCGCGGGCCCGGGGGCGGCCCGATGGGAGAGCCGCGGGTCGTCCCGCCGCACTATGCGCCGCGGGCGAAGCACGTGATCTACATGCACATGGAGGGGGCTCCGAGCCAGCTCGACCTCTTCGACTACAAGCCGCAGCTGCACGACCGCTTCGACGAGGACCTGCCCGACTCGATCCGCCAGGGCCAGCGCTTCACCACGATGACCAGCGGCCAGTCGCGGTTCCCGGTCGCGCCCTCGATGTTCAAGTTCCATCGTCACGCCAACAACGCGGACGGCGTCTGGCTCAGCGAGCTGCTCCCCTACACCGGCGGCGTCGCGAAGGAGCTCTGCTTCATCAACTCCATGCGGACCGACGCGATCAACCACGAGCCGGGGATCACCTTCTTTCAGACCGGGGTGCAGCAGCCCGGCCGGCCGAGCTTCGGGTCGTGGGTGAGCTACGGCCTCGGCAGCGAGAGCGCCAACCTTCCCTCGTTTGTCGTGCTCATCTCCCAGGGCTTCGGCAACATGCAGGCGCTCTCCGCCCGCTTCTGGGGCAGCGGATTCCTGCCCAGCGAGCACCAGGGATGCAAGCTGCGCGCAGGCGAGAACGCGGTGCTCTACCTGAAGGATCCCGAGGGCGTCAACCGCGCGGACCGGAGGCGCATGCTCGACCTCGTCACGCGCCTGAACGAGGAGGAGTTCGCCGAGACGCTCGACCCCGAGGTACAGGCGCGGATCGCGCAATACGAGATGGCCTACCGCATGCAGATGTCGGTGCCGGAGCTCACCGACTTCGACGGCGAGGATCCGGGCACGCTGGCGATGTACGGGCCGGAAGTGAACAAGCCCGGGACGTTCGCGGCGAACTGCCTGCTCGCCCGCCGGCTCGTGGAGCGCGGCGTGCGGTTCGTCCAGCTCTACATGCGCGGCTGGGACCAGCACAACAACCTGCCCGGCGAGCTCCGCGCCCAGTGTGCGGCGGTGGACCAAGCCCAGGCCGCCCTGGTGATGGACCTCAAACGCCGCGGGCTGCTCGACCAGACGCTCGTCCTCTGGGGCGGCGAGTTCGGGCGCACGGTGTATAGCCAGGGAACGCTCGCACGGGACAACTACGGGCGCGACCACCACCCGCGCTGCTTCAGCATCTGGCTGGCCGGCGGCGGCATCAGGCCGGGGATCACCTACGGGAAGACCGACGACTACAGCTACAACATCGTCGAGAACCCGGTCGAGGTGCACGACCTCCACGCGACCCTTCTCCACCTCCTCGGCCTCAACCACCAGCGCCTGACCTACCGCCACCAGGGACGCGACTACCGCCTGACCGACGTCGCCGGCCACGTGCTGAGCCCGATCCTCGCCTGAAAGCCCCGCGGCAACGCCCGAGAACCGCCAAGAGCCCCCCTGAACAGGGCGCATTCCGGAAGAGAGAACCCCGGGCCGATGAAGCGGGTAGAGTTCCCGGCAATGGCGTCCCGCCTGTACATCACCTGGCTGGTCATCCTCGGCCTGCTGCTCGGGGCGCCGCTTTCCCATGCCCTGCCAAACGCCTGCTGCGGCGGGGGGAAGCGGTCCGCCGATGTCTTGACGGCCGCCGGACACGCGCAGATGGAGGCGGACGACTGCTGCCGCGAGCGGTTGCCGGAGCCCCCCGCGGAGGTCCCGACGGACGACGAGCCGCTGGACGCCCCGTGTGATTGCCCGCTGTGCTGCTGTGCGCACGCGGGATCGTTCGGGGTGCAACTCCCGCCAGAGCGAGCCGGTCTCGTGCCGAGCGCGAGCGTACGGGCGGCGGCGCCCGCGCGGAGCTCGACCAGGTCCGTCACGCCCTCCTTCGGCCTCATGCGTCCGCCGAGATCCTGAGGAACAGCCGTCGCGCGCAGTCTGCGCGCCCACGGCGCGGCCGCCGGCCGCGCCCCGCGGTCATCCTCAGGAGTACACCCTTGCAGTCTCAACGATCGCTGCCCGTGCGCGGGCGAAGCCTCGCCGCGGCGTTCCGCGGCCGGGCCCACATCGTCATCCCGTCTCTTGTCGCCCTTGCCGTCGGCGCCATGCTGCTCGTATCGGCGGGCGAGGCTCTCCGACCCGCCACGCCGGTCGAGGTGGCGCCCGTCGTCTTCGACCGGGCCGCCGACGCGGCAAGCGCTCCGCAGCCGACGGCCGCCGACCCGGGAATGCCGGGCCCGACAGTCCAGGCGCCCGGCTGGCTCGAGGCGGACCCGTTCACCGTCGCATGCACGGCGCTCGCCGACGGCGTCGTGGAGGAGGTGCTCGTCCTTGAGGGCGAGCGCGTCGAGGCGGGACAGGTCGTCGCCAGGTTGGTAAAGCGGGACGCGGAGATCGCCCTGACGGCCGCCGCGGCGGAGCTCGCGGCGGCCCGCGCCGCCGAGCAGGCCGTGCAGGCGGATCTCGCCGCCGCACAGGTGGATTGGGAGAATCCCGTCGAGCGCAACCGCGCGCTCGCCGTGGCCGAGGCGTCGCTGCGCGAGACCGAGGCGGAGCTGGCCCAGCTCCCCGCCCTGATCGCGCAGGAGCGAGCCAACTTCGAGCGGCTGCGCGAGGAGCACGCGCGCCTGGCCAAGGCCGCGGAATCGGGCGCGACCACCGGCATCGAGCTGCTCATCGCGGCCCGTCAGGCCGATGCCCAGGGCGCGGCGGTCGAGGCCCTGGAGCTGAGCAAACCGATCCTGGAAGCCCAGCGCGACCGGCTCCGCGCCGAGGTTGAGGCCGCGCGCCGGAACGCGGAGCTGCGCGTCGCCGAGCGCCGTGCGCTGGACCTCGCGAGCGCCGAGGCCGCCCGCGCCGCGAGCGAGCGCGAGCTCGCCGGAGCGCGGCTGGAGGCCGCGCGGCTCACGCTCGGGCGCATGGACGTCGTCTCCCCGATCTCGGGCTTCGTCCAGCGCCGCCTCAAGATGCCGGGCGACAAGGTCATGCTCGGCATGGACGACCCGCACTCGTCCCACATCGTGCACCTCTACGACCCGGCGAAGCTCCAGGTCCGCGTGGACGTTCCGCTCGCCGACGCGTCGCACGTGCGCGTGGGCCAGGCCTGCGAGGTCGTGGTCGACGTGCTCCCGGACCGGACCTTCGCCGGCGAGGTCACGCGCATCACGCACGAGGCCGATCTCCAGAAGAACACGCTGCAGGTGAAGGTCCGCGTGATCGACCCCTCGCCGCTGCTCAAGCCCGAGATGCTCACCCGGGTGCGCTTCGTCGCGGCGGGCCGGGCTGCCGGCGCGGCGACGACGCCGGACGCGCCCACGGTGCTCGTGCCCGAAACCGCCGTGCGCGCCGAGGGCGACCGCTCGTTCGTGTGGGTCGTGCGCGATCGGCGCGACAATCGAGGGCGCGTCGAGGCCGTGACGGTCGAGGCGGGCGCGGGGGGCGCCGACGGCGTCGAAGCGGGGTGGGTCCGCGTCCGCGCGCCGCTCCGGCCGGGAGACCTCCTCGCCGTGCAGCCCGCGCGGCTGGGCGCCGGCGATCTCGTGGAGCTCGGGCGCGAAGGGGGCCGCTCATGACGCTCATCGAATGCCGCGGCCTCACCCGCGAGTATCGCAAGGGCGACAACATCATCCGCCCGCTGGACGGCCTTGACCTCGATGTGCCTCGCGGCGATTTCCTGGCGCTGATGGGCCCGAGCGGCAGCGGGAAGACCACGTTGCTCAACCTCATCGCCGGCATCGACACGCCCAGCGCGGGCTCGCTCCGGATCGACGGCGTCGACATCTCGAAGCTCTCGCGCAACCGGCTCGCGGCGTGGCGGTCGCGCCACGTGGGGTACATCTTCCAGCTCTACAACCTCGTGCCGGTGCTCACCGCGTTCGAGAACGTGGAGCTGCCGCTGCTGCTGCACAAGCTGCCCCGAGCCGAGCGCCGGCGGCGGGTGCACGAGGCGCTCGACCGCGTCGGGATATCCGATCGCGCCGAGCACTTCCCCCGCCAGCTCTCCGGCGGCCAGGAGCAGCGGGTGGCCATCGCCCGCGCGATCGTGGCCGACCCGACCATCCTCGTCGCCGACGAGCCCACCGGCGACCTCGACAAGCCGTCCGCCGAGTCGGTCATGCGTCTGCTGCGCGGGCTCAACGCCGACCTCGGAAAGACGATCATCATGGTCACGCACGACCCGCACTCCACCCGCCACGCGCTGCACACGCTGCACCTCGACAAGGGGCGCCTCGTCGAGCACGCGCGCGTGGCCGCCGAGCCCATGGAGGCCCACGCATGAACCCGCTGCGCTACGCCCCGTACATCTGCAAGCAGCTCTCGCGCCACCGCGTCCGGACCGGCCTCACCGTCGCCGGCATTGCGATCGCGATGTTCCTCTTCACCGCCGTCCAGGCCATGCAGCGCGGCGTCGCCGTCGCCACGCAGACCACCGCCAAGGACACGACCCTCGTCGTCTACCGCAAGGACCGCTTCTGCCCCGCCACGAGCGTGCTGCCGCAGGATTACATCTCACGCATCGAACGGATCGAGGGGGTCACGTCGGCGATCCCCATGAAGATCGTGGTCACCAACTGCCGGACGAGCCTCGACGTCGTCATCTTCCGCGGCGTGCCGAAGGACCGCTTCCTCGCCGATCGGCGCGACGACCTCGAGGTCGTGTCCGGCTCCATCGAGGAGTGGCAGCGCCGCACCGATGCGTCGCTCATCGGCGAGACGCTGGCGAGCCGGCGGGGCCTGCGCCCGGGCATGACCTTCGACGCCGCGGGGATCACGACCTACGTCGCCGGGATCATCCGCTCCGACGACCCGCAGGACCAGAACGTCGCGTACACCTCGCTCGAGTTCGTGCAGCTCGCCGGGCGCGATCAGCTCGGCCTGGTCACCCAGTTCAACGTGAAGGTCTCCGACGCTTCGCTGCTCGACCCCGTGGCCGAGCAGATCGACGAGATCTTCCGGTCGGCGCAGGAGCCCACCGCGACCTTCAGCGAGAAGGCCTTCGTCGGGCGCATCGCCGACGACGTCATCGAGCTCGTCGGGTTCGCGCGCTGGCTCGGCATCGGCTGCCTCGTCGCCGTGCTGGCGCTCATCGGCAACTCGATCGTCCTCAGCGTCCAGAACCGCATCGCCGAGCACGCCGTGCTCCAGACTCTCGGCTACAACGCCCCGCTTGTCGCGGCGCTGATCGTCGCCGAGGGGGTCGCGCTGTCGCTCATCGGCGGGCTCGTCGGGGCCGCCGGCGCGATCGCCGTGGCCAAGTGGGGGAGCTTCGCCCTGTCTGTGGAGGGGCAGTCGATCCCGATTGTCGCGGATGCGGGGC
>Ga0196977_1001183_pt1 | contig 10311 bp, 5 predicted proteins | sample S3v_1013CmetaG_FD_148634 | JGI IMG/M metagenome (GOLD analysis project Ga0196977, IMG submission 148634) | Soil microbial communities from Anza Borrego desert, Southern California, United States - S3+v_10-13C | ecosystem: Environmental > Terrestrial > Soil > Desert | place: USA: California...
ACCGCAAGCAACGTATCTAGGATGTTTTTCAATGGCCAGTAATCGAACCACCGACAAAGTAACCACCGAAGAAGCGGCGCCTCAAACCGAAGCGAAGCCTTTTTCTTTTTCACGTCTGATTAATCGCAACGGCCACGAAAAGCAAACTACGCCGCCGCCCGTCCAGGGCCCACCGAAAACCGTGTGGCGCGAATACTTCGAGTCGGCAGTGGTGACGGTGGTGATGGCTTTGTTTGGTATGACGTTCATCGTGCAGGCGGTGAAGGTGCCGACCGGATCGATGCAGAACACGATCACCATCGGCGATCATCTGCTGGTCAACAAGTTTATCTTTGCGCCGGGCGAGTCGTTGCCGTTTCTTCCGCAACGCGAGATCAGACGCGGCGATATCATCGTTTTCAAGTATCCCGGTAACAAGTACGAGCCGGATCGCGATCAGCGTCCGGACAACACGCCGATACTTACGAACTATGTAAAGCGTGTGATCGGTCTGCCGGGCGATCGGATTCGCATCGAAGGAAAGGACGTGATCGTTAACGGCGAGATTCTTCCCGAACACCGGATTGTGGTAGAGGAGCGGGGCGAGAAAGCTCCCTTGCACCTGTTATCAGAGCCAGCGCCGCGCAAACCTGAAGAGCGTTACGACGTTTATCACAAGCCTTACTTCGACTCGGACGGGCGCGAGCGCAACGCCTTCGAAGGTAAAGACGAACTCGTCGTGCCGCCGACCAGTTATTTCGTGATGGGCGATAATCGCGATAACAGCGAAGACAGCCGCTACTGGGGTTTCGTTCCTCGCGATCTCGTGATCGGCCGGGCGATGTTTGTTTACTGGTCCTACGACGAGAGTGCGGAACCGAGTGGTTGGGGAATCCTGGCGGACTTCTTTGTGAACACTCGCTGGAGCCGCACTGGCACATTGGTCAAGTAGTGTGTACCGACCTTCTTCAAAGCCAAACTACTCCTGGCCGATTTGTTGGCTACTCACGCTAACACTGCTCCTTTGCGCTCAAAACGTCTGGGCACAGAAAAAGACTAAAAAGAAAACGCGACCGGCGCCCGCGCCAGTCACTGAACTGACGCGGCTGCGCGACGAGTTTGTTAAAGCTACAAATGAATACAAAGCGAGTCTGGAAAAGCTCGTCGTGTTTTATGAAGCTGACGTAAAGAGAGCGGAAGAGAAACTTGCAACTTCGCAAAAGCTCCTTGCCGAGGGTCTCATCCCGAAGGCGCAGGTTGAAGAAAGCCGACGAGCGTTGACTGCGGCACAACAGAAAGTCGCTGACACCCGGCGCCAGATGAGCGGCGCCGACGATCAGATTGCCGCCGTACTGGTCGAGCAGGCCGCCGGCGAGCAACTCGCAAAAAATCTGAATCTCGCCAAACAACGTCTCGTCCGCACGTCTTCTTTCATTCGTTTCAATGGCGGTCCGGGCTGGAAACTCAGCGAGGCTTACAAAATTCAACGGTTCTTTTCAGACACGTTCAAACGCGAACTTCCGATCGCCGTCTTCGGCCAGGGCTCGATTCACGATCGCTGGCGACTGGACCATCACAACGCAATGGATATACAGCTTCATCCGGACAGCGCCGAAGGCCAGGCTTTGTTGAATTTCCTGCAACGGAACGGAGTTCCTTTTTCTGCGTTTCGTTCGGCCATTCCGGGCACCGCCACTGGCCCACACATTCACATCGGTAGACCATCTCATCGTTATTGACCACTCATGCGAACCACCACCTTTTTGCTTCTCGGCGCCACTCTATTGTTGACGCTAACCACTCCTGCGCACGCTCAAATGAACACTGCTCGATCGTTTAGCGAAAAACAGGCGTCGCACTTTGCTGCCCTGGCGCTGAAGTGCGTCGCACGCGAGTTTCCGAACAAACCCGAGCACGTGATCAATAACGCCAGTGAAGTCCAAAGCCCCAAAGCACTGCATCCCGCCTTCTACGGCTGTTACGACTGGCATTCTTCCGTGCACGGTCACTGGATGCTGGTCCGTTTGCTGAAGTCTTTTCCCAATCTTCCGGAAGCAGCACAGATACGAAGCGCGCTTAACGCCAACCTCACTGCTGAAAACATTCAGGCTGAAGTTACGTACATAAAACAGCCGAATCGCCAATCGTTCGAGCGTACCTACGGCTGGGCCTGGGCCTTGAAACTCGCTGAAGAACTTCACAATTGGAACGACGCTGACGCGCGGCGTTGGTCGGAGAACCTCAAACCACTAGCCGATACACTCTCGAACTCGTATCGCAATTTTCTTCCGAAGCAAACCTATCCCATCCGTACCGGAGTGCATCCAAACACCGCTTTCGGATTAGGTTTTGCGCTCGACTACGCAAAGACAACCGGCGATCGAGAACTGGAATCGCTGCTCGACGAGCGCAGCCGCACCTATTACGCAAACGACACGAACTATCCCGGCGCATGGGAGCCCGGTGGTGAAGACTTCTTTTCCGCGGCGCTGATGGAAGCCGATCTCATGCGGCGGGTCATGAAACCGGCGGAGTTTGCCACATGGTTTCGGCGCTTTCTGCCCGGAGTCGCGAAAGGTAGTCCAGCGACGCTGTTACAACCGGCGATTGTCACCGATCGCAGCGATCCGAAACTGGTCCATCTTGACGGCCTGAATCTGAGTCGTGCCTGGTGCATGCGCAGCATCGCGCGGGCTTTGCCCGCAAACGATCCGGCTCGCGCTGTTCTTTCCAAGTCGGCCGACAAACACGCCGCGGCTGCGTTGGCCCACGTCGCGAGCGGAGATTACGCCGGAGAACACTGGCTGGCATCTTTCGCCGTGTTTCTGTTGTCGTCAGAAGAATAGACGTCAGAAAATCAATCCGTTAGCTGCAAGTCTCCCCGCCTCATCCGTTCAATCCGTGGTTTTAGGTACCAAACTATGAAAACTATAGCCATCTCTGTCACCGCCTTTGTCTTCCTCATCATCAACGCCTTCCTTCAGCAGCCGAATTACACGCAACTCAATGCTGAAGCCGAAGCGCAGTACGCCGCAGGCTCCTACGCACGCGCAAACGAAATCTATGCTCGCGTAGACAAAACTAAGTTGACTCCGAGCGATCTGCGCTGGGTCGAGTTTCGTCTGGCCGACACGTCGTGGCGATCGCAAGCCGCCACGCAGACCGCCGATACAACGAAGTTTGACGTCGCCCAGAAGCAACTCGAAGAACTGATTCGCGTCGTGGAAAAAGAAGAAGATCGCGATCTAATTTGGGCCGAAGCGCATGAATCGTTGGGCGACTTTTTCTGGACGCGCCGCGGCCAGATGAACTGGAGCGCGGGATGGCCGCACTACCAGCAGGCGCTCGACTGGTGGGCCGGACAACGCGATCTCGATCGTGCGCGCGCGCGTTACCTCAAGATGGTTTTCAAAGCCGCGCACCCGATTACCGACGGCTATTACTACTACACGTACTACGGCAATTACCTCCCACTCGACGTTCTTGAAAACGCACTGAAGATCAGCAACACGGCAAACGACCAATCGCACCTCCATTTCCTGATCGGAATGACGATGCGCTACACCGGCGGCGATTATGCTTCTCGCCAGCGTGTGCCGGATGAGTTCGAAGATGCGCTCAGCGGTGGGCGGCAAACGGATTGGTATGACGACGCGCTGTTTCATTATGCAGAGTGGATGAACAGCAACGGTACGAGCCGTCAACTGGAAGATGGCCAGTGGCAGCAACAGCCTGACTATGTGAAAGCGCTGGAACTCTATCGTCGACTGGTTCGTGAGTTTCGCAAAGGTGAGACTCATTATTTCGATCAAGCAGACCAGCAGATAAGGAACCTCACGGAAGCGACTGTCAGCGTTGCGGTGTCGAACATCTTTCTGCCGGGCTCCGAGATTCAATTCAACCTAAACGCGCGCAACGTACGGCGCGTCGACTTCGCAATCTATAAGTTTGACATGACGCGTGACATACGTTTCAGCCGAACGGCGGACGTAGACGAAGGCGACGTTGAGACTGAGACGTGGATTCAGAAACTTCCAATAGCTGGACGTCAGCCCCTCAAGACATGGTCCAAGCCCATCGACGAGAGTGGATCGCATGAGCAACACAACTCCGAAGTTCGCGTCGACGGTCAACTTCCAACGGGCGCATATCTGATCGAAGCAAAGAGCGGTTCGCTATCGGCGCGCGACATCATCCTTGTTTCCGACGCGACGCTGGTGATCAAGTCGTCAGGGAAACAGGCGCTGGCGTTTTTCGTCGACGCAGTGACTGGTGCGCCGATCGCAAACGCAAACGTTGCGCTGTGGGAGAGTTATTATCAGAACAATCGTTGGCACTGGCGACGCTTACGCCAGACCACCAACCCGGACGGACTCGCGCATTTCGCGCTCAGCAAGACAGACAGTTCGACTCAACTCTTCGCTGCCGCCACGATCAGCGAGCGACAGGCTTTTGCGGCGAGCTATTCCTACATGCCGTCCGGACAGGAAGATAGCTGGCGCATCTACGCGTTCACCGATCGACCCGCGTATCGTCCGACGGAGACAATGCAGTGGAAGTTCATCGCCAGACGCCGTGGTGCCGGAAGCTATTCGACGCCGGCGAACCAGGTCATTGAGTATCAGATCAACGATCCGCGCGGCACGAAAGTCACCGAAGGAAAGGCGACGTTGAATACGTTTGGCAGCGCATGGGGATCGCTCGTCCTCGGCGAGCAGTTGCCGCTTGGCGAATATCGGGTTCAGTTTTGGGATGACGGCCGCCGCAACTCCATCGGCGGCGCTCAGTTGTTTCGTCTCGAAGAGTACAAGCTTCCGGAGTTCAAAGTTGACGTAAAGACACCCGAACAAGACGGCAAGAAAAAGGCATTCCGTCTCGGCGAGAAAGTCGAGGTCGAGATACAGGCCGATTATTACTTCGGTGGTCCAGTCAGCAATGCTTCAGTGGAAGTGGTGGTTTACCAGAATCCGTTCTATCACTACTGGTTTCCGCGGCGCGATTATCCGTGGTACTACGACGACGTCGAAAACGCGCGTCATTATTACTACAGCGGCCAGGGCTCGGTCGTGAAACGCGAGACGATAAAGACCGACGCGAGCGGCAAAGCAAGGCTGACCTTCGACACGCCGCGCGAGAACTACAATCAGGATTTTCAGTATCGCGTTGAAGCGCGTGTGGTCGATTCGTCGCGGCGCGAGATCGTCGCGAGCGATACGGTGCGCGTAACGCGGCAGCGTTATTACGTGTATCCGCGTCCGGTCCGAAACATCTCGCGGCCTAAAGACAAAGTCACTGTCGATATCAAAGCGATTGACGCGAACGAGCAGCCGGTGCAGACCGAAGGCAGTGTGAAAGTCACACGCGATTACTGGTGGGAGATCTGGATCGATCCGCGTGGGCGCGAAGTGCAGGGTGAAGAATTGCGGCAGTTGCGAGAACGCGGCGACGTGTTTCCGCCGGTCCAGCAACGCGGCCAGCGACCGTGGCGTTTGAAGTTTCGCGGTTACCAGCACGAAGACATCGCGACACAAACGGTCAAGACCGATGCGGAGGGCGTCGCACAGGTCAATTTCACGCCTGATAAAGAAGGCTACTATCGCGTAGCCTGGACCAGCAGCCAGGGTGCCGATCCGAAGCGCGATCGTTTTCTGCCGCTCGTAAAAGCAGAGACTTACGTGTTCGTGGCGACCAATGCGACGACAGAACTCGGTTACCGCCGTGGTGGTCTGGAAGTGGTAGTCGATAAAGATACGTTCCGCGCGGGGCAAACGGCGCCAGTGATGATTAACGTGCCCGTGCAGGACCGTTACGTGCTGTTCAGCATTGAAGGCGAAGATCTTTTCAGTTACCAGGTGATTCACGTGACCGGCACGGCGAAACTGATCGAAGTTCCGATTGAAGAGAAGCACATTCCGAACGTCTACCTCAGTGCGTCGATGGTGAGCGATACGAATTGGTTTGCCGACACTAAACAGGTCGTCGTGCCGCCGGTCCAACAGTTTCTTACGGTCGCGGTGAAAGCCGATCGCGAGCAGTATCAACCGCGTGACGAAGGGACGTTGTCGATCCTGACGAAAGACGCAGATGGCCGGCCGATCTCGACGGAAGTCGCGCTCGGTCTGGTCGATCAATCGGTGAATTACATTCAGCAGGACTACGCCGGCGATCCGCGACAGTTTTACTACGGCAGCAAGCGGTCCCTGCTGGTCCAAACGCAAAGCACCCTCAATCAAAAAACGTATGCGCAATATCAAGTGGTCGACGGTGAGTTGCGGGACGTTAAGAACGAAATGCTGGCGAAAGAAAAAGACCAGTTCCAACGGCTGGAAATGATTGCGGGAGTTCAGAGACGCGACAGCGCGGCGAACGGGGCGCGTAGTACGGTCCAGGTTGGCGGAGTAGCGGACGGTGTCGGCGCAGGACGTGGCGCCAATGATTCTTTTTCAGCCAGGACCGTATCGGAACTACCGCTAAACGCACGTGCAGCCCGGAACTCCGGGGTGCTGGCGCCGGCAGCGACGCCTGTTCCCGATCAGGAACCCGCGGTCCAGGTGCGCAGTGATTTCCGCTCGACGATTCTTTGGCTGCCGGACGTGAAAACAGACGCGAACGGCGCCGCGAGTGTGAAGGTCAAATATCCCGATTCATTGACGACCTGGTCCGCAACGGCTCGAGCAGCCAGCACCGGTAGTCAATTCGGTATCGGCAACTCGACGACGCGAACGAAGCAGCCGCTGATCGTTCGCCTGCAAGCGCCGCGTTTCTTTGTCGTTGGCGATCAGGTGACTGTCTCGGCCGTCATTAACAACAACACCGATCAGGCTATGCGTGTTGCGCCTACCTTAGAAGCTGAGGGCTTAACGGTTTCAGGTGAACCGACTCCGGTGGAGCTGAAAGCCAACAGCGAGACGCGAGTGGATTGGCGCGTTGACGTGACGCACGCGAGTGAAGCGCGGTTGAAGGTCGAAGCTCGTGGTGGACAGTATGCCGACGCGATGGAGAAACGATTTACGATCTTCGAGCATGGCATCGAGAAGTTTGTCTCCCGCTCCGGCAAGATGCGCGGCGACAGCGTCGCGATCAAGCTCGACATCCCGAAAGAGCGTCGCGGTGATTCGACGCACCTCACCGTGCAGATCGCGCCGAGTATGGCTACCACGATGCTCGACGCACTGCCGTATCTGGTCGATTACCCATACGGCTGCACGGAGCAGACGATGAGCCGTTTCCTGCCCGCTGTAATCACCGCAAAGACGTTGCACGATCTTGGTCTAAAGCCGGAAACGGCGATGCACAAGATCTTCGGTGGGATTGAACCAGCGAGTGCCGCGGCCACACATCCGAACGGCCGTCGGGATCTGAAAGAACTCGAAAAGATCACGAAAGAAGGTCTCGATCGTCTCTACGACTTCCAACACGTCGACGGTGGCTGGGGATGGTGGAAACAAGGCGAAAGCGATCACTTCATGACTGCTTACGTCGTTTGGGGCATGACCCTCGCGCGCCAGGCAGGCGTCGACGTGAAGTCTGACGCCGTCGAGCGTGCCGTCAACTTTCTCGACAGCGAACTGGCCGAGGAAGAGAACAACTATGATGGACAAGCATGGATGCTGCACGCGCTCGCCGTTCATCACAACGTGCAGAAGCGTTCGGAGGTCAGCAAGTTTCAGGACACGGCCTTCCGGAATCTCTGGAACAACCGCGACAAATTGAACGCCTACACGCGTGCGCTGCTCGCCTTGTCGGCGCACAACTACGGGCTTAGCGAACAAGCGAAGACGCTCATCGAAAACCTTCAGAACGGCGTGAAGATCGATTCACAGCCTGATACGTCAATCGTTCAGCGCGGCGCGCAAACTTCCGATCCGTCGGTCATTGCTACTGCGCACTGGGGTGAAGATGGAATCTACTGGCGTTGGTCTGATGGCGGTGTTGAAGCTACGGCGTTCGCACTACGCGCGTTGCTGGCAATAGATCCACAGAACAAGCTGATCGAACCAGTTACGAACTGGCTCGTCAAGAACCGGCGCGGCGCGCAGTGGAGCAACACGCGCGACACTGCAATCGTCGTGCTGACGCTCAACGATTTCCTGCGCACGAGTGGTGAGTTACAACCGGTGATTGGCTATGAACTGTTAGTCAATGGAACTCCGGTTACGTCCAAACAGATTACCGCTGACGACGCCTTGAGTGCGCCAAGCAGGTTCGCGATCTCGCGCGAGTTGATTCGTGATGGACAGAACGAGATCACGATCGTGCGCAAGAATGGCAATGGACCACTTTATTTTTCCGCCGAGGCGGAGTTCTTCAGTCTGGAAGAGCCGCTGAAGCCCGCCGGCAATGAGATCTTCGTGCGCCGGCAGTATTTCAAACTCGTGAACCATCCGACGCTGCTCAAAGGCGTCCTGTCCGAGCGAGTGCCGCTCAACGATGGCGAGACGGTGAAGAGCGGCGACCGCATTGAAGTCGTGCTCACGGTCGAAGCGAAGAACAACTATGAATATCTGTTGTTTGAAGATCTGAAACCGGCAGGTCTCGAAGCCGTGCAGATTCGCAGTGGCGAGAGTTTGTACATCAAGCAGTTGAAATCTGGTGGCGGATTTACCGGAAACGCACGTTGGGTCTATCAGGAGCTACGCGATCGGAAAGTCGCACTGTTCGTCGATCGGCTTCCTGAAGGCATTTGGCAGGTGAGTTACGAAATGAGGGCCGAAGCGCCGGGCGCGTTTCACGCCTTGCCGGTACTGGGCCATGCGATGTACGTGCCCGAGATCCGCACGAACGGTGCTGAGTCCCGCATGCGTGTCGTCGACTAAGGCAATCGACAGATTACGCAGAGACGTTTGACAGTTCGCGTAATCTGTAAATTGCTTACGGCAGTTCGTCGAGGCGAGCCTTAGCTTCCTGGATCATGGCTTTGAACTTCCCCAGGTCGTCGAGCGTCATCGTCTGGGTTGCGCGATCGCAGATGCCGGTGCTCAAAATAACAGCAGTGCCACGTTGCGTCTGGCGAAACACTGCGATCTCCAGATCGCCCCTCGTCTTATACCTTGCTTCGAAACTTGCGAGCCGCGTAGCTTTTTCGTCGACTCGGGAGACCGCGTCGATCGCATTGAGCACCGCATCCAGTTCTTCGTAATCCACAAACGCGCGGTTGTCTATCAGCCGGCCACCTTCTTCGCGCAACGAGACGACAATCCCCTTCGCACGGTCGTTCGGGAATTCCATTACGCGCATCTCGACCGCGTCGATCCGGATGCCGCGTACCTCTACAGTCGTGATACGCGTGAACCCCTTGATGATTACTCCGCCATGCGCTTCTTCGACACGTTCGAGCTTCGTCCGTGGCTCGAATGGCTCACAACCGACTTTACGCCAAAACTGAGGCCCGGGATTCTGGGCCTCAGTCGAACCACAGGAAAGCAGAATCACAGCCAGGAGCAGCACGAGTCGGGTGGAATGCATTGTAAGTCTCTCCTTCGGTTAGGTTGGGACGAGCGCAGGGAGAGTACGTACAGTCCAATGTCACCTTCAACTGGCCCGCAGGTTCCAAAAACTTTCACTGCGCCCGTGAAGACGTCGACGTTTGACTGCCTGGCTCCAGGTACTTGTCCAGCCAACCAAGTACCGTGTTGAACCACAGATGCGAATTCTGCGGCTTCAGCACCCAGTGGCCTTCGTCCGGAAAGATCAGGATCTTGGAGTCGATTCCTTTTCGCTGCACGGCCGTGAACAGTTGCATGCCCTCGCCGATCGGTACGCGATAATCGAGTTCGCCGTGAATGATCAGGAGCGGTGTGTTGAAGTTCTGCACGAATTTGTGCGGCGACCAGCGGGTGTACATCGCCGGGTTAGTCCAAGGCATACCCTTGAATTCCCATTCCGGGAACCAGAGCTCTTCGGTCGTGCCATACATGCTTTCAAGGTTGTAAACGCCGTCGTGTGAGACGAGCACTTTGAAACGGAAACGCGGATCGTTGTTGTGACCGAGAATCCAGTTGACCATGTAGCCGCCGTAACTCGCTCCGGCTGCGCCGATGCGGTTGCGATCGATAAATGAATTGCGTCGCAGTACGTCGGCCACGCCATTCATGATGTCTACGAACGCTTTGCCGCCCCAGTCGCCGGTGATCTCGTTAACAAACTGTTGACCGTAGCCCGTCGAACCGCGCGGGTTTGGCGCAAACACGACGTACCCGGCATTCGCAAACACCTGCGGGTTCCAACGATAACCCCAGTTGTCGTTCCATGCGCTTTGTGGACCACCGTGAATCAGCACCGCCAGCGGATACTTTTTGCTCGGATCGAAGTTTGTCGGCTTAACGATGAAGC
>Ga0196977_1001185_pt1 | contig 10293 bp, 10 predicted proteins | sample S3v_1013CmetaG_FD_148634 | JGI IMG/M metagenome (GOLD analysis project Ga0196977, IMG submission 148634) | Soil microbial communities from Anza Borrego desert, Southern California, United States - S3+v_10-13C | ecosystem: Environmental > Terrestrial > Soil > Desert | place: USA: California...
GAGGTCGCCGGGACTAAGTTCGATATCCAACGCCGCACGGTTCTCACGAATGTGCTCCCGCTGGCTCGCTTTCGGAATCGCAATGATGTCTTGGTGGCGAAGCACCCACGCGAGTGCGATCTGAGCGGGAGTCGCGCCGTGTTCAGCAGCGATCGATTTGAGGTTGCGGTCATTGAACATCCGCTTCTGCTCGACCGACTTCTGTGCTACCGGCGAGTACGCCATGATCGGAATGCGCCGCTCTCGACTCCACGGAATCAATTCCCACTCAATGCCGCGATTCCCGAGGTTGTACAACACCTGATTCGACGCGACCTCATCGCCGCCCGGCAGCGCCATCCATTCCTCCATGTCGGAAACGTCAAAGTTGCTGACGCCGTGTTCGCGAATCTTTCCGGTCTCTTTCAACTGCCGAAAGGCTTCAACCGTTTCGGCAAGCGTCACATCACCGCGCCAGTGCAACAGGTAAAGATCTATGTAGTCCGTTTTCAGCCGTCGCAGACTTCTTTCACACGCCTCGATCGCTCCATGCCGCGTCGCATTATGGGGATACACTTTGCTTACAACAAACACTTCCTCGCGCCGATCGGTAATCGCTTCAGCTACAACTTCTTCCGCTCCACCTTCGCCATACATTTCCGCCGTGTCGATCAGGTTCATGCCGAGCTCCAACCCGTATCGCAACGCCGCCACTTCCGACTTACGACGCGAAGGATCTTCACCCATGCGCCATGTTCCCTGGCCAAGAACAGGCATCGGCCGTCCTGAAGGTAACAGCGTGGTCGGTACTTTCGGCGCGTGTTTGAGTTTTCTCGTTTCCTGCATGCTTCACCTACTTCGATCACAAATGCGGCTGAAGAGGAAAACTATGTGACGGATGCCGGCCAAACGGCTGCCGTTCATCGGATGTTTCGGTGCGGTAGCCAACCGGGTCGATGTCTTGCGTTGTATACGCCAACACGGGACCCATGTGCGTGATGTAGTCGTTCCACTGCCGGCGCAAGTTGACGTAATACTCTGCTCCTGCTTGTTCGTCGTCGACAGTCTGAATACCCGCTTGCCGAAGCGTGCGCAAAGCAGCGAAATAACGGCGACGCCACAATTCGCACGTATCCTCGTCGGGCGCGTGCGGTGAACCGCGCGTCTCACCGGACAAAAACGTATCCGAAACAGTTTCCAACAACAATCTCGCACCGTCCCACAGTTGTTCAACTGCGCCGGAATTCTTCAACCATCCATACTCTCTATCGCTGAGCGCACTCTTGATCAGCGTTGCAGCGTCGAGAGACACGAGCGTGAATCGCGAGACAGAATAAAACGGTTGACGAAAACGAAAATAGAAAAGGACGGGATAGAAGTGGTGCGACTCCTTCGCTTTCGTCATGTCTGCCGCCAACGTGGAGAGATTCGCGTAACCCATCTCAAACTTTCCCTCCGGACCAAGATGCGCGATGAGCTCGGCGGCATCACCCGTTTCGGCCGATGCGAGATGAACGCCCAGGCCCAGCGTGTTTCTACGTTTCAAAGCCATGTAGACCTGCATCAGGTAAGTCAGCGTCAGAGACGTGACGGACACGCCCACGAGCGAGTTGAAGAGAAAGAGCATGCGAAAGCTCGCCGTGTGGGGAGTAAAGTCGCTGGCGCCCACTATCGAGATGCTACTGCCACCGGCATACATTGCAGTGATGAAGTCGCGGGCCGTATCCCCACTCGTAGCGCGCACTGACGTGCCGAGTTCGGGATGAATGATTAGCCCTGCGGCGAGCGTGAGTCCCAAAGCCCAAACAAAAACGAGCATTACCAGAATTGCTGGACCACAATATGACAGGATTGAACCGCGAAATCGTTCGAACGGCTTCGAAATGGTCTTGAAAGCCCACCACACAAGCTTAGCTATGCGAGGGCTAAAGAGGCCGGCGTCGGCGCGCGCATAGAGAACCGTGAGGAACACATCAAGCAGTATGAGCAGCATCAAGAGGGCCCCAACTATCTGCTCAAGCCAACGCATTGCGATTTACCTCTTCATCGCCGTGAATGCTTTCATCAATCCGGCGGTTCGTTTTGATGGGAAGGATCGTGCGGCGACGGCTTCTCTCCCTCAAATTCTTCGCTACGAGTCTTATGTGGCCTGACGCCGAGCGTCCAGGATGGCGGATCGCTTGCTGGAAACGATGCCATGACGTTGTAGTCAATTTCTGCCTCGCTCATAGAGTCGCCACCTTGTCGCGGCCCCGCCTCTTCGTCGCTATTCTCTTCCCTTGTCATGGACCGAGGCTATCAGCGGCCTGCCACGTAAACTCTTCGAAAGTGTGAACGTTTCTTCTTGCGCTAATCGTCAGCGTGGCGTAAAAGGGCGACGGATTAACACAGCAACAACACTAAGAAACCAGAGTGAACATCTATGAAACTCCAATCAACTCCGAATAAGGCGGCCGTGGACATCGAGCAGAGAATGCGCACGGTGCGTACGCTTTGGCTCGCTTTGCTCGTAAGCGTCGGCCTTTATTACGTGGTTACACTGTTTCAGGGACGGCCGGAAAACGTCGGACCCAATAACACGATCTCTTTGGCGCTGCTCGTCGTTAGCCTCTCAACCACGCTGATGTCTTTCCTGGTCAAAAACAAGTTAATCAGCCGGGCCATAGAACAGCGGCAGGTTCAACAGGTCCAACAGGGGTATGTAATTGCCTGGGCCATGGGCGAGGTCGCAGCCTTGCTTGGGCTGCTGGATTTCTTTACGACGAACGATCCGTACTTTTACGTGCTGTTCATTATTGCGGCGCTTGCAGAGTTACTTCACTTTCCGCGCCGCGAGCACTTCGAAAACGCGTCGTTCAGTCCGCGCATAGACTTGTAACCAAGCGCTTACTTTCTGCGACAACCAAGTAAACCGTCACTTCGACGGCCTGGAGCCTGCCAGCGCCGCAGCCGTTCTTTCAACCACGTGGTTTTTCTGGGCGGATCTTCATCTGGATTGCCGAACTTCTGGTTTGAAGTTACCGTACTCTCCTCGGTTCGGCTAGAATCCCTTTCAACTGTAGAACCTATGTATTGTCCTAAATGTGGTCAGCAGCAGATCTCGGAGGAAATGAGATTCTGTTCACGGTGTGGCCTCGCGCTGAGTGGGTTGGCGGAGTGGCTGGCGGCTGGTCGTGTTTTGCCTTCGAAACGCAAAGAAGAGCCCGACGCCATGTCGCCGCGGCGCAAAGGAATCCGGCGTGCCGCAAAACTCATGTTCTTTAGCGGCGTGCTCTTCCCTGTTTTCCTGATCATCAGTATCGCCGTCGATGAAGGCGGACCGATGATCATTCCGTTCGCGATCTTTTTTATCTCGCTCGTGATGATGCTGTACGCACGGCTCTTCAGCGACAAGACCGCTCCCGTGAACGATCAAGCGTTTCAGGCGTCAGCTTTCGGATCAGCCCCAAGTCGCGATTCATTACCTCCGGCAGCTAACATGCCCATCCCCGGCATTGACCGTCAACAAGTCAGGACTAACGAACTGGCCCAACCACCGAGTGTCACTGAAAACACTACGAGACTGTTGGATAATGAGTAGCTGGCTTCAGTATCCCGTCCGTACGAACCAGGACTAAACTTGAATCTCCACCCTTATTTAATCACCGTGATCTTCGTGATCGGATGTATCTCCCACGCGGTGGCGCGCCAATTCTCGGGGTCGCCGGGATTGATGTTCTCCGATTCTTCGGTGTGACCGGCGTCCAGGTACAACCAACCTTCGAATTCAACCCAGTGGCCCACTAGCTGCCCGTGCAGTGTTTCTTCGGACCAATCAATCCCCTGATTCGCGGCCCACGCGCGTAACTTCGGGGTGACCTCCACGACGACCTGCTCGTTCTTGCCGGCGTCCTTGTGTTTCGCAACCAGGATGTGGATATCACGGCCGCACGGATTGAAACAATTTGTTGCTTCGGGACGTGCGTACGCGACGTCAATTATTTGCCCTTGAATTCTTGCCGCGCGGTCGTTTGACCAGCGGTTACTATCATTTCCCGGTTCGAGCAATGCGTCGAGCGTTACACGCGAATCGAAGTCGACGGGTTGAGGAAACGATGTCCTGTTCTTCAAACGATGGAGATTTGCCGCCCGGCTGGTGAGAGCGATTCCAGTACTTGGACAGTTCAACGCGAGCACCAGCCAACTCGCCAGCAGAAGAACTAGCAGCACCGCAGCGATGAGTAATAACCGTTTTCTTTTCAAGCTGAGCTAGTACACAAAATGTGCAACGATCTGGCAAGTTGTATCACTAACTGCACATGACGATTAGGCTCTTATCTGTCCTGCTAGGCGTGTTTCTCAGTGTCCTTAACGTCAACGGGCAACCTGCTAACGACACCGGCAAGATCGACGGCAAGGTCGCGATCAACTTCGCGGCCGAACAGCTCTCGGCGGAACTGAAGTATGACTACGTCGCTACCGAAGAGCGCCCGGACACAGTCATCTTCTATCTCAATGAAGCTTTCGACGTGAAGAAAGTTACTTGCGGCCTCTGCGATTCGTTGAACTTCGATCGTCAGGTGCGTCGCGCGAAGTAGCGGATCGATTTCTACTTAACCTGAAACAGTAGTCATCTACAAAATGTTCACGGCGCGACCCGCGAGCAACGCCAACACCAGCAGCGAGATCATCGCCTGAATCATCATCAGGATCTTGGCCCAGCGCGAGAGGACCGGCACGTCCGTCGGCGAAAAAGCGGTGCTCGTGTTAAAGGCGAGAAACAGATAGTCGACGAAATTCGGTTCCCACTCTTCTTCGCCTGCCGCACTCTTCGCCTCCGGGTGCATCGTCATCTGCGGAAACAAAAACGCGCCGTCAGTGTGGCCGGGCGTCATAGCGCGTTGGTGTGGTCCACCGCCATCGAGGCGCCAATACCATGAAGCGAAGACGAGAAAGTTAGAGATCCAAAGCGCAGCCGCTGAACGTAAGAGCTGCGGCGGCGTCACCCTGTGTTCCGTCACCTCCTTGATAAGGAACCCGAGCGAAACAATCAGTGCGACCGTCACGACGCTGTTAAGAACGTAGCCCAATACAGCGCCTGGGAAATGATTATGGCGGTGATGCAAAAGAAGAATCGGCACCGCCAGCACCACAACAATCACGACGAGTAACCAGCGCGGTGCGCCACCCAATAAGCTTGGCGGCAGTGCTGCATACAATCCTCCGACCGCAACCATCGCTACGAACGGCGGCCAGAGCGGTTCGAAGGGCTCTTCACGCTCTTGTCTGGTACGTACTATTCGGGGCGTAACTCTTTTCATCGCTGAACCTTTATCGAACAACCTTAGCGAGTCAGCGAATCGAGAAGATCGGCCGTGTCATACAGCGCCCATTTTCTCGCGTAATCCGCCGCGGTCATTCCTTGACTACTTGGCCCGCCGGATTGCGGATGAGGCGGAGCATCGTCCTCGCCTTCTCCGGCAACTCCACAAAAGCGCTGTGTAGCGGTGTCGTCCGGATTACGTTTCAACATGCGCAACGCGGTATTCGACCGGCGTGCATGAGCCGCTGGACCATTTGCCAGGAGAGGATCGGCGCACGCATTTTCCAGAAACGAAGCGGCTAATTCTGTAGTTTCATTGAGACCCATCGACCTGCTGACGAAAAATTAGTTCACTGCCACTTGAAAATCTTCAGCGCCACGATGAAGCTAACGACGAACCAAAAAAGCAAGATCGCGATCGGAACCCAGTTGGACGCGAGCGACGAGCCTTCGTTCATCAAGGCTCGGAGCACGTTGTTCAGCGCCGTCAGCGGCAGCATCTGAATGAACGGTTGGAGCACTTGCGGAAACCGTTCTGATGAAAAGAACGTTCCCGAAAGCAGCCACATCGGCAGCATGATGAAGTTCATCAAGCCTGACACACCTTCGATCGTCGTCGGTCGCGCCGCGACAAGCAATCCGATACCGGAGAAAGTGAATCCACCGAGTACCGTCACCAAAGTCAGACTCAGCCACGAGCCACGCACTGTAAAGCCAAAAGCAACCGCCGCGAAGACAATCACCGCTGCGACTTCGAGCACCAGAAACACGAGTCGCGAGAGCATGAACGAGAGCAGGTAGTGCGAACGCTTCATCGGCGTCGCCGCAAAGCGTTTAAGAATCTTCCGCGAGCGTGCAATGACGACGGTAAATCCCAGCCCCCACAAGCCGCTGCCCATCAGGTTCATACCGATCAGACCAGGCACCAGAAAATCTACGTAACGAGCACCCGGTTCACTAACCTTCTCTTCTCCAACCTTCGCGACATCAGTTCGCCCTTTGCCGCGTTGCAACACGTCGTCGACGAGTAGTCTCGCGGTACGGCTTTCTGGTCTGGTTGGATCGTAGCGATACTCGAAGGAGTCGCGCTGCGGTTTGACGACGATCGACACCTTGCCGCTTCGCAGTGCTTGCGTGGCTTCTTCGGGACTCAACACAGTCGCAGTAACGTCAGGAGACTGCGACAAAATGTTAGCCACTTCCCCCGTGTTCGTGGCGCCCGCTTCGGCTTCAATCGCCACCAGCGTTTTGTCCGGCGCTGTATTGCGAAACGCGATCCCCAGCGCAAAGGTCATCAACACCGGAAACACAAAGACCCAAAACACCGCTTCTTTCTCGCGCAAGAACTCGCGCACACGCGTCATCGTCAGCTCAACCAGCGGATGAAGCTTTCGAGACTTCGGTTCACTAGATCCGGCTATCAAGGTTTCTTTCGCTTCAGCCATCGCGCAACATTCTCCCGGTCAAACTGACAAACACGTCCTCGAGCGTCGCCTGGTGCGTGGTGAGTGTGACGATTTCTGACTGCTGCTGTTTTATTTCGGCGAGCAAGGCCGGCAACGCGATACCGATCTCGGAAACGGTGAGCGCGTAAACATCGCCGCGTTTGTGCAAATTCGTGACGGCCGGAAGATTTGTCAGATCCTCTTCGGTCAGCGGATTCGTCACGCTAAACTCGATCACTTGATCAGCGCCGAGCGATTCGATCAGTTCCGCGGGCGTTCCGAGCGCGATCACTTTTCCGTGGTCCATAATCGCAACGCGATCGCAGAGACGCGTCGCCTCTTCCATGTAGTGCGTCGTGAGCAGAATCGTACCGCCGCCCTCGCGAAACTTCTCGACGATGTCCCACAACGAGAGGCGCGCTTGCGGATCGAGTCCCGTTGTCGGCTCATCGAGGAACAGGAGTTCCGGATCGCTTACGAGCGCGCACGCGACTGCGAGCCGTTGTTTCTGTCCACCCGACAGCTTGCCCACACGCGAGTTTCTTTTTTCTTCAAGCCCGACGGTGCGAATGACTTCGTCGACGTTGTGACCGCGTTGATAGAAACTGCGAAACAGTCGCACAGTCTCCTCGACCGTGACTTTCTCGGCGAGTTGCGTCTCCTGTAACTGCACGCCGATACGTTCGCGCAGCGCGCGATCGTCGCCACTGGTCCAACGCTGGCCCAGCAACTCGACGGTCCCTTCGTTTGCGGGTGTCAGGCCTTCGAGGATCTCGACAGTCGTCGTCTTACCGGCGCCGTTTGGACCGAGCAGACCAAAACACTCGCCCGCGAACACTTCCAGATCGAGTCCGTTGACGGCCGTCACGTCCGTAAATCTCTTGACCAACCCAGCGCAGCGCAATGCAACTCGCTGGGTTGTGCGTGCAGTTGCCTGGTTCAGAATCTTGTTCCTCCTGAAATCCTGTCCATTTTACTGGTGCAAAAGCGTCACCGCTCCGCTGCTACTAAAGATCCCCGCCACGCAACCGGTCATCAGCGTCGCCAGAGTTGCAGCCAGCAACGCTCGCAAACCCAGGCTCGCAAGATCATCGCGGCGCGAAGGAGCAAGCACCGCCGTGCCGCCGACAAATATTGCCAACGCTGCCACGTGTGCGAAACCGCAGAGAGCGTAACTCAGAATCACGACGGTTCGCAGGTCTGTGATCTGCCCACTGGAGATTAGCTCCGCGAGATGGTTGTACGAGAAGACTTCCGTGAGAATCACTCGTTCACCCAACAAGCGCGCGGCTACCGGGACATCCGCCGTCGAAATTCCAAGCAGAAACGCGAACGGATAGAATATCCAACTCAGAATTCGTACAAACGACAGCGGCTCGCTCATCCCGAACCACGAACTGCCCGCACCGAGTATCTTGTCAACTAACGCAACTAAACCGAGAATCGCGATCAGCAAAGCCGTGATCCCGGCGGCGAGTTTCAATCCATCCATCGAACCTTCGATGATAGCGCTGATCAAATTCTTCGAGCGGCTCGACTCATCTTCCGCAGGAACACTTTCGCTCGTCACCGGCGTTTCAGTTTCCGGAACAAGCAGTTTCGCAACCACGACCGAAGCAGGAATAGCAATGATGGAAGCCGAGATCAAATGTCCGGCGATCTGCGGAAAAACACCCGCCAGAAACGCGACGTAAACGCCGAGCGTGCTCGACGCAACCGTGGCCATGCCGGTCGCCAATACGACCAACAACTCGGACCGCGTCATCTTTTCCAGGTAAGGCCGCACGACGAGTGCGGATTCCATTCCGACAAAGATGTTGGCGGAGCCGCAGAGTGCTTCTGCACCGCTGATCTTCATCGTCCGGTGGAAGAGTTTCGCAAACAGCCGCACGAGTATTTGCAGCACCCGGAGGTGATACAACACGGCCGTGAAAGCAGCGAAGAAGATCACGACCGGCAGAACTTGAAACACGAGAATGAACCCGACAGAACCTTGTTCGCCGGGACTGGCTGCGAGTGGTCCAAACAGAAATGTAGCACCGCTTCTCGAAGCGTTGAGTAAAACGAGCACGGCATCGTTGAGCCAGAGAAAGACCCGGTGCGACACGGGTAACCGGAAAACGATCAGACCAATGAGGAGCTGCAGACCCACTCCCCAGGCGATCGTTTTCCAGGCAATCTTGCGGCGGTTGGTGGAAAGCAGCCAGGCAATCCCCGCGAAGACTATGAAGCCCGCGACGGACGTCGCGCGAAGGACCATTTTGCTCCTCTTTCGTTAGTTTGTGGCGCGTAAGATTACGAAATGAGACGCGCCGCTGGCAAACTCAGCGACTAAAACAGAGTGCCGGCGGCGGCCCTGAACGCGTACCAAACACCAAAGCAGATGCTGAGCACGGCGGCCAATGTTTGTAGTCCAGAATGGAGATGAGTCAGTTTCGCTGAGGCGATAGCGAAGGGTAAGCCAATCAATCCGGACATCAGGAGCATGCCCACGATCGATCCGATGCCAAACATCAACACATATAACAGACCAAGCCACGGCGAACTAATCTGTGTGAGTACGAGCAGCGTCAACGCACCCGAGCCGGCCAGGCCATGGACCATGCCGACCAACACAGGCTTCCAGCCGACGCGCGATACGTCGTGCGAATGTTGAGAATGAGCACTCGTTTCATGTCTCGTCTGATGCTCGTGAAAGTGAACGTGAGTATGCGAAACGCCGTCGTGACTATGCTGGTGCAGGTGGACGTGATCGCTTTTCCGCAAACCTCGCCAGAGAGCGCTCACGCCGAGGCCAATGATCATGAGTGCGACGCCGAATTCCAGCCAGGCGCTCACGTACTCCGGAATCGCGATTCGCAACGACAACACTATCGCGCCGACAACGAGTAGCGACGCCGTGTGGCCCATACCCCAAAGCGCGCCAACCACTGCCGAACGAAACACATTTTTGTGCCGGCTCACGATCGTGGTGATCGCTACGACGTGATCGACCTCCGTGGCGTGTTTCAAGCCGAAAACGAGGCCGATGCTTAGAACGACAAAGATATTGAGCGACTCAGGGTTCTTTAACATTTCGGATTGTTCGCTGACGAGCATATCAACGATCAAGGGCTGAGCGTTAATCCAAAGATACTTCGCCAACTCTTTCAGAGTTGCGAACGTTTGTTTTTCTTGTTCCCAGGGTTGAAGCAACCCTGGGCTAGAATTGGCGAACGCCTGCGGCGTTGTCGTCGCGGTGCGAAGGCCCGCGGCGTTGTTGTCGCGGTGCGAAGGCCCGCGGCGTTGTTGTCGCGGGGCGAAGGCCCGCGGCGTTGTCGTCGCGGTGCGAAGGCCGGCGGCGTTGTTGTCGCGGTGCGAAGGACGGCGGCGTTGTTGTCGCGGTGCGAAGGCCGGCGGCGTTGTCGTCGCGGTGCGAACGACGGCGGCGTTGTCGTCGTCGGGTTGCGAAGGCCGGCGGCGTTGTTGTCGCGGGGCGAAGGCCGGCGGCGTTGTTGTCGCGGGGCGAAGGCCGGCCGGCGTTGTCGTCGCAGTGCGAAGGCCCGCGGCGTTGTTGTCGCGGGGCGA
>Ga0196977_1001186_pt1 | contig 10287 bp, 9 predicted proteins | sample S3v_1013CmetaG_FD_148634 | JGI IMG/M metagenome (GOLD analysis project Ga0196977, IMG submission 148634) | Soil microbial communities from Anza Borrego desert, Southern California, United States - S3+v_10-13C | ecosystem: Environmental > Terrestrial > Soil > Desert | place: USA: California...
GCTCCGGCACGATCGTGATGAGAATCCAGTCGAGCCCGGAGGCCGGTCTCAGCGGCGAGATTCCGATCCACGCGGGCTCGCCCTCGATGGCCGCGGTGGTGCGCCGCGCCTCGTGGACCTCCGCGAACGCGCCGATTTGCCCGAGCGCCGCACGCGCCCCCGCGCGGGTGATCGGCTCGCGCGATTCCGCGGCGTCGAACTGCCTGCCCTCGGCCGTCACGAGCGGCTGGCTCCGGCTCGCGGCCACGAGCCCGCCCTCGCGGTCCACGATGAGGGCGGTCCCGGCCTCGCCGATGCGGAGTGACTCCATGAAGCGCGAGACGCTCTGGAGCTCCAGCTCGGTGTCCAGCACGCCAAGGAAACCGCCGCCGGGCCCATGGATCGGCCGGGAGTAGGAGATCCCCAGCGTCGCCCCGGAGCCGTCCTCGCGCGCCCAGCTGTAAACGGGACTCCACGCCGCGGACAGCCCCGCCGCCGCGGCGGCGCGGCCGGCGTGATACCACGGCCGCTCGCGCGGGTCATAGGCCAGGCGGCGGAGCGGCTCGCGGCCGGGCGTGCCCTCCGGCGAGAGCGCGTACTGCTCGACGAGCCCGCCGGTGGCGTCGTCCTTGATGGCGTACTCGAGGGCCTCCTCGCCGGGATAGGCCGCCAGCCACGTCGCGTGTCCGCGCTCATCGCCCCAGGCGATGCCGTTGAGCTCGTCGAAGACGTCCATGGTGCGGTGCATCGCCGGCAGCCAACCCCGCAGGTCGGTTGGGTCGAAGACGCCGAGGTCGACCAGGTGGGCGTTGTGCTCGCTGACGCGGGCCGCGGTCCGGGTGAGGTCCCCGATGCGGGCGCCGACGCGGGCGTCGATCTGGTCCACGATCTGCCCGACCAGGTCCTCGACCGCCCGGCGCGATTGCGAAGCGCCGACGGCTGTGAGCGCGAGCGAGACCAACACCACGGGCGCGGCGAGGACCAGCGGCGCGAGGACGCTGATAGAGAGTGGGCGTCGCCGGGATGGCTCGGGAGTAGTCGGCAGAGTCGTGCTCCGCGGGCGCGTCCCAGTCTCGACGGCCGCGGGAAGGGTAGATCGCGGGGGCCTGCGCGGCCGTCTTGCCTGTCAGTCCGGCGTGGCCCCGGCTTGGAGGTGCCGCGGCGAGCGAGCGGGCGAACCCGGCGCGGATGCGTTGGAAGGCGAAACGCGAAGGCCGCGGAGCGGGCAGGTGGGGGCGGAGGAAACAAAAGGCCGGCCCTATGGGCGGCACGAAACGCGGGACTTTGACGGTCGTGCGGCTTTCTGCTAGCTTCGGGGGGACGCCCCCGGCGGACAGGCCGGGCGAGGGGGGCTGGTTGATGTTCAGCGTATTTGGCGTCGTGGGATGGCTGGTCGTTGGCATCAGGCTTCGAGCGCTGGTTGTACCGTTCGCTCTCCTCATGGGGGCGGCGTGCACTGCGCAGACCATCGCGACGAGCGTTTCGGAAGCGATCAAAGCCACCGTCGCCGTGCAACTACGGCTCGACGGTGAGTTCACGACCATCGGATCGGGCTTCTTTCTGAACGCCTCGGAGGTGGTGACCAATCACCATGTCATCGATACGCTGGGCGAGTACCGCCTTCGCCTTTCGGACGGCACCTCAATCCAGGTTTCGACGTTCGTCACGTGCTCCGAGGCCGATGATCTCGCGGTACTCGCCGTATCGGCGTCGGCGCGCGTTCCGCACATTCTCGAGCCACGGAGAGGTCTGCCGCCCGTTGGAGAGGACGCCTACGCGATCGGTTGCCCCGCTGGGGTGGAGTTCACGCTTTCTCGCGGCATCGTGTCTGCCATCAGAGACCTTCCCGGGCACGGCCGGTGCGTCCAGACCGACGCGGCCGTCTCTCCAGGGAACAGCGGGGGGCCGCTCATTGATGACCGGGGACGAGTGATGGGCGTCGTGACCTTGAAACTCAACCCGTCGCGGGCCGACGACCTGAACGTCGCCATTCCAATCGACCGCGTTCTGAGGCTGAGCCGCCACGCCCCTAGGCCGCTGTCGGAGATTCCCGACGCGACGACAACTGTCGACTATGACCTTGGAGCCGCGTCACTGGAGAGGTGGACGCGGCCGCCGGTGGATGGTTCAGTGCTCGGTTCGCTGTCGCCAGTGGCCCAGCGCCTCGTGCGCGAGAGCGCGCGGTATTATCTCGTCGTGCCGGGACGGGGGGTTACGCCAGCCCATGCCATCATATTGCTCCTGGATGCGATCAGCGAGGAAGGCGGCAGTGGCTTATCGGCCGAGTCTGTCGCGAGAGAGATCGGCCTCGCAGGTGAGCATGTGGAAGGCGACGTTCCGCCGCTGGACATCGACTTTGACCCGTGCTGGGTGACGGTGCTCCGAAGCCTGCGGGTCGCGGAGACTGTCTCCGATAGCCTGACATTGATCGACGACTCCGGCGGGCGGGGGCTGGTGCTTCTTATTGGAGAGCGCGAGAGAGACCTCTTGTCCGGATCAGCTATCAAAGGTGGCCTCTGCCTCTTTCCGATGGGAAGTCTGGACCTCGGACGTGACGCCGGCTCGATTCCCGCGTATCAGCGCTTCTCGCTCGAAGAGCTGCAGGCGACACCCGAGGAGCTCGCAGCGTGGCTTGTGGAAAGCGAAATGCCGCTGATCCGGTATCACTACCGTTCGTTCGAAACACAGGATGACCGCGTGGATGCGTACGGGGCGCGTGGTGCGAAGCGAAGAGTGGTGAAGGTCGGCAGGCCGTACACGAAGCACGTGTGGAATCGGATCGAGACTCGTATCAAACCCATCAGAAGTCCAGTCGATGACACTGAAGAAGGTCCTGGCTCCAGATCTGAGAGTGGAACCCCTTGAGCATCTCAAGGTGACGAACTTGTGTTGCTCATCGCGTTCGTGTCAAGGCGAATCGGGTGGATGTTAAACAGTTCTGCAACACGCGGCCGTACCTGTATCACCTTACCGCTCGAGAGAACGTCGCTCTCATACGGGCGCAGGGTGCGCTGGTGCCGGCGGCGGAGTTGTTTGTGCGCGCCAATCGGGGAGATCTCTTGAGAGAGCACCGCAAAGGTCACCGGAGGATCCGGGTGGGGGATCACGAGCTAGTCGCCCGAGATCAGGATCCTCTTCGCGAGGGGAACTGCGCGTTGCCGGAGGGCTTCGAGTTCGAGGACCTGATAGGGCTGCTGAACGAGCACGTGTTCTTTTGGCCGGGCACTGCCGAGGGGCCCATCGCGGCGGGCCGCAATCACTTCGGACGATACGTGGAGGAGCACGGAGCACAGGTGCTGCGCCTGCCGACAACGAGCGCGTTGACCGCAAACCCACGGCCCCTGTTCTGCCGGTACAACTCGGGTGCGCCGCGGTGCAATCCGCGAATCGGACGAAGTCCACGCGGGTGGGAAACATTTGTCACAGCCGATCAGTTTTATGGTCGCCCGAGTGATGTTGTGGAGTGTGTGTATAGAGGCGCGGTGACGTTGCCTAAAGACGCGGAGTACTTTTTGTTGAACGATCGCGCGCTCTGGACTGAGTGACACGTGCCCTTCTGCGGGGCCGGCGCCCTTTGGCGGAGTTCCCGGGGGTGTCGGCCTGCGGCCTCCACACCCCGGCTACTGAAGATCACCCCTTCGGGGTGGGGGTGTGTGGGCGAGGCGTAACGCGGGGCGTCGAGATCGGAGGGTGCATTTCGGACTTCGAATTTCGAACGTCGAATGTGGAAGAATGGTGTGGGGTCATCCGCTGCCGCAACACGCGCATCGCCGATGTCGTATTCTGTTGGTGATGTCCAAGTCCTGGAGCCGACAGCACCCTGGTCGCGCGAGCCTCATCGGCGCGGGCGCGGGGTTCGTGATCGGGTACTTCATCTTTAGAGCCTTCGGGTTCCTGTCGCCACTGGTCGTGGTGGAGGCTCGCGGCGAGGGCAAGGGAGGCTTCGTGGTCGAAATGGCTTGGCTGTATCTCGGGATTCCGCTCTCGATCATAACGGGGGCGATGTGGCCGCACACGGTCGGGCGGGTGTTGGAACGGCTGCGTGCGAGATAGCGATGATTGTGGCCGGGCTGCTCTGGCGTGGCGCACGGATCGCGATAGCGGAGGTTCCTTTGCCCCGTCCGGGGCTCGGAGCGTCGCAGGGATATCCCCAGGCAGCGCCCGGGGTCAGGAACAGCGCCGCCCGCGAGGCTGGAGGTCAGGCCCAGGTGTTTACAGGCCCCTCGCCCTTGCGCGCCTCCCCCGGCGCGTGGTGGTCGGCGCGCCAGCTTTCGGGGTAGTGCGGGTCGTCGATCTGGAGCGCGGCCTTGGTCGGGAACAGCGGCCGGAACGTGTCGCACATCACCGCCAGCTCGTCGGTGTACGTCTTGCCCAGGCTCTTCTCGACAGTGCCGGGGTGCGGGCCGTGCGGGATGCCCTGAGGGTGCAGGCTGATCGAGCCGGACTCGATCCCCCGCCGGGCCTTGTAGTTGCCCTCGACGTAGTAGAGCACCTCGTCGGAGTCGATGTTGGAGTGGTTGTAGGGGATCGGGATCGCCTCGGGGTGGAAGTCGAGCACGCGCGGGCAGAACGAGCAGATGACGAAGTTGTGCCCCTCGAAGGTCTGGTGGATCGGCGGCGGCATGTGCAGTTTGCCGACGATCGGCGCGAAGTCGTCGATGTTGAAGCAGTAGGGGTAGTAGCAGCCGTCCCAGCCGACGACGTCCAGCGGGTGGTAGGAGTAGATGTAGGAGTGGACGCAGTCGCGGGCCTTGATGCGGACCTCGAAGTCGCCGCGCTCGTCGAAGGTCAGCGGCAGCTCGGGGATGCGCAGGTCCCGCTCGCAGTAGGGGGCGTGCTCGAGGAACTGAGCGGTCTTCTTCGAGATGTAGCGTGGCGGCGGCAGGATGTGCGAGCCGTTGACGGTCTCAAACGCGATGAACTTGCCGAACGGCATGTCGGCCTTCGCGACGGGCCCGCTCTCGGTGTGGGGTCGGTCCTCGTCCCGCAACGGATCGAACTCGAGGCGGTAGATCGTGCCCTTGGGGATGACGATGTAGTCCTTGGGCCGGAACTTCAGCGCGCCGAACATCGAGTGCAGCGTGCCCGAGCCGTAGTGGACGAACAGGCACTCGTCGCCCTGGCCGTTCTTGAAGTGGTAGCCCATCTGCTCCGCGGGGACGCAGACCGCCATCTCGACGTCGGTGTTGCCGAGCACGATGGTGCGCCCGGAGACCGCGTCGCCGCCCGGCTTCATCGGCGCGGTCTTCATGTGCCGCATGCGCATGATCTCGCGCTCGACGTACTCGGGACGGGTCTCGTAGAGCTTCTTCCAGCCCGTCACCTGCGTCGGCGGATGGATGTGGTAGAGCGTGCTTGTCGGCCCGACGAAACCCTCGGTGCCGAAGAGCTCCTCGGAGTAGAGGGCGCCGTCGGGGCGGCGGAACTGGACGTGGCGCTTCCGGGGGATCTCGCCGAGCTTGGTGTAGTACGGCATGCGGGATTATAGGGGGAGAGCGGCGGGGCGACGAAGCGGCGGAGAAGATGAGGACACGCCCCCCGACCCCGCCGCGATAGACTGGCGGCCATGGCGACGTTCGAGCGGTTCGAGATCGGGGCGGACATCACCCGCGCCGCGACCCTGCCGGCGCGGGCGTACTCCGACCCGGCGGTGTACGAGGCGCAGCGGGAGCGGGTGTTCGCCCGGTCGTGGCAGCTCGCGGGAACGCTCGACGACGTGAAGGTACCGGGGCAGACGCGCCCGCTGACGCTCCTGGAGGGATGCCTGGACGAGCCGCTGCTCCTGACCCGCGACCGCGAGGACCGCGTGCACTGCCTCTCCAACGTCTGCACCCACCGCGGCACGATCCTGTGCGAGCACGGCGGCGTCGAGAAGAGCCTGGTGTGCCGCTACCACGGGCGGCGGTTCGACCTCGACGGCACGTGCCGGCACATGCCCGAGTTCACGAAGGTGATCGGGTTCCCCGGCGCGAAGGACAACCTGCCGCGGGTGCGGTTCGGCACGTGGGGCAAGTTCGTCCTCGCGTCGCTCGACCCGCTCAGCCCGCTCGACGAGGTGATCGAGCCGATGCGCGAGCGGCTCGCGTGGTTCCCGCTGGGCGACCTGCGGTTCGACCCGCGCCGCTCGCGCGACTACCTCGTGAACGCCAACTGGGCGCTCTACTGCGACAACTACCTCGAGGGCTTCCATATCCCGTTCGTCCACGCGTCGCTGAACGAAACCATCGACTACGGCGGGTACACGACGGAGCTGTACCGGTGGTCGAGCCTCCAGCTCGGCGTCTCGAGGAATCGCGAGGGCTGCTTCGACCCGCCGGCCTCGTCCCCCGACCACGGCCGCAACGTCGCCGCGTACTACTGGTGGCTCTTCCCGAACACGATGATCAACGTGTACCCGTGGGGGATCAGCGTGAACATCGTCAAGCCGCTCGGCGTCTCGAGGACGCGCGTGAGCTTCCTCAGCTACGTGCTCGACGAGAGCAGGATCGGCGAGGGCGCAGGGGCGGACCTCGACCGAGTGGAGCGCGAGGACGAAGCCGTGGTGGAGGCGGTGCAGCGGGGGTGTCGCTCGCGCCTGTACGATCGCGGCCGCTATTCGCCCGACCGCGAGCAGGGGGTGCATCACTTCCATCGCCTGCTCTGCGCGGCGATGTTCGAGTAGGCGGCGCACGCGATCAAGAACGCGGAGACTGCGGAGCTCGGCGGAGGCGCGGAGAGACGCCTGTAGGTTCTGCGTTCTATGCCTCCTCCGATCCTCCGCGTCCCCGCGCTGGGGTCTCCTCTCGCCGCCGGGCGTGGAGGTTCAGGATGCCGTCGGAGAGCGCGAACACGGCGCACATGCCCAGGACGATGGCGTAGAGCGTGTTGTTGATGACGAGGACCATGATCGCGCCGAGAGCCAGAAACGACGCCGCGCCGGCAAAGGGACGGATGCGCGCGGGCGGCAGGTTGCTCACCAGGATCGCGCCGACGACCGCGAGGTTGACCCAGGCGACGTGCGGGAGCGGGCGGAACACGACGAACCACCATGCCAGGCCGTATGCGGCGAACCAGATGAGGCACATGGCGACGCGACGCCACAGCGGGTCGGCCGCCGGGGCGATGCTCGACCTGCCGGGGAGCGGGGCGTCGGTTTCGCTCGTCATCGCGGCCTCCTGCGGTGACCGAGCATACCGGAAACCGATTCACCGCTCGGGTCGCAGAGTGTCACTGAGGCAAGCCAGAAGTGGGCTGACCAGAGAGGCGCCAGGACTGCCGAGGCGAAGCAGGTCTGACCCGTCCGCGGAACCAGTCGCCTTCAGCGGGGCGATTGCTTCATCAGCCCGAGCTCCACGCACTCGATGATCGTGTGGAGAATGAGCATGTGCAGCTCCTGGATGCGGTCGGCGGTCTCGCCGGGCACGAGCAGCTCGTGCTCGCAGACCCCCGCCAGGTCGCCGCCGGGCTTGAGCCCGCAGGCCCCGAGGAGTGCGACGCGGGTGACGCCGAGCTCCTTTGCGGCCGCCGCGGCCCGGAGCACGGTGGGCGAGTTGCCGCTGGTGGAGAGCAGGACAAGCACGTCGCCGGGCTTGCCGAGCGCCCGCACCCACCGCTCGAAAACCGCGTCGTAGCCGTAGTCGTTGGCGGTGCACGTGATGTGGCCCGCGTCGATGCAGGCGATGGCGGGGAGGGGCTCGCGATCCGCGCGGAAGCGGCCGGTGAGCTCCTCGCAGAAGTGCATGGCGTCGCAGGCCGAGCCGCCGTTGCCGCAGGCGAGCACCTTGCCGCCGGCGCGGAAGCAGGCAGCGATGGCGCCGGCGACCACCTCGATGCCGCCGACGTTCTTCTGGTCGGCGAGCAGGCGGGAGAGCGCGTCGTGAGCGGCTTGGAGGGCCCGGTGGGCGGGGGTCATGACCGGATGGTAGTGGGCCGCGCCCGATCGTGACCGGTGCGCGGCCCACTCGCGCCGGGCCCTCGGCGCCGGGCGGCCGGCGCCTCAGCAGCCGGCGCTCCAGGCGCTCAGGAAGCAGACGACGTCGCGCGAGTCGACCACGCCGCTTGCGTCGCAGTCGGCGGCGTCCTCGCGGGCGGACCAGGCGTTGAGAAAGGCGATGACGTCTCGGCTATCGAGGGTCCCGTCGCCGCTGAAGTCGGCGGGGCAGCGGCCCGGGCTCGCACCGGCCGCCCAGAAGCCGCCGGAGAGATCGAACGACCCGCCCTGGACGAGCGGCCCGGCGTCGTGCTGGCCGATCGTGCCCGAGAGCTCGTAGGAGCCGCCGGAGGAGACCCCTCCGCCGCCGTCGATCGTGTGCCAGTCGATCGCGTATTGGGCGTGGGCGTCGGCGCACGGCGCGAGCGACGACGCAATCAGCACGAGGTGAGCGGTGCTCGGGCGCGGCATGGGATCACTCCGCCTTTCCGGTGTGGGTCGGTTTCACGAGCTCGGGCGTGGGAACGGGGGGCAGCGGCGTGATGGAGCGCCGAGCGGCGCCCTCTCCGCCGGGGGTGGGCTCGTGCGCGGGCGCGCCGCCGCTGCTCGTCTTGATGACCATGATGTTGAAGGACGCCCCGATGGGCATCGACGCGAAGTCCTGGTTGAAGATCGCCCACCGGCTCCCCGTGTACCAGACCCCGAGCGGGTGCGCGTTGTACACCCCGCCCTGCCCTGGCGGATTCCAGTTCTGCGTGACCATCATGATCGCGAAGGGATCGCCGTTGAGCATCGGATGGTTGATGTAGGTGACGTGCCCGGAGGTGTTCGATCCGGCGGCGTCGTGGATGAACGCCGCGGTGGGCGTGTTGATCCCGGCGGACGCGACCCGGATCTCGCCCTGCGCGATCTCGAGCGCCGTGCCGGTTGCCGACGAGTGGTGCGCCCGGATGCCGGCGCCCGCGCCCCCGGAGGTGCCGAAGACGCCGGCCGGGCCGTCGCGGGTGCCGCCGAACAGGCCGTACCACTCGGGAGATTCGCCGACGATCGCGCTCGCGAGTCCGTTGGACCTCGCCCAGACGCCGTAGACGCCGACGGAGTACAGGCCGGCGGAGACACCCACGCTCGACGGGTACAGGTCGCTCGCCTCGACGTATCCGGCCATCGTGCCGTGCGAGCCCTGGCCGCCGTGGAACGCCTCGATGGCGACGCTGTCGGGGTGGGAGGCCGCCGCGTACACGCCGCGCCCGGGCGCCACGCCCGCGTAGTCGCCCACCGCGTACACACCGACGCCGCCGCGCTGATTGAGCGCGCCGACGGCGACGCCCGAATCCGAGAAGGCGCTGACGCCCGCTCCCAGGAAATAACTCACGGCCTCGTCGGACGAGGCGGAGATGATGCCGGTCCCGCCGGCGGTGCTCCGAGCGAAGAGCGTGTAGCTGCCCCAGCCGGGGTTCGCCTCGAAGTTCGCAGAGTGCTCGCTGAAGAAATGGGTCGACTCGAATCCGTCGAATCTGTCCGCGTCGAGCGCACGCACCGCGTGCGGCGAGGACGTCAGGCGTTGGCGCGGATCGAGCACCGTGTACGTGGACGGGTGGCGGTTGGCGTTGTCCACGCCGCCGGGGCGGACCGCGACCTGGAGGTACCGTTCGCTACCGGGGAACTGCAGGCCGAAATCCACGAGCGCGGTGAACTGGCCACCGGCCACGCCCGCGTCATCGACGTAGACGTCGGCGCCGTGCTGCAGGCCGCCCGTCTCGGCGTCGTACAGCCCGAAGCGAAAGTCGTAGGACCCGTCCGCCGGCCCGCCTCCGTCACGAAGGCTGCCCTGGTACGTGAACGCCGTCGGCTGGGCCGCGACGCTCCCGGCGGCCAGGCACAAGGCGGCGACGGATGGAACGCGAGTCGTCATGTGGAACCTCCGTTCGAAGGGCTGACAGGCCACAGCCCTAAGCGCACGCCGGCCGCCGGCGCTGCCACGCGAGGGCGGAGTTTCCAGGCGCGTCGGAGGCGACCGGTCGTCACCCGCGCCGGCCGGGCTTCACGGGTGGCCGGGGGAGCGCGGGGCGAGGTCGCCCCGCGAGGACGCGGCCCACGCGGATCGCCCGAGCATGCCGGCGTCACCGGGAATGATGGTGGGCCGCGCCCGGTGAATGCCGTGCGCGGCCCAGGTGCCACAGGTTCCTCGTCGTCGGGCGACGCCTCAGCAGCCCGCGCTCCACGCGTTCAGAAAGCAGATCACGTCGCGAGAATCGATCAGGCCGTTGGCGTCGCAGTCGGCGGAGCCCTCGCGGGCCGACCAGGCATTGAGGAAAGCGATGACGTCGCGGCTGTCGACGGCGCCGTCGCCGTTGAAATCCGCGCCGCAGGAGGCCCCGAAGGCGCTCCAGAAGCCGCCG
>Ga0196977_1001188_pt1 | contig 10273 bp, 9 predicted proteins | sample S3v_1013CmetaG_FD_148634 | JGI IMG/M metagenome (GOLD analysis project Ga0196977, IMG submission 148634) | Soil microbial communities from Anza Borrego desert, Southern California, United States - S3+v_10-13C | ecosystem: Environmental > Terrestrial > Soil > Desert | place: USA: California...
AGATCGCCCGTGCCGGTTCGAATCGCGGTCGTCACGACGTCGGCCCATCGCTCGCTGCCGTCGCTTCGCGCGAAGCAGCTTTCCAGATGAAATTCGGAGATCTCACCCTGTTGCATGCGCCGCACTTGCGCGTCGAACGCCCGGCGGTCGCGATCTCGCATCAGTGCCGCATGGTCGACAGTCTCGGCATCCTCGCGCGCATAGCCGACGAAGCTGAGATAAGCCTCGTTCATCTGCACGACCTTGCCCTGTGCGTCGCGGCAGATGATGCCGGCGCCCGTATGTTCGAACACGGCCCGAAGGTGTGCCTCACTTTCGGCAAGTGCCCGCGTGCGCTGCGCCACCCGCGTTTCCAGCTCCCGGTTCGCCGCGGAGAGCTGCTGCGTCGCCGCGAGCAGTGCGCGGCGCATCGTGTCCTGCGCGGCTGCGAGGTCAGCCGCTTCGCGCCACGGCGCGGGAACCTCGATGGGCCGCTCGAGCTCCAGCAACGCGAGCCGGCGGCTTTCTTCCGCCAGCGCCTCCAGCGGACGGCTGATCCGTCTGGCGATACGCGTCGCCACGTACCCCGAGAGCACCAGGACAAACGCCAAGACGGTGAATCCCAGCAGCGCGGCCTGACGCAGCGCCACGGGCAGGAAGTCGTCCCTCGGCGCAAGCGTGGCGACGAGCAGCCCGCCTTCGCCGAAGCGGGCGGGGCGGAATCGGCTGAGCCAGGCGCCGTTTCCGAGGTCTCTCAGCACGACGGCATCGGATTCATGCGCTTCACGATCCCACGCGTCGAACGCAGCGGACATCGCGGCATACGGCGTCTCGGGCAGCCGCTTCAGCATGACCGACATCAAGCTGCCGGACGCCGTGCTCGAATGATCGCGCGGCGCCGCCACGACGCGCGCATCCCGCGTAAGCAGCGCGACCTGGCCGTTGCGTCCCACGTTGAGCGACGTGGTGAACGACGAAAGCGCGCTGAGCTCGACATCGAATGCGAGAACCCGCACATCGTCCTCGCCCCATCTCACCGCAGCGGTCATGCCCGGCGCCTTGGTGCTGAAAAAAATGTAAGGCGCCGTCCAGAACACGCTTGCGTCGCTGCGGAGATTGCGCGCGCCGATGTGCCATGGACGCGTGCGCGCGTCGTAATCGTGATAGCGCCATTCCTCCGCGTAGGGCGTGTCGAGCGTGCGCCACTTGATCCATTTCTGACGCTTGCCCCAGCGCTCGACGTCGCTCAGCTTGTTGTGCCACTCGCCGCCCGGCATGCGCAGAAGCATGAGCTCCCGGCCGCGATTGTCGGCATGGATCACGGCCGCGATGTTCGGGCGGCTCTTCAGGACAGGCACGAAAAGCCGGTTGAATTCGGCGACATCGTCGAGATCGAACGCTCCGGTTTGGCCCCAGTCGCCGCCGGTACGGGCCACGCGCTCGATCTGCGAGACCAGCCTGAGGATCTCGCCTTCGACCTGGTCGCTCGCGCGCTGCATCTCGCTCGTGCCCAGCTCGTCGGCGGTCGGCGCAAGCACGAGCCAGTGGAGCGCGACACCCGCCACCACGATCGTGCCTGTCAGCACGAAAAAGAACCACGCGAGCAGCGCACGCCGAATGCTCGAAGGTCCAGACAGCGCTAGCTTCATATCCACCCCACTCGAATCCGCGAGCCTGCGACGAACAATGCGCGAGCCCGTGCGGCAGAATGGATCCGGTCTACCCGCCGCACGCGCAATCGCACGCGCTTCACACGCTCGACGATGCGTTCACGATGCTATTGATTGCGCCGATCGTAAAGAAAAAGCTCGCGTGTGGAATTCATGCAGGCCGCGATGTGTGGCAGAAATCACATCGAGCATCCGATGCCTGACGCGCTTGTCAGAGATCATCGGACATCGCGCGAACGAGTGTCGCGCATCGACGACAGCTGCTACATGAACCGCATGCTATCGCGGTCGAGCGAGGCAACTCGCAAGGCGGGGAAACTCAGGACGCGCGCTCATCGCGTCGCGCGGTTGCACTGCGCTCATCAGGAGATGAACGCGCCGACAGCGGCGCGTTCATGCTGCGACACCTAGCTCAAGGGCTCGAACTTCAGCCGCTTCACCTTCTCCATGTTCGTGCCTTCGATGCGGATCAGCCGCGTCGGGCCGGCCCGGCTCGGTGAATGGAGGTCGCCCTCGTTGTAGACATGGGCGACGCCCGGCGTGAGCTTGTACGTGCGGGTCTTGCGCACCTTGCCCGGTTTTTCGGGCGACGCCGGCTCGAGCAGCTCCCAGTCGCTCATCGCCGTCTCGCCGTTCGCCTGGCCGTAAATCGCCCACGACGGGCCGTGGTCGTGCGGCGGGCTGTCCTTCGGCCCGGTGTAGCGATGCGCGAGGATGCAGAAGCCGAGATCGGGGTCTTCGTACAGGATCTTGCGCTCCGGCGTCGTCTCGTCGAGATGCTTCGCGACGAACGATTCGTCTTTCAGCACGTCCTGAAGCAGCGCGGAAACCTTGCGGCGGCCGGCGGGATTGTTCTCGGCCTTGAGGATCTTCCTGCACTCGGCAGCGAATGCTTCGAGCGTGTGGTCCATCTGTTCGTCTCCTTCGGGGAATGGCGTCGGACAGGTAGCTTAACCGCGAGCCGCCGCAGCCGCCAAACCCTCCGCTGACGCCGTTACTCGCGGTCGCGGCCGCTCTGCGGCTGGGTGTCGGGTCCCGCGTAGCCGTGGCTTCTCGCGTTCGCGAGACATTCAGGCCAGCTTGCAAACGCCTGCGACGACACGCGCTGCGTGCCTTCCGGCGAGGTGTAGCGCCAGTACCACCGACGCCGCCCGTCTCGCAGGAACTCCCACTGTTCCTCCATTTTTTTCGCTCCCTGAATCGGAACGATCGCAGGCAACGCACGTACCTGTCTGCGACACCCGGCATGGCCGTTGCGAATGCCCGGTCATGAACGATTCTCGGATTCCGTCGAAACACACGGATGCTCGCATCGTGAAACGCGACCAGAAATCCGCACAAGAGCTGCAGGAGCTCATTCAGCGTCGCATCAACGAGTTAGACGGCGTGTACCGCGGCATCGTGCGGGTGACTGCGCCGCGCGTACAGCCGTGCTCGCCGGCACACGACGGCTGCAACTGGAGCACCGAGCCCTATACCGGGCCGCCGGCCTATGCGAGCGTCGTGGACATCATCGTGCAGACATTGCGCAAGCGTTTCGATCTCGCTGACCGCGCAAGCGAGGACACGCCGCAAAGCTGAAGAGAGGAAGCGCCCGCGTTGCTGGCGCGATAAGTCCGAGCTGACGCGTCCCGATTAGTGCTGGGTCGCGGCGAGCTCGATGCTTGCCGGAAACACGCTCGGTTCAGCGGGCGGCACGATCGCCAGCGTCTCGACCGGCGGCTCCCCCGAAGGCTTGATTCTGGAGGCGGCGAAGATACCCCACAGCAGGCCGCCGATCATCAGCGCGGGGACCGACACACCCAGGAGGACGGCGAGTGTGCGCGCCGAGGCCGCGTTTCCGACTACCGCGTTTGCCCGTTGCAGCTCGAGGCGCTCGTGAGCTTCCATCGGCACGTGGTCGAGAAGATTGCCGACGACGCCCTTGTAGAGTGTCTGATCGAATGCCTGCGCCGGATGTGCTGACGGCTCTCCGGCATCGACGGCGTGCGCGCGGACCGGAAAAGCCAGCAGCAGGACAAGGCTCGCGACCAGACAGCGGCGCAGCGTTTGTTCGTAGTGCGACAAATGATCCCCCGAAGGCTGCAGCGCGTGTGCTGCCTGTGCTGTATGCCGATGGGGAGTTTACGAAGAGTGTGAGACGCGACAACCAATTACGTCACACCGTTGATGCTATTTCTCGCGCGAGTTGTGGAGCGCTTGGGCGGTATCGGCCATTGCTTCATTGATCACGATGCCGCGCGGCGGATGAACGGCATGGCCGTACTCGTCCAGCATGACGGCGAGGCGACCCTGCCGCCGCGCGGTGCGCACGTCCGCCCATGCACCACCGGACGCGATGCGGTCGGCGACCGTCTGCCCGAACCGCTGCGCGCGATCGGCGCCTTCGGCGCTCGCCAGGAAGACCGCGAGGAAACCGTTCGGGCTGAGAAACTCCGAGTAGCTCGCGTCGAATTGCGAGCACAGGTGATAGAGCTCACGCACGGCACGCTCGGACAGGCCGACCTCGTGCCTTGTGTAGTGAACGATGAACGTCGGCCCGTCGTCCGCTTGCAACGCGAGTAACGGCCGCGACTGCGTACCCGTTCGGCCCTGCCGGATTTTGAGTACCGCGCTCAGCACGAGGACCGAATAACCGAGCAGCAGCCAGAGATTGTCGGGCGTGGAGTATTTGTTTTCGGGAGACGGAGCCGGTATCAGCGCCGCATACCAAGGCGACCTGCCGAAGTACAACGCGCTGCCGACCGGAATCGCCAGGATCATCGCTCCTATGAGGAACCAGCCGCCCGGCTTGCGCGCGGTAGCGCCGGGCGGTTCGCCTTGCCCAGTGGTGAGCCGGCGAAGACGGTAGCGGAACCTCCACAGATAGGCGCCGAATCCGCCGAGCAGGGTCGCAATCAGGATCGCGAGGCCGACCTCACGCTCAGTCATGTGGGCTCATGTGGGTGCTCACACGTCATGTCGAATCGCGGCTTCTTCGAAGTCCCACGTGCCTTCGTCGAAGCCTGACTTCAGGAACTCGAAGATCGGCGTATACGTCGCCTCGGGCGGCACATCGAGGGCGAGGAGACCGGCCGATTGCATGCTTTCCCACGTTGCGCCGAGGTGCTCGAGCGTGATCGTGAGCCGCTCCATCTGTGCCGGGTCCATCAGCACCACGCGCACCGTGGTATGGCCGGCCGTACGTGCGAGCTTCCTGAAACGGTGCGGACCTTCGTCAGCGATTTCGGCCTCGACCGCGTCCTTGAAGCTCACGCCCCTCACATAGAACGGCGTGTTCTCGATCTCGAAGGTGCCATCGGGCAGTCTGGAAGCCCAGAGCGTCTCGGCGGACACCGGCGGATAACCATCGGCGTCCGGCGTGAGCTCGAACAGGATTCGCACCATGCCGCCGCGCGGAATCTCCTCGATCTCCCACGACACCATGCCGGAGTGCTCACGATCCCGGAAGTAATTGTGGTTGCGGGCCTCGATTGCGTCGATCGCGGCGAGAAAGTGAGATCGCGTCCCCGCGTCCGTTTCCGCTTCGCTTGCCGCGCGCAATGCCGGCACCGCGTTCGGCCGCAGCGAGAACGCGAGCAACTCCGCGGCCCTGAATTTCACGATCTTCGAGCGGTCGCCGAGCGCGCGGACGCCGAGCCGATAAGCATCGTCGCTCCAGCGCGCATACGGCGTCGCGAAAAACACCGCAGCGGAACGCGGCCCTGCGCGACCCGACTGCTCGTAGTGCCGTAGTAGCGCGGCCGGTACGCCGTCGGGATCGTGCGCCTGAAGCGCGCGAATCGCGTCGTGCTCCTTCGCGTCGCCCTTGCCGGTGAGATTCGCCAGGAGAGCGGCTACGTCCGGCGCGGGTTCCCAGGCGGACATGGTCCTCGATGAATTGCGAGCGCGTGCATCCTAGCAGCCCTGGCTGCTCCCAGATGCAAACCTACCGCCGCAGTCGGAAGTAGATCTCCGGCAGCTTGTTCGGCAGGCTGTTGATGTGGTCGAGCACGAGGTAGTGGCCCTTGCCGAAGATCTGCGGCAGGTACTGGTTGGCCATCGTGTCGACGGTGATGCAGAAGGGGTGCACGCCTTTCGAGGCGGCTTCCTTCACCGCCATGCGCGTGTCTTCGTGGAGATAGCGCCGGTCGCCGCCGTCGTCGTAATCCTCGGGGCGACCATCCGAAAGAATCAGCAGCAGGCGCCGGCGGCTCTCGATGCCTTCGAAGCTCGTCGTCGCGTGGCGGATCGCCGCGCCCATGCGCGTCGCGAGCCGTCCCGACATGCCGCCGATCATGCTGCGGATGTCCTGTGACAGCGGCTCGTCGAAATCCTTGATCGTGTAATAGCTCACGTTGTCGCGGTACTTGGAGCAGAAGCCCGCGATCGAATAGCTGTCGCCGACTTCCTCCATGCTTTCCGCGAACAGCAGCACGCCGGCGCGCACGCGATCGACCAGGCGCCCGCCGCCCTCCGGCAGGTGCTGCATGATCGACGTGGACATGTCCGCGAGCAGCGTCACCGCGATCTCGCGCTGGCGCAGCTCCCGCCGCTTGTAGATGTCGGCCTTGGGCGAGCGTCCGGCCTTGCGCTCCGCCACATAGCTCACCACCGCGTTCAGATCCATGTCGTCGCCGTCGAACTGGCGAAGCTGCGGCGCCATGCGCGTGGGCTTCTGCGACTGGATCGCCTTCTTCAGGCGTTTGAGCGCGTTCGAGTACTGGTTCATCAGGCGGCTCGTCTCGGCGAGGTTCGATTCGCCGAGGCGCTTCTCCTGCACCCACGCCCAGTTCCGCTTGTAGCGCAACTCTCGGTAATCCCACTCCGGATACGGGATGCCCTTGTCCGAGCTCCCCTGCTTGCCGCGCTCCTGCTCGCTCTTCGCCGCCGCCTGCTGCGCGGTGCCGCTCGACTCGCCGTAGCCCGCGACCTCCTCCTGTTTGGTGCTGTCCTGCTGGTTGCCCTGCTCGGCGTCCTGCGGCGCCTCGGCGTCTTCCTCGCCGCCCTCTTCCGGCTGGTTCTGCTGCTCGGCGCCGGCCTGTTGCTGCTGCTGCTCGTCCTCCTGCTCCTGCGGATGCGCGAGCCGCGTCGAGTTGGGTCCGCGCCCCGGCAGATACGCTGCGTGGAAACCCTCGAGGTCGGAGACGCGCGGAAGATCCTTCTCTTCGTAGATCGAATTCGCGACGCGGAACGCATCGGCGAGCGTCGCGCCGGGCTCGAGGAGCGGCATGAACCATTCGTCACCGCGCTGCGTCGCGCGGGCCGCGTCTTTTTCGCGCCAGACGCGAAGCGCGAGCTCGCACGTCTGGATCGCGAGATCGAAATACGGCGCGGTCTCCTGGTGGCGCACGCCGCGCTGCTTCGCGGTCGCGACGAGCCGCTGGAGATAGTTCGGCACGTCGTGCTGCACGCGGAAATCGACGCGCAGGTCCTCGCACAGATCGAAGATCAACTGGAAGCGCAGCGCGTCGTCGCCGTAGCGCGTGAAGATCGGCGCCCACGACACCGGGCCCTCGTTCGGGAACTGCACGTGCGCCGCCCCGAAGAGCGCCTGCATCGAGCTCTTCTCGAACGTGCCGCAGCGCATGTGCGCCGCGCCGTGCAGCATCGCGAGCACCGCCTCGTCGCGATTGCCCATCACGGCGGGGAAATAGATCGTGCGCCCGTCGGTCTCGACGAACGGCCGCCCTTTCTCGGGCGACCAGCTCGACTCCTTCAAATCGAAGGTGCCGCCGAACCACACGTCGAGCAGCATCCCGAGCAGGCGATTGCGGTCCGCGAGCCTGAATCCCGGCAGGTGCTCGAGCAGGAGCGCGAGGCTTTCCTCGGACTCCAGCCGGAAATACGCCTCGCCGCGCGCGCGTCCCGATTGCAGGATGTCCGCGCCGCGCAGCGCCCACGGCAGGATCGCCTGCGGCCCGAGCAGATTGCGCACGCGGAGCGCGCCGCCGAGGTACGTGCTCAGCATGAGCTTGCGCGATTCGAAGAGCTCCTCGGCCGGCGAGGAGAGCTGCTCGATGCCCGAGATGCCCTGCCGCCCGGACAGATCGATCACCGGCGTCGCGAAATACGCCGAGCCGCTGTCGATCTGGCGCGAGCACCACCGGAAGCCGATCTCGGCCCAGCGCTTCTCACCCGCGTGTCCGAGCGAGCCGAACGCGCGCGGCAGGTTCGCCATGAAGCCTTCGAGCGCGCGCCACGAGCCGCGCCACTTGATGAACTCCAGCGCCTGCTGCGTCCACGGCAGCACCGTTTCCGAGATGCGCTCGGCTTCCGCACTCCCGCGGATGAAAGCGCGCCCGGCCTCGCGGTCGAACTCGAAAAGCGCGCGGCAGGCGTTCAGCCAGGCGAGCGTCACGGCGTCGCCGTGCGGCCGGATCTCCGGAAGGGTGAGCTCGACCTCGCGGTGCGCGGCGACGCTCTGGTCGCGGAGCCCGGTCAGCGCGTCAGATATCGACTTCGGCGCAGTCACACCGAGAAGTGCGCCTGCACGATCTCCATGAGCGCGTCGGAGAGCTCGAGGTCGTCGGTGATCGGGTTGATCATCGCGACCTGGCACGCGGCGATCGGATCGAGGCCGGCGTTCATCATGTTCGCCGCGTACACGAGCGCGCGCGTGGACGTGGCCTCTTCGAGCCCGTGGTCCTTCAGGAGCCGCGCCTTGCGGCCGGCGGCAACGAGCTGGTGCACGATCTCGGGAGAGATGCCGGCGGCTTCGTTCAGCACGACCTTGCGCTCGATGTCCTCGGAGGGGAAATCGAAGTTGATCGCGATGAAGCGCTGCTTGGTCGAGGGCTTGAGGTCCTTCAGCACCGTCTGGTAGCCGGGGTTATACGAGATCACGAGCATGAAATCCTCGTGCGCGTCGATCTCCTGCCCCTTCTTCTCGATCGTCAACTTGCGGCGGTGATCGGTGAGCGAGTGGATGACGACGGTGGAGTCCGTGCGCGCCTCCACGATCTCGTCGAGATAGCAGATCGCGCCGGCCTTCACCGCGCGCGTAAGCGGCCCGTCCTGCCACACGGTTTCGTTGCCTTCGAGCAGGAAACGGCCGACCAGATCCGAGCTCGTCAGGTCCTCGTGGCACGACACGGTGACGAGCGGCCGGCTCAACTGGAACGCCATGTGCTCGAGGAAGCGGGTCTTGCCGCACCCGGTCGGACCCTTGAGCATGACCGGCAGCCGCCGCTTGTAAGCCGCCTCGAAGATCGCGATCTCGTTCGCCTGCGGCTCGTAATAGGGAGCGACCTCACCGGGCTGCGGCGCCTGGACGATATCGTGCTCGACGCCCCGCAAACGAGTAACTGCCTGTTTCATTACCTGAACCTGGAGGAGAGTGCCCGGGACGGGCCACGCCATATGTTACATCGTAGGGTGGGCGGGAGCCCACCGACGGGACTTCATTGCCAGTCCGTCAGAACAGCCTGCGGGAATCCACCTCCGGCGGCATGGGTGCGTTCAGGACCTGAGCGCTGACACCGAACGCCGGGCTGCCGAGCATCGCCTGGACGGCATCGAAGCGCATCAGTGTGAGTGAACCCCAGCGCCCGTAGTTGTAGGCGAGGTCCGCGCCGATCGCCGTGCTGTCGCTGCTCGATTTCAGGTGCTGAGTGAGAAGCGCGTCTGTCAGCTTCCAATTCGCCGGTGCGCCAGCGGCATCGTACTTCCCGACGATACCGCCGAAGTCGAAGCTCAGAATCTTCCGGTTGCGGAGCGTGTCGCTCGAAGCCGCGTCGAAGTCCGACATAGCTTCCGCAATCATCTGAATATTCAGCACGCTGCGATTAGCCGGAGCCGCATACCACTCGTCGAACAGAATCGCGTCGCCGCTCCCGCCAAGATTCAGCAGGAGGTCGTTTCCGGCTTTGGTCAGGTTGATGTCTGCATAACGGATGCCGCCGCCGAGGGACAAGGTGTTGTCCTGCCCGGGAGCAGGTGCGACCGTGTCACGGCCATCGCCGCGGTTGAAGGCGATCACGTCCGCACCGGCCGCAGTCACGATCACGTCGGCGTCGGCGCCGCCGATGAAGAAGTCGCTGCCGGACCCGCCGCGCAAAACGTCGTTTGCGCCGCCGGCCGACAAGACGTTGTTACCGGAATCATCGGACAGCAGGTCCGCACCGGATGTGCTCTGCAACACATCGTTCCCACCGCGGCCGACGAGCTCGTCGGGGCCGCCAAACCCGCCGGACAGCAGGTTGGCCGCATCGTTGCCGATGATCACATTGGGTGTGTCGCTACCCCGTGCGTCGATCGAGTCGGAGCCGGTGAGCGTGAGCTGTTCGAGGTGGTTACCCATTGTGTAACTGCTCGATGTGAACGCCACGTCGAAGCCTTCGTTGGCCCACTCGGCGATATCGGCGCCATCGTGAACAAAATAGACGTCGTCGCCCGGGCCGCCAAAAAGAACGTCTCGGACCCTGCCGTGAAGATCGTCTCCAATCCTGGCGTGAAGCCGATCATTGCCCGCCTCACCGTACAGCCGGTCGCCCGCCGAGCCGGCGTAGAGCGTGTCGTTTCCCGCTGCACCGTGGAGCTCACTGCTCGCCTTACCGCCGGTCAACACGTTATCGAGCGCGTTGCCGATCCCACGGGGTAGCGGGGGAATGAAGTCTCCCGGCAGTCTGGTCGGCATCGGCATC
>Ga0196977_1001189_pt1 | contig 10272 bp, 9 predicted proteins | sample S3v_1013CmetaG_FD_148634 | JGI IMG/M metagenome (GOLD analysis project Ga0196977, IMG submission 148634) | Soil microbial communities from Anza Borrego desert, Southern California, United States - S3+v_10-13C | ecosystem: Environmental > Terrestrial > Soil > Desert | place: USA: California...
ACTCGATCTGGGCGGGCAATTACGCGATGGTGGTTCCGAAGCAGCACCGGCAGATCTTCGCGGCGGCCGGCTGGAGCAAGCAGAACATCCGCGAATACGTATTCGAGCGCGCGCACGTGCAGCGCAGGGAATGGCGCTCGGTGGGCAAGTCGGCCGTCGCGGGGCGCAAGGATGACGAAGACCGCACCTATCGTGCGCTGCGCACGCCCGACGATCTGCTCGTCATTGCAGCAGGCGGTCCCGCCGGCGGCTTCGGCGCGATCGTGCCGCCGTGGTACGGCCAGAAATCGCTTGCAGTCACCGCCGTCATCCCGGCGTAAGCCGGGATCGAGTCAACCCAACAGGAGCATGACATGACACTCAAAGTCCTCGATCCCCGCGTGGATCCGGCCGGCGAGGCGCTGCGCATGGCGCAGCCGCTCGCCTCGCTGAACGGCGCCGTCGTCGGCCTGCTCGACAACGCGAAGATCGGCACCGGGCGATTCTTCGATTTCGTCGCGGAGATTCTGAAAACGCAACACGGCGTGCGCGAGTTCATCCGGCGCCGCAAGCCGGACACGACGCGGCCCGTTCCGAAGGACATGCTCGCGGAGATGAGCGGAGCCGACGCATTGGTCTCCGCGATCGGCGACTGAGGGAGCTGCTCGTCGTGCAGTCTGCACGACGCCATCGAAGCGGAGCGGCTCGGCATCCCGGCGGCGGCGGTCATCACGGATCGCTTCGTCAGAAGCGCGGAACTGGTCGCGCAGGTAAACGGGTTGCGCGATTACCCATTCGTGGTGATCCAGCACCCGGTTGCGAACAACGACGAGGCGGCGCTGCGCGCGAAGGCGGAGCAGGCGACCGCGCGCATCGTGGAGCTCTTGACGAGGCGGTGACTGCAAATCTCTTTTTCGGACGCGAGTGCCTCGACGCGCTCTGCGCCCGCGCGCGCGAATCGAAGCGGCGGCGGATGAACCTCAACTTCCACGATCGCGACGAGCACCCGGCGAACCGGCTGCTCAATGCGATGGAGACGGATTCGTACGTGCGCCCGCACCGGCACCTGCGGCCCGACAAGGAAGAGACGTTCGTCGCGGTGCGCGGCGCGTTGGGCGTGGTGCTGTTCGATGGGGACGGCAATGTCACGCAGACCGCGCTGATACGCCCGAACGGCGAGCTCATCGGCGCGCACGTGCCCTGCGGCACGTTTCACTCGATCGTCGCGCTCGAGCCGGGATCGGTCTTCTTCGAAGTGAAGGGCGGGCCCTATCAGCCGACGATCGAAAAGGAATGGGCGCAATGGTCGCCGCCCGAAGGCGACGCGGCGGCGCCGGCGTATCTCGCGAAACTGCGCGCGTTGTTCGGTTAACGGACGCTCAGCGATCGCCACGGCGTCCTTACCGACGCCTCGCGATGACACCGCAGGCGGCATTGCGGGGAACACCGTGCACGCGCACCACGAAGTCGTTGCGCATTGGAAGCAATCCCGTGGCGCACGCTAACTGCAGAACGTGGCGAGGCGTTTGAACGCCTTCACCTTCTCCGCCCGCTCGATCTTCGCGCCGTTGAGCGCGGTGCGCATCACCTCGATCGTCTTGTCGTAGGTCGCGCGATCGACCGGGAACGGCGTGCCGTCCTTGCCGCCGTGCGCGAAGGCATAGCGGGCGGGATCCTGGCGGCTCGCCGCCGTGCCGTAGATCAGCTCGGAGGTGAGCGCGAGCGCGCGCAGCGTCTTGGCGCCCACGCCTTCGATCGAGAGCAGCGCCTCGAAATCCTTCGGCGCGGCTTCGTAGGTGCGCAGCAGGATCTTCTCCAGATATTTGGGATTGATGTCTGCGGTCGCAACGGCATGCCGCCGCGGCAGCTCGAGGAGGGGCAGATGATCGAGCGCACCCAGCGCGACTTCCGGCTTCTCCGCCGCGAGCACCGCCGAGGAAGCACGCACCGGCGCGCTCTCGGAGGCGACGAGATTCAGCGTGGCCGCCGTCGAATCGCAGCAGATCGCCGCGTGCGGCTCGTTCACATAGCTCTCGACCGCGTCGGAGAGCCAGTGGTAACGGCGCGCCATGCTCGTCGCGTCGCTCATGCCCTGCTGCACGATGCACCACTGCCCGTCCGGCGTGAACACGAAGGAGTGGTGGTAGAGCTGATAGCCGTCCTGTACGGCGGAGTTGTCCACCTTCGCCGAGATGCGGCTCGCGTACACCAGCGGCTGGGGGTCGCGCCCGATGCGCTCGCACGCGCTTGCGATCTCCGCAGGCGTTTTGCGCGAGGTGGCGCCCTTGCCGCCCGCGACATAGATACCGAGCTCGCGCTCGGTGCCTTTGAGTCCTTCCTTGAGCGCGCCGCACACCGTCGTCGTGAGCCCGCTCGAGTGCCAGTCGAAGCCGAGCACGCAGCCGAACGCCTGGAACCAGTAGGGATCGGAAAGCCGTCGCAGCACCTCCGCGCGGCCGAACTCGGAGGCCAGGAACACGACGATCTCGCGCGAGAGCGGCACCATGCGCTCGAACAGCCACGACGGCGCCTTGCCGCCGTGCAGCGGCAGATGGGCGAATCCGGTACGGGACATCGGTGCGAGATTAACAGTCCCGCGACTTCAGGGCCTCCCGCAGGAGCGGCGCCTCGATCGGCTTCGTCACGAAGAGATCAAATCCGGCCTGGAGCGCCTTGTCGCGATCTTCGGGCGCGCCGAAACCGGTCAACGCAACCAGCCTGATCTCCCGCAACATGGCGTGGCTGCGCATCGTGCGCGCGACCTCGAGTCCGCTGACGTCAGGCAGTCCGATGTCGACGATCGCGATGTCGGGCCGCGACGACTGCGCCGTCTCGATCGCGCTCCTGCCGTCCACGGCTTCCGTGACGTCGTGGCCTTCGAGCTCCAGCAGCGCGCGCAGCGCGCGGCGCGTGTCCGGCTGATCCTCGACCACGAGCACGCGCCGCTTCTGGACGGCGACAGTCGCGGAGGGCTCCAGTGCCGCAGCGTTCTCCTCGTGAGATTTCGTCGCGCGCGGAAAACGAATCGTGAACGCGGCGCCGCTGGCGCTGCCGCCGCTTTCGGCCGTGATGCTGCCGTGCTGCATCTCGACCAGCGATTTCGCGAGCGCGAGCCCCAGCCCGAGGCCGCTCTGGCCGTGGCCGGGCGGCTGATCGGCCTGCGCGAATACGTCGAAGATGCTCGCGATCGACTCGGGCGGGATGCCGCTGCCGTTGTCTTCGACGCGCAGCACGCCCTCCGCGCCTTCGTCGCGCACGGTCACGTCGATACAGCCGCCCGCCGGCGTGAACTTCAGCGCGTTGTCGAGGAGATTGGTCAGCACCTGCGTCATGCGATGCCGGTCGACGTATACGATTACGCTGTCGCCCTTTATCGAGAGCCGGTGATGCGCGCTGCGGCCGGTGCGCACGAACGTCTCGATGCAGCCGGAGGCGAGCTCGTAGAGGTCGACGTGCTCCGGCATCAGACGGATTTTGCCGGACGTGACGCGGGCGACGTCGAGCAGATCGTCCACGAGCTTCCTCAGGTGCTCCGACTGACGCCTCACGATGGGCGTCATCGAAACGCTCGTCTGCGGCGCTTTCTCCATCACCGCGACCGCGTTGGCGATCGCGGCGAGCGGATTGCGCAGCTCGTGACCGAGCATCGCCAGGAAGCGGTCTTTCGCGCGGTTCGCGCCCTCGGATTCCTCCTTGCGCGCTTCCGCGGCCACACGCAGCTCGCGCTCGGCGGCCTCGGCGGCCCGCGCGCGCTCGCCGGCGTCTATCGCGCGTTCGAGCTCCAGCAGCTCCGTCGGCATGAAATGCGAGGCCGCCCCGGCCGCATGACCCGTCGCTTTCGACGCGAGCGCGGTGATCGGTGCGCGTAACCGGGCCGCGAACCACAGCGCGAGCACGACGCTCACGAGCAGTGCCCCGACGCCGATCAGCGCGGTGTGTACGAGACTCACCGCGATCTGGCGCTCCAGCGCCGCCGCCGTGACGCCCGTCGATACGATCCAGCCGGTCACCGGAGAGCGCACGTAGGCACGATGGATCTCCTCACCGGTCACGGTGGTGCCCACGCCGAGGCCGCGAGCGGGCGCGTCGGCAGGCGGAAACAGCATCGGCGCGGCACGCCGCCCGATGAATTTCTCGGGCTCCTGCGAGCGCGTGATGATGAATCCGCGCGAGTCCATGATCGCCCCGCCACCGTCGCGGTCGTATATCCCTGCCGACAGCAGATCGGTCAGCCCCTGCGGCGGAAAGGTCATGCTCACGACGTACTTCAGCACGCCGTCGCGAACCACCGGTACGTTGACCGCCAGCACCGGTTGTTTGTGCACGATCGAGATGAACAGGTCCGAATTGTTAGCGCGGCCGGTCTCGATGACCTGCTTCAACGCCGATGTGACACCATGCGGCAGCTCGTCCACACGCGGGGGTGCCATATCCTCGCGGAAGCGATTCGGCAGCCGCGTGCCGAGCGGCAGGCTGGTGTTGATCAGATACTGGCCCGAGACCTCCGCGATCACGATCCAGGATCCCGGCCGCCGCTCCGCGACACGTCCTGCTTCCAGGTGCATCGCCGGTATGTCGCGCCGGTCGATCGCATCGGACGCGGCGAGCGTCTCCAGGCTCGCGCGGATCGTTCCGATCTCCCGGTCGATCGCGAGCGACAGCGCGTCCGCGGTGCTGAGCATGCCGCGCCGGATGGAATCGCGCAGCGCCTCGGTCTGCCACCAGGTCATGACCCCGAACACCGCGATGAGCGGCAGCACCGCCAGGAGCACGAGCGCGATCTGGTAGTGGCTGAAAGGCCGCGACGTTTTGCGCATGAAAGATCCGGGGGCTCGTGCGCTATGCTAAGGCAACCCTTTCCCCAACGTACGGAGCACCGCGAAAAATGCCGTCCCTCAGCCGCCAGCTCGCCCGGTTCGTTTCGAAATTGCGCTACGAGGATCTGCCGCCCGCGGTGGTGGACCGCGCCAAAGGCGTGACGCTCCACTGCCTGTCTTCGGTGCTCATCGGTTCGCAGACCGGAGGCGGAAAAAGCGCGGTCAAGCTCATGACCGACGAGGAGCTCGGCGTGAAGAACGGCGCGACGATCCTCGTGAACGGCGCGAAGGTGACAAAGGCCGGCGCGGCGTTCGCGAATTCCGAAATGGCATTCGCCGGCGGCAAGTGGGACACCTTCCGGATGTTGACGCATCCGGGCACGAGCATCGTGCCAACCGCTCTCGTCGCGGCGGAAAGCGCCGGCGCGTCGGGGAAGGACTTCATCACCGGGCTCGTCTGCGGCTACGAAGTGTGCGAGCGCATGGGGGCGGATTTCATCGCCTCGTTCATGGCGCGCGGCTTTCATCCCGGTCCCGTCACCGGCATCTTCGGCGCGGCCGTCGCTGCGGCGAAGATCATGGGTTTGAACGAAGACCAAATCAACAGCGCGATCGCGCTCTGCGCGAGCCTCGCCGGCGGCAATCCGGAAGCGCCGCGGCATGGCGGGAAGGTGCTGCGCGAAGGCGCGGCCGTTCGCAACGCGATGCTCGCGGTCGCGCTCGCGAAGAACGGCCACGACGGTGGTGAGAGCGTGCTGGAAGGTCCCGCGGGTTTCTATCACGCGTTTACCGGGAACAATCACGGACAGCTCACCTACAGCTTCGCGGGTGCGACGCATGCGAGTCTCGAGAACATCACGAAGGATCTCGGCAAGGAGTGGATGTTCCTCGAGACGCTGTACCGGATCTATTCGATCTCGGGCTACAACATCGCGCACATCGACGTCACCGCGGCGCTGTGCAAAGAGCACGACATCAAGCCCGAAAACGTCGAGAAGATCGAAGCCGTGGTGAACTGGCTGGAAACGCAGTACCCGAGCCCCGCTTTTCCGATCCGGCGCGAAGACATCAATCCGAAACCCGGCGGCACCGCGTACTACAGCGCGTATGCCGTCGTGCATCGGGGACTCCCGATCCTCCAGAGCTGGGGCATGAGCGGTCCGCCGAACGTCGAAGCCGAGCCCGCCGTGACGGACATGATGAAGCGCGTCTCGATCATCCCGTCGCACAACATGGGACTTTTCGCGCCGCGCATCTCGATCACGACCAAGGATGGCAAGACCTACACGAAACAGTCGACCGGACGCGAGTTCATCTGGGATTTCGAAGAACAGGCGCGCCGCATCCGTCCCGTTGCGCCGGGGCTCCCGATCTCGGCGGACCGCTTCGAGCAGATCATCTCGACGTGCCGCGATCTCGATCGCGCAGCGCGCGCCGACGCGCTCGTCGGACTCACGCTCGCCGAAGCGAAATAGAGCGCCCGTCCAAGCGCGCCTAGCGGCGCGCACACAACGTTCGGCGGCAGGTGTATAAGAGAGAGTCACGGAGGGTGAGCCGTGACTTTCCTCTGGCCGCACGCGTTATGGCTCCTGCTGGCACTGCCGGCGCTCGCGGGCGCGTACCTCGTGCTGCGCCGCCGGAAGGCCCCCGCATCCGTGCGCTACGTCGACACGGTCGTCCTGCGCCGGGCATTGGCGGACATGGCCGCCGTTCGTCTCCATACACCCGCGCTCCTGCTTTTGCTCGCGCTCGCCGCGCTCCTGCTTTCGACCGCGCGGCCCGCGCTCGTGACGACGCTGCCCGCGAAGGAGGGTACGGTCATCCTGCTCATGGATGTCTCGCTCAGCATGGCCGCGAGCGACGTCGCCCCGACGCGCCTCAAGGCAGCGATCACGGCCGCCAAGGCGTTCGTCAACGCGCGTCCCCCGCACATCCGGATCGGCGTCGTCGCGTTCGGCGGTCACGCCGATCTCGTGCAGCCGCCGACGACCGATCGCGTCCAGCTCCTGCGCACGCTCGATGCACTCGAGCTTCAGCGCTTCACCGCGATCGGCACCGGGTTGATCGGCGCGCTGCTCACGCTCATTCCCGACCTGGATGTGAATCAGGCACACGATCTGTTCGGCGTCGGACGCGCGCCCGCGCGCAAGGACGCCGACAAACCGCGGAAAGTGATGCCCGCCGGTGCGGATCTTTCTCGGGCGATCGTGCTCGTGAGCGATGGCCGCAGCACGATGGGCATCCCGGCGCTCGGCGCGGCGAAGCTCGCCGCCGAACAGGGGATCCGCGTCTATACCGCGGGGGTGGGCACGCTGTACGGCGGCGTCGCGAACGTCGAAGGCTGGGAGGCGATACACGCGGAGTTCGAGGAGGAGACGCTCGAGAAGATCGCCGACATGACGCGCGCCGAGTATTTCTACGCGCGCGACGTCGAGAAGCTCACACGCATCTACCAAAAGCTGAGCACGCGGGTGATCTTCGAGCGCCGGGAGACCGAGATCACCGCGTTGTTCGTGGCGGCCGCGGCGCTGCTCGCGCTCGCCGCCGCAGGGCTGTCGTTCGTCTGGTATAACTGGCCGGCCTAGGCTTCCGGGAGGGAGAACCCATGCAGATCCGTGCGATCGCGATCGTGGTTGCGGCGGCCGCTGTCGCGTGTCCGGCCGCGAACGCGGCGGAGCAGGCGTATCCGAGCCGGTCCGTGCGCGTGCTGGTCGGCCTCGCGCCCGGCGGCGGCACCGACACGGTCGGGCGCCTCATGACCCAGAAGCTCGCGGACGTTTTCGGGCAGTCGTTCGTCGTCGACAACCGTCCCAGCGCCGGCGGCGCCGTGGCCGGCGAGCTGTGCGCGCGCGCCGCGCCCGACGGCCACACGCTGCTCGTCACGACGCCGACTCATGTGATCAATCCGAGCCTCTACAAGGACCTGCGTTACGACGCGATCCGCGATTTCGCGCCCGTCGGTCTTCTGGTGTACGCGCAGTACTACCTGTCGGTGAGCAACGCGCTGCCGGTCAACACGCTGGCCGAGCTCCTCGCGCTCAGCAAGTCGAGAGCGCAGCCGCTGTCCTACGCGTCGTCCGGCATCGGCAGCGCGAACCATCTCTCGGGCGAGCTCTTCAAGACGATGTCCGGCATGCGCATGGTGCACGTGCCGTACAAAGGCGGCGCGCCCGCGTTGAACGCGCTCATTGCGAACGAAGTGCAGGTCTCGTTCACGAGCAGCGCGGCGCTGCCGCACTCGCGCGCCGGCCGCATCAAGACGATCGCCTCGACGGGGGCCAAGCGCTCGGTCGCGGCGCCGAATCTGCCTACGATCAGCGAATCGGGCGTGCCGGGCTACGAGGTCGTCGGCTGGTACGGCCTTACGGCGCCTGCCAAAACGCCGAAGCGCGTGATCGATCGCCTCAACACGACCGTCAATCGCGTACTGCCGGAATTGCGCGAAAGCTACGAGAAGATCGGCATGGAGATCGGCGGCGGAAGCGCCGACGAGTTCGGCAGGTTCGTGCGCACCGAGCGCGACCGGTGGGCCAAGGTCGTGAAGCTCTCGGGCGCGAAGGTCGAGTAACACCAACATACGCGGAGGATTCATGGCGGCAACGGTAAGCGCTGAGCTGGGCATGCAGATCGTGGAGGCGCGACGGGCCGCGCCGCAATTCCGGATCGATCCGTGGTGGCCGAAGCCGCTGCCGGAAGGCTGGATCACGGGACAGCTCGCCGGCGTGTGTGTGGACAGCAAGGACAACGTGATCGTCACCAACCGCGGCGACATTACGAAAGAGGAAGAAGAAACCTGCGTCAAGGCGCCGGCGGTGCTGATTTTCAGTCCCGAGGGCGAGCTGATCGACTCGTGGGGCGACTGGGAGCTGCTGCCGCGCACCGTGCATAGCTGCTGCGTCGATGCGGACGACAACATCTGGATCACCGCGAACGGCGACGGCATGATCCAGAAATACACGCACGACGGGAAGCTCCTGCTCCAGATCGGCACGAAAGGCGTGTACGACACCTCCGACGGCACGCGTCAGGGCACGCCGCTCAATGCCGGCCGCACTGCGTTTCTCAAGCCCGCCGGTATCACGGTGGACCGCACGAACGGCGAGGTGTACGTGGCGGACGGCTACGGCAACCGCCGTGTCGCGGTGTTCGACAAGAACGGCAATTTCCTGCGGCAGTGGGGGCGGCAAGCCACGCCGGAAGAGATCGAGGCCGGCGCCGGCGGCGTCTTCGCCGAGGTCGTGCACGATGTGAAGATCAGCAATGCGGGTCTGGTATACGTGTGCGACCGCCAGGGCGATCGCATCCAGGTGTTCGACAAGCTCGGCAACTTCAAGCGCAACATCTGGATCCGCACCGGCACGCCCACCCTGCCCGACCGCCGCGGCACGGCGTGGTGGCTCGAGTTCTCACGCGATCCGGAGCAGAAGCATCTTTACGTGATGAACGGCCGCAACGAGCAGGTGCACATCCTCGATCACGAAAGCGGCGAGATCGTGTCGAGCTTCGGGCGTCCCGGACACCAGCTCGGGAGCTTCACGCACGGCCATAGTCTCGCGCTCGATTCGAAGAGCAATCTCTACGTGGCCGAGACGAACTACGGGCGCCGGATCAACAAATTCGTGCCGATCGCGTAACTCATCAACCCTCATTGCCGCGCAGGCGGGAATCCGGTCCTCATCGTCATTCCCGCGAAAGCGGAATCCAGTCATGGAGAACACAATGACCTCGAAGTACATGCTCTGCAGCTTCAAGACATGCCCCTGGGTGCAGCGCGCCGCGATCGTGCTGCGCGCGAAAGAGATCCCGTACGAGATCACCTACATCGACCGCGACAACCGCCCCGAGTGGTTCCGCAAGATCTCGCCCCACTCCAAAGTGCCCGTGCTCCAGATCGACGGCGAGCACGCGCTGTTCGAGTCGAATGCGATCGCCGAGTACCTCGACGAGACCGCGGCGCCGCGGCTGCACCCGGAGGATCCGCTGGAGCGCGCGCGCAACCGCGCGTGGACCGACTACGTCACGACTTTTGCGTCCGCGATCTCGACGACCGCGTACGCCAATACCGAAGAGGAATTCACGACACGCGCCGAGAAAATCGCCGGACCTTTCGCCAAGCTCGAGGAAGCGCTCGCGAAGCGCGGCAACGACGGGCCGTATTTCAACGGACCGAAGCTTTCGCTGGTGGATGCCGCGTACGCGCCCTTCCTCCAGCGCTACACGTTCATGGACCGTCTGCGGCCGCTCGGCGTGATCGGAAAATTCCCGCTGCTCTCGAAGTGGCGCGACGCGCTGCTCGCGTCCCACGCGGTGAAGACGTCGACCGTGCCGGAGATCGAGCAGGAATGGCAGCGCAACATGATCGTCAACAAGCGCTGGCTGCAGAAGTTCGTGCCGGCCGCGGCCGCCGCGGCGTAATCATCAGTCCGCGCGGACGGATCCGGAGGGGGATGTGACGGTGAAAGTGATCATGATGCTG
>Ga0196977_1001190_pt1 | contig 10264 bp, 7 predicted proteins | sample S3v_1013CmetaG_FD_148634 | JGI IMG/M metagenome (GOLD analysis project Ga0196977, IMG submission 148634) | Soil microbial communities from Anza Borrego desert, Southern California, United States - S3+v_10-13C | ecosystem: Environmental > Terrestrial > Soil > Desert | place: USA: California...
CTGGTGCAGAAACTCGGCTCCCCGAACCCGCGTCTGATGTGCACCCTGCTCCAGAAGTTCCATAAGCACGAATTTAACCTTGACGGTCCGCCCCCGCCGATTCACGGGCATTTCTACGTCTTCGTAGACGAGTGCCACCGCACGCAGGGCGGCGACATGAACAAGCAGATGAAGCGCTGGCTGGAGCACGCCATCTTCATCGGCTTCACCGGCACGCCGCTCCTACGCCGGGACAAGCAGACGACGCGCGAAGTCTTCGGCACGAACATCCACACCTACAAATTCCACGAGGCGGTTGACGACAAGGTGGTGCTCGACCTGAAGTACGAGGCCCGCGACGTGCCGCAGCGTTTGACCTCGCAGAAGGCCATTGATGCGTGGTTCGAGCAAAAGACGAAAGGGCTGAACAATTTTCAGAAGGCGGTTGTGCGCAAACGCTGGGCGACAATGGAAGCGTTGATGAGTTCCAAAGAGCGTAAGGATCGAATCATCAATAGCATCGTAGAGGACTTCAGCCTCAAGCCACGCCTGAACGAAGACCGGGGCACGGCGCTTCTGGTCGCGGCTTCGATCTACGATGCCTGCCACTACTTCCGCCTGTTCCAAAACACTAGCTTCGGGCAGTATTGCGGCATCATCACCTCCTATGAGCCGAACCACAACGCCATCTCTCGTGAACCCGCCAACAGCGACGAGCGCTATAAATTCGACACCTACACTCAGCACGTGCTGAAGAAAGGGCAAACGACGAAGCAGTACGAGGACGAGATGAAGCGGCGCTTCATTGAGGAACCCGCCAACTGCAAGCTGCTAATCGTGGTGAGCAAGCTGCTGACCGGCTTCGACGCGCCGAGTTGCACCTACATCTATCTCGACCACGAGATGCATGATCACACCCTGTTCCAAGCCATCTGCCGAACCAACCGGCTCGACGGCGATGACAAGCCATACGGCCACATCGTTGACTACAAGGAATTGTTCGAGCAGGTGCAGAACTCCATCGCCGTCTACAACTCTGACGAGTTGGACGTTGACGAAAGCGGCGACGACGGCAACGTGATAGTGAAAGACTGGCGGACGGAAGGTAAGAAACAGCTCGACCAAGCCCGCGAATCGCTCCGGTATCTGTGCGAGCCCGTCCCGCCGCCGCGCGAGATGGAACAATATCTGCGCTACTTCTGCGGCGATGCCAACGACCCTCTCGCGCTCACCAACACCGAGCCGCTGCGCGTCTCCTTCTACAAGGCGACCGCCGCCTTCCTGCGCGCTTACGCGGAGATTGCCGGGAATCTGGAAGAGGCCGGTTATTCGACGGCCGAAATTGCCGTGCTGGAACGTGAGACGAAGTTTTACGCCGACACGCGGGCGGCGATCAAAAAGCATTCGGGCGAGGAGTTGGACATCAAGCCTTACGAGGCAGACATGCGCCATCTCATCAACACCTACGTCCAGGCCGACCCTGCCGCCGAACTCGGCAGCCTGAGCCAGCTCACGTTGACCGAGATGATCGTCGAGACGGGCATCCACGACGCCATCGCTCGCAAGCTGAACGCCGCGGGCCAGCTCTCACGGAACGCCGTCGCCGAAGGCATCATCAACAACGTCCGCAAGACAATCATCCGCGACCAACTAACCGACCCTAGATTTTACGCGGAGATGTCGAAGCTGCTCGAAGACTTAATCAAGCAGCAACGCGAAGAAGCGGCGGATTACGAGAAGTTTTTGCAGGACGCCGAGGCGCTGGTGAAGCGGCTGGCCGCGAAACAGCCGACCGCAAACGTCCCGGCGGCGCTGCATGGCAAACCGGAAGCCACCGTGCTGTTCAATAATTTGAGCAGCATCCCGGCGACGACCTTCCAATGCCCGGCGGACGATGACGAGAGAGCGGCGCTGGCGCTGGAATTAGACCTCGCCATGCGCGAACACGCCCCGGCAGGATGGAAGGGCGACCCGGCGCGCGAGGCACAGGTGCTCAACTCTCTATTCCCGCTGATGTCGCGAGATCGCACGGCGACGCAGGAGATTTTTGAGATCATCAAGCATCAGGATGGCTATTGATGGACGAGACGATCCAGATCGGCGAGCTCTCGATTCAGGTGTCGAGGAAGGACATCAAGCATGTCCATCTCTCCGTCCACCCCCCCGACGGCCGCGTCACCCTCTCTACGCCGGCTGCTACCCGCCTCGACGTGGCCCGTGCCTACGCCGTTAGTAAGCTCGGCTGGATACGCGAGCAGCAGCAGCAACTCAGGAACCAGGCGCGCGAAACGCCCCGGCAGTTCGTCACACGCGAAAGTCACTACCTTTGGGGGCGGCGCTACCTGCTCACCGTCGCCCACGCCGACGACAAGCCCCGCGTGCGACTCGATCACAAGCGCATTACCCTCATCGTGCGTCCGGGTAGCAGTGCCGAGAAACGCGCCGAGGTCATGCACGAGTGGCACAAGACGCTGCTCCACGAGGTCGTGCCGGCGTTAATCAAGAAGTGGGAGGCGAGACTCGGTATCCGGGTGGAGCGGTACTTTCTTCAGCGCATGAAAACCCGCTGGGGCGGCTGCAACCACCTCGCCGGCCACATCCGCCTCAACACGGAACTCGTGAAAAAACCGAAAGACCTGCTCGAATACATCATTGTCCATGAAATGGCGCATCTTTTGGAGCCGACGCACAGCGAACGCTTTACGGACCTACTCGACCACCACTACCCGACTTGGCGGGAAGCCCGCGCGGAACTCAACGAGCTGCCTCTGTCGGCAGAGTCTTGGAAGGGAACTGTCTAGCAGGCGCGTCTGACAGAATAGAGGCTGGAGAGTTAGATGAATTGGTTGAAGCTGAGCCTGACTGCGCCCTGCTCGGCCAGCACAGACTCTATACCCATATTACCTGCCTGCCTCCACGCACCCTCCACGTCTGCAAGAATTGCCACACCCGTACACGGCGTCATAATTTATGTTCCGAAGGTCGGTGGCCCTCCTGTTAAGGAAAACGAACCAGACCATACGATGAGGCTGACCCATCCAGTGGGATATAGACAAAGGTTACCTTCTACATGAGGAGGATGATTAGTAGTATGTAAGCACTCTTGGGAGCGCACGTCTAGGGTAGACTATGCGCGCCTGCGCGCACGTCTACTTAAAAGGTGGAATCAAGCTTTTCGGAGAGGCTATCCGCGGCAAGCCGCTTGCTGCGAGTGGCGCAGGCAGTCTTACTTTTGCTCAATCGCATTTCTATGCGCCATTAACTTCCAGCATACCATTCCCTAACTATTGACATATTCCTTCCGGTGGAACTACTGTGCATCTCGGTAAGTAAGTCTCATCAGACTATCGTCATAAAGTGTTTTACTTTACTTGTCCTCAGAAGGAGTAAAGCCTTGACTGAAAACGAACAGCCTCAACCTAATTCCCAATCTAGTTCTCAAAAAAATCTAACACCTGAGTTGCTTCAAAAAGAGGATGGCAATCCGGTCGTAGGAAAGATCACAACGTCCCAAGCAAAGCTAGGACAATACCCAACACAAATCTGGTTTCGTGCCCTCCTTTTATCTTTATCTTTCATCTTGCTTATTTTTATTTTCTCGCCCAATGCCGTCAGATTAAAAGACGAACTTAAGCTGGAAAAAACGACGACTGAACAAGCTCAGCAAACAGTGAATAGCCCAGGTAATGCGAAGCCTGCAGGAGTCGAGTCGTTGAGGGATATAGAACACAAAAAAGCAAACGATGAGATTAAGATGCTACAGGAGCAAATAGACACTTGGTATCATTACAAATTTCTGTTAATTGGTGGAATCGTTGCTTTGTTTCTGGGACATTTTGGTATTTTGAGTAATCAGAGTACGGCGTCTCCTAAAAAATCGGAGAAAATCTTACTGGTAACTTTAATGTCAATTCGCACCAGCATATTGCTGGCTTTAATTTGTATCGTAGCTTTTGTAATTGATATGCACATCCGTGCCCATTTTACCGGCCTGCAAGGACTGGGTCACTGGGTTTATAATTATGTGGAGCCATCGTATTTCAAAGCAATCGGTGCTCAGACCGGCGAGATACCGCGAGAAGGGCTTGTTGAAACGCAGTTCATACCGTGGGAAATGTTCTTGCACTCTAATGTTCACCAAGCCCGGCAAACCAGCACACTTTACAGAGCGGCATACAGTCTTCAACTCCATTTCATGACAATAGCTTTCTATATGCTTTATTTAGTTATCTTCCAGAATGTATGTATTCTATGTAAGAAAGGGAAACAACAGCATCAAATCGCCTTCTTGGGCTTCGCTATGGTGCATATCGCTGCATTAGCTTTCATAATAGTATCGCACACAGTACCGAACTTTTTTGAAGTGAAATGTTTCCCTGTACCCAACGTTGATTGTTGGTTATCTGGCTCACAAGGCTCCATTTATTATCTTATAGCTTGGCTACTGCTAATAATCCTTAGTCTGCCTTACTTGTACCAGTTGTTTCCTAGTCTTCAGTCTAACAGGAGCCATAAGAACGCAGATGCGATTACTTCTCAATAGAATATGTCTTCACACCTGTCGTGGCGGGATAATGAACGGAATTTTGTTACGGTGAGAAACAAAATGGAATCTAATGTATTTGGAAAATTGTTAAGCAAAATTCGATTGACTTATCATTCAAGAGCATAACAGTTAGCGTTTGGTGTGACCTAATCCTACCAATTTCTTATCATGTTAGGATAAGGATGCGAACATGGAGCATGATGATTGACGATTAACTGATTAGTATGACCTAAGTCATTGACTCTGGCGGCACGCCTCGGAGGTTTAGCAACCCGTAAAATAAAGAATAGGTGCATAGATGTCTTGTTTGATTCGACTTGCATTATTGGGTTTAATTCTTACCGTATTAACAATCACACCCGTTAATATCCCCGCTGTTCAAAAAATAGCTAGAGCAGGGCGCAGTAGCTCAAGCATTATTGCATCGGACACCCAAAAACGTATTAAAGCGTTTCAAAGACGCCCTTCATCCAAAGCTCTAGCATGGGCTGACTCGCAATTGCGGCGCATGTCATTGAAGGAGAAAATCGGACAACTTATCTCAGTTGGTATTAATGGAAGGTTCTTTAACCAAGATAGTGAGTATTTCCGCGAGTTGCGTCGGCAGGTTGAGAAAAATCACATTGGCGGGATTGTCCTCTATCGCGGTACTGTCTACGAGTCAGTTCATCTCACCAATCGCATGCAACATTTAGCCCGCTATCCCCTGTTAATTTCGGCTGATATGGAATACGGGGCCGGGATGCGTTTCGAAGATACGGTAAACCTTCCTTGGAACATGGCCGTTGGTGCGACTGGAAATCCAAACTATGCGCAACGACAAGGTGAAATCATAGCCCATGAGGCACGTGCTCTAGGAATTAGACAGGTGTTTGGGCCAGTAGTTGATGTAAACAACAATGCCGCTAATCCAATCATAAATGTTCGGGCCTACAGTGAAGACCCCCTAAAAGTAGCAAAATTTTCAGAGGCTTTTATCAATGGCGCACAAAGCAATGGAGTAATAGCTACAGCTAAACATTTTCCAGGGCATGGGGATACCGTAATAGACTCGCACCGCGGACTCCCAGTCATTAATGCCGCGCGTGCACGGCTTGATCGTATAGAGTTGGTGCCGTTCCGTGCCACAATCAATGCTGGAGTTGGTTCAGTAATGGTAGCTTATATAGGACTACCGCAGATTGATCCGACAATAGTTAAGCCTCTTCCACCTGACAAGGCAACCAGACCATCTTACGTTGCGGAAGGAGAAGAAATTGTAACTGAGGGGGCGACATTGCCCGCTGCCTTATCGCCGGTAGTAGTTGAAGGCTTACTCAGACGGGAGTTGGATTTCGATGGATTAATTGTAACCGACGCTCTGGATATGAGCGGGCTAACAATCTACTTCAATCAAGATGATGCAGCAGTGCGTGCCTTGGATGCTGGGGTGGATATGCTAATTAAACCATCTGACCCGGACGCTGCTGTGCGAGGTCTACTGCGCGCTGTGGAGACCAAAAGGATTTCTGAGAAACGCATTGAGGAATCTACACGCCGAATTCTTGCAGTGAAATATGATCTTGGTCTAGTCCAGATGCGCTACGTGCCAATGGAGCAGATAGACCATCGTTTGTCTGATTCCGAAGTGGTTGCGTTTGCGAGAGAAGTGGCGGAGCACGCGATCACCCTCGTCCGCAACGATGGTAATCTCGTACCGGCCCGCCTCCGACAGAATGCCAAAATCTTCAACCTTGCTATCACTAATGGCGATGATCGTCTAATTATTGCGGAGCCTTTTGTTGCAGAGATGGAGCGTAATGGCTGGCGTATGAAGACGATAGTGTTAGACGGTAGATCATCGAAAGAAGAAATTGATGAGGTGCTGAAACGCGCACAAGACGCAGACCTCGTGATCGCGTCTCTCTACGGTCGCGTTAGGGCTGGAGAGGCGCGTAGTGGTAATTTGCCTGAGCCTGCTACCCGCGCCTTGAATGAGTTAATTGATCGTAATATTCCGATTATCGGAATAAGCTTCGGCAATCCATATTTGCTTCAGAGTTTCCCTAGGTTGCGAACTTACCTTATTGCCTATGGTGATATGCCTTGCCTACAAGAGGCCACAGTACGTGCTATCTTAGGCAAAATAGATATCACTGGGAAGCTTCCTATCACGCTTCCCAACCTTTATCAGCGTGATACCGGCATTCAGTTAAAGGCAAACGTTGAACTAGCAAAGTAAATCATATCTATAGACAAATTAATGTTCTGGTCTGCCAGTGGTCTGCCAAATAGCCCAAACACACCCAAATTCAGGTGACCCAGGCACACTCAAGAATGAGAAAAGTCCAATAGAAACGCACTAAAAACAACTCAACACTACTCAGGTAAAATGACCTTTTGAGACTGAAAATCAGGGTGTCGGCGGTTCGATTCCGTCCCTGGCCACCATTCAAATCAAACAGTTACGGGCAGCCCGCAAGCTGCCCGTTTCTGCTTTGTATCACTATAGTATCACTGCTACGAGGTAGTTAAACCTCATAGCCCCTTAGAGGAAGGATCGCCATACAAGCAAGTGCAATCGGTAATTCTACAAAAGAACCTTTTTGTAGAATAATACCTCGCTTAGACAAAGGTGAGCACTGCCTCGACTACGGCCTTAGCAAGTTCCTTATGCGCGCCGTTCAAAACTCCATGCCTTTCCCATTGACAACACCGCACGGCGACTATATCTTTTCTCGGCTTTACATTTGAAAAGGCTATTACCTCATATATTCCCTAAGGTAACTCAATCGAACGTTACTCTCTATATTCTGAAAGACTAAAAGCTGGAGTTCTTGTACATATCTTTGCTGCGTTGATTCTTGATAGGTGTAGAGGAAATCAGTGCTAAGAACTAGGTCAGAACTAGAAGAGAGTTTTGCGTATTGGGCGGTTTCAACGGTACAGCGCCTTAGAAGAGCTGTCGGATTCGGGTTTATTATCCTTACTGCTATTAGCATCACGACTCACTTATGGCTCAACAGAGCAGGCGAAAAAAGCTTAAGCAGCAAGGCACAAGCGGGTCTTGCTTTCATTCAAGCTACGGCCTGCTTTCTACTAGCCTTGCTAACTCCGAAAGCTAGCATCTACGCTCTCGCACGTAACAAAAGTGTAAACAAGTCAGAGCTAGTAACTGCCCAAATAGCTTGTAAAAGGATTCAAATATTTGTTGTTGCCACTTATCTTGCTTGGTCACTTTATTATGTCATTACCGGGCTTTCCCTCTATTACCTGAAGCCCGGGACTTCCGGAGCGTTAGAATTAACTCTATTTGATCGTGCTTTCTTAGTGACCTTTAATACTCTTCCGAGCATATTATTATTCTGGCTTTACATTGAACTGGCTGAATTCACTGTTGATGAGCCGTATCCAAGTAGAGTGGAGAGAAAAACCAAGACAAGGAAAGTAAAAGATCCGGTTCCTGGTGGCAGGGCAACATTTCACCGCGTATTCACTCTCAGGATATTCGGCTTAACAATAGATATAGGCAAAGCAACCAAGCCAATACCTAACAGCAATGCAGCATTTGCCTGGGTAGTTTCTATAGGTGTGTTCGCACTAACAATTGTCCCTTTGTGGTATGCCGCTGGAAGCGAAAACGAATCAATCATTAAATTTCTCGACGGGTTTGCTTCCTGTCTTAATGGTGTAGCTATTGCACTAGTGGTCGGGCGATTGGGTAGTAAGAACATTGATCCCGGTGCCCTAACTTTAGGACTCCTTTACTTCTATGCTGTCATTCAGCCGACCGCAGCGTCGTTTTACAATGACCGGAATGTACAGCTTCTTGCCACAACAATAGCATTACCACTTAAGGCTCTTTTATGGCTTGTATTCGTATGGGCATTTACGACTGGGATACTTGCGGAATACGTCCATGACATCAGAGTCTTACTAACAGGTCAGCACAAGAACACCCAAGTAGAAATGCAGCAAGAAAATACCTCATAAAGCTTCGCCTAACTTAACACTGCACGCGCGCCCTCCTTCTTTAACGCTCATCTGTGCCGCGTAAACATTAGCGTTATGTACACTGGATGATATTCCACAAAATAACTCAAACGTGGAATTGAATGGCTAAATAAATCGAAGCATCTTTATCTAATCCATTGAAAAAGGGAGCTAATACAGCTCCCTTCGTCGTAGGACTTGATGAACCTTTTCAACTGTAATGTTGAATTGATCTATTTGCTAAATAGCATCTTCTCTAGTCTCTCAGTTGCGGCTTCCTGCATGGTCGGCAAGACGTGCGAGTAAACGTCAAGCGTGAGTGTCACGGTCGCGTGGCCTAGCCGTTCGCTTACTACCTTCGGATGTTCACCAGCGGCGACTAGCAAGGTAGCGCAGGAATGGCGCAGGTCATAGAGGCGGAAGTCTTGTGGCAGATTGGCGCGCTTAAGGATCGGGCGGAAGTGACGCCACTTCAGGTTACGCGGCGCGAGCGGGCCGCCTTCCGGCGTGGCAAAGACTAGATCGTTTTGTTGGTAGGCTGCGCCAGCTTTCAATCGCTCTGCCGCTTGTTGCCGGCGATGCTCTGTGAGTGCTCGCAGAGTTGAGGCGGGGAGGGGAATCTGACGGCTGCTGCGCGCCGTCTTTGGCTCTCCAAAGTATCAACCTCCGCCGATGCTACGCCAAACAAGAGCGCGCCTAACAGTTACTACGCCGCGCTCTAAATCCACGTCCTTCCATTGTAGTCCGAGATATTCTTCGGGACGTATCCCCGTAGCCAGCGCGAACGCTAAAAGCACGCCCTAATGTGCGACCTTTTATAGGGCAGACCCCCAAAGACTAAAGAGACTTCAAATGCGAAAGTCTCCATGTAAAAAATTTTGCCCCTCCGCAAGCATTCTTGCTATGATGCGCGGGCACACTAACCCTGCGCCGCCCCACCCTGCGGCAAGCCTGAGCTAACTTGTGTGCGCCGTCAGATCAGTGAGAGCAGCGCCAGCAAGACATCTAGCAGAGGCTGCGAAGTAGCGCCGTTCGGTATGTCTCCCCTGGAAGTAACTCCGTTCGGGATGTCACCCGTAGAGGCGACTCCGTTCGGGATGTAGCCCGTGACGCCGTTCGGTATGTCGCCCGCGAAAGCGGGGATGGCTAAGGCCATAACCAGCACAAAGGCTCGGATAGTCTTTCTCATCTTTCTTTCCTTTTATGAAGTTTAGTGGGCAGATAACCGCTTCATCCCGGAAGGATGAAGCGGTTTCTAGTCTGTGCAAAATCTTTTGCGAACCTGAGAGAAAGGCAACCCTCACATGGAAATAGCAGCCGCTACCCTAGTACATATATGCACCAAAACGTCAGAACTGATTTACGCGGGTCAGTACGAGGCCGCGAGAGATGAGCTAGGTGAGTTGTGGGCGGGAATAGGGAAGCGCCCGGCCGTAGACGCGCCGCCCCGGATGTGTGCGGAAGTCCTGTTACAGTGCGGGACTCTTTCGGGCTGGCTCGGCAGCGCCAAGCAGGTTGACGTGCAGGAGAAGGCCATACACCTCTTAACCGAGGCATTCCATATTTTTCAAACTCTGAACCTTAAACCGAAAGCCTCCGAAGCTCAATACGAACTCGGCATGTGCTACTTCCGGCGGGGCGCATACGATGGGGCGCGAGCCGTCTTAGACGAGGCGCTGGCCGGGCTTGAGGACGCGGAACTTAAAGCCAAAATCCTAATCCGCCGAACCATCATCGAAATTTGGAGCGGCCAATACTACGAGGCGT
>Ga0196977_1001193_pt1 | contig 10203 bp, 12 predicted proteins | sample S3v_1013CmetaG_FD_148634 | JGI IMG/M metagenome (GOLD analysis project Ga0196977, IMG submission 148634) | Soil microbial communities from Anza Borrego desert, Southern California, United States - S3+v_10-13C | ecosystem: Environmental > Terrestrial > Soil > Desert | place: USA: California...
GCCCTGCCTGGTACATCCAGCGCGACATAGACGCCGGAAGACGCGCCCCGAGCGTGGGGGTCGGCTACGAGTCTGTGGCCACCACCGCGACGGACTGCATGGGCTACGCCGAGTGCGGTCCCCGGTATTCGATCTTCGCGCCACGGCCCGGCGGCGGCATCGGCGACCCCTATCATTGTCCCGACAAATACAGCGCCAACGGGTGCGAAGGCCTCTGGCATCAGCTGGCGGGCCCGTTCATCGCCAAGTATCGCGAGGCGCGCGCCAGGTACGACGCCCAGGCCCCGGCGTGGCGCGCCGAGTTGACCCAGCTCAACGCCGTCCGCGACGCGCGCTTCGCCGCGCTCGACGTCGCCAGCGGCGAGGCCTTCAACCGCAGCCAGGCCGCGGCCCAGGCGGACGCCGCCAAGGCCGACCGCGACTTCACCGCTTCGCTCGCCGGGGCCAACGCGGGGCGGCTCTTCACCATGGCCGACGAGTTCGAGGGCGCGGGCGACATCGACAAGGCGCGCCAGACGCTGCGGACCCTGATCAACCGCTTCCCCGACCATGGTCTGGCGGTGACCGCCGCCCAGCGGCTCACGGCCCTGCCGCCGGGCTCGGGAAGCGCGACCGGAGGCGACTGCGCGGCGCCCGCCCAGGAGGCGCAGGCGGGTCAGGCTGTAAGGGCGGCGATGGGGCGCATCCCGCCCGGCAACGCCGTATGGCGCTACGAGGCGGTCATGGCCGGCATCGAGCGCTCCGCCGCGGCCTGGAGCCGTTGCCCGACCCACCCCGCCACCGCCGGCAAGCTCGCCTCGTATCGCACCGCCTATGTCGAGAGCGCCCGCCGCTGCGCGATGATCTCGCCGGCCGGCGCCTGCACCGCAAACCTGCACTGAGGAGCCGGTCATGACCCGACCCGTTCTCGCCGCCGTACTCGCCGCCTGCGTTTCCCTTTCCGGAGCGGCGACGGTGCTGGCCCCCGAACCGGCCGTCGCCCAATCCATGCTCGATGGCGACTGGCGCGGCCAGGCCAGCGGCAACGTGGTGCGCATTCGTGAATCGGTCGACGGCATCCACGTGGCCGCGGTCACGAACAATCCCGGCCAGTCGGCGCCGATGCTGTTCCAGCGGACCGCGCCCGGAGAATTCCGCTTCACCTTCCCGGACGGGAGCCAAGCCATCGTCACCCTCGAAGCTTCCGGGGGCATGCGTATCCGCAATCCCAACGGGTGGACCGACCTGTTCGTGAGGACCCAGCCATGATCCGTCGCATTCTCTACGCCGCCGCCGCCTGCGCGCTTCTTGTCGGGGCCGCGCAGGTGGTCGCGCCCCAAGTCGCCGTCGCCCAGGCTTCGCTGCAGGGTCAGTGGCGAGGTGACAACAGCGGCAATATCGTCGAGGTCATCCCTCGCCAGGGCGGCATCGAGGTCGTCCGCATCTCCAACAACGCCAACCAGCGTGCGGAGTCGATGTTCCTGGCCCTTCAGTCGGATGGCTCCTACGTGAACTCCTCGGCCCAGGGGACGGCCACCATCCGGCCCGAGGGCGGCAACCTGCGGATGTCCACCAATACCGGCTGGAGCGACCTGTTCCGGCCCTACAACCGCAGCAGCGCGGCGGCGCCGACCACCACGGTGCGACCGCCGGCGCCGGCTGCGGCGCCGGTGAGCCCGGGCCTGGAACCCAACATATTCGAGGCCCTGAAGGCGGCCGACGAGGCGGCGCGCGACGAACTGGCGGAGGCGCTCGAGGATGAGGAGCCGCCGCAACCGGAGAAGCCGGCCGAGAAGCCGCAGACGCCGGAAGCGATCTACGTCATGCGCGAATCCGCCAACGACGAGGCCAACTGTGTCGAGCCGACTTTCGTCGGGCCGCGCAACGCGGGCGGGACCACCTGGACCTTCGACGTCCAACTGGAAAACGATTGCGGCTACGACGTGCTGGTCCGGATCGACACGGCCGAACGGAACGTGGGCGAGACGGCCTGGCGGAACTATTCGCCGAACGGTGGCCTGCTCCTGAACGTAGGCGAGCAGAACACGCCCTGGCAGGGCGCCGTCCCCGCCTCGCTCATCGGATTCACGCCCTTCAAACCGGCCGGCGAGGGCTTCGTCTGGCGCCAGCGTCCGCCGAAGTCCCTGACCGTCCGGTCCGGCGAGCCGCGCAAGGAGATCGGCATCTGGATCGTCGTCTGCCGCCTGACCGACCCGACCACCCAGCAGCGCTCCTTCCTGTTCGTGGAGAAGGAGAGGCTGCAGGACAAACCCAGGTGGCGTTGCGTCAAGGGCCTCGACCGGCCGGCCGTCACCGGATCCTGACGCCCGTCGCAGACGGCCGACGTTCGTCGCAAGCCGCTGAAATCGCTCTCCACTCGCCTGTCAGGCGTGTTAACCTTCTCGCGCAGGAGCCGACCACTCGCCGTTCGCGGCGAATGAATCGGAAGGGCTATTCCATGCGTAGACTGCTGACCGCCGCGCTCGCGGCCGTGACCCTGGTCGGGGCCGGGTCGCTGCCCGCCGCGCCGGCCGCCGCCGCTGGCAACCACGACGGCTACTACCGCGACCACCGCTACGACGACCGGTACGACCGGCGCTACGACGACCGCCGCTACGGCGATCGCCGTCACGACGGGCGCTACTACCGCCGCGACCGCCACCGCGGTTCGGCCTGGCAGCGCCACGTGCGCCGCTGCGAGCGGGCCTACCGCTCCTACAACCGCCGCACCGACATGTATCTGACCCGGTACGGCTGGCGGCGCTGCCGGCTCTGACCGGCCCCACGGGGCCTCACGGCAGGGAGGGTCCGCGGTCCGCCGCGGGCCCTTTTTCGCGTCCACGGACGAATTTGGCGCCGCGGACGGAACGTCGGCGCTTGCGGCGGCTTACCCCTTGAGGCGGATTTCCGAGGGTCTTCGCGTCACCGTCTGCGACTAAGGCCTGCGTCTCGGCTCCCAGAGGCGCTGCGGCCGCCATGGTTTGGCGGCCAACCGGAAGGTTTCCCCATGCAAAAGCTGCTCACCGCCGCCTTGGCGGCCCTCACCCTGCTCGGCGCCGGCGGCGTCGCCGCGTCCGCCTCGGCCGAAGGCCAGCCCGGCTACGAGCGCCGTGACGACCGCCGTGACGATCGGCGTGACGAGCGGCGTGACGACCGGCGCTACAACGACGACGGCAACCGCTACCACGACAACGGCCGGGGCCGGGACGGCCACTGGGACCGCGGTTCGCGGGCCTGGCGCACCCACGTCGCCCGCTGCGAGCGCGCCTATCGTTCCTACAGCCGCCGCTCGGACACCTACCGCACCTACAGCGGCCAGCGCCGCCGCTGCCGCCTGTAGGCTTCGCATCGCCTGAGCCTTGAAGAAGTCCGCGGTTCATTCCGCGGGCTTTTTTCATGCGCCACGACGGAGGCGGAAAGCTGGGCCGTTTTATCTGCGGACGGGCGCAGTCGCGAGGGGCGCGGGGGCGTTCGCCCGGCCAGGTTCCGGCTTGCGGGGACCGACCGGCCGTCGGGAAGGGCGGCCTGCAGAGGGGTATCCAACATGCGTAGACTGATCAGCGCCGCGCTCGCGGCCGTGACCCTGCTTGCCTGCGGCGCAGCGGCGGCGCCGGCCATGGCCCAGGGCGACTACGACCGCTACGAGCGGCGCGACGACCGCCGCGACGGGCGCTACGACCGCCGCAACGACCGGCGCGAACGCTACGACCGCCATCGCGGCCGCGACGGCCGCTGGGACCGTCATCGCGACCGCCGCGACCGGTGGGACCGCCGCGACCGTCACCGCTCGCGCTACCACCATCGCTGCCGCGACTATCGCTGGGGCAAGTGCCGCCGCTACTAGGCGCGCCTGTCCCTGAGGGGAGGGAGGGCCCGCGGCGAGCGCCGCGGGCCCTTTCTCATTGGCCGACCGCCGGGTTCAGCTGCTGGTTCAGGGTGCTGATCTGGCCCTTCAGCCAGGCCTGGCGCGCCGTCAGGGCGACGACGGCGGCGTCGTGGGCGGCGTGCTGGGCCTGCATCGAGGCGATGGCCTGGTCCTGGGTCATGGAGCCGTTGGCCACGTTGGCCCGAGCCTGGGCGAGCACCGCGTCGGCGGACGTCGCGCGATAGTCGCCGGGCCGTCCGGTCGCCTGCGGGTTGGCGCTGGCGTACATGGCGCCGTCGCGGGCCGCGCGCAGCATCCGGTCGACCTCCTGCAGCTCGTTCCAGTAGGCGTCGCGGCGGGCGGTGAGGTCGGCCGGCGTGCCCGGCTTCGGCGGCGGCGCGGCCGGGCCGGTCGCCGCGTCGAGGTCGATGCCGGCGTCGAGGTCGGCCAGGTCGACGCCGGCGTCGTCGTCGGGGATCGGGATGCCCGTGCCGGTGACGTCCTCGGTCGGGTCGAGCATGCGGTCGATGTCGTCGAGGTCGCGCTGCCGGTCGCGGTCGCTGCGGCCGTTGTGGTCGCCCTTGTGGCCCGACGGCTTGCCGCAGGTGGAGCTGCACTTCTTGCCCTTGGCCTTGTGGTGGTCCTCGGGCTGGCCGCCCATCGGGCCCTCGGCCAGCACCGGCGCGGAAACGGCCAGGAGCGCGGCCCCGGCAAGCATCGCTAGGCGCTTGAACATCTTCGTCCTCCCTCTGCCACGGCGGGCTCGGGGCGGCGTGAACGCGGGGAGGTACTGCCCCCAGCCGCTCAAAGGCACGCACGCGGGACTGGTTAAAGCTTAGGCTGAAACGGCGATTACCGCCAGAGTCCGGCGGTGGGGCCTGACCGCGCCTCAGGCGAAGAGTTCGATCATGCCCTGTGCGGCCCAGCTCGCCAGCAACACGGCGGCAAAGACAAGGCCTACCCGAAGCACCATCACGCAGGTCCAGCAGATGAGCGCCAGCCGTGCGTTTCGGCCCTCTGCCTCAAACGTCAGGCCCAATCCGCTCATTTTGACCCGGTTCGGAGTCATTGGCTTTCGCTCCGCGCCTTCTCCGCTTCCCACCGCGCCCGGCGATACAGAGTCGCAGGAACGCTGATCCCAAGGTGGCGCGCAGCAGCCGAGGAGGACATTCCCAAGGCGAATGCTTCATGCAGGACCCGCACGCCCTCTTCAGTCAGCTTGCCATCGCGCTTGAGCAACGCCACGGGCGTCATCGTCGGATTCGCGGCGCGATATCCCTTTAGCTCGTCAGTCAGCGCTTGGCACTGACGAGTCAGGGATTCGGCTTCACGGATAAGGGCGTCCAAGGATTTCATGCACGACCCTTAAAGGATATTAAGTCTTAGCTCAACACTTCTAAGTTCGCTCTCTTGCTTCGTGCAATCAATTGCAGGCGGTTGAGCCAGGCTGACGGCCAGCCTAGACCAAGTCCATGGCGTGGACGCGGACCTACGACGGCGACGAACCCCAGCGGGTGAACAAGTGGCTGGCCCAGTCCGGGGTGTGCTCGCGGCGCGAGGCCGAGGCGCTGATCGGCGAGGGGCTGGTCTCGATCGACGGCGAGACGGTGGAGGACGCCGGGCGCAAGATCCTCAAGGGCCAGACCCTGACCCTGGCCGACAAGGCCGAGAAGAAGCTGGGCTCCGCCCTGACTCTGATGCTGCACAAGCCCGAGGGCTACGTCTCCGGCCAGCCCGAGCCCGGCAAGATCCCTGCCGTGAAGCTGCTGGTGCGGGCCAACCTCATGGGACCCGGCGACGCGCCCGGCCGCGACAGCAAGCTGGCCCCGGTCGGCCGGCTCGACGAGGACTCGCGCGGCCTGCTGATCCTCTCCGAAGACGGTGTGGTGGCCAAGGCGGTGATAGGGCCCGAGAGCCAGCTCGAGAAGGAGTACCTGGTCCGGGTGCGCGGCCAGATCACCGACAAGGCGATCGGCCTGCTTCGCCACGGGCTGGAGCTGGACGGGCGCAAGCTGAAGCCGGCGAAAGTCAACCGGGTCGAGGACCAGCGCCTGCACTTCGTGCTGCGCGAGGGCCGCAATCGCCAGATCCGGCGCATGTGCGACCTGGTCGGGCTGCGGGTCACCGACCTGGTGCGGGTGCGGGTCGGCCCGATCAAGCTGGGCGATCTGCCGGAAGGCAAGTGGCGGGTGCTGACGGCCGAGGAGCGCGCCGCGCTGATTGCAGGGAAAAACGCCTGAAACGGTATTCAGTTACCCGGGAGGTTGTCAGGGGCGGATTTCAGGAAAATAGCGTAGAATCAACGGGATAGAATTTCATCAAACAGCCTGCCCGGCGCACCAGGCCGAGGCCCAGGCCCACTGGAAATTGTAGCCGCCGAGCCAGCCGGTGACGTCCACGCACTCGCCGATGAAGTAGAGGCCCGCGACCGCCTCGGCCTGCATGGTGCGCGAGTTCAGGGCCCGGGTGTCGATCCCGCCCAGCGTCACCTCGGCGGTGCGATAGCCCTCCGACCCGACCGGCTTCACCCGCCAGGCGTTCACCGCCGTGGCGGCGGCCCGCAGCACCTTGTCCGAGGCGTCGGCGATGTTGCCGGCCGCCCCCGCGTCGGCCGCCGCCTTGTGCGCCAGCCGGTCCGGCAGCCACTGGTGCAGCACCGTGGAGAGCGCCCGCTTCGGCGTCTCGCGCCGCGCCGCCTTCAGCGTCTCGAACAGGTCCACGCCCGGCGCCATGTCGACCTCGATCGCCTCGCCCTCGCGCCAGTAGGAGCTGACCTGCAGGATCGAAGGCCCGGACAGGCCGCGGTGGGTGAACAGCATGGCCTCGGCGAACGGCGGCCCCCGTTCGGCCTTCACGCGCGTGTCGACGGCCACCCCGGCCAACGGCTTCAACGTCTCGAGCAACCCGACCTCGAAGGTCAGGGGAACCAGCGCCGGCCGGGTCTCGACGATCGGTACGCCGAACTGCCGCGCCACGTCATAGGCCCACCCCGTCGCGCCCATCTTGGGGATCGACTTGCCGCCGGTGGCGACCACCAGGCTCTCGCAGGCCGCGACCCGCCCGCCGATGGCCAGCTCGAACCCGCCCTCTCGCCGCGTCACCCGATCGACCGCCGTTTCCAGCCTGAGCTCCGCACCCACAGCGGCCATCTCGTCGAGCAGCATCTGGATGATCTGCCGGGCGCTGTCGTCGCAGAACAGCTGGCCGAGCGTCTTCTCGTGGAAGGCGATGCCGTGCTTGCCGACCAAGGCGATGAAGTCGGTCGGCGTGTAGCGCCTCAATGCCGAGACGCAGAACTTCGGATTGGCCGACAGGAACTGCGCCGGGCTGGTGTGGATGTTGGTGAAGTTGCAGCGCCCGCCGCCGGAGATGCGGATCTTCTCGCCGGGCTTGGCGGCGTGGTCGAGCACCAGCACGCGGCGGCCGCGCTTGCCCGCCTCGATGGCGCACATCATCCCCGCCGCCCCGGCGCCCACGACGATGACGTCGAACTGTTCCAAGACCTGCCGCGCTCCTGCCGCGCGCCCTCCTAGCAGGACGGAGCCGGACGCGGCTATGCTGGGCCGCCCCGGGGACCCAGATCATGCGCAACGCCGCCCTCTTCGCCTTCATCGCCGCCCTCGCCGTCACGGCGCCCGCCGCGGCCCAGGACCTCGACATTCCGCCGGCCCGCATCCCGACCCTGCCGGCCACGGTGCTGAACCTCGACGGCCTGATCCCGGCCGGCTGGCGGATGGAGACCAAGGCGCTGGGCGACCTCGACGGCGACGGCGTCACCGACGTGGCCATGGTGGTGCAAGGCGCCGACCGGGCGCTGGTGCTGGCCAACGAGGGCTTCGGCTCGGAGCGCCTCGACACCAACCCGCGCATGCTGGTGGTGGCGCTTGGCCGCAAGGGCGGCGGCTATCGGGTGCTGGTGCAGAACGCGACCCTGATCCCCCGCCACACCATGCCCACGATGAGCGATCCCTTCGACTGGGAGGCGGGCGGGCTGGCCATCCACGGGCGCACGATAAGGGTGCGCCTCGAGCTGTTCATGAACGCCGGCGGCTGGGGGATGTCCAACACCACCTACAGCTTCCGCTGGCAGAACAACCGTCTGGAGCTGATCGGCTACGACCTCAACGAGACCCAGCGCAACAGCGGCGAGACCCGCTCGGTCAGCATCAACTACTCCACCGGCAAGGTGAAGATCAGCACCGGCAACATAGAGCGCGACGCCCAGCAGGTGTCCTGGAAGACGCTGCCGAACCGCCGCCGCCTGTCCATCGAACAGGTCGGCGACGGCCTGGAGTTCGACTCCGGCTTCAACGAGTAGCCGCGCCTAGGCGATCGGCTCGTTCAGCATCAACTGGCGCACGAAGCGGCCCGAGGGCGAGCCGTAGCTGAGCAGCTGGTCGTGGTACTTCCGCTCGGTGAAGCTCGCGCCCCACTTCGCCTTCACCGCCCTGCGGGTGTCCCAGTGCTCGGCCCAGCCCACGAAGTAGGTCGGCAGCTGCGCCGAGGACAGCTGGGCGCGGACCCACTTGCCGGCGGCCTCGCGCTCCTGCTGGAAGGCGCCCTTGACCATCAGCTCCATGGCCTGCTCGCGGGTCATGCCGTCGACGTGGATGGCCGGGTCGAGGATAGCGTTGGCGGCCATGCGCAGCACCCACTTCAGGTGCACCAGCTTGTAGAGCGGCTCGCCCCCCATGTAGCCGTTGTCGGCCATGACGTCCTGGGCGTAGCAGGCCCAGCCCTCCACGAACGACCCGGAGCCCAGCACCGCCCGCAGCGTCGAGGGATAGGCGTTGGAGTGGGCCAGCTGCAGGTAGTGGCCCGGCATGGCCTCGTGGATGGTCAGCTCCTGCATCGAGCGGTTGTTGTACTCGCGCAGGAACGAGTTTGACTGCTCGGCGGTCCAGTCGGCCGGGATCGGCGAGATCATGTAGAAGGTGTCCTGGCCCTTATCGAGCGGGCCGGGGCTGTCGCAGTAGGCCACGGCGACGCCGCGCTGGAACTCCGGCACCTCGATCACCTTCACCGGCTCGTCGGGCACGCGCACCAGGTCCTTGGCGCGGACGAAGTCGGTGCACTGCTTGAGCATGGCCTTGCCGGTCTCCAGCAGCTCGCGCGGCGGCTGGTCGACGTAGGCGTATTCCAGCGCCGCCTCGATCACTGCCTGCTGCTGCTCGGCGGTCGGCGTCGCCGGCATGGCCGGCGGATTGGGCTTGCCGGCCAGGACCTGGCGGGCGAGGCCGTACATCTCGGCCCGCGTCGAGGTCATGAGCGCCTTGGCCCGGTCGCTGATCTCCTGGCGCGTCAGGGTCGAGTTCAGGGCGTAGCGCAGCTTGGCGTCGAAGAGCGCCGCGCCGATGCGGAAGTCGCCCTTGGCGTTGGGAACCAGGGTCCCGTCCAGCCAGGCCTGGTGCTCGTCGACCTTGGCCTTCAGGTTGGCGGCGGCGGCCCTCAGCCGGGCGGCGTCGGCGGCGGGCAGCTTGTCGGCCTCGGCCACCAGCCCGTCGATCAGGCTGTGCAGCCCCTTGTTCTGGTTCGCGACGGTCTTGGCGTGGATCTCCGGCACCCTGGCCGGGACCAGCACCTCGCGGGCGGCGGCGAACACCGCCGGCAGCTTCTCCATGCGCGAGGTGGCGGCGCGCAGGCGGTCCGGCAGCGGCGCGAAGTCGCGCGCGAACAGGCTGTTCAGCGCGCCCCCGGCCAGGCCCGACCAGCCGAGCGGATCCCAGGAGTAGTCCTTCAGGGTCTCGGCCTGCCAGATGTCGCCGCGGACCTGGTTCTCCAGCATGGCGGCGTCGACCTGGTTGGCGCGCGACAGCTTCGAACGGTCGATCGCCTCCAGGCCCGCCAGGGTGTCCTTGCTGAGCTTCAGCCGCGCCGCGCGGCCGGCGGCGGTGTAGTCGCCGACCTCGTGGTCCCAGCGATGCTCGCCGATGCTCGTGGCGGCCACCGGCGCCAGGCGCAGTCCCTCGTCCAGCCAGTGCTTGCCGAGCGCCTGGAACCTGCGGTCCGTCTCGCTCTCGGCGGCGGGCTGGGCCCAGGCCATTTCCAGCGGCGCCAGGGCGGCGGCGGCGGCGCCCATGAACAGTCTTCTCGACAGAGCAGTGGTCACGCTCGACTCCCCATTCTCGCTACCCCCGCGCTCACGGCAGGGCTTGTCGGCGCGGACCCTAGACCCGCGCCGCCAACGGGGGAAGCGGCTTGCTACGAACGGCGCAATCCGAGCCGCAATCAGCCGCCGGGGCCCGGGTTGGTCGGGTTGGTGTCGAACGGATCGTCGGCGCTGGGCAGGCGGATCACGGGCCCAGGCGCGTTCACCGGCGGCGGCGGCGGGGTCACCACCACGGTCGGCGGCGGCTCGG
>Ga0196977_1001194_pt1 | contig 10202 bp, 10 predicted proteins | sample S3v_1013CmetaG_FD_148634 | JGI IMG/M metagenome (GOLD analysis project Ga0196977, IMG submission 148634) | Soil microbial communities from Anza Borrego desert, Southern California, United States - S3+v_10-13C | ecosystem: Environmental > Terrestrial > Soil > Desert | place: USA: California...
GTGATGGAACAGTAGCAACATTCGTCAGCGCGCCTAGGCGGGGCCAGTGAAACCTGCTCTGGATTCCCGCCTGCGCGCGAATGACGATGGGTGGATCGATCGAAGTCTCTCCCCAGTGCTCGGGGAGAGACAGTGACATGCGCGGTCAGAACGGCCGGTCGCCGCGCACGAGAATGCGGTAGAGCATCCGGTGCTGGCTGTGGTCGTAATCGAACCCGGCTTTGTGCATCGCCGAGCGGTCGTCGATGATCAGCATGTCGCCGAGCCGATACTCGTGGACGTAGACGAACTCCGGCTTGATCGCGATTTCGAGGAGCTCGTCGAGAAATTTCTGGGTCTCGTCCGGCGCCATGCCGATCACACGCTCCGTCTTGCCCTTGTGGAACCAGATCGCTTTCGTGCCCGTCTCCGGATGTGTGCGCACGAGCGGCTGGATCACCGGCGGTACTGTTGCCCGCTGCTGCTCGGCAACGATGTCCGGATTGCCGCTTTTCATGCGCGCGCTGCTGATGAGCGTGTTCTCGGTCTTCATCCGGGTGATGCGCTCCTTCCACGCCGCCGGCAGCGCCTCGTACGCCGCGCGCATGTTGCAGACGGATGTGCCGCCGCCTTTGTCGGGCAGTGCCACGGGATAGAGCATGGTGAACTTCGGCGGCCGCTCCTGATTGGTGTGGTCGGTGTGCCACGTGGCGTTCGTCGCGACCTTCGCCTGCCGGCCCTGGCTGTCCTTGTGGCGGTTCGAGAGCACGGAGACGAGCGGCAGACCTTCCACCAGATAACGCCGGTTCTGGTCCGGCATGAGCTCGCCGAAAAGCTCGGCCGCGGCCTGATACTGCGCCGCGGTGAATCTCTGGTCACGGATGACCAGCGCGACGTGCTCGGCCGCGGCGTCGTTCAGTCGCTTGCGCGTCGCTTCGTCGATCGGCTCGCGCAGGTCGATGCCGGTCACTTCGGCGCCGATGTGCTCCTTGAGTTTGCTGATCTGCATCGCAGCTCCTCGTGATGGTGGGCTCGAGCAGCGGATAGCGCGCTGGTAGCGCACCGCCAACCCAGCCGAGGAGGCTACTTTAACGCCGCTGCGCCGACACGAGTTGGATGACGTGCGCCCGCTGCAGGTAGTACAGCCAGCCGCCGTAGAGGCAGGCCGCGACGGTCAGCAGCCCCCGCACGAGCGAGGCGCCCTCGACGCCGAAGCCGCGCGTCGCTTCGGCGGCGACCGCCAGCGCCACGCTCCAGCCGATGAGCCGCGGCAGCGCGTCCCGGTAGTGCATGACCTGCCGGCCGCGCATTTCGGCGGCCATGTAGCCGAGCAGTGTGAAAGCGGCGCACAGCTCGAGGAGCCGGGCCGTCTCGACCTGTGAAGACGTGATCCTCGGAAACCCGACATGCCCGTGCCACGCGCCGATTTCCTCGAGCACCGGCAGAACGATCAGCATGAGGAGATAGACGCCGTACAGCGGCGTCGCAGCACGCAGGAGCGCCCCTTCGAAACGCCGGTTCGCCCCGTGCTCGGGCAGGGGCCGCTGTCCGAGCCACCAGCACAGGACTGTCGCGCCCACCACGCCGGCGATCAGCACGAACGGCTGCCACGGCAGCATCGCGAACGCGCCCGCGAAGAACCAGAGTCCTGCGAACCCCGCGGTGTGGTGCGCTTCAGCCGCGCCGCGCGGGCCGAAATAGTGGCGCTGCAGGCCGCCGAGCAGCGTCGCGCCGAACGCGCCGATGAGCAGCGTCATGAGCGTCGGCGGCAGGTCTCCGCGGGCGGCGAGCGTGTTCACCCACAGCAGCGGCACCAGCAGATAGACGAGACCCATCAGCGGGATCTCGAGTCCCAGCCATCCGATCACCCAACCGTGGTGCTTCGCCGAACGCGCGATCGCATCGAAGCAGAGCACGCCGATCAATGCGCCGGCGGTGTTCGCGGCGACGTCGAGCACGGTCGAGTCGTGTGTCACGTCGAAAAGCTGGATGGCCTCGATCGCGACGCTGATGAGCGCCGCATTCAGGACCACCAGTGCGAGCGAGCCGCGTTCGCGCGCCGAGCCGAGGCGGTACAGGAAACCGAGGGGGACGAAGAGCAACGCGCCGAACACGGCCGCGTAGGGGTCGTCGCCCGCTTCCACGTTCCAGCGGTCCGGCCACTCGAAATGAAACGGCAGCAGCGCGACGATCAGCGTCACCGCGAGCATGTAGCCGAGGAGGGCGAGGCCGAGCCGCGCGCCGGTGTCGTCCGGCCGCGCCGCGGTGGAGGCCTCCTGGGCTATGGCGTTCTGCATCCCCGGATCATACGGTCCGGAACAAGTTCCCGCCCGTGGGATGCGTCACACCGCGGGGCGATTATTCGACCTTGATGCCGAGATCCTTGGTGATCTTCCCCCAGAACGCGACCTGCTCGTGCATGAACTTGCTGAAGTCGGTCGGCGAGTCGCTCGTGACCTGGACCGCGCTCGCCTTGCTGTACTGCTGGGCGGTCCACGGGTCGTGCACGACCTTGACCACGGTCTTGTAGAGCTTGTCGATCGCAGGCTTGGGCGTGCCGCGGGGCACGTAGATGCCCTGCCACGATCCCAGATCGAGCTCGGGGTAGCCGGATTCGATCATGGTCGGCGTATCCGGCAACGCCGGCACACGTTTCTTGGCGACGACCGCGAGAACCTTGACCTTGCCCGTCTTCGCGTGCGGAACGAGCGAAGCGGTGGTGACCATCGTCGCCGCGACCTCGCCGCTGATCGTTGCGATCGTGGACGCGCCGGCGCCCCCTTTGTACGGCACGTGCAGCAGCTTGATCCCCGCCTTGCTCATGAAGAACTCGAACGCCATGCGCTGCGCGCTCGCGTAGCCCGCCGAGCCGTAGCTCAGCTTGCCGGTATTCGATCGTGCATAGGCGATGAACTCCTTGATGTTGTTCGGCGGCAGCCCGCCATGAATGCCGAGCGCGCCCGGCACGTCCACGACCAGCGTGATGGGGACGAGATCGTTCAGCGCGCGCGAGCGGATCTTCGTGAAGAGGTTGGGACCGATGCCCATCGAGCTCACGTTGCCGAGCAGGAACGTGTACCCGTCGGGCGTGGCATTGGCCGCCGTTTCCACGCCGATGGTGCCTGACGCACCGGCGCGGTTGTCGACGACGACCTGCTGCCCCAGTTCTTCCGCGAGCTTGGGCTGAAGGATGCGGCCGATGAAATCCGACGCGCCGCCGGGCGCGAACGGAATGATCATGCGCACCGGCCGCGATGGGTACTGATCGGCCTGCGCGAATGCCTGGCCCGTCGCGATCGACGCCGCGATCGAAGCGCAGAAAAGCAAGAATGGACGCTGCACCATGAAACCTCCTCGAAGACTTCTCCCTGGTGGGCGGGCTTGCTCTTTTTCGTCACTGTAGTCTCCACCGTGGATGGCCACAAGGTGTCCGGACAAACCGACCTATACTTCGCGTCTCGTATCGTGCTGGGGATTCGCAGGGCTTGAACATCCGGACTCGTCTTCGTGCGCTGATCCTCGCGACCTTGCTGCCCGTCGCGATTCTCGGCGGCGCCAGCGCGTACGTGCTCGTCGAAAGAGAGCGCGAGGCGTTCGAGCGCGGCGCGCTCGATCGCGTTCGCGCCCTCATGACCGCAATCGATGCCGAGCTGCAGGCGACGATCACCCCGCTGCAGTTGCTGGCGCGCTCGCCCACGCTGGACGGCGACGATCTCACCGCGTTTCGCGCGGAAGCCCGGCGTGCGCTCGAGGCGCGGCGGGGCGATTGGGCGAACATCGTGGTGTCCGATGCCGAGACCGCCGATATGCTGGTGAACATGCTCGTGCCCGCCGGTAAGCCGCTCTTCAAGACGCTCGACCCCGACAGCGTCATCGAAGCCGCCAAATTGCGCCGACCGGTCGTCGGACGTGTCGTGCAGGGCGGTGTGCTCAACCGGCCTTTGTTTCCGGTGCGGGTGCCGGTGATCCGCGACGGCAAGCCGAAGTACGTCATTTCCGCCGTCGTGGAAACGCCGGTGATCGTGGGGCTCGTGGAGCGCCAGGCAACACCCTCCGGCTGGGCGATCGCGGTGCTCGACGGCCGGTATCGCTTCATCGCGCGGGTGCCGGCGCCGGAGCAAGGCTCGGCGACCGCGAGCGCGTCGCTCAAACAGGCGCTGGAGAGCGGCTCGCAGGGCTTTCAGCGCGGGCGGTTGCTCGACGGCAGCGAGATCTATCGCGCGTTCCATCGGTCATCGCTGAGCGGCTGGTCGGCTTCGATTGCGGTGCCGCGCCGCGTCGTCGAGGAAAGCCTCCGGGGATTCTGGCTGCTTGTCGCCGCCTTCGCGGGTGCGGCGATACTCGGGCTGTGGGTCGCCTGGCGGCTCGCCTCCCGGATCTCGGAGCCGATCGTCGCGCTCGCGGCGGCTGCGCCCGCGCTCGGCCGCGGCGATGCTTCCGCGTTGCCGCCACCGGCCTCGGTGGACGAGGTGCGCGAGCTCTCGCGCGCGCTGGGCGATGCCGCCGCCGCCATTCACGACCGCGAAGAACGGCAGCGGCTCGCCGAGCAGGCGCTGCGCGACGCCGACCGCGCGAAGGACGAATTCCTCGCGATGCTCGGGCACGAGCTGCGCAATCCGCTTGCGTCCGTGGCGAGCGCGGCACAGTTGCTGAAGATCGGCCGCAGCCAACCGGCGGTGGTGGAAAACGTGAGCGAGATCCTCGGGCGTCAGGTCGAGCACATGACGCGGCTCGTCGACGACCTGCTCGAGGTCGGTCGGGTCACCGGCGGCAAGATCCGGCTGGACTGTGCGCCGCTCGATTTGTCACGGGTCGTGAGCGACATCGTCGAGACGTGGAGGACCGGCGAGCGCTTTATCCACCACGACATCCACACCGATCTCCAGGCGGTGTGGATATCCGCCGATCGCGCGCGCATCGAGCAGGTGATCTGCAATCTGCTGGATAACGCGCTCAAGTACACGCCGGCCGGCGGCCGTATCGACATCTCGGTCCGCGCCCAGGGGCGCGAAGCCGTGCTGCAAGTGCGCGATACCGGCGTCGGAATGGCACCGGAGCTGATCGGGCGCATCTTCGACCTCTTCGTGCAGGGTGAGCGCAGTCTGGCGCGCGAGCAGGGCGGTCTCGGCATCGGGCTCACCATGGCCAGGCGGCTGGTCGAGCTCCACGACGGAACGATCCGCGTGACGAGCGATGGACCCGGGAAGGGCGCGACCTTCACCGTCACGCTCCGGGCGATCGAGCGGCCGGAGCGGCTCACGGCGACCAAGGCCCTGCCGATGCAGGGGGCACGTGCGCTGCGCATCCTGATCATCGAAGACAATGCGGATGCGCGCGAAAGTCTGGCCGCACTGCTGCGTTACGACGGTCACGAGGTTGCGGTCGCTGACACCGGTGTGCGCGGTATCGAGACGGCGGCTGCGCATGCACCGCACATCGCGCTGATCGACATCGGCTTGCCGGACGTGGACGGCTACGAAGTGGCGCGGCGTCTCAGGCGCGATACCGCGACGCGCCACACGCGGCTCATCGCCTTGACCGGATATGGCACGCGGGAAGATCGACGCGCGGCGCTGGCTGCGGGCTTCCACGAGCATCTTGCGAAGCCGGTCGAGCTCGACACCCTCAATGCACTGTTTTCCAGATTCGCGGCGCAGGTTTCGCCGAGCGCCGCATGACCAGCGATGTGAAGCCAAGGAGATTGGGAATGCCAGCGATCCTGCGTAGCTCGAGAATCGTTCTGCTCGTCGCCGCCGCGATTCTGCCGGTGAGCACTTCGGCTCAGCAGTGGCCGTCGAAACCCGTGCGCATCGTCATTCCGTGGGCGCCCGGCGGCAGCACCGACATTGTCGGCCGCCTGCTCGCGGCGGACATGACGCAGCGGCTCAAGCAGCAGGTCATCATCGACAACCGGCCGGGCGGGGGCTCGATCCCGGGCCTGCATCTCGCCGCCGCCATGCCGCCCGACGGTTACAACTTCATGATGACGTCCACTGCGTACGGCCACCTCATCAATCCCAAGCTGGCGAAGGGCATCGATTATGCGAAATCGTTCGATCCGGTCGCGCTGATCGGTTTCGGCGACAGCGTGCTGTGCGTGCACCCGACGCTGCCGGTGAATTCGGTGAAGGAGCTGATCGCGCTCGCGAAAAAACGCCCGGGCGAGCTCAACTATTCCTCGTCGGGCATCGGGGGCTTCCCGCACATGAACACCGAGCTGTTCAAGCTCATGACGGGCACGAACATCGTCCATGTGCCGTTCACGGGCGGCGGCCCGGCCGCGGCGGACACGATGGCGGGCAACACGCAGATCAATCTCGGCTCGGTGCCCTCGCTCATCGGCTATATCCGCAGCGGCAGGTTGAAGCCGCTCGGCACCGGCGGCAAGAAGCGCAATGCGCAATTGCCGAACGTGCCGACGATGACTGAAGCTGGCGTGCCCGGCTACGTGACTTATATCTGGTGGGCGATCTTCGCGCCGCTCAAGACCTCGCCCGAGACGATCAAGTCGATGCACGGGGCCATCATGACTTCGCTCGAAGGCCGCGACATGCAGCAGAAGCTGGAGGCGCAGGGCGTCGAAATCCAGAAGGCGACGCCGGCGGACCTCGGCAAGCTCATGGTGGACGAGACCAACCGCTGGCAGGACGTTATCCGCCGCGCCGGGATCAAAGGCGAATAGCGACGCGCGCAGGCGGCGGCGGGCCGGTCATTGGCCCGCTACTTGCTCAGCTCAGGAGGTAACTCCAACGTGAGGGGTGCCTTATGCTGAACTACGCCATTCTGTTCTTCGTTCTCGCGTTGATTGCCGGCGCGCTCGGCTACTTCGGGCTCGCGGCGATCGCCAGCCAGATCGCGTGGATCCTGCTGATCATCGCGGTCGTGTTCCTGATCGTTCACATGTTCACCGGACGCAGGCCGCCGAGCACACCTGTAGTCTGACGTCGCTCAACACGATCGGCCGGCGGTGCCGGAGCTTCGCTCCAGCGCTCGCCGGCCGTCGCACGTACCGTTTCGGCAATCAGCGCGCGCGGTGCTCCAGAAGGTGCTCGACGAAGGCGCGCGCCGCCGGCGAGAGGATGCGCTCGCGGTGCGTGATGATGTCGATGTCGCGGCTCACCACCGGTTGCGCGAGCTTGATCACGCGCACGCGCGCGGTCGAGAGATGCGTGATCGCATGTGACGGCGCTACCGCGATGCCCAGCCCGGCCTCCACCATCGCGACGGTCGTGAGCCAGTAGGCCGTTTCGAACACCGGCAGGAACCGCTTGCCGGTGGCTTTCTCGTACGTGCGCTCGATCGTCTCGCGCGTGCTGCTCTCGCGCGAGGGCGCGACGATCGGGTATTCGGCGAGCGAGCGCCACGCCGCCGTGCGCTTGCGCGCGATGGGCCAGCTTTCCAGAGCGAGCGCGATCAGGCGGTCCTTGACATAGGGCGTCGCTTCGAGGTCCGGATCGGGCTTTGGCAGCGCGCCGATCGCGATCTCCACCTCCCCGCTTTTCAACTTCGCGAGCGACGGGCCGCTCGCCTAGTCCTTGAGCGTCGCCTCGACGTGCGGATAGCGCTTGCGAAAGGTCGAGATCGGCGCGGGCAGGAGCGCGGCGGCGAGCGCAGGCGGACAGGCGAGGCTCACGGTGCCGCGCTTGAGGGTCGCGAGCGTCGCCAGATTCTTAATGGACGAATCGAGATCGGCGAGGATGCGCGTGACCGCCGGCAGGAACTCCGCGCCCGCCGCGGTCAGCGCGAAGCGGCGCGTGGTGCGGTCTATCAATTTGAGTCCCAGTGCCTGTTCGAGCTGGCTCACGTTGGCGCTCAGCGCCGACTGTGTCGTGTGCAGCCGCTGCGCGGCGGTCGTGAAGTTGCGCGTGTCCGCCACTTCGCGCAGCGCCCGCAACTGCTTAAGCGTGACATTCATCGTCGTTTCCGATGGGTTTAGCGAAATTCCCAATTTGTATGATAGACGCACGCGCCGTATAGTCGTAGCCATCCCCAGCGGTTCGAATTTCCGAGGCGAGACATGAGCTCCCCACAGACCCTGTTCGAAAAAATCTGGCAGCGCCATCTCATACACACGACGGAAGCGGGCGATCACCTGTTGTACGTCGATCGCCTGCTCGTTCACGAAGGTCCGTTCTACGCGTTCGATGGCATGCGGCGCGACAAGCGCGCGTTCCGGCGGCCGAAGCAGATCTTCGCCTTTCCGGACCACTACATCCCGACGGTCGTCGCCGAGCGCCAGCGCGGTCTCGCCGGCATCAAGGACCCGGAGATGCGCGTCATGGTGGAGCAGCTCGCGCGCAACACGGCGGAGGTCGGCATTCCGCACTTCGGCATGGATGATCCGCGACAGGGAATCATGCACGTCGCCGCCCCGGAGCTGGGCGTGATCCATCCGGGGATGACGGTCGGCGGCACCGACTCGCACACGGCGACGCACGGCGCTTTCGGCGCTTTCTCGTCGGGCATCGGCGCCTCGCAGGCCAAGCACATCATGGCCACGACCACGCTGTGGTGGCAGGCGAAGCCGAAGACGATGCGCGTGGAGATCGAAGGCGCGCTCGCGCCGGGCGTCACCGCGAAGGACGTCGCGCTGACGGTGATGGCGCGGCTCGGCGTGAGCGGCGGCGCGGGTCACGTGATCGAGTACGCCGGCTCCACGGTGCGGGCGATGAGCATGGAAGGGCGCATGACCCTGTGCAACATGACAATCGAGGCCGGAGCGCGCTCCGGCATGGTCTCGCCGGACGAGACGACGATCGCCTACCTGCAGGGCCGCCCGTACGCGCCGAAAGGCGGGAATTTCGAGCGCGCCGCAAAGATCTGGCGCGCCTTCGCGACCGACGCGGGCGCCGGATTCGACAAGGAGGTGACGATCGACGCGACCGCGATCGTGCCCTCGATCACGTGGGGGACGCGTCCGGAGGAAGCGCTGCCGGTCACCGGCACGGTGCCCGACCCGGCGCAGGCGAAGGACGCGGCCCAGCGCACGCGCATCGAAACGGCGCTGCGCTACATGGGGCTCACGCCGGGCACGGCGCTCACCAGCGTCAAAGTCGATCGTGTGTTCATCGGGAGCTGCACCAACGGCCGCATCGAGGATCTGCGCGCGGCGGCCGCGGTCGCGAAAGGCCGCAAGGCGGTGATCCCCGCCATCGTGGTGCCGGGCTCGCGCTCGGTGAAGGCGCAGGCCGAAGCCGAAGGGCTGCACGAAGTGTTCGCGAGCGCGGGCTTTGAATGGCGCGATTCGGGCTGCTCGTTCTGCGTCGCATCCAACGGCGACCACGTGCCGCCGGGCGAGCGCTGCGCATCGACGTCGAACCGCAACTTCGAGAACCGCCAGGGGGCGAACGCGCGCACACACCTCATGAGCCCGGCCATGGCCGCTGCCGCCGCGGTCACCGGGCGCATCACCGACGTTCGCGAGCTGGGAGCGTAAATGGAACCGATCAAGACGATTTCCGGCGTAGCGATTCCGCTGGTGCGCGACGACGTGGATACCGATCGGCTGATTCCGATCCGTTTTCTGCGCAAGCCGCTCTCCGCCGGCTACGGCAACTTCCTGCTCGCCGACGACCGCTTCGACGAGAACGGCCGCGAGAAAGCGGACTTCGTGTTCAACCATCCGCAGTATCGCGGCGGCACGATCCTCGTATCGGGCAAGAACTTCGGGTGCGGCTCCGCGCGCGAAGGCGCCGTCTATGCCGTGCGTGACTACGGGATTCGTGCGGTGGTCGCTTCCGGTTTCAGCGACATCTTCCGCATGAACTGCTGCTGGAACGGCGTGCTGCCGGTGACGTTGCCCGAGAGCGCCATCCGCGAGCTCTGGGATCAGTTGAATGCCGAGCCCGGCGCGAAAATCACGGTCGACCTGGAGCAGCAGACGGTGACGGCGCCGAAAGGCAACCGCTACACGTTCGAGATCGACAAGTCGGTCAAGGAGCGGCTGATGGCGGGCCTCGACGACGTCGGCGTGACGCAGCAGTTCCAGGACAGGATCGACGCGTTCGAGAAAGCCTACGTGACCGGCATGCCCTGGATCGCGCAGCCGGAAGCGTAACCGCGTCGCAACGCCCGATGAAGATCAGTCGAGTCGAGGCCGTCTGGCTGCACGTTCCGATCCCGGAAGCGCAGCAGCACGTGAGCGACTTCGGCCGCATGGCGTCGTTCGACTCGGTGCTGGTGCGCATCGAGACCGCATGCGGCCTCGTCGGCCACGGCGAAGC
>Ga0196977_1001195_pt1 | contig 10196 bp, 10 predicted proteins | sample S3v_1013CmetaG_FD_148634 | JGI IMG/M metagenome (GOLD analysis project Ga0196977, IMG submission 148634) | Soil microbial communities from Anza Borrego desert, Southern California, United States - S3+v_10-13C | ecosystem: Environmental > Terrestrial > Soil > Desert | place: USA: California...
CTTGCGTCACAACCGATCCGGCACCCGTCACCGATCGCGAGCCGACGCGCACCGGTGCGACCAGCATCGTGTCCGAGCCGATCTTAACATCATCTTCGATGATGGTTTCGTGCTTGCGAACGCCGTCGTAGTTGCAGGTGACGGTGCCCGCCCCGATATTGGTGCGCTCGCCAATCGTGGCGTCGCCGAGATACGTCAGATGCATCGCTTTGGTGCCGCGTTTCAACCGCGACTTCTTCACCTCGACGAAATTGCCCACCGTGGCTTTTTCTTCAAGCGTGGCATTCATGCGCAGGTGGGCAAACGGGCCGACCGAACAGTTTGACGCGATATCGGAGTCGACGATCAGCGAGTGATCTTTAATAGTAACGTTGTCGCCGAGTCGCGAGTTTGAGATTCGCGCACCTGAACGAACGACGCAGCTTTCACCCAACACAGACTTACCTTCGATAGTAACGTTGGGATAGATCACCGTGTCGCGCCCGATCTCTGCTTCGGGACTGATGTAGGCGTGTGAAGGATCGATAAAAGTCACACCGCCTTCGATCATGAGACGTCGAATCGCGTTCCGACGCAGCAAATTTTCAAACTCCGCAAGCTCGGCGCGTGTGTTGACCCCCGAGACTTCGCGATGATCAGTGTGTGTAAACACTTCAACCTTACGGTTGCTGGAATTCAGGATCTCGGCGACGTCGGTCAGGTAGTACTCGCCTTGTTGGTTCTTCGGCTCGACGCGCTTCAGTGCTTCAAATAAATCCCTGGACTCGAAACAGTAGATGCCGGAGTTTATCTCGCGCATCTTCCGTTCTTCTTCGGAGGCGTCTTTCTGTTCGACGATCTTTTCAAATTTCCCTCGGTCGTCGCGAATGATTCGTCCGTAGCCGGTCGGGTTCTCCAGTCGAACAGCGAGGATCGTACACGCAGCACCTGTTGCACGATGGTGATCGATCAACTGCCGCAACGTTTCAGCGCGAATCATCGGCACGTCGCCGGACAGCAGCAACACCAGCGAGTCGGAGTTTTCAAGTTGACGTCGTGCTGACTCAACTGCGTCGCCCGTGCCACGTTGCTTCGCCTGAATAGCGAAGGAGGCAAGTTCGCCGACTTCGGCCAGCACTGCATGTTCGACTTCTTCGGCCTGGTGTCCAACAATCACCAGAATCGTTTTTGGGTCGAGCGACTGCGCCGTGTGCACGACGTGCGCGATCAACGGACGTCCGGCCAGTTCGTGCAGCACCTTCGCCCGGTTGGATTTCATCCGCGTGCCCAAGCCTGCGGCCATCACGAGCACGTTCAGTGGTTTGGATTCGCTCATAACCAGCTTACCGTCACCTCGGAAAGCACGCGTTCGCGGCAGGCGAGCACGACTTCAGCCAGCCGTTCCGAGTTGTGCCTGACCTTTTCACCGCCGTCGAGCAGATCCGCACGCACGATCTCGGTGCTTTGATCGACAACGTCTTCAATAGGATCGTCAATGCCGATCTGATAAGCGCCCTCGGCCGCGTACCGCTCCGCCTGTTCTTCACTGATCCGGCGGTTGTTCACAACTACAAAGTCAAAATGTATTTCAGGCGCGTACTTCTTGATCGTTTCGAGGTGTGCGCGGGCGTTGTAGCCATCAGTCTCGCCGGGCTGCGTCATCAGGTTGTTAACAAAAATTTTGGTAGCCTGCTGCGCCTGGCCGATAACTCGAGCCACCTGCGCCACGAGCAGATTCGGCAAAATACTCGTATAAAGCGAACCTGGACCAACCGTGATGACGTCGGCAGTGCGAATCGCTTTCAGTACCTGCGGCAACGGCAAGCATCTTTCCGGTTCGAGTCGCAAATGGCGAATCGGCTGCGCCGACTTGGAGATCTGCGTTTCACCGCTGACCACCGAACCGTCTTCAAGTTCCGCTACGAGCCTGACGTCGCTGATCGTCGCTGGAAAGATGTGACCTTTGCTGGCGAGAATTTCGGAAGAGAGACGGATTGCTTCGGTGAAATCACCCGTGACTTCCGTCAAGGCGGCAAGGAAGAGATTACCGAAACTGTGACCGCCGAGTTCTCCATCACCTCGGAACCGGTAACGGAAGAGTTTCGAAAGCAGACTCGAATCTTCCGAGAGCGCGATCATACAGTTGCGAATGTCGCCCGGCGGCAACATCTGCAACTCATCTCGCAAGCGGCCGGAACTGCCGCCGTCATCAGAGACTGTAACAATCGCCGAAAGATTATTGATCCAAGTGCCCTCGACACTTTTGCCGACGCGTTTCTTCAGACCAGCAAGCAGCGTCGAGAGACCAGTGCCGCCGCCAATGGCGACGAGATTTTGTCCACCAGTTGTCATTCTGTCCTGCAAATAATAACTCAGGGAAGAGCTAGAGTCAGGAAGGATTGCTGAAGATCAGCCGATCGAAGTCGGGGTCGTTACGCAGTGGGTTCAGGTCGTGGTCGTGTTGCGCACGTACGCGAAGATTGGGTTGCAGGTCGAGCGCGCGTTGCAGTGACTCCAACGCGAGATCGATCGAACCGAGGCGGGCACGAGTGGCAGCGAGGCCGTAGTGAATGTGCGCTGCTTCCGGTTCGCGTTTAAGAGCGCGTTCGAACATCTCCTGAGCTGCGACATACTCGCCGCGGTTCAGTTCGATCACGCCGCGATCATAAAGCGAATCAGCGTCGCGAGGCAACATACTTTCTGTGCGCAGTCGCGACTCGGCGATTGCAAGATACGTGCGTGCGCGAGCTGCCACTTCCGAAACCTGTGAGTACTTGTCAACCAGCACGCGAAACTGATTGCGTGCTTCCGCAAATCTACCACGGACAAATTCTTTGTGCGCACGTTCAAACGCAGCCAACGCTGCCGATTCATCCTGCGTCGGTTGGCGTGGTTGAGGTGACGGAGTCGGGGTGGGTCGAACAGCACGAACTGCCGCAAGCTTCTGAGTCGTTTTGACTCTAGGGTCGGAAACCTTCTTCGTAGGCGCAGCCTTGCGAACCACTGATTTCGGCGCGGCCTTGCGTGCCTTAGTGGTTGGCTTTGGCTTAGCGGCTTTCCTGGCTGCGGCTTTTACTGGCTTCTTAGCGAGCGGGCGGGAGGGTGACTTCGCTGCGCTTGCTCGTTTTGCTTTGGGCCTCGCCGTCGTCGCTTTTGCCACGCGCTTCGCGGTCTTAGCTGGCGCTCGCTTCGTCTTCGAGCGCGATGCTGGCCGTCGCACGCCTTTTGCGAGACTGCTACTCATGGGGCTGAATCTCAAAAGGCTGCTCACTTTGCATGAGCAGCCGCGAAAACGCCCGGAGCTTACCACAGCCGCCCTTCTAAATCAACGGAGACAAGTATTTGCGGGTGCTTTAAGGCCTTGATTCATGGTCCCTTATCAGCAAATGTGCCAACAGAGAAAAACACTTGAAGGTCATTGTTGGCTATGTTAAAGTGCGTTCTGGCTTACGGAGGCTTAATCCACCTCGGCAAATAGCCCCAACCGATTTAGTTACCTCTTTAGATTCAAAGCTTGCGATTGCACGACGAGGCGTTTCACCTTTTACTCTCCAGGTAGCATTCCCGCCCCGGCCTTCAAATAAAGAGTCGCACAATGGCAGATACACCGATCCTGTTGCGTGAGCAACAATACCACCAGCTAAAGGCGCTCCTGGCTCGTTTACGAATGGACGCCTCCGCAAAGGTGGTTTTTCTGGTGGACAAAGACGGTCAGGAGATCGCTTCCCAGGGCGAAGTGGGAAATCTTGACACAACCAGTCTCGCCTCGCTCGCCGCTGGCAATGTTGCGGCTACCGGTGGCATGGCTGCGCTAATCGGCGAAAAGGAGTTTCCGACTCTCTCACACGAAGGCGAGAAAGAGAGTATTCACATCTCGGTGGTTGGACGATTGTTGCTGGTAGTGGTCTTCGACGAAAGATCGAGTCTGGGGCTGGTGAAACTACGAAGTAAACAGGTTTCTCAGCAACTGGCGGCGATGTTTGCCGAAATTTCCGCCAACGAACTCGACGACCTCGACTCGCCCTTCGCCGGCATCACTGATGAAGACATTGACAGCCTTTTCACCTGACGGCATTTGCTATGACCTTTATTAATTACGCTTCCAGAGAAATCAACTGCAAGATCGTTTACTACGGCCCCGGCCTGTGCGGTAAGACGACCAACTTGCAGTACATCTTCGACTCCACTGCTCCTCAGGCTCGCGGCAAGCTCATCAGTCTCGCGACGGAAACAGACCGTACGCTGTTTTTCGACTTCATGCCGCTCGAGTTGGGCACCGTGCGTGGTTTCAAGACGCGCTTTCACTTGTACACCGTGCCCGGTCAGGTCTTTTACGACGCTTCCCGCAAACTGATCCTCAAAGGCGTGGACGGCGTGGTGTTCGTCGCGGATTCCCAGGAAGAACGAATGGACGCGAATATCGAGTCGCTTTACAACCTCGAAGAAAACCTCAGATCTCAGGGTTACGACCTGATGAAAATTCCGTATGTACTTCAGCTCAACAAGCGCGACCTTGGCAACATTGTCACCGTGGACGAGCTCGCTGCCGAGTTACAGCGCAAAGGCGAACCCGTAATTGAAGCCGTAGCCGCGACGGGTACCGGAGTTTTCGATACGTTGAAAGCGGTTGCTAAGCAGGTTCTGACGGAACTTCGGAAGGGTTAGCAGGGGTAGTCAGAGAGGGTTATCACTCTTTCACGTCTTCGAGCGATTTCAACATCAACAGTCCGTCCCCGCCATTTGAATAGTATTTGGGAAGTCTCTGCGTAACTGTGTAACCAAGACTCTCATAGAGTTTTTGTGCCGGTGTGTTCATAGTTCTGACTTCCAGCCGCACGAGTCGCACATTGCGTTTGCGGAATCCGTCTTCAACTTGCTTCATTAAACGTTTCGCCAGATTACGACGACGGTGTTCGGGCGCGACGCCCACAGTCGTGACGTGCCCGGTGTGATCGGGTTCGACCAGTCCGATCACGAAACCAGCCATGACGCCGCCGGTTGTGACCGCGCGAAAAGCGATCGATTCCGGAGCAGTGAGCAGGTAATCGAAAGTCTCGCGGCTGTAGGCTTCGCCATCGATGAAACAGCGCTGATCGAGGCGCCAGCATTCGTCGAGTTGGGAGATGGTTAGCGGACGAATGTCGTAGGACGTTCCCCAGGCCGGGGTAGCAGTCTTTTCTTTCTGGGGATCGTAGGGGAGATCAGACTGTGACCACCAGCGGGATCGGAATTTCTTTAGTACTGCCATAACGTTTTTGCATCGACATTTGTGCGAGCGGGTCTTAGTTTACCATCTGGGTTTTATTAGTTCCTAGAGAATTAACATGCAGTCGCCGTAGCTGTAAAAGCGATAACGTTCGCTGACGGCGTGGCGGTAAGCGCTGAGAATAAACTCGCGTCCCGCGAACGCGCTGACGAGGATCAGAAGCGAAGACTGTGGCAGGTGAAAATTTGTGAGCAGCGCGTCGGCGATGCGAAAGCGGTAGCCGGGTTTGATCGTGAGTGTAGCGTCACCCGCGCCTGGTTTTACCAAGCCTTGAGTGTTGGCTGACGATTCGAGTGCACGCATCGTGGTGGTCCCAACGACGATGATCCGTCCGTGGTTTTTGCGTGCCTCATTAATCTTCGCCGCGGCCGACTCTGAAATCTCGAATCGTTCCGAACTGACTGAATGTCGGTCCACATCGTCAACACGCACGGGTTCGAACGTTCCGTAGCCGACGTGCAGCGTTACTTCCGCAATCGTCGCGCGCCTTTCGATCTCGCTTAACACTTCGGGCGTGAAATGTAGACCAGCGGTTGGCGCCGCGATCGCGCCGCGCTCTTTAGAATAAATAGTCTGGTACCGCTCGCGGTCTTCAGTTGAACTGTTGGACGATCGTTTTATGTACGGTGGTAGAGGTGTAACCCCAATCGCCCCTAAAAGTTCGTCGAAAGAACCCTCACAGTGAAAACGAACCCGTCTGACCTCAGAACCAGGTTCATCCGTGAGCTCGGCGATCAGCTTGCCGTCGCCGAACTCAACCCTCGATCCCTTTTTGAGTCTTCCCCCCGGCTTAACCAGCGCCTCCCAAAGTTGCGGCTCCAACTCGCGCACCAAAAAAATCTCAACCTGCCCACCCGTTTCTTCTCTTTTTCCTCTCAACCGTGCAGGAATAACACGCGAGTTGTTAACAACAACCACATCGTTACTTTCGAGATAGTCAGTGAAATTTCTGAAACTCGAATCGGTCCAACTGTTCTTAACACGATCGAGTACAAGCATCCGTGACGCGTCGCGTTCGGCGAGAGGCTGTTGGGCGATCAACTCGGAAGGCAGTTCGTAATCAAATTCGGAAAGAAGCATCGATCTACGCAGGGTGTTCGTGGTGAAAGACCGCCGTGAGTTGCGCGCCAAACAACAAGATCAAACTCGAAACATAACTCCACGTCAGCACCGCCACTACAGCGCCCACCGATCCGTAAATCTGATCGTAGTGAAAGTAACCCAGGCTCGACGCAAAAACGTACTTCGCCAACTCCCACAACAATCCCGCCAAAAATGCCCCCGGCAACGTATCGCGTAACGACACTTTCGCGCGCGGCATAAACTTGTACACCAGCACAAACAGCACCACCGTGATGAGGTAACTTCCGGCCGCGAATATCACCTGCCAGAATCCACTCCCAACCGAACTCAACAACTGGTAACGTGCAATCTGCCGCGGCGATAACCTGACGGCAACCTCTCGCAACGCCACCAACGCCGACGTCGCCAGTACCGACAAGGAAAGCAACACGCCAACAACGCCAACCATTCCAATCGTGAGTGCGCGTCCACGCCAGAACGTGCGCGACGTCGCGCCCCAGATGCGATTCACCGCACGCTCGATCACCGCAAAAACCCACGAGCCGGCCCAGAACACGAGAATCACGCACGTAACGATCGCGCCAAAACCCAGGTCGGAAAAAGCTCCGATCGTGTCGCGCAGGAACTGGCTCGAGCCTGGATAGACGTCAACTGCATGGGCCAACATCTCGGTGCCCGCCGCGAGTTTGTTGCTCAACGCGAGCAACAACAACAACGCCGGAAACAATGCCATCAGTCCGAAGTAACTCATCGCCGCGGCAGAAGTGAAGAGATCGTTTTCGTGAAACTGGTGCAGCGTGTGCGACAGCATCGATCCCCACGGCGAGCGATTTTTGACGCCGAACGAATGACGTGAGAGTGAATTAACGAAACGCTTCATCGTAATCAGCCACAGACTTTCACGGACAGACACAGACGTCCTTTATTAAACTGTCTGTGTACATCCGTGTCCATCCGTGGCTTACAAAGACGTTCAGCGGGGATCAAACAAGGCGGGCCGACCGAATCCGTGTGCCTTGATGCCGAAGTGTTCGTATGCGAGGGGTGTCGCGAGGCGGCCTCGCGGCGTACGATCCAGAAAACCAATCTGAATCAAGTATGGTTCAATAATCTCTTCTATCGAATCCTTCTCCTCGTAAATCGACGCCGAAATAGTTCCGAGTCCAACGGGACCGCCATTGAATTTCTCGATGATCGTCAACAGCAGTTTCCGATCCATCTCATCGAGACCATAGGTGTCCACTTCCATCCGGTTCAACGCATGACTCGCCACGGCTTGCGTGATGCGGCCGTCGTAATCCACTTCGGCGTAGTCGCGCACGCGCCGCAGCAGACGATTGACGATGCGTGGCGTGCCACGCGAACGCCGCGCGATCTCGCGTGATCCTTCATTGTCGATTTCCACGCCGAGGATCTCCGCGGAGCGTCGACAGATGATTTCAAGATCTTCGTGTGGGTAGAAGTCGAGGTGGAAAACGATGCCGAAACGCCCGCGCAGTGGCGCGGTGATCAAGCCGGCGCGCGTCGTGGCGCCGACCAGCGTAAATTTCGGAAGCTCAAGTTTTATCGAACGTGCTGAGGGACCTTGTCCGATTAGAAGATCCAACTGGTAGTCTTCCATCGCCGGATAGAGCTTTTCTTCGAGGGCCGGCAACAGGCGATGAATCTCGTCGATGAAGAGCACGTCGCCTTCCTGCAAGTTCGTCAGCAACGCGGCGATATCGCCAGCTTTCTCGATCGCGGGACCGGCAGTAGATTTGAGCTCGGCGCCCATTTCGTTGGCGATGATATTTGCGAGCGTGGTCTTCCCGAGTCCCGGCGGGCCAGTCAGCAAGACGTGATCGAGCGCTTCTCGGCGCGCGCGTGCGGCCTTCATGTAGACGCGCAGGTTTTCCTTTACCTGCCGCTGCCCGACGTAATCTTCGATGCGATTCGGACGCAGGGTCAGATCGAGTTGGCGATCCTCATCGGTCGCCGCGCCGTCTTTTAACCTTGCCGGAAGTGATTCAGCCATGGGTTATCAGATACGTGCCAGTTTGCGTAGTCCGCGACGAAGCACTGACTCAACCGTGCTTTCGCCGTCTTCGCTAAGTGCGCTGTCTATGGCTTTCTCGGCAGCGGATTTTTGGTAGCCCAAATTCAACAAGCCAGAAAGAGCCTGGGAGCGCACGTCGTCGTTCGAAGACGGGATCGAAGAATCTGAGGTGGCATCCACATCCTCTGAAACCTGCGATGCCGCCAGCGCCGTCATCTTCTCCCGCAAATCTACGATCAGCCGTTCAGCAGTTTTGCGTCCAACACCCGGAATCAGCGTCAGCCGTGCGAGGTTATTATTTTTTATCGACGCGACCAGTTCGTCCGCGCTCATGCCGGAAAGCAGTGCGATGCCGAGCTTCGGCCCGATGCCGCTCACGGAAATGAAATTGATAAACAACGCGCGCTCGCGCTCGGTTTTGAACCCGTAAAGCTGCAAAGCATCTTCTTTGACGTGGGTATAGATGCGAAGCTGGACATTCGAACCTTCATTTTCGAGTTCGTAAAACGTGGAGAGAGGAATGTTCACCTCATATCCCACGCCCGACACGTCAACAATTACAGAGTTCGGTTCTTTAGAGAGCAGTCTGCCGCTGAGATGTGCAATCATTTGCGCCGGATATTATACTGGCCGAGACAGGTTCCCGCGAATGAAGTCTGAAAAAATATCAGAACTGACAACCAGCCGCCTCAGCGTTTATCTTCGCTGTCTCAATGCGCTTCACGCGGCCGGCATAAAGACTATTTCATCGCAGGCGCTGGCGGAGCAGTTTCATTTGAACTCCGCGCAGATTCGCAAGGACCTCGGTTACTTTGGCGAGTTTGGCGTGCGCGGAGTCGGCTACTACGTCGCAGACCTGCGCGATCACATCACTAAGATTCTTGGGTTAGACCGTCCGCATCGCGTCGGCATTGTCGGCGCGGGACGACTCGGAACCGCGCTCGCGAATTACAACGGTTTCGAAAAATCTACCTTCAGCGTTGTCGCGCTCTTTGATAACGACCGGCAAAAAATCGGAAAGCGCATTGGCGACGAACGCCGCCTAGTTCACGACGTCGAGCAACTCTCCAGGATTATTCGAGACGAGGCAATCGACGTGATAGTGATCGCTGTCCCGGCCAAGGCAGCGCAAAGAGTTCTTAATCAGGTCATGTCGGCAGGAATCAAAGCGGTGCTCAACTTCGCGCCGGTGCCGTTGAACTCGCGCAAAGGTGTTAAAGTTAAGACGGTGGATTTAACGACCTCGCTGGAATCGCTCTCGTATTTTCTGGCCCAGCCGCCCGCTTCCAAACTTACGCACAAACGTGGCCAGCACCGCGACACCGACGACTCAGTATGGATGAACAAACAGCCAGACGCGACCTGATCCAGGTCTGTCACCTGATGTACGAACGTAGCTACGTCGTTTCGTCAGACGGCAACGTCAGCGTGCGCCTGGACGATGGACGGATTCTCGCGACGCCGACAATGACGTGCAAAGGCCGCATGTCGGAGGATTTGCTCGCGATCACCGATCTCGACGGCAATGCTTTGAACAATCGCCGCGCTTCGAGCGAACTCGCGATGCACTTGCTGATCTATCGCGAACGTCCGGAGATCAAGGCTGTCTGCCACGCGCATCCACCGAACGGGACCGCTTTTGCAGTCGCTGGTTTAGCAATCGATCAGCCAATCCTTTCGGAAGTGATACTGACTTTGGGTTGTGTGCCGCTTGCTTCATACGGGACGCCGTCGACCGATGAATTGACCGAAGCGATGCAGCCGCTGGTCCAACATCACAACGCGCTGTTGATGGCCAATCACGGCGCGGTCGCGTATGGTGCGGATCTGTGG
>Ga0196977_1001197_pt1 | contig 10193 bp, 7 predicted proteins | sample S3v_1013CmetaG_FD_148634 | JGI IMG/M metagenome (GOLD analysis project Ga0196977, IMG submission 148634) | Soil microbial communities from Anza Borrego desert, Southern California, United States - S3+v_10-13C | ecosystem: Environmental > Terrestrial > Soil > Desert | place: USA: California...
CGGCGGACAAACAAGAAATCCCTACGCGCTCGATCGCAATCCGTGCGGTTCGAGTTCCGGCTCCGGCGTCGCTATTGCAGCGAACCTCAGTGCCGCGGCAATCGGCACGGAAACAGACGGCTCGGTCGTTTGCCCTTCTTCCGCTAATTCACTCGTCGGCATTAAACCGACAGTTGGACTCGTCAGCCGCGCGGGAATTATTCCGATCGCACACAGCCAGGACACGGCTGGACCAATGACGCGAACGGTTTCCGACGCGGCAATTATTCTCAGCGCATTGACGGGTGAAGATCCACGCGATCCGATGACGAAGGAAAGCCGCGGCCACTCGGCGACTGACTACACGAAGTTTCTCGATCGCAATGGCTTACGTGGCATGCGCCTGGGCATCGCGCGCAAACACTTCGGCTTTAGCGAGCGGGTCGACAAACTGATGAACGACCACGTCGCCGTGATGAAAAGCGCCGGCGCGGTGATTGTCGATCCGGCTGACATTCCGACATCAGGCAAGTTTGACGATTCGGAATTTGAAGTTCTCCTCTACGAGTTCAAAGCGGACCTGAACGCTTACCTTGCGGGACTTGGACCACAAGCGCCGGTGCATTCATTGAAAGAAGTGGTGGACTTCAACGAGCGCAATCGCGATCGTGAGATGCCCTACTTCGGTCAGGACATCATGGAGAAAGCGCAAGCCAAAGGACCACTCACGAGCAAAGCGTACCTTCAGGCGTTGCGCAAGAATCACCTGCTGACGCGCACGCAAGGCATTGATTTCATCATGAAGAAACACCGGCTCGACGCGCTGATCGCGCCCACCGGTGGACCACCATGGCCCACCGATTGGTTGAACGGCGACCACTTCAGCGGTGGTTACTCTTCGGCGTCGGCCGTAGCGGGTTATCCGCACATCACCGTTCCGGCGGGCTATGTTTTCGGCGTGCCGGTAGGTATTTCGTTCTTCGGCGGCGCATATAGCGAAGGTAAGTTGATCCGCATTGCGTATGCGTTCGAGCAGGCGACGAAAGCGCGCCGGCCGCCAAAGTTCCTTGCGTCCGTTGATTTTTCGTCATGAGCAAGAAGACGAGTAGCTACAGCGTCCATCCCGGTGTGTTGATGACGCAGAAATGGATTACTGAGCTCAAACAAAAGACTGGACGCTCGCTCGAAGAGTGGCTAGACCACATCAAGAAAGACGGTCCGAAGCACGAGGAACAACGGCGCGCATGGCTCAAAGAAACGTACGGTCTCGGCACGAACACCGCCTGGTGGCTGGCGGAACGTTCGGTCGGCAAAGGCGCAGAAGCCGGCGATCCGGATCTCTATCTCGAGTCAGCGGAACGTGACGTGGAGAAGATGTTCTCCGGTGGCAAAGCGCACCTGCGCCCGATCTACGACGCGCTGTTGAAACTCGGATTGAAGACAGGCAAGGAAGCTAAGGCCTGTCCTTGTCAAACGATCGTGCCGCTCTATCGCAATCACGTCTTCGCACAAATCAAACCAACGACGCTGACGCGCATCGACCTCGGCTTCGCGCTGGGTGATACGAATCCGACCGGACGTTTGATCGATACAGGCGGTTTCGCGAAGAAGGATCGGATCACTCACCGCATTCCGATCGCTTCACTGAAAGACATCGACGACGAGGTCAAACACTGGCTCAAAGTCGCCTACGATCGCGACGCGTAAAGCAACATTACCAGGAGAAACTTAACTGTGCCGTCCTCACCCGGCATCGAACTCGGTAAACTCGGCGAAGCTTACGCTGCTGCCTATCTCGAACAACTCGGCTACCGGCTCGTAGCCGCAAACTTCACGCTGCCTGTCGGTCGCAACCTGCGCGGCGCGGTCGTAAACGCCGAGATCGATCTCGTCGCTTACGAACACAACACGCTCTGCTTCGTCGAAGTAAAAACCCGCGCCTCAGATTGGTTCGCGCCGCCGGAAGCAAATATCGACTTACGCAAACGCCGCCAGATTGCTCGGGCGGCGCGTGCTTATCGACAACTCTTCGAACTCGAAGATCAATCTTTCAGATTCGATGTAGTCACTGTAATCCTGGCGGATCCCGAGGCGCCACGAGTAGATCTCCTCCGAAACTACTTCACGGTCTGAGCGCTCACTTCCGGTTTCGACTTCGTTGGTGCATTCTTCACGTACTTGTCGAACCACGAGATCATCTCGTAAAGCACGTGTTCGATGCTTTCGCGGCCAGCGTAACCGTGTGCTTCGTGCGGCAACATCACCAGCCGCACCGTCCCGCCGTGACCTTTTAACGCCTGGTACATTCGCTCCGATTGAATCGGAAACGTTCCGGTGTTGTCGTCAGCCTCGCCGTGGATCATCAGCATCGGCTCGTTGATCTTTTGGGCCACCATGAACGGCGACACTTTCAAATACAACTCGGGCGCTTCCCAAAGCGTTCGTCGTTCGTTTTGAAAACCAAACGGCGTCAATGTGCGATTGTACGCGCCGCTGCGAGCGATACCGGCGCGAAACAGATCCGAATGCGCCAAGAGGTTTGCAGTCATGAACGCGCCGTAACTGTGACCGCCGACACCGACGCGATCCGGGTCGGTCACGCCCATCTCGACGGCTTTATCGATCGCGGCCTTCGCGCTCATCACGATCTGTTCGACGTAAGTGTTGTTGACTGTTTCAGGCGTGCCGACCACAGGCATCGTGGCGTTGTCGAGAACCGCGTAGCCTTCGAGCAGGAAGAACAGGTGCGATGGACCAGTGATGCTCGTGGCGCGTTGCGTCGAGCCGGTGATCTGTCCGGCGGTGCTTGCGTCGTTGAACTCGAGCGGATAGGCCCAAACGACGGTTGGCAGCCTCGTTCCCTCTTTGTAATCAGGCGGCAGATAGAGTGTGAACGAGCACTGCACGCCGTCGGCGCGCTTGTAAGTTACGAGTTGCTTCTTAATTCCACGTAACTGCGGCATCGGATCGGGAAACTTCGTTAGTGCGCGCGGAGCATTAGCCGCTGTGTCGCCGCTGGAGCGAATAAAATAATTTGGCGCTTCGGTCGGCGTTTCGCGTCGCGTGATGAACTGCCGGCCGTCGTCGCTCAGCAAAGCTACGAAAGCTTCATAACTATTAGCGTCACTGCGGAAGAGACGCTCGGACTTGAGCGTTTGCAGGTTGAAACGATCGAGGAACGGGCGATCGCCTTCCGGAGAAGCGCCATTGCCGCTCAGATATATCAAGTCGCCGGTTTGCATGATGGCGCGTTGACCATTGAACGCGCGCGTGACGGGCGTGCCGGGATCCTTATAACGATCTTGTTGATTGCGGCTCCAGATCAACTTTGCTGATGCTGCCGGTTTGTCCGGATCGATCAGAAACGTTCGGACCCAACGTTTGTCGCGCTCGAAGTCTGAGATAAGCGCCAGGCCTTTTTCGGTAAATGTGGCACCGGAGAAGCGTTGCTCCGTCTTAAAGATTTCAAGCGGTTGGCCGGTGAAGGGTGCTTTGAGCATCAACACGCTGTCGCGGTGCGCGACCTTCTTTTTCGGATCGCCGCTGTCCAACGCCTTGACCCAAACCAGCGTTGCCGGTTCGTTGGGCCGCCAACGCGGCGAGCGTGGGCCAGTGATCACGCCGTCGATGGGTACCTGATCCGCAAGCGGCAGACTCGCGAGTTTGTAAACGACTTTGCCTGTCATGTCCCACACCTCGAGATCTTTCGGAAAGGCGAAATCCGGATACAGATATGAGAACGGGCGGTGCGCGCGCGTCACGAGCACGTGATGACCGTCGGGTGCCGGATCGATTGATTGAAAAATCGCCGCTTGTCCGATCGGCGTTGTCTTTCCGCTGGACGAATCGACGAGGGCTAATTGCGACGTTGCGTAGTATTCAAACAGGTCTTCGTCATGCGGAGACTTGAGCAAGTCTTCGTAAGTCCTGACTGGTCCGGGGCGGCCGGAACTTTCCTGCGCGTTTGGTTCGGGTGGAACCGGCGGAGTCGCAGGCGCGGCGGCGCGCGACGGCGGCACGAGTTGGACCAGGAGCACACGGTTGTCAGGCATCCACGTTAGAGGGTTGCCGAGCACGGAATTGATCTGCACGCCTTTGACGTTATGAATCTTACCCGTGGCGGCGTCGCCGACCCATAACTCGACTCGACTCGGCGTCGTGTTCAGGAAAGCGAAGTGTTTGCCGTCGTCGGCCCATTCGATGCCGGTGATCTTCGCGCCGGGTGGGACTTGTATTTGCACTTCGGAACCGTCCGCAATGCGTTTGAGTGTCAGCCCAACGGAATATTGAAAGCGGTGCGGCGAGTTTGATGCTGGATTGATACGCCGCCCGGCGAGCCGGAGCATTGGTTGCGCGAGATCCGCGAGCGGCGGATAGCGCAGTGCGGTGGTGAGCAGGAGGCTGTCGCGCGTTGGACTGACGGACGCGCCGGGCGTAACGGGCGCGTTGAGAATGTCGAGCACTTCTTTGGGTGGCTTTTTGTAACCCTGCTGAGCGACGCCTGTGATGGCCGCTATCGCAAGGATCAATGACACTAGTGAAAATCTGTTTTTGGTTCTCATGTGCACACCTCCGCAAACAGCACTGCATTCGACGGTTGTAGGGAATGTCTCGAACGAGACTTCGGATCGGTTTTGCAAGTTAGTAGAGTTGCATGGGGATGTCAACTTTGAATGCTGGGTGTTTTATTTTGAGTGATTTTATTGACCCGCAGTTCGCACGCGCTTAGACTGCGGTCATAGACTCGACGGCTGCGCGTCGGTACCGGCGTGAGGCTTAGGGTTAAAACAACGGCGCAATGTTACTGGGAAATCCCCATTCGCATTGCGCTGTTTGTTCTTTGGCCCTCTATTGATGTGGTCCTGGTTGTCGAATCCAGTGATGTGGTCCTGGTTGTCTGTCGAATCCAGTGTGCTCTTCGCTCCGGCTCCGCCGCCGGATGTGCGGCATGGCTTCGCCTTGCCGGTCAAATATGGGCTCGCTTGACAAGCGGGTTCGAATCATTAGAATCGACGCTGCTCCAAGCGGGAGTAGCTCAGTGGTAGAGCATCGCCTTGCCAAGGCGAGGGTCGCGAGTTCAAATCTCGTCTCCCGCTCCAGTATTCAGCATTAAGGCGGTGGGATGGAGAGTGAAAGCGTTTACGCTTTCGAGTAAACTTACTTCATCTCTCCGCCTTCTGCGTTTGACATTCCGTGGCGGCGTAGCCAAGTGGTAAGGCAGAGGTCTGCAAAACCTTTATTCATCGGTTCGATTCCGATCGCCGCCTCCAGAAAACCGTACTTCCGCAATCACTTACAGCCAGTCATCAGAGGACTCTATCCCCTGTGGTCCAATCGAGTAGCGAAAACTGTAGCGGCTTTCTCCTAACTTCGGTCCCTTTTTAGGGTGTTCTAGCTGAGATAATCGTTAAGATTTGCGTCCGTTTGATATTGCGGGTGCGGCAGCACGGCTTCGGCTAACAAAACCAGCACATCCTCCACAAGTAAATGCTCCCCTTGAGAACGATGAGCGTCACATCATCCGTTGGCGGACGAACCCACTTCTAGCAGACAGCCGGAAGAAACTGAGCATTTCATTGGTTGCCGGTCAGAAAAAAGTTGCGAAGTTTGTCCGCTGTGGGCTGCCAAGCCTATTCATACTTTGCTTTACAAGCCCTTCACAGACGATCTTCAGGTAAAGAGTAAGGTACTGAACGTTTGTTCCCTCTGTTCTTCAGGTGCACGTTCTGCGCGTTCAACGAACCGTAAGATTCGCAGGCACACCTTTGAGTTTTCGGCTGAAAAAATCAACTGTTGCCGATATGAAATCGCCTCCCAACCAACCATGTTTGCCTTCAGGGAACAATTTAAACTCAAAGTCTTTTTTTAATTCAGTCAAGCGATCTCGCAACAGCAGAGCTTGACTGACTGGTGCGTTTTCATCTTTTTCTCCATGCAGAATCAGCACTGCGGCAGTAAGTTGTTTCATGTGCAGAACCGCAGATCGCTCTCGTATGGCTTTTTCTGTCATTCCGGCTTCAGCGATCATGTTCTTTCGAATGCCCTCGATCTTCACTTCATCGTATGCCCTTCTAAAGTCGTAGATACCAGCTCCTAACACTACTGCTTTGAGATCTTTGAGTTTCGTAGCCATCAGTGCCGCAGCCATTCCACCACGTGAATAGCCAAATATTCCCATCTTCGTGGAATCTACATACTCGTACCGTTTGAACCTCTCATAACCAGCGATCATCGCCTTGATTGTTCTTGGACCAACGAAATCGGGTTTGATTTGCGTCTTGCCGGAGCCTGGTTGCCCAATTGAAAAGCATGCGAATCCCTGGTCAGCGAAGATCATCCCGAGTGTAATAAAGATCGTGGCGCTGCCCTGATGGCCTGGAACAAGCACCAGCCCAGGAGACTTCGCTTCGGCCAAAGGTCTAATAGAGACAGCCTCGACCATTTCTCCATCGGCTAAATAATCATCTTTGCAAATCTTGATTTTGCGTTCTTCTAACGAAACGCAGCCATGTTTCTCTAGAGCTTCGACGATCTCGTTACGACTCAATTGCTGGGCAATAAGAGGAGGGGAGAAGCACAGAACTAAGATGATAATTAGGATTCTCATTTCATTTACAATATCGGGAACGCGTAGTGATTAGGGGTGCTAACGAGTGCAATGTAGTACAAGTTTGTTCGAAATGTAAGCCGAGAATTGTTGGCCCGTTGACGGAGTAGCGCAACGGCGATCAGTCAAATAATTACGACTGTGTGGTACGTGGTTTGGCAATCCCGAGGGTGTTTTCGATTTCACTAATTCAAAAATCAGTTGTGACTAGAACCGAGAGGCCGGAAGATTTGGTCCTCCGGCCTCCAATTCCCTCCTTAGCCCAGAGTGGCAAGGTTTGTTGTTGCTAATATTGTTGCCACTGGTGGTCCATTCCCGGGCTATTCACTCCAAGCAATTTTACGGTCGGGAGCGCTGCGGGCGGTTTGCGGCCGCCGGTTGCGCCACAGCGTCAGGATTCACGGGCAAGAGCGGGTGTCTGTTCCTCTTAACGGGAAAGACTTCCACGTCAATTGAAACCGCATCCGTACCAGCAGGCTCTGCCCGATAGGTATAAATACCTTCAACGTCGAGCGGATCTACTGGCGGGCTTGCGGGAAGGAACTGATAAAACACCTCAAAAATTACGAACCCTTCGATATACGGCGGTGGTGGCGAGCCGGGCGGTGGTGGTATCGGTGGAACCGGAATGCCGAGATGCCCATAGATGTCCCGGCAAACGACTTCCATCGCCCAATCAGGATCCAGCTTCTCGTCTCTTCTGAATTGAGGTGCAATCGGAATTTGCCCACCCTTTAGCTGGATTATCTTCTTGCGAAACGTGATGGTAAGCCCGGTGTTATTGTGAACGTTGATTTTGGTTGAGTAGTGGCCCGCCTGAGCGTCCGGGACCGCGAGGAGACTGGCGTCCCGCTGCACTCCGCAGATGAATTTTGCCGCGTAAGTGTCGGTTACAGTTGGCGGCTGTTGAGCTTCCGCAGTTGCGCCTGTAACTAGCAAGCAAAAGATGCTTACCGGTGCAAGCAAGCTTATTCTTCGTACTGACTTTTTCATGTTTCTCTCCTATACCCTTCACTTTGGTTGGTGAAAGAAAAGCGTTATGCGACGACACTGGTAAGCAGCATCGTGCGATACGCAACGAAAGCGAGATTCAGGAGAACTGCTGGCGAATCTGAGGTGAGACAGTAAGGAAGGAGTTGTCTCTGTCATTCACCCTTGGTTTGTCCGCAGTGTCCGGTCGGGAATCACGCCGTGAGTGCAATTTCTGGGCGTGAACCTACTTACTCGGTCCGCTACGACGGGCGATTTCTTAGTGGATAGGGCGAATAATATTCTCGCGTATGATGACTGTCAACGAAGAATCGGCGAGATAATTCAAAGCGCAGTCTTGACAGCACGAGGCCTACAGCGTAAGTAAAACAAATTACATGCTTACGGACACTTTAATGAATGCCATCGGCGAAGCGCGTTGCAGAATCTTCGACTGGCAGCACGGCGTTCGCACTTGCGGCAATGCAAACCTCGCCGACTTAACCATCGTCGGTGACAATGCCAGTCACGGAGTGTTTTATCACCCGTCGCACCCAAAGTTTCTTTTTGAAGTATTCAGCTCACTAAAGATCGACTATCCGTCTTACAGTTTTGTAGATCTCGGCTCGGGAAAAGGGCGCGCCTTGCTCGTCGCTTCAGAGTTTCCCTTTTCCGAGATCCTCGGCGTCGAATTCGCAGTTGAGCTGCACGATATCGCCGCCCGAAACATTCAACGCTACCGCAGCAAAACTCAGAAATGTAAAAACGTCAAAAGTCTGAACCTCGATGCGCTCAAATTCGAGATACCGCTGACGCCGCTGGTCCTATTCCTCTGCAATCCATTTCGCCCCGATGTTCTGGTGCCCGTACTGCAACGTCTCCAAAGTTCGCTCGACTCACATCCACGTGACGTGACATTGATTTATGGCGCGCCCTTTCATGGCGGCCTCATAGAACAGCATACGGCGCTTAGATGCGTCGAACAGTCGACTTATCACAACACGTATCGCTTCGAACATCAGTCCTGACGCTTGAGCACCTTACGCAGGCGCGTTTTCACACCAGCCGGAAGAGCGTTGAGCAAGTTTCTGCCTGAGTTTCCCAACGCCTCTTTAAGCTCGTAACGATGCAGCCACGTTCGATCGAGACGATAGCGGTACACCGGCACGATGCTGCCTCCAAACCGCAGCAGGAAAAGATGCGCCCCGCCCAGGCTGTACTGTTTGTAACCTTCAGCACATGCCCACTCGATGACGCGCCAGTGCAAAAGATCATTTGGTCTGAGGTTGAGATATTCCACCAACGAATTATTCGCGGCGTATTCAATCATCGCGCGCGGATACAAACGAATAATTATTCCCGCGATGATCTTATCCTGGTAGCGAGCGAGAAAGAGCCGGCGATTCGGTAATCCGAGAGCTTCTTCCATCACCTCGAGAGAGTTGTGCGCGATCTGTTTCCGCCGGCACCAGTCGACATAGATCTCGTAGTAAACTTCGAACTCATCGCGCGTACCCGCAATCGCGACCTCGATTCCGTGCTTGATTGCATTCCGAATGTTTCTTCGCCGGCTATCTGCAAACTGCTTGAACAATTGGTCGGGCCCTCTGGTCAAATCCAGCATCACAACACCCTCTTCCTGCTTACAGCCATAACCGTGCGTTGAGAGGGTATCGAGCAGTACCCAACTATAGATTGTGATTAGCTTGTCTGATCCGGCTTCCTGCAATAATGCAGCCGCCAGAGCATCAGATGCGGCTGCGTGATCAACCGTTTTGTCGAAGCATATCTGAGGCCGTGACACTAACCCGCAGACTAACTGCTGGTCCTCATGTGTACCGCTCAAAGCTGCCACAATTCGCTCACCTTGCCGGGCAAGCACGACAAACGGTCGTTTGTCGCGGAAGAAAGGTTCGCGAAAATACTCAGGCGATACGTAGTGCGCTGCGAAATCCGCACTTGCCAGAAACTCCGCCCAGCGAGCATTAAGGTCTACATCATCCGGATAGCCATGCAGTATGGTCCAGGTAGGTCGGGTTGAATCTTCCATAGCGAGGTTGGAACATCCATTGGGGCAAGTTGTTTAGTAACGGGCCGTTGGGAATCGGCCCGCAAAGTATACACCATCCCGTGAAATCCAATGGTTTAACGCAGCTCAGCGAACCAGCGCCGCTCCATCCACTTCGTCAACTCAAGCACCGGAGAAATCGTCAACGCAGCGGCAATGATAATCAGCCAGTCGTTTAGCGGCAGCGCGACAGTGCCGAAGATTCGTTCCAGGATCGGAATATAGAGAATCAGCACGAGCATGATCAGTTCCCACCCGATTGCCAGGTTGAGCCATTTGTTCGCAAACGGATCGCGCAGCACGGAATGTCGATCGGAGCGGAAGTTGTACGCTTTGAAAAACTGAATCAGGACGAGCGATACGAACGTCATCGTCATCGCCTCCGCCACGGGCCGCCCTGAATTCAACGCCCACACGAAAAGACCGAGATTAACAATCGCCGACCACACGCCACCCGCAAGCATGAGCAATATAACCGGTCTCGTGAAAATGCCTTTGCGCGAATCGCGTGGTGGCTGTTGCATCAACCCACGCTCAGGTGGATCGACCGCAAGCGCAAGCGCGGGTAAT
>Ga0196977_1001198_pt1 | contig 10175 bp, 6 predicted proteins | sample S3v_1013CmetaG_FD_148634 | JGI IMG/M metagenome (GOLD analysis project Ga0196977, IMG submission 148634) | Soil microbial communities from Anza Borrego desert, Southern California, United States - S3+v_10-13C | ecosystem: Environmental > Terrestrial > Soil > Desert | place: USA: California...
CCGACGACCCCCTCTCCCTCTCCCGCGCCCCGCGGGAGAGGGTGGCCGAGTCTTCGAGGCCGGGAGAGGGTGCTTCCCCCTGTCTCGCTGACTCGCTGTCTCGCTGTCTCGCTCCCCCACCCTTCTTCGCCTGCCGCCACTGCCACCAACTCACCTACACCACACTCCAGGCCGACGGCTGGAACGCCTTCATCGCCCACATCTCCCGCGGCCTGCTCTACGGCCACGAAGTCGAACGCCCCGCCTCCACCGCCTTCAAGCGCAAGCTCGCCTACACCCCCCGCACCCGCCGCGCCCCCCAACGCGACCGCGTCCTCGCCCTCCTCCTCCAAGGCCTCACCAAGCCCCAGATCGCCGCCGCCCTCGGCCGCTCCAAACACACCATCGACGTCCACGTCCACAAGCTCTACCGCGCCCACAACGTCCACTCCCGCGCCGAACTCTTCCGCGAGCTCGGCGTCCCTGCGCCTCGACGAGCCCCGAGCGCAAGCTCGGGATCTCCTCCCGTCCTCTCTTGGGAGAGGGTGCCCGAGTCTTCGAGGGCGGAGGAGGTGTGCCCCCTCTCCCGCGCCCCGCGGGGGAGGGTGGCCGAGTCTTCGAGGCCGGGAGAGGGTGCCTCCCGCGCCCCGCGGGAGAGGGTGGCCGAGTCTTCGAGGCCGGGAGAGGGTGCCTCCCGCGCCCCGCGGGAGAGGGTGGCCGAGTCTTCGAGGCCGGGAGAGGGTGCTTCCCGCGCCCCGCGGGAGAGGGTGGCCGAGTCTTCGACGCCGGGAGAGGGTGCCTCCCGCGCCCGGCGGGAGAGGGTGCCTTCCAGCCCAACGGCCTGATCTTCAGTCGCCGGGGCTGCCCGCTCGCGAAGCGAGCAACACCCCCGGAACGCAGACGCCGACGGACCCCAGCAGGGGTCCTCTTCGCGACGGGAACGCCGCCCCGCGATCACCCCGCCGCTCTCCCCCTCAACGCCCCAATGCCTTGATGCCTTGATGCCTTGATGCCTCGCTGCCTTGATGCCTTGATGCCTTGACGCCTTGATGCCTTGATGCCTTGATGCCTTGCTGCCTTGCTGCCTTGATGCCTCGCTGCCTTGATGCCTTGATGCCTTGATGCCTTCCCCCTCAGGCCAACGGCCTGACATAGCCAGAGCCCAGGGCGCAGCCCTGGGAGCACGACATCCACATCCAGAGCCCCGGAGGGGCGAAGGAATCGCCTGATCACTCGCCGTTCACGGTCGAGAGTTCCGCCTGCTTCAGCACGAGTTGCGTTGCGTCCTCCGAGAGATCCGGCGGATAGCCATAGCGCGCTAGAAGCCGCCGCACGGAGCGGCGGAGATCAGCTCGGACCGACTCCCGCTGTGTCCAGTCGAGCTTGGGCATCTTCTGGATCATGACGGTCAGTTCGCGGGCCATGAGGCGGAGCGTGTCGGACTTCATGACCTCCTTGGCCGAGCCGTTCTCGGCCAGGGCGTCGTAGAAGGCGAGTTCCTCCTCGGTCATGTCTCCAGTCTGCCCGCGGGCCCGCTCCTCCCGCACAAGCTGGGCGATCTCGATCAGGCGTGCGATCATCTCTGCCGTGCTGATCTGCTTGTTCGTGTAGCGCAGCATCGCCTCTTCGAGCGCCTCTCGAAACTTGCGGCTCTGCACGAGGTTCCGCCTCTGGCTCGCTCGAATCTGATCGGCGAGCAGCTTGCGAAGAGTCTCGAGCGCGAGATTCTTCTGCTCCATCTGCGCAATGCGACCGAGGAACTCGTCGGACAGAATGTCGAGCCGCGCATCCTCCAGCCCCGCCACCGCGAACAGGTCGATGACCTCGCCCGCATCGATCGCGCCGCCGAGCACCTGCCGCACGGCGAGGTCCACGTCCGTCTGCCGGGACGACCTCGGCCCGGAATCGTCGGCCAGGCGCTTACGGATGGCCGCGACGAGATTCTGGTAGAAGCTCAGGTGCGGCGCGATTTCCTCCGTCTCCGCCCGCGGCACCGCCAGCGCAAACGCGGAAGCCAGCTTCTTGACGAGGTCGCGGAATCGCTTCCAGCCGAGGTTCTCACCACCATCTGAGGGGTTGCCGTTGCGGTCCGTGCCAGCCTGCGCGTGCACGTAGTTGGCAGCGTCGGCGTACAGCTTCAGGACCTCCCCCGGCCGCTTCTCCAGCGCGGGCGAGTAGTCAAAGTCGGCGAAGAAGTCGCGCACGTTCTTGAACGCCTCCTGCATCGCCGGCACAGCCTCGTCCTGCACCTTCCGGATCGGCGATACGTCGCTCCCCGCCGCGTCCGCGTACGTCGCCAGGGCGTCGGCCAGCTCGTCGGTCAGGTTAATGGTGTCGACGACCAGCCCGCCGGGCTTGTCACCCCACACGCGGTTGACCCGCGCGATCGCCTGCATCAGGTTGTGCTCCTTCAGCGGCTTGTCGAGATACATCGTGTGCGCCGAGGGCACATCAAAGCCGGTGAGCCACATGTCGCAGACGATCACCATCCCGAAGCTGCTGTTCGGGTCTCTGAAACGCTCGGCCAGCCGCTTCCGTCGTGCTGTGGTTCTCCCATGCTCCGCAATCGGCGCCCGCAACGGGGCGATTCGCTTCTCATAGGCCGCATCCTTCTCACCCTTGTGTTTCGGCGGGAGGGCATCGGACATGATGACCTTGGCATATCCCTCGTCGTCCTCAGCCGAGTGCCACTCGGGACGAAGCCCGATCACTTTATCATACAGTGCGGTGGCGATTTCACGGCTGGCCACAACAAGCATCGCCTTCCCTTCTATCGCCTGCCGCCGCTTTTCCCAGTGCTCCACCACAAATGACGCCAGTTGCTGCAACCGCTCCGGTGCGCCGAGCAACTCGGCTTGCCGAACCGTAATGCTCTCGTCTGGCTCCCGACCCTCCTCGTCTGCCGCGGCCAGTTCCGCGATGAGTTTCTCCACCTCCTTCGCGCCCTCCTCATCGACCGTCAGCTTCACGATCCGCGGCTCGTAGAAAATCGGCACCGTCGCCCCGTCGGCCACGCTCTGCCGCACGTCGTAGACATCGACGTACTCGCCGAAGACGCGCGGCGTGCTGGCGTCGCTGCGGTCGATCGGCGTACCGGTGAAGCCGACGAACGTGGCGTTCGGCAGGGCCTGCCGCATGTAGTGGGCCGCCCCCAGCTTCCTGTTGTTCGCGAAGCCGTACTGACTCCGGTGGGCTTCGTCGGCCATGACGACAATGTTCGACCGCTCGCTGATCCTCTCGTGCGCATCGGCGAACTTTTGGATGGTCGTGAAGACCACGCCCCCCGCCGCCCTGTCGAGCAACTCGCCCAGGTGCTCGCGGCCCTCGGCCATGACGGGCGTCTGCCTGAGCAGCTCCCGCCCGCCGGCAAAGGTGTCGAAGAGCTGCTGGTCCAGGTCGTTGCGGTCGGTGACGACGACGATCGTCGGGTTCGCCAGCCTCGGCTCGCGGATCAGCGCCCCGGAAAGCATCAGCATCGTCAGGCTCTTGCCCGACCCCTGCGTGTGCCACACCACGCCGCCCCGCCCGCCAGTCGTCTGCGCTTCGCCCGCCCGCACGGTCTCTGTCTCGCGGACGACCGCCTCGCGGGCCTTGCGGACCGCGCGGAACTGGTGGTAGCCGGCCACCTTCTTGACGATAGTCCCCCTCTCATCCTCCTCGAAGACGATGCACGTCCGCAGGTAGTCGAGCAGTCGCTCCGGCGCCAGCAGGTCGCGGATCAGGCCCTCCAGCGTCGGGGCCGCGCCGGGCGCGGCCCGCCACGGGGCGAAGCGCGACCACGGGCTCGTGACCGAGCCCGCCCGCGTCAGCAGCCCGTCCGAGGCGATCACCAGCGCGTTCGGCGTCAGCAGGTCGGGGATGGTGTCGCGGTATCGGTGGAGCTGCCGGTGGGCCGAGCGGAGGTCGGCATCGGCGTTGGTCGGGTCCTTCAGCTCGATGACTACCAGCGGCAGGCCGTTAACGAACAAGACCAGGTCCGGCCGGGCCGTGCCGCCTGAAGCGGCGGGCATTGTGAGCTGTCGCACGACGAGGAAGTCGTTCTTTGTCGGGTCGTCGAAGTTCAGGAGCTGCGCGCGCGTGCCGCGTCGCTCTTTCGTCTTGGCGTCGGTGTACTCCAGCGCGACGCCGTCGATGAGTTGTTGGTGGAACCAGCGGTTGTTCTCGAGGGGTGTCGGGTGCGGGGGCGACCGAAGCGCCCGGACGACCTGCTCGACGGCGGCCTTGTCGCCAGGGAGGTGCGGGTTTAGGCGGAGGATAGCGTCGCGGAGCACCGAGCCGATGAGGCCGCGCTCGGGGGCGAGGCCGGCGTCGGACAGCTCAGAACCGAGTCGTGCGGGGATACCAGCGGACTCGAAGAACCCGAGAGCCAAGTCCTCCACCATCTTCTCGTTGATGTCGGCCCTGCTCAAGCGCCCTCCTCTTGCCTTGCCGACCGAATGGTGAGCGCGGTGTCGCGGTATCGATTCGGATCGACCGCGTAGAGCACATCGCTGGCGTACTCCATCTGTCCGCAAAGCTCGATCAGGCCGTACGCACCGTCGATTGTCTTATCGTCAGCATCGGTTCGCTCCGGGCGCTCGACGAGCGCTAGCCGATGTTTCTCCAAGAGGTCGTTCACATCGGGCGCATCGAAGAGAACGGAGAAGACCTGCAAGGCAAACGCTCGCGCAGCATCCAGATCGTGCTTGCCGGGGTAGGTCGGTCCGCCGCCGTGGTACTGCTCGTTGCGCAAGTTGTGAACCCAGATCACCTCCTCTATCTTAGCGACAACGACCACCCCACGGCTAGCACACTCCTCATAGAAGAACTCGATGCGGGTGTGGTAATGTTTAAGCCACGCCTTCACCTTGTCGATGTCGTAGTCCTTGCCGCTGCGGTGGATCGGCTTGAGGTTGAGGTAACTGGCGATTGTGAACTCGATCGCATTGTCGAAGCCTATCATCGCGATACGCCGGTCGAAATCCTCATCCTGCCGGTAGTGCATCTCGGCATGGAACAGAACCTCAAATGGCCCGCGGGCCCACGGCTTAATTGTTGGCGTCATGCTCCCCCCCTTGCTGTACGGCGTCGCGGACCCGCACCACACCCGAGAGCAGACGCGGCAGGAGGTAATCGCGGAGGGCGGCGAGGTGGCGGGATTCATTCCGCCCTTGTTGGATCAGTTCGAGAATAGGCGCGACCATCTCGTCGTAGGCTTTTCGCAAGCCGACCGGCGGCAAAACAACGTCCGTAGCCATGAATGCCTTAGGTTTGATCCGCTGGTGGCTATTCGACGTGCCGGTTGCCTGCCCGGTTAGCTCGTTCAGGAATGCTTCCTGCGAGATCAGGCCGGCCAGGAACGAGCGGTGGTACTCGGCGTTAGGCACGAGGACGATGAACTCGGTCGATGCGATCGGTCGCACCCCCTCGGTTGCGACGGGTAGCCAGATTCGCGGGATGCGGGGGTTGAGCTTGGAGATCATCACGCAGCCCGGCGGCACCAGCAACTTCCCGCTCTTGATGCTGTCTCCCGCCTCGCGGACCGGCCCCTCGCCGGCATCGAAGGCCGGGATGCTGAAGTGGTCGAAGACTTCCTCGGGATGATCCAGCGGATTGACCTGCTCTGTTGACAACTGAGCGAGCGTGCTGATGGGCCCAACTTCCCACCCCGCCGGGATGGGACCGAGGCGGGAGTCGGTGAGGCGGTCGGGCAGGGCGGCGAAGGCGGCGGGCGAAAGGCCGGGATAGGTGCGTTGGGCGGCGGCTTTGGCGCGGACGGGTGCGAAATCGACAAACCACGCGCGGAACGTCGCCCGAGCCAGCGCCTCCAGCTTCGCCGCCGTCCGCCGGTTCTGCTCGATCTTGTCGTCCAATGCGCCCAACAGCCCCGCGATCGCCCGCTGCTCATCGGGCAAGGGAACTGTGATCTCGTAGCGGTGCAGGTGGTTTCGGTTGAGGCCGGGAACGCTGCTCTTGTCGTTCGAGCCGCCGAAGTCCATCAGCTTTAAGAAATACGCTACAAAGCGAGCGTCATTTCCCTTGAAGTCACGAACGTACAGCGTCGTGTTGAGCGGCCAAAACGGTTCATTAATGAAGTGGACCTCTCCGAGCGTGCCGTAGCGGCCGGTCACAACTCCGGGTGGTTGCACCTTAGCTTCATCGTGAGTCCCAGAGACGCCCGACGATGAGACGACCGGAACGCTGCCCGCACGACGCTCGGCCTGCGGTAGATCGTAACCGCGCTTTAGCTCGATGAAGTCGCCAAGCGTGCAAGACGTCCAGCCGTCAGGCATGCTATCTCACCTTCCGTAGTTGGTCTCGCACTGCCTGCATGAGCCGATCCCCCTCCGCGAAGTAGTCCTCCAACTCGGCGACCAAGCAGGGGTACTTCTCCTCAAAAGGCTCGTCGTCGTCCGCGAGGGCGGCGGCACCGACGTAGCCACCGGGCGTAAGGATGTGCTCCTTCTTCGCGATGTCTTCAAGGGTCGCTGACTTGCAGAAGCCAGCGACATCTTTGTAGCTCCATTCGCCGTACGTCCCGGTGTCCCACCACTTTGGTGGCCGCTCGCCGCGCCATTGGCGGTAGGCGGTGACGATGCGTCCGATGTCGCTGGACGGCTCCGGGTCGCCCGTGCCCGGCACGATCTGCTTGTCGTTGTCGAGCAAATGGGTGCCCTTCACCTGCTCGCCGGTCTCCGTTCCCGACAGCACGCGAAGGGTGCGGGTCTCCATCGTGCCGAGCTTGCGGGCGTCGATGAAAAGCACCTCTCCGCTGCGGTCGCGCCAGGGGTTCGTGTCCCTATCGCGCTTCCGGGGGTTGCGCGTCTTTTCGCGGGCGAGGAACCAGAGGCAGACGGGGATGCCGGTGGTGAAGAAGAGCTGGGCGGGGAGGGCGACGATGCAATCGACCAGATCGGCCTCGACGATCTTGCGGCGGATCTCGCCCTCGCCTCCGGACGTGGAGGACAGGCTGCCGTTCGCCATCACGAAGCCGGCGCAGCCGCCGCCGGTGCCGTTGGGCGGGGCGAGGTGGTGGATGAAGTGCTGAATCCACGCGTAGTTGGCGTTGCCGGCGGGCGGCGTGCCGAACTGCCAGCGGACGTCCTTCTCCAGCAGCTTCCCGCCCCAGTCGCTGACGTTGAAGGGCGGATTAGCGAGCACGAAGTCGGCCTTCAGGTCGGGGTGCTGCGGCTGAAGGAACGTGTCGGCCGGGCGGTTGCTGAGATTCGCCTCGATCGAGTGGATCGCGAGGTTCATGTGGGCCAGCCGCCACGTGGTGGGGTTGGACTCCTGGCCGAAGATGGAGACGTTCTTGCGGTTGCCGCCGTGGGCCTCGACGAACCGCTCGGCCTGCGTGAACATGCCGCCCGAGCCGCAGGCCGGGTCGTAGATGCGCCCTTCGTAGGGCTCGAGCATCTCGACGAGCAGGCGGACGACGCAGCGGGGCGTGTAGAACTCGCCGCCGAGCTTGCCCTCCGCGGCGGCGAATTTACCGAGGAAATACTCGTAGACGCGGCCGAGTGTGTCGCGGGCCTGGCGGGCGCTGCCCTTGAACCCGATCTGGGCTATGACCTCGGTGATCAGCTCGCCGAGCTTGGTCGGGTTGATGCCGCGGCGGGCGTAGTCGCGGGGGAGCTTGCCCTTAAGCGTGTCGTTGCTCGCCTCGACGGCCTGGATGGCGTCGTCGATATGCTCCGCGATCTTCGGGTCCACAGCCTTCGCCTGGAGCCGGTCCCACCGGGCCTCGGGCGGGACCCAGAATACGCGCTCGGCCGTGTACTCGTCGGGGTTCTCAAGGAGGGCCGCGTGGCGGCCCTCGGGGATTTTGTCTTTCACCAGCTCGGACTTGAGGGCCTCACGGCGGGATTCGAACGCGTCGGAGATGTACTTGAGGAAGAGCAGGCCGAGGACGACGTGCTTGTACTCGGCGGCGTCGACCTGGCCGCGGAGCTTGTCGGCGGCCTGCCAGAGCTTGTCGGCGTAGTCGAGGTCGGTCGAAGTCGATGATTGTTCAGCGGCCATGCGCGCAGATCGCTCCTATCGCCGTTGGAGGGAGGGTGGTGTGATGTGGAGTTCGGCCACGGGGTGCCCTGTCCCTGCCAACAGGCGGGCAGTGTACCGGGTCGCCGACTGCATACCGGATCGCCGACTGCAGCGGCCCAACGCTTGGAACGGCCGAAAGGGCGCGCACAGCCCCTACGATCCCCCGCAACCACCTCTGGAGCCCCCGCCAATGGCGAATCTGACGATCAATGTTCGGGAAATCCTCGGCTCCGACGGGGCCGGCCTGCTCAACCACGAGTGCCGCACGGTCTCCAAGGCCCGGCTCTACACGCCGGGGCCGGACTTCGTGGGCCAGGTCTTCTCCCAGACCGACCGGAACGTGAGCACCCTGCGGAACTTCCAGACGCTGCTGGACCACGGCCGCCTCGCGGGCACCGGGTTCGTCTCGATCCTCCCCGTCGATCAGGGCGTGGAGCACTCCGGCGGCGCCAGCTTCGCCCCCAACCCCGAGTACTTCGACCCCGAGGCCATCGTGAAGCTCGCCCTCGAGGGCGGGTGCAACGCGGTGGCGAGCACGTTCGGCGTGCTGGGGGCCGTCGCCCGGAAGTACGCGCACAAGATCCCCTTCCTCGTGAAGTTCAACCACAACGAGATGCTCAGCTACCCCAACACGTTCAGCCAGACGACCTACGGCACGGTCCGCCAGTGCTTCGAGATGGGGGCGGTGGCGGTCGGGGCGACGATCTATTTCGGCAGCCCGGAGAGCCGCGAGCAGATCACGTATGTGGCCGAGATGTTCGCCGAGGCCCACGCCTACGGGCTGGTGACGGTGCTGTGGTGCTACACGCGGAACGACCACTTCAAGGTGGGCAAGACCGACTACCACTCGTCGGCGGACCTCACCGGCCAGGCCAACCACCTCGGCGCCACCATCCAGGCCGACATCATCAAGCAGAAGCTGCCGACCAACAACGGCGGCTACAAGGCCCTGAACACCGGCAGCTCGAGCTACGGCAAGTTCCGCGAGGAGGTGTACACGAAGCTGTCGGGGTCGGACGCCGAGGGCAAGGGCGGCCACCCGATCGACCTCTGCCGCTACCAGGTGATCAACAACTTCATGGGGCGCGTGCCGCTGATCAACTCCGGCGGCGAGAGCAAGGGCGAGAGCGACCTGCAGGACGCCGTCCGCACCGCAGTGATCAACAAGCGCGCCGGCGGCATGGGCCTGATCTCCGGGCGCAAGGCCTTCCAGCGCCCCATGGCCGAGGGCGTCCGCATGCTCAACGCGATCCAGGACGTCTACCTCGACCAGTCGATCACGGTGGCCTGATGCAACCGCGGAGGACGCGGAGAGAAGAGGAGGACGAAGGATTCTCACCACAGAGGCACAGAGAGCACAGAGAAGAAGCTATTTGACCACAGATGAACGCAGATAAACGCAGATCAAGCCAGAATACAGACGACTCAAGACTCAAGACTCCTTATCCGTGTTCATCTGTGTCCATCTGTGTTCATCTGTGGCGAATACGTCTTCCTGCCTTTCCTCTGTGCCTCTGTGGTGAAAAAATGCCTTCCTCCGCGCTCTCCGCGTGCTCCGCAGTTGATCGAGAGACTCCGATGCACCCCGCCGTTTTCCTCGACCGCGACGACACGCTCATCGAGGGCAAGAGCCTGCCCGACGAGGCCTTCGCCAAAGGCCGCCGCGGCGATCTCGCCAACCCCGCCTTCGTCCGCCTCCTTCCCGGCGTGCTCGAGGCGTGCGTCACGCTCCGCCAGGCGGGGTTCGTGCTCGTCGGCGTCTCCAACCAGGGCGTCGTCGCGCGGGGCGGCGCGACCATCGACGACGTCGAGCAAACCAACGCCCGCGTGATGGAGCTGCTCAGCGACCCGGAGGCCCCCGGCGCGCCGCTGCTCGAGCGGATCTACTACTGCCCCTACCACCCCGAGGGCTCCGTCCCCGAGTACGCCCGCGAGCACGACTGGCGCAAGCCCAACCCCGGCATGATCCTCGCGGCCGCCTCCGACCTCGGCCTCGACATCTCGCGCTCGTGGATGGTCGGCGACATGGAGCGCGACGCCGAAGCCGGCCGCCGCGCCGGCATCGCCCCCGATCGCTCCCTCCGCATCGGCCCCGATGCCCCCTTCCCCGACCTCCCCACCGCCGCCGCCCACATCCTCGATCGACGCCTGACCTGAGGCTCTGCGAAGGTGGG
>Ga0196977_1001199_pt1 | contig 10175 bp, 6 predicted proteins | sample S3v_1013CmetaG_FD_148634 | JGI IMG/M metagenome (GOLD analysis project Ga0196977, IMG submission 148634) | Soil microbial communities from Anza Borrego desert, Southern California, United States - S3+v_10-13C | ecosystem: Environmental > Terrestrial > Soil > Desert | place: USA: California...
GCGCACGCTCGACGACCTGCTCGACGAGTTCGCGGCCGTGCGCTCGGACAACCTCGTGGCCCTGCGCGGGCTCGGCATCACGCCCGCCGAGCTCGACCTCCGCGGCAGGCACCCCGCCCTGGGCGAGGTCACGCTCGCCCAGCTCCTCGCCACCTGGGCCGCGCACGACCTGCACCACATCAGGCAGATCTGCAGGGCCATTGCTTGGCAGTCACGGGAGCTGGTCGGGCCGTGGCGCGCATACATCAACACACTCGGCTGATCGACACGTCTCGCGGACCGCCTGACACGTGTGATCATCGGTGCATGCTCTTGGAGCAGGCGCCGCCGCGCGCTTCGTGCGGCGATCGCCCGCCCGCACTCCGGCCAGAGAGCTCCGCGCAGCTCGCAGCTGTCACCGACCCTCGCGATAACGGATCCACTCAAGGCACAACCCCTGCGGCGGCAACGTCGGTCCCGCGCGTCGGCGCTCTCCGCTCGCGATGATCTCCGCGATCGCTCCGCCGTCGATCCGCCCCCGCCCCACCTCGTGCAGCGTCCCCGCGATGATCCGAACCATGTTGTAAAGAAACCCGTTCCCCGAGATCTCCAGCCGGATCATCCGCCCGGGCTCCGCCTCGGCATGGCTCCCCGAAATGCTGGGCCCTTCGTCGCTCCGCCGCTCCGTCGCTCCTTCGCCTTTCCCCTCCTCCCGAACCTCGCACGCATACACCTCCCGCACCGTGCTCATCCGCCCGTGCCCCGCGGCCGCGAACGCCGCGAAGTCGTGCACCCCCACGAACGCCGCCGCGGCATGCTGCATCGCCCCCACGTCCAGCGCCGCCCACGTGTGCCACACGTATCGCCGCTCCCACAGCGGCCGGTGCATCCCCGCCCAGAACGAGTAGCTGTATCCCTTCGCGATGCAGTCGCCGATCGGATCGAACCCCTCGCGCACGACCTCCGCCCGCACCACCTGCACATCCTCGGGCAGCCGCGAGTTCACCGCCCGCAGCAGCCGATCCACTCCCCGCCCCACCGGCCACCCGCCGGTCGCACGGCCTTCGACGGCTTCCGCGCCCTGGGCGCCTTGGCGCTTTGATGCCTGAGTGCCTTCGCCACACGCAAACACCGCCACCTGAGCCCTCGCATGCACCCCCGCGTCCGTGCGGCTCGCCCCCTGCAGCATCACCGGTTCGCGCACCACCTCCCGCACTGCCCGCTCGACCACGGCCTGCACGGTCCGCAGCGCCACCCGCCCCGGCGTCCCCGCCACCAGCCCCGGCTCGAGCTTCCGGGTGGTGATCGGCGCGGGCGTCGGTTCCCCCGGCAGCGCCGCCGCCGGGTCGGGCGGCTCCTGCTTCTGCCAGCCGGCGAAGTCCGTTCCGTCGTAGGCCAGGGTGAGCTTGTACGTGGGCACGGGCCAAGCCTAGCGGCGGCCTCAGACGCGGTTTCCGCGAGCACCGGCAATCGCCCCGTCCGTCGCCCGTTACTCCCGCGAGCATCCGGGCTCGGGCCCGCCCCGGCGCTCTTCACCGCCGCCGGGCGTCTCGCGGAACACAAGGAGAACGAACATGGTCCACAGCATTTCCCGTTGGCTCGCCGTCGCGGTCGCCGTCGTCGCCGCCGCGGCCCCGGCCGCCGTCGCCCAGGACGCGGGCGACATCGTCCGGCACGCCGTCGCGGCCATGCACCGCGCCGTCCACAACACCCAGCACGACGTCGCCGAGGCGACAACCCGCGGCGTCGCCGCGATCAATCACCTCGACGACAACGGCGCCACCGACGACGAGCTCATCGCCGCCGCCCGGCACGCGTCGCGCATCGTCGGAGCCGAGGCCCACCAGGGCGCCCGCACCGTCGGCCTGATCGCGGGCCGGGCCGTCGAGGCCCTCCAGGACATCGGCGCAGACCGGCGATTCTTCGTCGTCGTCCACGACGCCCGCGATCAGTCGCACGAGGCGATCCGGCAGGCCGCGCAGCGCGGACACGCCGCGCTCGCGGCGGCTCTGCGCGACGCACTGAACGATTGACGCCGCATCCGCGAGGGAAGTGGGAGAGTGCAGCGCTCCTCGGGATGCCCGAGGGGCGCTGTTTCGTCAGTTCGTCGGATCCGCGCCCGGATCGGGCTTCTCGGCAGCGCCGCCGCGCTCCACCTCGGTGCGTCGCACCACCGTCGGCGCCGCGCCGCCCTCCCGATCCCTGAATCGCTTGTGCTCCTTGGTCGCCCAGCGGTCCGCTATCCGCCACCAGAACAGCACGAAGGGCACCCCGAGCAGCAGGACCACCAGTCCCCAGATGATCGCGCCGGTCATGGTGCCGGAGGATACGCGCGGTCGGTGAGCGATTCGATGATGCCGCTTATTCGGAGCCGCCCCCAGTCCCCACCAGCGCCGCCCGGCGCCGAGGGATCCGGCCCGCCTCCGCGCTTTCGCGCAGCGCCCCCGCCGCGACGAGGCGTCCGTCTGGCAGCACCAGCTCCGTCACGAGTTCCACGACTCCGTCCTCACGCACCCGGAACGGCGCGACGAGCTCCCAGGGCACCAGAAAGCCCCCCGCGGGGTGGCGCCGGTACGGCCGCCCGTCGGGCCCGATCGTGGAATACCGCAGCCCCTCCTCCTCCACCCCCAGCACCCGCGCGAGGCCCGGGGATGCGAAGCCCACGCGGATGTCCGACCGCGCGAACTCGGTGCACAGGAACTTTCGAACGCTCCAGGGCCAGTGCCACACCGAGTACCTCCCCAGCGCGTACCACCGCCAGCCGTGCTCGGGCATGTCGGCATCGGCCACGCTGAGGGGCATGAAGAACGTGCCGGGGTCCGGATCCGGCAGCGCTCGTCGCAGCTGCGCCGCCTGGGCCACGTCCGCCGCCGCCCGATCGCGGTATGGCTCCTGCGCGCCCACCATCATCAGCGCCATGATCGCCAGCGCCGGCGCGAGCCCGGCGCACATCGCCGCGGATGCCGCCCGTCCGCCCTCTCGAGCCTGCATCCGTGCGAGCAGCGCGTCGAGCCCCGCGGCGGCGAGGATCGCCAATAGTGCCGCCGGCGCGAGCAGGAATCGAGAGTCCCACCAGGGATACAGGCGGATCAGGATCACCGCCGGGAGCGTCAGCGCCAGGCCGGCGCCCGCCGCGCCGGCGACCCACCCGCGTCGGGGACGCTCCTGCCCGTCGCCGCCGGCCGCGGCGTCGTGCACGACGCGCCGCGCCCACGGCACGAACGCGCCCGCGAGCGCCCCGAGCGCGAGCGCGCTGCGCACCGGCGCCGCGCCCATCGCCCGCAACCCGGCGTCCAGCGCCGGCCCGGCGAACTCCTGGAGCGCGAGCGCCGCGAGCAGATCGCCGATCATGTGCGCGGCCCGCGCCGGCAGCTCGCCGAGGGAATACGGCTCGTATGCCGCCCGCCCGCTGATCAGGAGCATCGCGCCGTACAGCCCGCACGCCGCGCCGACGCACACGGTCACGGTGGCTGTGCGCAGCGCCACCGCCCGCCGCGTCATCTCGGGCCGGCGCGCCGCCAGCATCATGAGCGGGATCGCCGCGAGCGCCGGCGCCGGCTGCTCGTTGAACGCCGGTACGGCGAAGCCGAGCCCGGCGAGCCCCGGGAGAATCGGCCACGGGCGCGCCCGGCGGACGTACGCCACGGAGCCGAGGAACGCAACCAGCAGGAGCCCCACGGCGATCGTCGTTCCCGATGCCGCCTTCCAGTAGACGACCTGGCTGTGCGCCGGATACACCAGGAACAGGGCAGTGGCGACGAGCGAAGCCGCCGGTCCGATGCGGAGCGCCCGCATGAGGGCGTAGAGCGCGCCGCCGACGCCGAGGTAGAGCGCGGCGTCGAGCAGGTTGAGCCAGCGGGTGTGGTTCCACAGCAGCGTGTTGCTCGCCACGATCCACGGCATGTACAGCGGCCGCCAGAACTCCCCTTCGTCGGCGTCGAACGGCTTGTGCAGGTAATGCCGCGCCGGCGGGAAGACATAGAGCAGCTCCCCGGTCTCCGGCCGCCGCGTCGTCGCCGCGTGATCGTCCCCCACCCGCCCGATGTCGAGCCCGAACACCACCGTGGTGAAGGCCCAGAGGAGCAGGGGTATGGAGAGGCGCACCAGCCACGCCGGCACGTGCCGCGGCCGCCGGCCGGTGCCGCCCGAAGGAACGACGCTTCCGTCCACGCGCCGACTCATGGGCGCAAGCGTATCCCGGGGCGCACCGATTCTTGAGCCGGGCCCGCCGTCTGCCGATATCGCGCGGAAGGCGGCCCGATGGGCAGAATCTTTGTCGGCCACGGCGGGGGCGGTTCTGCCGCGATGATCCAGCGGCTCCGAGCCTCGGGGGCACTGTGCCATTGCCGCCCGGACGTCGCCTTGTTACCCGCCGATACGCCGCGGCTCGGCACGTCCGCCCGTGACGGCATGCAGGTCCTCTCCGCGGCCGGCTACCGCGACCGTCCCGCGCCGGCCTCCGCCGACCTCTTCGCCAAGCGCAGCGGCGGCTACCGGTTCGACCCTGCCCACAGCATCCACGACAATCTCGCGGCCTACCTCTGCACCGTCGCCGCGGGCGAGGCGCACGTGTGGCTGTGCCGCGCTCCCTGCTTCGGCTTCCTCACGAGCGCCGGAGTGACCGGCGCGGTCTGCCTCGTCCGCCACCCGCTCCACCAGTACCTGAGCTTCACCCAGCCCTACCGCCACGCGGACTGGGCCGAGGCCTTCGGCGGGCGCGCCAGCGAGGGCGCGATCCGATACTTCGCGGCAGCGTGGTGCGCATTCACCGCGGACTGCCTCGGCTGCGCGGGGCGCATCATCCGCTACGAGCACGCCCGCGCCGACGCCGCGGACGACCCCTTCCTCTCCTGGCTCGTCCAGCCCCTCGATTCCTCGAAGCTACTTCAGCGAAGGATGCTACCGTCGCATGCTACTCAAGTTGGAGCGCGAGCGCAGAATCGACGTGCTGGCAAAGGACGGCAGCACACCTGCTCCGCCCAATACTCGCCGATCCTACAAGGGGGAGCCCTCGCTCAGCAAGGAACTACACGTGCGTCTCACCAACGGCGGCTAATTACGAACTTCGAGCCAGACTACAGCTCCACCATCTCCATCCCCTCTACCTGCCCCCTGTCCACCACCGGCGCCTGCACATCCGTCGCGAACGCCCCCAGCCCCGGGTAGCGCTCGGCCATCTCCGCCCGGATGTCCGCCGCGTTGAAGAGGCGGGCCCGCGGAGCGAGCACCTCGACCGCCTGCGGCACCTGCCCCGGCTGCTCGTCGACGATCACCACCCGCGCCCGGTGCTCGGCCAGGCCCGGCGTGCCGTGGAACTCGGCGATGAGGTCGAGCGCCACCTGCCCCTCGGTCTTGGCCAGCTCGATCACCGGGATCGCCTGCTCGAAGCTCTGGAGCATGCGCCGAGCGCTCTCGAACGTGCCCGCCTTCTCCGCCCAGGTCGCCCCGGGGATCACAACGTCGGCGTGGTCCACCAGCGACGTGCCGTGCGTGTCGATCAGCACTACGAACGGCGCACCGCCGGTCCCGCGCCCCCGGTTTCTGTCGATCGCCCCCAGCACGTCCGGCGTCGCCCAATCCTGCCGGTAGTTGCCGGTCGCGACGATGGCGCCGATGTCCGGCTCGCGCGCCCGCGCCAGGAACGCCCCCGAGTCCAGCACCATGCCGCCGATCGCGCCCAGCACCCGCTGCACGCCCCGCGCGTTGGGGGCCTTCTCCGCGTAGATCCTGAACGCCTTCGGGTCGTCGTCCCTCGCGCCCGGCGGGAAGACCTGGTCCCGCCCCTCGAAGGGCACCGGGCCCAGCCCGAAGATCGCCTGCGGGTCGATGAGCTTCGCGAGCGTGCCCAGCGCGTACGCCTCCTCGCACGTGAGGTTCGGGCTCACGAGCAGCGCCACCCGGCGCCCCCCCGCCACTGCCGCCCTCAGCCCCGCGATCGTGTCCTCGTAGGCGCGCTTGTAGTCGTCCTCGACCAGCGCCCCGTGCTGCCTCCGCATCGGCGAGCGCAGCCGGTTGGGCGCGTGCACGTGCTTCCACCCGTAGCGCACCTCGTCGCTGATCCACCACCTGTTCACCGCGAGGTTCGTCCGCGGCTTCACGCGGTACACCTCGCCCTGGTTGTGCTCGATCCAGATGTTGTCCCCGCTCGCCGTGATCCCGTCGATCGACGGCGTCTGCTTCAGGAACCACACCCGCTGCGCGAACAGGAAGTCCTTCTCCAGCAGCGCCCCCACCGGGCACAGGTCGATCACGTTGCTCGCGATCGGGTTGTCCAGCGCCACCCCGGGGAACACGTCGATCTCTTCCTTATTCCCCCGCCCATCCACATACAGCTCCGCCGTCCCGCTCACCTCGCGCGTGAACCGCACGCACCGCGTGCACATGATGCACCGGTCCGAGTAGAGCAGCACGTGCGGCCCCACGTCCTTCTTCGGGTTCTTGACCTTCGTCTCCTCGAAGCGGCTCTCTCCCCGCCCGTACTCGTACGAGTAGTCCTGCAGCAGGCATTCCCCCGCCTGGTCGCACACCGGGCAGTCCAGCGGGTGGTTGATGAGCAGGTACTCCATCACCGCCTTCTGGTTGGAGATCGCCTTGGGCGTGTCCGTCCGCACCACCATCCCGTCCTGCGCCGGCGTCTGGCACGTCGGGAACAGCTTGCCCCCCATGAAGGGCTCGAGCTTGTTGTCTGCGCGCGGGTTCGGCGCCCACGCCTCCCCCAGGCAGATGCGGCAGCTCGCCACCACGCTCAGGCCGTCGTGGTAGCAGTAGCTCGGGATCTCCACCCCGTTCTCATGGGCCACCTGCAGGATCAGCTGCCCCGGCTTGAAGTGGCACTCGACGCCGTTGATCGTGATGGTCGGCATAGCCCGGGAGTGTAGGTTCGCCCCCGCGCACGACCCCCGTGCGGGAGAGCCCGGAGCTCGCCCGGTTTCGCGCCGGTCCGGAAGGGAGCGGCGCGGCGCACGGGGGGCAACGCGGAGGTCACAGCCCGTCATCGGAAAGGCCCCCGCCGCCGTGTCGGCGGCGGGGGCTGGGTCAGGCGGTGACGGCGCCGGGATCGCCCCGGCCGCCGCGCGCCGGCGGAGAAGCGCCGAGCGAGCACTTCGCTCGGTGGGCAAGCCGGCCGCGGCCGGCGCCCTGGCGCGCTCCACCCCTGAAAACGCCGGGCACGGGCGCGCGGCGCAAAGGTTCCGGCGGGGAGCTCGTCCGCCGAGCGCAGGGGCTCCCCAGGGCGATCCACCGGGAGCCGTCCGCAGGCCCCGCGATGGCCCGGAGCATTCCCGGCCGGGTGCGCGGGCGAAGCTCGGCCGTGGAGCGGGCCCGCGCCCTCAGCATCCCGCTCTCCAGAGGTTGAGGAACATGATCACGTCGCGGCTGTCCACCGTGCCGTTCTCGTCGATGTCGGCCCGTGCATCCCCGGCCACCCAGGCGTTGAGGAACGCCACGAAGTCGCGCGTGTCCACGACGCCGTCGTTGTTGAAGTCCGCCGCGCACACGCCGCTGAGCATCCCCGGCGCGCTCAGCGCCTGGCCGCACCCGTTGGTGATGGCCAGCCGGTACGCCCCGAAGTCCTCCGGCCGGACGTTCGAGATGGTGAGGAGGGACGTCCCCGAGCCGGCGATGGCCGAGCCGTGGGGCGTGTCCCCGTCGCTCAGCGGGATGCCGTCCTTCTGCCAGCGCATCGTGAGCCCGACGCCGAGCGCCTCCGCGTGGAAGGTGACCTCGGAGCCGATGTTCGCTTCCGCGTCCTGCGGGTCGGATCCGATCGCCACGCCCTGCTGCACGAGCGTGCCGGGCGCGCCGGCGCCACCGCCGCTGCTCCCGCCCCCGGCGACCTGGAACGCGATGCGCGGGTCCACGTCGCAGGAGTAGACGGCGATGCGCCCGCCGCCCCCGCCGCCGCCGACGCTGTTGCCGGCGCCGCCGTTGGCCCGGACGGTCGCGATGCCGGTGACCGAACCCGCCTCGATCAGGATGCTGCCGCCCGCGCCGCCGCCGGCCTCGTTCGCGCCGCCGCCGAACCCGCCGGCCTCGATGTTGCCGCGCAGGCTGAGCTCGCCCTCGACGCGGATCCAGAGCGCCCCGCCGCCGCCGCCGCTCCCGGCGCCGGTGTTCGGGTCGGTCGCTCCGCCCGAGCCGCGGGTCGTCGGCATCAGGTCCGAGCCGTAGGGCATCCCGCCGAGGGCGTAGGGGTCGTCCGAGCGCCCGTCGCCGCCCTTGCCCCCGTGCCCGCCGCCGCCGCCCCAGTTGAAGCCCCACTGCCCCGCGCCGGGACCTTGGTCGGCCCAGTACCCGCGCCCCGCGGCCCAGATGTCACAGCCGGGTTCGATCGACAGGTCGCCAGCGATCGGCCAGTACACGGACTCATAGCCGCGCTCGACCCCGAGACGCGCCCGATCACGGACGTACACGTCGCCCGGGATCAGCACGCTGTCCGGCAGCATGGTGATCCGCACATTCGACCTCACCGCGTCGTTATCGATGATGAGCTTCGGCCGCTGCCCGTCGACAGCGAGATAGATCGTGCCTGGCGCTGCGTCGCCTCCGCTCTCGCCCTCAGACCAGCCGGCACCTCCGTAGGCATCGAAGTTGTCCTCGGGGAGTGTGATCGAGTCGGCGTAGACAGCGATGCGTCCGCCGGAGCCGGCGCCGCCGTTGTTGTCGTTCCCGTCGCCCCAAAGGGAGTGGCCGCCGACCGCCTGGATCTTCCCCGTCGTGCCAGCGACCGACGCGGCGGTGATCCAGATGCTCCCGCCCGCGCCGGCACCGGGGCTCGCGGCGTTCGACTGCCAAGTCTCACCGCTGGCGGCGATGTAGCCGTTCACGGTGAGCGTGCCGCCAACGTCCAGTCGGATCGCGCCGCCTCCGCGCCGGCCGGCGTACAGGTTGTCAACATCCTGACCACCGCCGGAGCCGAAGTCGATGGGCTGCGTGATCGAGCCGTAGGAGCCGCCTCCGTCGGAGAGCTCGCCGTTGGCGGCGCGTCCGCCCTCGCCGCCGTAGCCCCCGCCCCCGCCGTAGTTGCTCCCGGCCAGGCCCTTGCCGGGGCCCTCGTCGCTCGGATAGCCCCGGTAGCTCGCGTAAATGGCCGCGCCTACACCAACATTGACGTTGCCGCCGAATGAAGCGAGAAGCGGAAGACCTTGCGCTGCGCCGAGCCGAGCGCTGTCTACGACGAACACGTCTGCGTTGAGCACGAGCGGCTCGGCAATGGTGGTGAAGCGTGGCGAAGTTCGGACGTTATCGTTATCGACGATGAGCTTTGGTCGCTGCCCGTTTGCCGCGAGATAAATGGTGCCCGCAGCGGCGTCGCCGCCGCTCTCCTCGCTGGACCAGCCGGCGCCTCCCCAAACGTCAAAGCTGTCCTCCGGGAGCGTGATGGAGTTCGCGTAAACGGCGATGCGTCCGCCGGATCCGGCGCCTCCATTGTTGTCGTTCCCATCGCCCCAGAGCGAGTGGCCGCCGACCGCCTGGATCTTGCCGGTTGTGCCGGCCACTGTCCTCGCGGTGATCCAGATGCTGCCGCCCGCACCGGCACCGGGGCTGGCGGCATTGGACTGCCACGTCTCGCCGTTGGCAGCGATGTAGCCGTTCACGGTCAGCGTGCCGCCAACGTCTAGTCGGATCGCGCCGCCTCCGCGCCGGCCGGCGTACAGGTTGTCCACGTCCTGCGCGCCGCCGGAGCCGAAGTCGATCGGCTCGGTAATCGAGCCGTAGGAGACGCCGCCGTCGGAGAGCTCGCCGTTGGCGCCGCGTCCGCCCTCGCCGCCGTGCCCGCCGCCGCCGCCGTAGTTGCTCCCCGCCATGCCCTTGCCAGGACCTTCATCGCCGGGATGGCCGCGGTAGCTCGCGTAAATGGCCGCGCCCACCCCAACACTAACATTGCCGCCGAACGAGGCGACGAATGGAACGCCCTGCGCAGCGCCGAGCCGAGCGCTGTCCACGACGAACACGTCGGCGTTGAGCGCGAGTGGTTCGGTAATGGTCGTGAAACGCGGCGAAGTCCGAATGTTGTCGTTATCAATGATGAGCTTCGGCCGCTGCCCAGTGATGGCTAGATACACGGTCCCAGCCGCGGCATCGCCGGCGCTCTCCTCGTGTGACCAGCCGGCACCTCCGTAGGCATCGAAGTTGTCCTCGGGGAGTGTGATCGAGTCGGCGTAGACAGCGATGCGTCCGCCGGAGCCGCCGCCGCC
>Ga0196977_1001200_pt1 | contig 10167 bp, 8 predicted proteins | sample S3v_1013CmetaG_FD_148634 | JGI IMG/M metagenome (GOLD analysis project Ga0196977, IMG submission 148634) | Soil microbial communities from Anza Borrego desert, Southern California, United States - S3+v_10-13C | ecosystem: Environmental > Terrestrial > Soil > Desert | place: USA: California...
TATCTGATAAAAGCTACTCTAGGGATAACAGGCTAGTTGCGCCTAAGCGTCCATAGCGACGGCGCAGTTCGGCACCTCGATGTCGGCTCATCTTATCCTGGAGGTGGAGAAGCTTCCAAGGGTTTGGCTGTTCGCCAATTAAAAAGATACGCGAGCTGGGTTCAGACCGTGAAGATGTCAAAGATTTGACCTTTTCACAGTCTGAATCCCACGAGAAAACGTACAACTGAAAAGTATGTACAACTGTTATATCAATATTTGATTCTTAAGACCAAAACCAAAAACACAAAACAATTTTGTGTTTGTTATTCACGGCGGTCATAGGTAGAAATATCTGTGAGCACTAAGTTAACTTATATCGGTGAAGTCCTACAAGTGATGTTGAGGATGATACCGAGGGAACCATATGGGCCCGTAGAGACTAAACGTTAACGACCTTACTTCAAATGAAGAGGTTAAGCTATAGTCCATTCCACGAAGAGATTCGTGACAAGAAGCGTGAGACAGGTTGGTCTCCTATCTACTGCAGGCGTTGATTTTTGAGAGGATTTGTCCCTAGTACGAGAGGACCGGGATGAACTGACCTCTGGTCTATCTGCTGTCACGCCAGTGGCACTGCAGAGTAGCTATGTCGGGATCGGATAAGTTCTGAAAGCATCTAAGAACGAAGCCGACCTCAAGATTAGAAATCGTTAAGATCCGTGAGAGATGATCACGTTGATAGGCACTAGGTGTAAGGCGAGCAATCGTTTCAGCCAAGGTGTACTAATTAATCGATCCTATTAGGAAATGTGAAAGTCACATTTACACAATATTAAATTTGCTTATATTAAATATCCTGTCTTGGTGATTTGACGCGGGGGTCACACCTGTTCTCATTCCGAACACAGAAGTTAAGCTCCGTAGTACCGATGATACTCACACGTTTGGGAAAAGTAGGTAGTCGCCAGGACAGGATATTTAAAACAAACGAAGCGAGCTCGAGAGAGCCCGCTTTTTTGTTTGGTAACTCTCAATGCGATATAATCTAGACTATGTTGAGCTGGAGCAACCAAAAGAAATTCCTATATCTTCTACTTGCACTATTTGTCTTGGGGCTTGTTGCAGGTATCCCTGTATACTTCAAGTTCGTTAAGAAAGCGCCAACTTGCTTTGATGGAAAATTGAACCAAGATGAAAAGGGAATAGACTGCGGAGGCGTATGCGTTCAAATTTGTAATGGAGAGGCCATTAAGCCAATCGTGCTGTTCGAACGCTACTTTAAGGTAGCGCCCGGTGTACATAATGCGGTCGTTCTTGTTGAGAACAATAACATTGGCTTATACGCGCTTCGAGTTCCATATGTAATGCGATTTTATGACAAAGACAGCGCGCTTCTTGCAGAAACTTATGGCGAAACTTTCATGTCGAACTCGAAGCTGTTTCCTGTGATTGAATATTCAATTAATACACAGGCTCGGGATGTGGCAAGAATGACTTTTGAATTCTTAGGTGAAATCGATTGGAAAAGGGGAGTGTATCCTGATCCGAAAGTGGAGATTCAAAACAAGATACTTAGAGAGGATAAAGGAAAGCCTAGGATTCAAGCTGAGATAGTAAATAATGAGGTGTATAAAATTTCAAACATTCCAGTCGTTGCGCTCGTTTACGGAAACGGCGGCAACTTGATTGCTTCATCACATACATTGGTCGACGAGATTTCAGGCAAAGGCAGGGTACCTATCGTATTTACTTGGAATGAAGGATTTAGTGAAGTGCCTGCCAAGACTGAAATTATTCCGCGTCTCATTCCGCGAGAACTTACGAGATGACTTTAAAGAACAACCGATTCTTCGGCTCTATGGATTGGGCGCTCGTAGCAGCATTGTGCCCGCTTTTGATTGCGGGGACTCTCACAATGCAGTCATTTGTCGGCACTCAGGCATTTTTTGAGCGACAAATAATCTGGGTGACGCTTTCCGTTGCCGTCTTTTTATTCTTAAGCCGGATGGATTTCAGGTTCTTGCGCAAAAGCGGCGCAGTAGTTGCAGTCTATGGCGTTGCTATTACTTTGCTCTCATTACTTCTGGTATTTGGTAAGACGGTAAAAGGAGCAACTAGCTGGTTTGATTTCGGCGGCTTTTCATTCCAGCCGTCGGACTTGGCAAAACTTGCACTGATTATAGTTTTGGCTAAATACTTCTCGAAGCGCCATGTTGAGATTGCAAATATCAGGCACATAGTCGTCTCAGGCCTCTACGCTTTAATTTTGTTTTTCCTTGTCATGCTTCAGCCGGACTTAGGTTCAGGCATCATTATCTTTTTAATTTGGTTTGGCATGGTGCTCGTATCAGGCATATCAAAGAAGCATCTCGCTGCTGTTATCATACTGGGTGCAACAACGTTCGCGCTCCTTTGGAGCTTTGTCTTTGCGGACTACCAGAAGGCTCGAATCAAAACGTTTCTAAACCCTCTCGCTGACGTTCGTGGGGCAGGATACAACGCGCGTCAATCGGTTGTCGCTGTTGGAAGCGGTGAAATATTTGGTAAGGGGATTGGATATGGTACGCAATCGCGCCTTAACTTCCTTCCCGAATATCAGACAGACTTCATATTTGCAGCGTACGCTGAAGAGTGGGGTTTCATTGGGGTTCTAATATTATTTGGCGCCTTTGGGATTGTGGTGTTTAGGATACTTCACAATGCAATGAATGCTGAGACCAATTTTGAAACGCTCTTTGCTTTAGGTTTTTGCATTATGATTATAAGTCACTTTGCAATTAATGTCGGGATGAATATAGGGCTTTTGCCCGTAACTGGAATTCCACTGCCGTTTGTAAGTTACGGAGGATCGCATATGCTCACTTTATTTATTGGGCTCGGCATACTTATGGGCATGCGGCGCTATAGAAGAGCTGCACACCGTGATTCAATGAAGAATGAATTCTTAGGAATATAAAAGCTATGAAATTTTTTAGAAGAGATATGGTAATCTGGACCCTCTCTTCCATCGTTCTCCTTTTAGTCGTAAATGCCGGTTATATTCAGAATGCTTTTTTCCATGAGATTGTTCCAGGTAATGACAGCCTGGCACATGTAACAGCGGGGAAGTATTATGCGGAAAATATATTTCCATCACTTTGGGGATATATGCCGACCGGGTTTAGCGGCATGCCTTTTCCACAGTTTTATGCACCAGCTTTTCATGTCGGCACTTCAGCTATATATACGCTGACAGGTATTTCTTACGATCTGATCTACAAACTTCTGACTTTCTTAATGATGTTTGTTGGGGCACCAATTGTGTTTAGTCTACTTACATTTAGAAGTGTAAAAAGCAATTTGGGACGCATTGCGGCAATAGCAGTGTTTATTATTACTACATCGATATTTTGGGGCAAAAATGGAAATTTCGGTGGGACTATTCAATCTGTCGTTGAGATAGGCCTTGTACCGCAGCTTCTGTCGCTTCTGTTTTGCGGTCTGTGGGCTTTTACGCTTCAAAAATTTTTGGAAGGAAAGCACCTCTATTTCATTTTAGGGACGTTTCTTTTGGCCTTAGCATTTCTTGCATCAACGCACGCTATACCTGTCATGGCAGTGCTCTTTAGCGCCGCTTTCTTTTTAGTTTTAATGCAAGGATCATATGGCAAAAAAGGGCGAAGTGAGATTCTAAAAAAGATCCTTATCCTTTTCTTGAATGGATTTTTAGCCACGTTAATTGCAATGATCTGGTATTTCCCAATGATCCAGCATCTAGATCTTGTAAGCGGCAAGTTCCTTACCCTTTCGATTGATTCATTAAAATCACTTTTCTTAAGATGGTGGCCTTTGTTTTTCGCATCTATTGCGGCGTGCATGGCAATCTATAGGCGGCGGATTGATTTCATGTTTTTATTCGCATCTCTTTCATTCATCTTTCTTTTTATTCTGATCGCCTCAGGCGCTTCCAGATTTGCTGAATTTGGCATACTGCATCCATACCGAGCATTGGGAATGGCGTTTTTCATTTTCCCGTTGATCTTGGGCGGATTTACAGAGATGGCTACTCAAGGTGTTTCTTCTAGATTAGTCAAAGTTGGAATCTTTGGTTTCATTGTATGTGCTTTTACTTTCTCCTCGTTTCATGGTCGCGTCGAAAAATGGGAAGACGGATTAAATTATGGCCTGCCAGTGGCAGAGGGGAGAGACATTTTACGTGCAATGGCTGAGGTTGAGGGAAATATATTTGTAGAAGGGACCGGCAACAAATCCAGGCTTTTACCGTATCTTGATGCCTTGGAAACCCAAAGCGGCTTAAGCATTCATAAACATTTTATGTACAGCGTGCTCGTCGAATCATCTGCACTTTCAGTATTCTATATCCCTTTCGCCCGCGCCTTATCTTTCGAGTATGTCTCCGCGCCGCTTACGCACTTTCAGAGTCTTACGAAAGACAATATAGAGCGCTTAATTTCACTTGGTGATGCGTTCGGCATCAATGCATATGTTTCGATTTCACCAAAAGAGCGGAAATATTTGGAATCATCAAGCCAGCTTTCTAAACAGTACGAGAATCTGGAGTTTGCGCTCTTTACCCGAATGCAAAAGCCCTGCGAAGTGTGCCTGATCCGTAATCCCGTCGCCGTAGTTTCAAGACTTGATCTTACGGATAGGGAAAAGGACAACTTTGATTTTGTGCGCCTTCAAGAAATTTTCATGGAGGATTACCGGCAAGACACTGCACTCGCTTTAATTGATTCAAATGATGCTGATATTGCACATAAGCTCTCATTCTTTAAAAAAGTGATTGTGGCAGAGGAGACAAAAAATGTTCTCACATGGCTAAATACAAATGAAGCGAAGCGAAGCGACGTATTTACCTTTGAGCCAATTAAAGAGAAGTTAGGCGAGAATACTCAGGAGTATATTGATCATATTTATCCATACACCGAAGCGGGGGCCAGGGAGATGATTAGAGATCTGCTGGACGTGAACGCTTCAATGGAAAGCCTGGGTATTTCTCTTAAAGAAGAGAAGAACACAATAGCCATTTCCTTCAAAGAAGAGGTCGAGTCTGATATACCGGTTTTGATAAAGCGATCCTTCATTCCGTCTTGGGAGAGCGATAATGGCAATCCGGTTTTGGCTGCAACGCCGTTTTATATGCTTACCTTTGCGAGGAATGATTTTAACCTAGTATTTAAAAAACCGAGCTCTGTTTGGCTCGGTCTTGGATTATCTATTGTTGGAATATTACTCACTGTCTTGCTTAGCAAGATAAGGAAGTTAAATCAATCTTAACTGCCAGATCCGCTACCACTGTCGCTTCCTGAACCTGATCCACTGTCGCTACCGCTTCCTAAGTCCGATCCTGAACCGCTATCGCTACCAGACCCGGAATCGCTTCCGCTGCCACTATCTGATCCTGATCCACTACCTAGATCACTACCGCTGCCTGATCCTTCAGTAAGATCAAACTCTTCTTCACCATTTGTTCCTGGAATCTTGTACACGACAGTAACCTGTCCAGCAACAACTGTAGGGAAAGTAACGAAAGGACCGTTTAGGTCAGTTGTATCAGTATCTACAGGACAAACTCTTGTACCGTTAATTTCAACAGATCCGTCAAGCGTACAAGAGTTGTATACAACACCCACGAAAGTCGTTCCAGCTGCAGTTTTGACACTTGCTTTGTTCTTGAATCTTGGAAATTCAACAGCTGCAGCGACCATTGAATTGTTGTTTTCTTGCATAGAAATAAGGTCATTGAACTCGTCTACTTCGAAAATGTTGTCAGGTACTGTATGACCAGCAAATACGCAATCATCTGCAGAAGGATCAGCAATACAATATTGGTGATTTGCTTGACCATACGGGTACCCTCCAAATTCATTGTAGAAGATCTCAAGTGCAAGCAAAGCCTGTTGAGACTCCTGCTGCATAGCGGCAACATTGGCTCTTTGCCTTGCACTTGTAAGACTTGAAAGCACTACGCTTGAAAGGATACCTATAATTGCAACTACAACTAGAAGTTCAATCAGAGTGAATCCTCGTTTTGTAAGTGTATTTTTGCTCATATGTTTATCTTGGTTGAGTTAAAGCCTTTTGAACATTCTCAGGCAGACGATTTATGATCTGTGGAGGAAGATCTACGACTGCTTCCGGGGCGCCTTTGAAGCTGCGAGAGAACAGGAATATTGAAATTATTAAAGCCACAGCAGCAAGAATAAGCAATAGTAAATTTGCCTGGCGTGCGTCAGACACAATACCTTTCCTCACTAACCAATCAGGCAGTGAATTCTTCTTGGTTCTATCCATCGAATAATTATTATACCGATAATTAAATTTATCTTGTTCGAATTCAACTCCTTCCATGACTAAAGTATACCATTTTTAAGACTTACGCACCGCCTTTTATATACAAATTGAGTAATTTATCGATCATCAATTGAAGATTATGCTTATTTTTAACATGTTCTTCAAGCTTCTGACCAAGCTTTGCCATTACGTACCTGTCTTTTTTTAGGTCTACTACCTTATTTTTTATATCCTCAGGACTTTTGGGCGCAACCAGTATCCCTGACTTAGCGTGCTCGATAAGCTCAGGGATTCCTCCAACCCTGGTTGCAATAACAGGAAGCCCGGCAAACCCGGCTTCAAGGAGCACATAAGGCAGACCCTCCTTGATTGAAGGGAGGAGAAAGGCGTCGAAACCTCTCAAAAGGCTTGCCGCATTTTCAATTCTTCCGGCAAGATATACGTTAGAAGCATTGAGATCTTTAATTTGTTTTTGAAGCTGCTCTTTTTCTTCTCCATCGCCTATGACTATGTAGCGGACGCTTTCTATCTGCGCAAGAGCTTCAATTGCATATCGCAGCCCTTTATTTTTATGTAATTCGGCGATAGTTCCGATGATCAGTCGATCTTCAGGAAGGGGCACATCAAGCATTCTTGATAGCTTATCCCTTGCATCCTGCTTAGTGGCGAAATTAATCTCTTTAATTCCTAAAGGAATAAGAAAAAGCTTGTGCCTTATAAACGGCCAATGCCTAGCTTGAAGCATTTCTTTTTCTGAAAGAAAAACTGCATGATGAGAGAGGAGAATAGTAAGCCAAGAGAGGAACTTTATGGCAAACTTTTGAAACCCATTGCGATCTTCATTGAACGCAAAGCCGTGAATGGTGTAAATGATCTTTTTAATCCGAAGGAGTCTGCTACAAAAAGCTCCAATGCCGGCAGCTTTCGGACTGTTGAGGTGCACGATGTCTGGGCGCTCTTTCTTTAAAATCTTAAATATTTCGATAAGTGAACGGAAGTCATCGGCTATATGCACGTCCCGCTTCATTGACTCAAGAAGATATGCTGCAATATGTTTTTCCTTAAGTTTATGGGTTAGTGTGCCGCCTGCGCCTCCTATGACGAAAGGATTGAATTTGGCTTCAGGTAATGTGGTCACAATGTCATATACATAACGCTGAGCGCCTCCAAAATTCGACTTTGTAACCAAAAATGCGATCTTTTTCTTCATGTTTCTTCGGGCACTTGCGGTCCTGGCGGAATCCCAAAATTCATTGTATTATAACCCGATATTATGGATATTCTAAATAAGAGACAGCCCATATTGCTGTTTTTAGGGGATGTGGCAGTGCTCATCATTTCTCTTTGGGTTACTCTAGGAATTCGATTCCGTGAATGGCCAAGTTATGAGCTTTTCTCTATCCATTTTCTGCCATTTCTAATATTGTCCCTCATTTGGACTGTTTCTTTCTTTATTGCAGGTCTTTACGAAACCCACAGAGTCATCATCCGTAACCGACTTCCAGAGGTGATTATTAAAACTCAGATTGCAAACAGCATCATTGCAATCACATACTTTTATTTCATTCCGTCTTTCGGAATTTCGCCAAAGGTCACGCTTACAATCTATATTATCGTCTCTTTAGTATTGATTGTCGCGTGGCGAATATTATCGCTTTACATCTTCGTCTCCAAACAAAAATCCGAAGCGTTGCTTTTAGGAAAGGGAAGTGAAGCTGAAGAATTGTATGTAGAGGTAAACAGGATCGCAAGGCACAACTTCAAGTTTGTATCGCGCGCCGACCCTGATTCACTCTCGTCTACTGACTTTCAGAAGGAGCTCATGAGAGAAATTGAGGACAAAGATATCGAGATTATTGTCTTGGATTCATCAAACGAGCATATCAAGCCGTTTTTGCAGAATTTCTACAGCCTAATCTTCTCAAAGGTTCAATTTATCGATTTTCATAAGCTGTACGGCGAGGTATTTTACAAAATGCCGATCGATCTCTTAACCTACCGATGGTTCATTCAAAATATCTCTGCAACCAATCATGCGCTCTACGACATGTTGAAGAGAGCCATGGATATCGTCATTTCTATTCCCGCGGCAATTATTTTCGCTCCCTTCATCTTGGCCGGGGCGATCGCTCTTAAAATCCAAGATGGTGGAGAGATATTTAGCATTCAAAACAGAGTCGGGCAGTTCGGCAAGAACGTGCGTCTCATTAAGCTTCGGACAATGCTTTTTAATGACGACGGCAAGTGGAAAGAGGAGGGAAAGTTTAATGAAGTAACGAGGGTGGGGGCTTTTTTGCGCAAAACTCGCATCGATGAGCTCCCGCAGATTATCAATGTCTTAAAAGGAGATGTCTCACTCATTGGGCCGCGTCCTGAATTTCCTCTAGCAGTAAATGAATATACTGAAGCAGTGCCATATTACAATGCTCGTCATATCATCAAGCCGGGCCTTTCAGGCTGGGCACAGATTTACCATGACGAGCACCCGCATCATGATGATCCTGAGAAGGTAAGGAAGACGAAGGACAAGCTTTCCTTTGACCTCTATTACATCAAGAACCGTTCTATTGTTCTTGATATAATGATTGCACTTAAGACAATTAAGACATTTATTTCAAGAGAGGGCAGATAGAATGAAAAAAATACTTATAGCAGGAGGGGCAGGGTTTATCGGATCGCACTTGTGCGACGCGCTTTTTGCCGAGGGCAATGAGCTTTTGATCGTGGATAACTTCCAGACTGGAAGCAAAGAAAATATCGAGCATCTTTTAAATAACCCCAAGGTTTCTCTTTTGGAGCACGACATAACGCTTCCGATTTCGATTGAAGAAAACATCGATGAGATATATAACCTCGCATGCCCAGCGTCACCTAAGGCATATCAAAGAGATCCCATCCACACTCTTTCGACGAATTTCTTGGGTACAAAGAACCTCCTTGATCTTGCAAAAGAAAAGGGTGCGAAATTCCTTCTCGCATCCACATCAGAAATATATGGAGATCCGCTAGTTCATCCGCAGGCAGAAGAGTACAAGGGTAACGTAAATCCAGTAGGACCGCGCAGCTGCTATGACGAAGGCAAAAGAGTTGCAGAGACACTTGCGTACGAATACAGCAAGCTTTTTGGTGTAGATGCGAAGATAGTTCGAATATTTAATACATATGGCCCGCGCATGGATCTTAATGACGGAAGAGTCGTCTCTAATTTCATAAGGCAGTCAATTTCTGAGGAGCCCTTGACTGTGTATGGAAGCGGGAAGCAAACACGTTCTTTGTGTTTCGTTTCAGATCTTGTACGAGGCATTAAAAGCATGATGGAAACAGAGGGCTTCTTGGGGCCTGTTAATCTCGGCAACCCAACTGAAATGACGATCCTTGAAATTGCAGACAAGGTGAAAGCCCTTGTACCAACTAAAGGGGAGATTACTTTCAAAGATCTACCTCAAGATGACCCGACACAAAGGTGTCCTGACATAACACTAGCGAAAGAGAGACTTTCTTGGGAACCTGAGGTTAATCTCGAAGAGGGATTAAAGATCATGATTGATGATTTTAAAAACAGAATACGATGAACCTGCCAGAAAAAGGATTTTACTATCATTACAAACATGATCCGGAAGGGGATTTTAATAATTACGCGTATGAGGTATTGGGAGTCGGGCTTCATACCGAAGTACAGCATGAAGGAGCAACAGACCCAGAAGAAGGAATGCTTGTCGTATATCGGCCACTTTATGAAGCGTTTGTATATAAAATGGGAAAGCTATACGATATTAGGCCATTAAAAATGTTCATGGAAGATATCGAGAAAGATGGCACAAGAATGAAACGGTTTACACCTATTACTGATCCCGACTTAATAGAAAAGCTCAAAGAGCAGGCTTTAAA